>Ga0187803_10001025_pt1 | contig 10892 bp, 7 predicted proteins | sample NC_wetland_sal_i_2_FD_132425 | JGI IMG/M metagenome (GOLD analysis project Ga0187803, IMG submission 132425) | Wetland sediment microbial communities from Neuse River Estuary, North Carolina, USA - Control_3 | ecosystem: Environmental > Aquatic > Freshwater > Wetlands > Sediment | place: USA...
CACAAGCGCTACGATGGCACTTGGCCACTTCGATACGAGGCAGATTGACAGTCTCAGCGAGTGGGCAGCGTTCCGCGCGGGCGAGTTGGCACGGGCCAATCGCGGCGTCATACAAGGCTACTCCCAAGGATATTTCGCAGGACCCTATTCTTATTATGGATACGGTTTCAACCCATTCCTGTGGGGCGGCGGATGGTTTTATGATCCCTTCTACGGCTTCTACACTTTTCTGCCGGGTTATGGGAATTACTACTCGCCTTACGGCGGCTACTACACCCCGATCATCGTCGTCACCAATGGGGGACAACGGGCCGGGTCGATTCGCAACGGGCCCTCCGGCAACCGCGAGTCGATTACGCCCAGCGGTGGATTTGGCTCGAAAGGCCCATCATTTTCCGGGCCGACTGTGATGAGTCCTCCCATGAGCACCCCGCGCGCGGAGCCGGGAAGACATCCGTAATCCTTGCCTTGGGCGCCTGACGTTGGAGTACAGCGAAAGGTGACGCATCGGGCCTTTGGGAAGAAGAGCAGATATTTAGTTTTCGACAATCCCCACGACAGGCGTGGGGATTTTTTTTGAGCCATCGAGTTGGTTCCCTTGACTCATTTGGAACGCCACCGCTAGAATGCTTTGGAAAAACTCGCCGGGTGGTGAACCGGCAAACGCAAATGACAGGCTCTTCGCGATCGATGCTAAAACTGACCAACACTCTGACAGGAAAACTGGAAGACTTTCGACCCCTCCAAGGAAATCAGGTGCGAATGTACGCCTGCGGGCCGACCGTCTACAATTTCTCTCATATCGGCAACTTCAGAACATACGTCTTCGAGGATATCCTGCGTCGCTGGTTGAAGTTTAAGGGATTCCAGGTCACTCATGTCATGAACATTACCGACGTGGATGACAAGACGATTCGCGATTCCAAGGCAGAGGATCCGGCCCAGCTTCGTGCGTATACCGAGAAGTTCACGCAGAGCTTTTTCGAGGATTGCATGGCTCTCTCGATCGAGCGGCCGGACCTGGTGGTCAATGCCACCGATCATATTCCGGAAATGGTCCGGCTGATCCAAAAACTTGTGGAAAAGGGCCACGCCTATGAAAAAGACGGGTCCTATTACTTCAAGATTTCAACCTATCCAAAGTACGGACAACTTGCCAAACTCAATTTCGACGGATTGAAATTGGGGGCCAGCGTCGATTTGGATGAGTATGAGAAAGAGGACCTTCGTGACTTCGCGCTTTGGAAGGCGCGCAAACAGGGTGAGCCTTACTGGGACACGATGCTGGGAAAGGGACGTCCCGGGTGGCATATTGAATGTTCCGCCATGTCCATGCGGTATCTGGGATCGCCATTTGACATCCATTGCGGGGGCGTGGACAACATTTTTCCTCATCACGAAAACGAAATCGCGCAAAGCGAATGTGCCACCGGAACCCGTTTCGTCAACTGCTGGCTGCATAGCGAACATTTGATTGTGAACGGCGAGAAGATGTCAAAGTCAAAGGGGAATTTTTTCACGCTGCGTGATTTGCTCGCCCTGGGAGATTCCCCAAGGGCCATCCGCTATACGCTCGCAGCCGTCCCCTATCGAAAGCCTCTTAACTTTACACTTGAATCCGTGCAGCAGTCCCAAAATGCGATTGCACGCCTGGAGGACTTCTTGCTCCGGCTCGAAACCGACCCTTTCCCCGACGGCCTCAACGAGCAGATCGAAGAGGCGGCCCATGCCGCTCATGAGAAGTTTGTCGCCGGATTGGACGACGATTTGAATACGGCACAGGCGCTCGGGAGTGTCTTTGAATTTGTTCATCACGGGAATATTGCGATGGGGGAGGGCAACCTCCGCGCCGGCAACCGCGCTTCGATCAAGTCGCTGTTTGATGAATTTCAGGCCATTTTTTCCGTTTTAAAGGATCCGGCGCATCAAATTCTCAACTCTCAGATTGAAGACTTGATTGCCGAACGACAGCAGGCTCGCCAGTCGCGTGACTTCAGACGGGCAGACGAAATCCGAGATCTATTGGTTGCGCAAGGAATCATTCTAGAGGATACTAGGGTTGGTGTGAGATGGAAACGAAAGGAATAGCATTGATCGTTCCTCTTCTCGCGGCCGCCACCCGCCACCGCCCCCTTGATGTGCGCCCGAATCTCTTCAGCGGCGACTAGCCTGAAAGACGAACCTCCCCCCTCTCTCCCCCAGCCCTGAGACCGTTCCTAATGCAAGGGAATTCAGAAATGGTCACGGTTTCTCGCAAAGGTCCCCTGATTGCGCGTTGAATATTCGAGCTCTGGAGGTTAACATGGCAACAACCAATTCACTTCCCCGAATCAAGGGCCGATTGCCCGGTCCGAAGGCAAAAGAGGTTCTCACCGGGGACAGGAGATTCATATCTCCCTCCTACACGCGCCCTTATCCGCTGGTTATGAAACGAGGCCGCGGCGCGATGGTAGAGGATGTCGATGGAAACAGATTTCTGGATTTCAGTGCAGGCATTGCAGTGTGTTCCACGGGACATGCGCATCCGGATATAGTGGCCGCGATCCAAAAGCAGGCGGCGGATTTTATCCACATGTCCGGGACCGACTTTTATTATCCGCAGATGGTCGAGCTGGCGAAAAAGCTTGCCCGCTCTGTTCCGGGCCGGTCGCCCAAGAAGGTTTACTTTGGAAATTCCGGCGCGGAAGCGATCGAAGCTGCGATGAAGGTGGCGAGGTTCCATACCAAGCGGGACAAATTCATCGCTTTTTATGGCGCCTTTCACGGCCGTACGTTTGGAGCGCTGTCATTGACCGCCAGCAAGGTGACTCAGCGGCGCGGCTTCAGCCCTCTCGTTCCAGGCGTAACCCACATTCCCTATGGCTATTGTTACCGTTGTCCCTACAATCTCACGCCGCAGACATGCTCCATCGACTGCGGGACCTATCTTCGAGACCTGGTGTTCAAGACCGCCGTGCCCCCGGAGGAAGTTGCGGCGATCTTTGTCGAACCGGTACTCGGAGAGGGCGGCTATGTCATCCCCCCATTGGAGTTTCTCCGGGAATTGAAATCAATTTGCGAAGAATTTGGCATTCTGTTTGTAGCCGACGAAATTCAAAGCGGCATGGGGCGGACTGGCAAGATGTGGGCGATTGAACATTTCGGGATTGAGCCTGACATCCTGTGCACAGCCAAGGGCTTGGCTTCAGGCATGCCCATTGGGGTCATGATCGCGGGATACGATCTGATGAACTGGCCTCCCGGCGCGCATGCTTCCACGTTTGGAGGAAATCCTGTTTCGTGTGCGGCCGCACTAGCGACCATCAGGTTGTTGGAAAGAGAGTACATCGCCAATGCAGCGCGGATCGGCAAGTACATCCTTGAAAAAATATCCAATTGGCCGCAAACCCATCGGCTGGTGGGTCAAGTTCGCGGACTTGGCCTGATGATTGCCATCGAGCTGGTTCGCAACAAAACAACACGGGCCAAGGCCCCCGAGGAACGTGATCGGGTGCTTCAGGAAGCCTTCAAGCGTGGCCTGCTCATCCTGGGGTGTGGTGAAAACGTCGTCCGCTTGATGCCCCCCCTGTTGATCAACGCGCAGCAGGCCGATATCGCTGTTGGAATTCTTGAAGAGGTGCTGACCCGCATCGAACGGTAATAAATGAGGCAACCTTTCGTTTGAGAACTGGACTGCGGCGAATGGCGACCCTCATCCCCATCCTAAGCACTTGTGCCATTGGTTCCAGGAATGCCGCTTGGTCATCACGTCCGGGGATCATGATTAACGTATTTGAAACAATGCGGGCAGCAGTGGTCAGCACCTGGCACTCCGCAATACGTTGGGTTTTTCGTTTCGAAGACAATTCCGATCCGGATCCACTCGACCCCCTCGCCCTGGGCCGCCGAGGAGAAAGAGCCGCGTTCATATTTTTGAAACATCAGGGGTACATGATCGTAGCCAGAAATTTCAGGACGATTCATGGGGAGATTGATATGGTCGCCTGGGATCGTGGTATACTCTGTTTCGTTGAAGTGAAAACACGCGCCACGGCTGAGCATGGACGGCCCGAAGATGCCGTCACACATTTTAAGCAGAGGCAAATCCTGAATACCTCCCTCGATTATCTTCGGCGGGGCAATCTGCACTCGGTCAACACTCGGTTCGATATCGTTTCCGTCCTTGTCCGTCCGGATGGGGTACCGGTTTGCGAACTCATCAGGCATGCGTTTGGGTCGAGGATGAACTGACCATGCATGATTTTCCCTCTTGAAAGGAGTGCTTAGAAAGAAATGCCTGAATTTAGAAAAGATCCTGTCACAGGGCGGTGGGTCATTATCGCCACGGAACGCGCCAAGCGCCCGACGGACTTCGTGCGCGAAACCGTGGAGATCAAGGGTGGAAACAACTGCCCCTTCTGCCCGGGGAATGAAACAAAAACCCCTCCCGAGGTTTTGGCGTACCGCACCAATGGCAGCGTTCCCAACTCGCCGGGATGGAAGCTGCGGGTCGTCCCCAACAAGTTTCCTGTGCTGGGAATAGAAGGGGATCTCAATAAACAAGGGGAAGGCTTGTTCGATAAAATGAATGGCATCGGCGCTCATGAAGTCATCATCGAGACTCCCAACCACGAAAAAACGCTCGCCACAATGAGCGATAAGGAAATTGAGGACGTTTTGTGGGCTTTTCGGGACCGAATGCTCGACTTGAAAAGGGATCAGCGGTTCCGGTATATCCTGATCTTTAAGAACCACGGGGCGGCAGCGGGGGCCTCCCTTGAACACACGCACTCACAACTCATCGCACTCCCCATTGTTCCGAAACGAGTCCGGGAGGAGGTGGTTGGAGCCAAGAAGTATTTTGAACTTAAAGAACGGTGCGTCTACTGTGACGTGATCCGCCAGGAGCGCGAGGCCGGAGTCAGGATCATTCAGGAAAACAGGGATTTCCTCGTGATATGCCCTTACGCTCCTCGATTCCCCTTTGAGGCCTATATCCTTCCCAAGGTGCACGATTCATGCTTTGAAGAAGCTCAGAGTTATGAGTACGAGAGCCTGGCAAAAAGCATTAAAGATATGATCTACCGAATGGAAATAGTTCTGGAGCGCCCCGCCTACAACCTCATGATTCACACCTCCCCGTTCGGGGAAGAACGGAATGATTTCTATCATTGGCACATTGAGATTATGCCAAAACTGACCAAGGTGGCGGGCTTCGAGTGGGGGACGGGTTTTTATATCAACCCCACCCCTCCGGAGGAGGCGGCCAGATTCCTGCGCGAAGCAGCGGTGTAGGCCAGCCTCATCACAGATTGAGAAGCGGGTTAGGAGGGGTATTTCGAGTGGCCCGATGGAGCGAAGCCGGGTGATCACGAATCCGAGAGATTCTTCAAACTGCGCGGCGTAAAGCTTCCCCGGACCGCCTTGACTTTTTGGAACCAGATTACTAGAATGACTGTGGGTTGGTGATAAGAGTCCCATTTTTCCGATTTGCTCTTTGATTTCAGGGTTTGGCGGGAATAGCTCAGTTGGTAGAGCGCAACCTTGCCAAGGTTGATGTCGCGGGTTCAAATCCCGTTTCCCGCTCCAGATGTGAGTGCCAGGTTTAGGCAGGCGTCAAGAGAACAGTCAGACTTCTCAGCCTGACGTCAACTCCTACGAGAACTCTTGCGCCTGCCTAATTTAAAAAATGGATTCGAAAGAATCCATTTTTCGTGTCAGGACCTTCCGCAAAACCCGGCGGCGTAGCCAAGTGGTAAGGCAGAAGTCTGCAAAACTTCTATTCACCCGTTCGATTCGGGTCGCCGCCTCCATCCTAATCCTCCCTCCGGTTGAATTCTGATTCCTCACTGGGCTTTTCTAGGCTTATTCTCTTTTCCCTTCCAGTACATCCCGGCTTTTGCTACATTGGCTGACCATATCAAACGCAGTTCCACGAATCAGAGTTTCGAATTAGACGAGAGGATACCTATGGACCTTGGATTGAAAGGTAAACGCGCTTTAGTGGCGGCGGCAAGTCATGGGCTAGGCAAAGCGGCAGCGCTCGAGCTCGCACGCGAAGGAGCCAAGGTAGTGATTTGCTCGCGCGACAAGACGGCGATTGAAAAGGCAGCCGAAGAGATCCACGCTGAAACGCTGACGGACGTTTGGCCGATCGTCGCTGATGTGACACGCCTGGAAGACATCGAAAACCTGGTGAGTCAAGCCATGAGACAATTCCAGGGCGTGGATATCCTGGTGACCAACGCGGGCGGTCCGCCGGCGACAACCTTTTCGAACACCCCCGCGGAGGCTTGGCCGAGAGCCTTCGAGCTAACACTGATGAGCGCCGTGAACCTGTGTCGGGCGGTGGTCCCGCAGATGCGACAGCGACGATGGGGAAGAATCATTTTTATCACCTCGCTTACCGTGAAACAGCCTGCGGGGAATCTGTTGTTGTCCAATGTCATCCGCACGGCGATCTCAGGGCTGTCGAAGAGTCTCTCCAATGAATTTGCGGCGGACAATGTTTTGGTGAATTCAGTCCTTCCGGGGTACACGCTCACGGAGCGACTGTCGGAGCTCTCCGAGGCACAAGCCAAGGGACGGGGTGTGTCCAGAGAACAGATCGTGCGCGAATGGGAGCAGCAGATTCCCATGCGCCGTCTGGGAAAGCCTGAGGAGTTGGGGGCATTAATCGCATTCCTCGCCTCAGATCGTGCCAGTTATATTACGGGGGCAGCTATTCAGGTCGACGGGGGATATATCAAGGGAATCTACTGAATCAAGCTCTCATTCGTTTCCTTCTCAGCCGACAGGCTTTATCGACTTGCACTGCCGATAACGGGCACCTTTGGCATGATCATCGGGAGCACGTGCGTGTAAAACCTATTGACTTGACCGACTGCGGGGAGTCAAATGAGAGCGAGCACCGGGAATTTCTTTCACGCATCTGTTTGAGGCTTTGTGTGCTTCCCATCTCCCGGTTGGATGGCTCCGGCTTTTCTCAAGAGCGGTTGCCTCTTCCCCGGGGGACCCTTCGCATCTTGAAACAATCCACTGAGTACCTTTGCGAGTGTCGCCGGGTCCCCGAGTTCTTGTGCCTGAGACCCCAATCCTCACTGCTTTGGAGTTTTGAGGGGTCAGCGAAGATGTTGTTAACTCCACCTTGTGAGAATGACTTTCTGTCGTCAGGACTAGGAGTTTTCTAAGCAATTCCATTCATCCCGGTGTGTATCGGCCGAGTTGCCGAGGAGGCAGTCATCCTGGCAATTCGGCCTTTGTTTCTTAGGTGGAATAAGGAGGCACTTATGTTCTGCCACATTCCTAATCACCGATCGAGCCGCACCATGTTCGCCATGAAGAACGAATCCCGCGCGAACTCACTGATTCTGTTGTTTGTTACCCTGACCCTATGTGTCCTTTTTTGGAAGACCCCCGCTCAACCGCTCTTCGCGGGGGTTGATAACTGGACTAGCAGGGGACCTGAAGGCGGCATGATCTATGCCTTAGCGACTGATCCAACGAACCCAAACACTGTTTACGCAGGATCGTATGGCGGGAGTGTCTTCAAGAGCATTGATGGGGGCGCAACATGGACCACCATTAACTCAGGACTGTCCTATTCAGGAATTTCCTGTCCCGTTCATGAACTCCTGGTCGATCCCACCACCCCCTCGACTATATATTTCGGTTCGTACGGCGCTGGGGTTTTCAAGAGCACGGATGGTGGTTTGAGCTGGAATGCCACAACCCCTCCTGGCGTGAATCCATTTATCGTGGGGCTGGCTCTCGATCCATCATCGCCGAACAAAGTTTTTGCCGCGAACTTTTTCTCCATCCTGAAGAGTGCGGATGGAGGTTTGACCTGGGCCCCCAAAGCGAGCGGTCTCCCTCCAGATGTTTATATCAGCGACCTGGGACTGGACTCCCATAGCCCGAATAACCTTTACGCTGGGACAGATCATGGCGTTTACAAAAGCACTGACACCGGAGAGAACTGGACTCTCGCGAACCAGGGGATAACCAGCCTCAACATCACCGCCCTGGCAGTCGATCCCAATGCCTCAGGAGTTGTTTACGCCGCGACTTATGTCATTGCAGAAAGTAAAGGTTACCTTTTCAAGAGTACGGATGGAGGGGCCAATTGGACACCTGCGGGCTTGTCCTCCAGTTTTTTTCTCTACTCTATGGCATTTTCCCCGGACGGGGTGTTTGCAGCGACCTCCGCCGGCATTTACAAGAGCACGATTGGAAGTTCAGACTGGAGCCTTATCGGCCCCGGCACCGTTTACACAGTCGCTGCAGACTCGGCGCGGGATCCATCTATGCGGGAACCATGAGCCTGGGGTTATCAAGAGCTCCAATCATGGGGTGAATTGGAACTACATGAACTCCAACCTATATGGACATGTTGTCAGAGGCATCGCCACCGACAACTCTGGAACACCTTATGCGATAACCCTGACCAAAGGGTTGTTCAAAGGATCGGGTGATGGCAGCTGGTCCCCACTGAGTAACTCCCCCCAATACAATGGCGTCTTAGTCGCTGTTGATCCCGTTCTCCCCTCGGTTTTATATGCCGGCACAAATAACGGCGTTTATAAAAGCACGAATGCAGGAGTGAACTGGAGTCCCTCAAACAGCGGGCTCTCGACCACAAACATCTCCTGTCTGGCAATAGACGCCGCAAATCCGAACGTGGTTTATGTCGGGACGACCTCGGGATTGTTCAAAAGTATTAATGGAGGAACCAACTGGAATCCCGCCAATACGGGTCTGCCGAACAACAGCTACATCAGAAGCCTGGCTGTGGATCCTATAAGCGACAACATTGTTTATGCTAGTGTAAACACGTTTGATCTTTACAAGAGCAGCGACGGCGGAGCAACTTGGAATGCAATGACCTACAGTAAGCTTTACGTGGTGATTACGATTGTCATCGACCCAACTTCGACCGATACCCTTTATATCGGGGGCCATGGCGGAATGGAGAAATCAGTCGATGGCGGGGTCAGCTGGAGCAAGATTACAACAGGCTTGACCGATGACTACATGGATTCTTTGGTGATTGACCCGATGGTCCCGTCTACGCTCTATGTCGGGACTTATGGAGGGGTTTTTAAAAGCACCAACGGCGGCGCCACATGGACTGCGATGAGTGCGGGACTTGCCAACCTGCAGGTCAATGGGCTGGCCCTCGATCCCTTGAACCCCGGGACGGTGCATGCGGCGACGCAGTCGGGGGTGTTTAGTTTCTCTTCCTCCTCGGGACCTCACGCCCAGGTGGCCTTATCGCTTCCGGGTGGCGGTGCTGTTTCATCTATTACAGGGGGCAACGGCGCCCTGCAGCACGCTGGCTATGCCGCCCTGACCGTCAACAGTGGCACAGATCCTTACGGGACGGCCGTCTTCAGCTTTTTGCAGAATGGGACGGTGGTGAGTGAAGTCGGTGTCCCGGCATCACCGCCAACGCGAAATGCGCGATTCTTTATAGATTACCGGACGAATGTCCCGGGGAAGTCAGACGACGAGAACGCCGGGGCTGTCAACATCAATACCGGATTCGCCGCCGTGAACCAGGGGGCATCGACGGCCACCCTGACGTTAACGCTCCGGGATCCTAACGGACAAGCTCTAACGGCGGGAAGCATAACCGTTGATCCCCGCTCTCATGTCGCCAAGTTTATTGATCAGCTGGGGCCGAATCTGAATTTGCCTTCCGGCTTTGCTACCGGTTCGTTGGAAGTGGCCAGCAATCAACCGATCTCAATTCTGGCCCTTCGGTTAACCACAAACCAGCGGAATGAAACCTTACTGACAACAACACCCATCGCCGATTTGACCCAGCCGGCGCCTCTCGGGTCGCTTTTCTTCCCCCAAATGGCCGACGGCGGCGGGTACCGTACGACGATTATGCTGTTGAATACTTCCGGTAGCACGGTGAGTGGCAAGATCAACTTCTATGATGACGGCGGCCTCCCGAGGGTCGTTCACCTCACGACAGGCCCCTCCGGTTCGACGATTCCCTATACCATATCCCCGGGAGGAGTTTACGTGGGGGTGACGGATGGGTCCAACCCAATTGTCGGGGCGGGATCAGTGCAAGTCATTCCAGATGCAGGAAGCTCCACACCCATAGGGTCCGGACTCTTCAGTTTCACTCAGAACGGCGTTCTGGTCACTGAATCCGGCGTTCCCTCGGCGGCACCGACAACACATGCCCGCATTTACGTCGACACATCAGGAGGTCATGGGACCGGATTCGCCGTTGCCGCTCCCGACACCACGGGATTCCATGTCACGCTCAACGCGTATCAACTGGATGGAGTCACCCGGGCCGGCGCCGGCCCTGCAGATTTGCCCTTGGTCAGCCTTGGGCACGCAGCAAAGTTCGTTGAAGAATTGATCCCGCGTTTGCCGGACGGATTCACGGAGGTCTTGGACATTTCAGCACCCTCCTCATTCGTAGCGTTAACCCTGAGGTTGCTCACCAACTCCCGGGGAGATTTCCTGTTGACGACCTTTCCCACTGCGGATATGACCAAACCGGCGCCTGCACCGCTCATCTTTCCTCAGATTGTGGATGGTGGGGGATATCAAACGCAGTTTATACTTTTGAATTCCAACGGGGCCGGCTCAAGCACCACACTGAACTTTTACGGGGATAGCGGGGCACCTCTTCCCGTGGGGCGGTAGGACGATCCAAGAAAAAGATGGGGTTCAAGGACGCCCCTCGATAACGAGGATCGCTTAGACTTTGCGCTCTCAGGGAGGGCTGTTGTGCGAGGGTTCATGTCTGACGGTGCCACCCTTTACGCCTTTGAATAGGCGACCGCTTCTTCCGCCACCACTTGCTTCGACTGGCTGTACGACGCGTATGAAGTAAATCCTTCCCAAAGGCGAACTTCACTCACCGGGAACCCTTTAGAGGC
>Ga0187803_10001026_pt1 | contig 10892 bp, 16 predicted proteins | sample NC_wetland_sal_i_2_FD_132425 | JGI IMG/M metagenome (GOLD analysis project Ga0187803, IMG submission 132425) | Wetland sediment microbial communities from Neuse River Estuary, North Carolina, USA - Control_3 | ecosystem: Environmental > Aquatic > Freshwater > Wetlands > Sediment | place: USA...
CCGAATTGGCCTCCTTTTCGGGGTTCTTCGATGCCCCGACGACCGCGATCACCCTGTACTTCCGCATGACATCGGTCGGTTCGACTGTGAACTTCTGCATGGAACACACCAGGTACTCCGCCTAATATCGATTCCCCCGAAGGAGGAAGATTGTAAGCGGATTTCCAAAACATAATAGCCTCTGGTATGACACCCACTGTGGATGTTCAACTCGCTCTTGAGCAACGTGCCCCTGGGCACCGCGAACCTCCTATCCTACTCCATGATCGTGGTGGTGGCCATCTTCTTGTTGTCAGGCCCGGCCATAACCTACTACTATTGGCGCAAAAACAAAAGGATGAAGGCGGTTTCGCCTACTGGCTCTGTCTGACGTCCTTCTGAGTCCTTCCGTGCCTTTGAATCGGGATGACGATGGCTGCTCCCACAGCCGCGATAGGTAGGACAACCACGGCCACTTCGACTATCCCTTCGACGACGTTTGTGAACAGGTTGCCAACATTCCCGAAGAAGCTCTGAATCCCTGACGGCGCCGGGGTTTCGACTACCTTGACAACTGAGCTCGACTGGACCACGGTCCCGTTCTGATCTGTCGCGCTGATGAGGACCTTGTAGTTGCCCGACTGGAAGTACGTGTGTATTACGATCTGTCCCTGGCTGGCGTAACCGTCTCCGAAGTTGTAGTTGACGATGTAGGGCTGCGCGCCGCCCTTCACGATTGCGTTGAACGTAACGCTGAGGGGCGAAGTCCCATTCGTTGGCGTGGCGCTTACGGTCATCGCAAGCGGGGTAAGCTGGGCAGTCTCTGTGATGGTCACGTTGATGGTCGAGTATGTGATTAGTGTCTTGGTCTGTAGTATCTGGCTCTCGACATCGTTGATCTGCTGGTTCACCTGCTGCAGCTGTGTCTCGATGGCAAGTGTCGAATTGATCGCGACCGACTGGTTGAGGAGCCTGAGCAGTGCACCCTGTTCAGTCCGAAGCGATGCGAGCGTGGCGTTCAGGTCGGTGTACTGAACTCTGACGTCATTGGAGTTTGACGTGAGGCTTAGGACGGTCCCCATGGCCTCCACCTTCGAGAGTACCTGCGGGTACTGGGTCGCAGGAACCCTGATCACGACGTTGGCGGAGCTGCTGTAGGTTGACTGATATGCGACGTATCCCCCCACTGAATAGGCCAATGCCACCACTCCGGAGGCCGTCTGCTCGGGGGAGGCGCTTCTGATGCCGAGGTCGCTGGAGAATTCAATCAGACCGCCCCCCGCTGAGGGAGAACCCTGAGTTACATTGGAATAAGCCTGGTTGGGGACGCCGCCGCCCTGCGTCGTGCTGGCCGTCGACGTCGACAACGCAGTCTCGGTGACCGTGGTGATCTGCCCGATGATTTGCGTGTTGCCGTTTCCGGCAGCCCCATTCACTGAGCTGGGTATGTTGGAAAGATCAGCGCCAAACTGGCCGTTCAAAGCCGTAGTCAGAGAGGTCACGGGGGAGTATGTTGCCCCTTGAAGGCCGGAGCCTGTGTTCGAAAGCAGAGCCAGCGCGAAGCCACCTACGACTATGAGGGCTGTGACGCCTATCAGCACACGCCTTGTCGTTATGCCTCCGAGCCGGTTCACGGCAAGAGGTCAGCTCGCACCCGAGATAGTCCCATTGGAGAGAACGAGCTGTTCTGAATGCGCGAACACATCCTTATCTCGCCTGGCTACGAGCGCCGCCCGTTGTCGGAGGCGTCTTCCAGGGACCGGGTCGATTACGCGCTGCGGGGGAAGACACTCACGGTCTACCTCTACCTGCTGAAGCACGGCAGAGCGCTAGGTGTGCGAGAAATCCAGAAGGCGCTGGGCTTCTCCAGCCCTTCTGTAGCGTTTCATCACCTCGACAAGCTCGTGGAGCTGGGCGTGGTCGAGAAGGACCAGTACGACAGGTATGTCCTTGCCAAGAAGGTTGACTCGGGAATCCTTCACTCTTTCGTAAGCATTGCAGGTCTCACGCTGCCAAGGCTTGGATTTTATGCCGCCTTCTTCACTACGATTGCCGCCGCTTACATGTATCTGAACAGGGGCTCCTTGGACCTGTACGCCCTGATAGGGACGGCCGGGGGGGCCGTAATCTTCTGGTACGAAGCCTGGCGCGTCTGGAGGCGGAAGCCGTTCTGAGAACTAGAACTATCTACCCACCGGGAGGGCCTTTCTAGCATGGAAGGAAAGCGGTTCGGGGTAGGCTTGGCAGCCGGGCTTCTCCTTGGCCTGGGGATAATTGCGGCTTCCGGGGCCCTTGGTTCATCGCCTGCCATTTTTGGACCTGCCCTAGGTCCTTCGCAGGCAGGGACGCGCTCCCTTACCACAACGGTCAATACGGTAGCCACCACGGCGACAATGACCGCCACCCTGTCGACTAGCACTAGCGGTTCGCCCGCGTATTCTGTCAACCACACCAACTCGACCAACGGTTCCGGTTCTCTGAGCAATATTCCATCTAGCGTTTCGAGCACGACTTCCCAGAGTCAGAAAAACATAACCTTCGGAAGTTCGGGCACAAAATCTCCCAGCTACTCTTCCCGGATCGTCAGCATAGCCCAGCAGCCACTGCTTTCGAACGCGGTCATCTTCGTGCCTGTGCTGGTGGCTTTCCTGCTCGGGGCGATCCTATACCAGGCATCCAATAGGAACAGGAAAGAGTCAGAAAAAAGCCAGAGCCAACGTTAGACCCGACGTTCGTCCTACTTGGGCACCAGGAACTCTCTGCTGTTGGGTTCCTTGCCTGCCCAGCGGTTGGACCATTCAGCGAGATTGCAGAGGATCTTGTACACTTCGTGCCCTTTGACTGTCAGGGAGTATTCGATTCTTGGCTTCTCCTCGGCGTAGACTTTCCTCTGGACTACCCCGAATTTCTCGAGCTGAGACAGCCTCTCAGCCAGTGATGTGGCGCTAATCCCTTTGATTCGGCTCTTCAGCAGATTGAACCTGGCTGGCTCCATCTGCCCCAGAATGTGGATGGTGGGGAGGGTCCAGGTCCTCGTGATCTGATTCCAGGTCTGATGCACCACGGAGCACGAGTCCAGCGTCTTCTGGTCAAGCTGCTCTGATTTAGTAAGGTTGGACATACGTAGTAGGTCAGGAAAAACTACCGATTTTAAAAACCTGTCCCCGCTGGCGACAACAGGTATGATTGGCGACGAGTGGGTCGAGAAACCGAAGATGACCTTCACCGAGGCTGAGGCAGAGTATCTGGCCGAGAACTTCATCGGGCGGGTTGCAACCAGTTCCTCCTCGGGGCAGCCTCATGTAGTCCCCGTCGGATACAGTTTCGATGGCACAACCATCACCTTCGGCGGGAGGAACCTGTCAAAGAGCCTGAAATTCAGGAACTTGATGGCGAACGACAAGGTCGCGTTCGTTGTTGACGATGTTGTTTCTGCGAGCCCGTGGAAGGTCAGGGGAGTTGAGATCAGAGGAAAGGCGGAGCCAGCAGTCGCGGAGGATGGGTTGACTGTTATTAGAATAATCCCACTCAATATTAGGAGCTGGGGGCTGGAGGACTGAACATGACTCTCTCGGGTTTGGAAGGCCAGGTCACGCAAGCTGTCGATAGACTAAGCGAATCGATAGTGAGTGTCAGCAGCATGCGCCTGGAGCGCCGTTTCTTTGGGATAGTCCCGCTCGAAGGTCAGGGCTCGGGAATAATACTTGATAGAAAAGGGCTCATAGTAACCAACAATCACGTCATAGACGGGGCTAGTCAAGTCAACGTCAACCTGAAAGACGGAAGGACATTCACAGGGGAGGTTGTCGGTTCTGACGACGCTACCGACGTCGCTGTCATCAGGGTGAACGCCGACGACCTGCCTGCAGCGGAATTGGGAGATTCTGAGATGCTGAGGGTGGGTCAGTTCGTCCTGGCCATAGGCAACGCCCTGGCTCTCCCCGGAGGGCCTACCGTCTCCATGGGCGTTCTGAGCGCAAAGGGCAGACCCCTGCCAGGCTCTGATTTCATTTTCGAAGGCCTCCTCCAGACGGATGCGGCCGTAAACCCTGGAAACAGCGGCGGCCCCCTGGCCGACATCGACGGGCGCATAATCGGCATCACGACCATGATGATACCCTACGCCCAGGGAATGGGCTTCGCGATTCCAATCAACACGGTCAAGAAGATAGCGCAGGAAATCCTCGAGAATGGTAGGGTAACAAGGCGATGGATCGGAATCTCTGGCATAGACGTCACCTCCCAGTTGGCCCGCAGGTACAACCTTCAGACCGAGTCTGGATTCCTCGTGGCCGAAGTAGTGCCCCGCAGTCCCTCTGACTTCGCAGGGCTCCGCAACGGCGACGTGGTGGTGGGCGCGGATGGGAACGAAGTGAAACACACCAAGGACCTGCTGGTCGCCATTTCGAAGGTCGCAGATGGAGGAAGCATCAGGCTCGACATCAATAGAATGGGAAGGAAGGGGTCCCTGGACGTGAAGCCTTCCGAGTCCCAGCCCGTCCAGCAGATGGACGGCCGGTAGCAGGCACAAAGAGATTCTCGCGGCATCGCTTAAGGAGCCCCACCCCAGACCATCTACAGTGCCCAAGGCGAGTCGAGAGCTTACCAGAGATGAGAAGGTCGAGAATCTGGTCATGAACTTCTCCATGATAATGATGGGAATGTTCGAGGGGGTGTTCGCTCAGCTCGCTGCAGGTATGGCAGAGGCGCTTAGCAATACAGCAGATGTGCTTACAGGAGCCTTGGCAGACGCCGGCGGAGCTACTCCTAAACCAAAAACGTCAGCCGATTTGAACGCCGAGCTCAACGGGAAGTTGAAGGAGGCGTTTTCGGGGTTGAGGAAGGAGGTGGCCGAAGGCCTCACGGGCAAGAACAAGGCCTTCAAGACCCTCATCGAAGATCCCTCCTTCGATGAAGGCGTCCGAATCGTGGAGAACCATCGGTTGAAGCTGCCGAGGCTGACTGAGCGCCTGTCCGACGCCGACCTGGCGGGTTACGTGCGCCTTATCCAGGGTGGGGACGCCGACGTTTCGAAGATGATGCAGGAGCTCGGAGAGTGGCAGAAGACCACTCCCAGGCTCGAACGCTGAGTCGCCACTTCAAGATATCCTGTTCTGAATTTCTTTCTCTTTTGCTCTGGCGGCTCTGATTTCACTCTTCATTCTCGAGGAGAACCTGAAGTCCTGCACCCCGACGTAGAGCCATATGAGGGCAAGCGCGAGCACTATGAGCTCGGTCGCCACGTTGGTCGGGTCTGAAAGGTTGACAGTTACAGTCTTCGTCCCTGTGAAGGGGAGAGCCAGTTGTGATACGTAGGATGCAGCCAGTACAGCCGCAACCACCAGAGTTAGCAAGGAAAGGACGCGAATCCTTCCAGCGCTCTGTTCAATGTGCCTTACAAGCTCCTGATGAGCATCGATGATGTCTGGTCCCCTTTCCATCTCGTCACTCATCGGGACCAATCAACTCCGAACCGCATAAAAGCCCTGCTGACCTCAGGTAACCACCGGGAGCCTCCTCCAAATCTCAAGCCAATCCCGATAGAGTTTGTAGCCTTCTTCGCTTATCGAGAGCACTTCCTGGCCGTCTACTATCTGCGACCTTATGAGTCCCTTGGCGAGCATTGGTCGTGTGAAGTTACCTATCCTCGACATGTTCACATTGCATGATTGTGCGAGTCTCGTGACCACCTTTGGCGAAGCGAATAGCGACGCCAGGATCTCCATCTGTATGAGAATTGGCTCTCTCTTCTTCAATCGCCGCCGCTTCCTGCTTCATGCGAATACAAGGAAAGATTGGGCGACTCAGTCCTCGCGCCAGCGGAAGAATCTTACCGCCAGGAAGAAGACAACAACAGAAAGGACAACCAGTAGCCCCACGTCGAAGAGTGCCGGGCCGTAGTTCCCGTAGATCATCACGTTGTTCAGCCCGTCTATCATGTAGTAAAGCGGGAGGATGTGGGCGACCCCCTGGAGATACATCGGCATCGAACTTACGGGGAAGAACGTCCCTGAAAGGAACATCATTGGGAAAGTGACCAGGTTCCCCACAACGGCCGCAGATTCTGGGCTGTTGGATATTGACCCGACCAGCATTCCAAGAGAGACGAAGAAGAAGGGCCCTATGACGAGGAACATGGCGATGCCCCAGGTCACATTGATGTGCGCCCCGAAGGCGTACACCCCGACGACAGACATCAGGATGAAGGAAACGACCGTCGTGCCGATGTACCAGATTATCTTGGATAGGAGCCACTCGGTCTTTGTAAGTGGTGTCAAGGAAAGGAGTTTGAAGATCTTGTCCCTCCTGTAGGTCGAGCTTATGTTCACCAGGGCAAACATGGGGCTTGTCAGAGCGGCGAACCCGATTAGTCCGGGCACGAGGAAGTCGATGTACTTGTAGGAAGATGATACGGCCGTCCGGGATACCACTCCCAGCACCCCCGGATTCCCGTGCAGATTGAAAGCGTTCACGACTGACCTGGTTATTCCCGAAACTATGGCGCTGGTGGTCGAGGCAGGATTCCCAAAGAGCGTCACATTGATTCTTTGGTTCATGGTGTAAGCCGTCGTGAATCCCTGAGGGATGACGATGCCGTCCGACACGGACTTTGACGACAGATATTGGGAGAAGTTCTGGTCGGCTGACACGGGCCTGAGGCACAACCCGGTGCTGGCGCTGCAGTTGCTCGACGTGCTGTTCAGGGCGGCGATGAAGGCGGCAGCGACAGGTCCCGAATCGTGGTTCTGGACGTAGACGGTGGTTTGGCTTACGCCCCCTCCCGAGAATATGGCTCCGAAAAGGAGTATGAGTATGATTGGGAAGATGAGTGTGAAGAAGAACCCTTCTCTGCTTCTCACATTTCCCCTGGCGTAGACCCTGAGCTCGGCCAGCATCCTTCTACCGCTGAACGCCAACCTATTCCGACCCCTTCTCGACTTTGCCTTCTTCTCCCACGAGGCGAAGGAACACGTCTTCCAAGCTGTCCCTCCTAACGGTCAGGTCTCCCCATTCGACGCCTGACTCGTGGATGGCGCCGAGGGCCACCAAGGCGTCGTCCCTGTCTCTGAGGTGGATGGATACCGACCCTCTCCCGTCCCATTCTGCCTGGAGCTTGGTGCTTTCCTTGAGGAATTTCAGCAAGTCCTCGTTGGCTCTCACTATCATCCTCGCTCCTGAGCCGTATCTTGTCTCGATCTCTTCCGCGGTGCCCATCGCCACAATCTTGCCATGGTTCATTATGGCGACTCTGTCCGCCAGCTCCTCCGCCTCCTCCAGGTAGTGGGTCGTAAGCATGACAGTTCTTCCCTCTGTCTTCAGTTTCCTAATCACCTCCCACACCGCCCTCCTCGCCTGGGGGTCTAACCCTGTGGTCGGCTCATCGAGGAATATCACCTCCGGGTCATTGACCAATGACAGCGCCATCCCCAGCTTCTGCTTCTGTCCCCCGGAAAGGTGCTGGAACCATATGTTCGCCGCGTCTTCCAGAATCACTCGGCGAAGCATCTCCTCTGGGTCCACGTGCTTGTCGAACAGAGCGCCGTAGTAGGCTATCGCCTCCTTCGGAGTGGGGTAGTCGAGGAACTTGAACCCCTGGGGAATGACCCCTATTCTCTTGTGAAGATCATACCCTTTCTTCCAGGGATCCATGTCGAGTACCTTCGTGGTCCCCCCATCCAGCTGTCTCAGCCCTTCGAGTATCTCTATGGTTGTTGTCTTTCCGGCTCCATTCGGTCCCAGGAGCGAGAACACCTCTCCCTTTTCCACGGAGAACGAGATTCCGTCGACTGCGCGAAGCTGCCCGTAGTTTTTCTTGAGTCCGGCCACCTCGATGGCGGGCATTGAACATCGGGTTTCGCCAATCGATATTTAGCTCATCCGACGATTCTCAGATCTGAAACGTGATTTCAGGTCCTTGCCGGATTCTCGCCCCAATCCCAGGGTCGTAGCCTCCACCCCTTCCTTCCAAAGATGACGAGCGCGATGCCTCCGAGAACGAGAATTATTCCGACTATCACTGCGAGCAATTCGAGAATGGTTACTATGACGCTGACTATGAAACTTGCGAGGACGATGAGGACGATGAATCCTACCAGAATCATCAGCGCCCCCGCCAACTGAGACCTATGCAACAAGCAGGAATCCTGAAGGCTCTATTTATGCTGTGGAGATTCGCATCCGTATTTGCTTTGTCCTGTTCTAATCTTCCATGCTCGCTAATGCCGCAAGAGAGGGGTGGTGCGGTCATTCCTCCAGACGGATATTAAGAGCCCTACACTACCCCTGTCCGGGTCCTGACTCCTGAAACTTACCATCCACGATTGCGGCGTGATGCTCGAGCCCCAGCTGGGTATGACCATGGACCAGTTACTGAAGACGGCCAAGGAAGCCGAGGAGCTGGGATTCGGTTACCTATTTCGATCCGACCACATCCTCCCAACCAATAACAGGCGAGGTGTGGACTCTCCCGAGTGCTGGGCAAGCCTGGGCGCGGTCGCTGCGTCTACCAAAAGGATCAAGTTCGGTCCCATGGTGTCCCCGATCGGCTTCAGGAACCCCGCACTGTTGGCAAAGATGGCCTGCACACTGCACTCTTTCTCGCAGGGAAGGCTCCAGCTCGCTGTGGGCGCGGGCTGGTACGAAGCTGAATATCGCGCCCACGGCTTTTCCTTCCCAGACTTTCGGACACGCGTCTCCGAGTTCAGAGAAGCCCTTGAGATAATCAGCCGCATGATAAACAGTGGCAGCGTGGATTTCGATGGGAAGCACTTTTCCGCACACACCGACTGCTTCCCTAGACCTGACGGCCACATGCGCCTAATAGTCGGCGGAAGAACAAGGCCGGTCGTAAGATTGGCAGCCGAGTTCGCAGACGAATGGAACTTCTTCCATATGGCGAACGACGAGATCTCGGGTCTGATGGCCATCCTCGAGGCCAAGGCCGGCGGAAGGAGCGTCGAACCGACGGAGATGGGACCCTACATGATTGCGAAAGACGAGGCGGGGTTGGAAGAAAACGCCAGGTTGCAGGCCAAGAAGCTCGGCCAGGAACTCTCGCCCAAAGACCTCCTCGCGCGCTTGAGAGAGAGGGAGGCTCCCTGCGGCACCGTCGAGGAGTTCGTCGACCAACTGACCGCCAAGGCGCAGGCTGGCGTCAAGAGGATCTACTTCCAGACCCTGGTCCCGGAGAATACGACCATGACGGAGCTCTTGGCGGACACGCTGAAACGGCTCTAAGCCATGAGCTTCTTCAACGCGGCCTACCTCGGAATACCGCCCTGGGACATCGGCCGTCCTCAGCGTGAGTTCGTGAAGCTGGCAGATGAGGGCAGGATAATCGGAGACGTCGTCGACCTGGGGTGCGGCACAGGGGAGAACGCAATCATGTTCGCCTCGCGTGGGAACAGAGTAGTTGGCATTGACTCAGCGCCTCTGGCCATCACAAAGGCGAAAGCCAAGGCGAAGGAGAGGGGCTCGTCCGCGGAGTTCGTGGTCGGCAACGCGCTGGATCTGGCCACACTCGGGAGCTCCTTCGACGTCGCTACGGACTGCGGCCTTTTTCACACATTCTCCGACAGAGAAAGGAACATCTTCGAGAAGAACTTGAGGAGCATACTGAAGCCTGGGGGGAGGTACTTCATGTTGTGCTTTAGTGAGCACGAACCTACAGACTGGGGAGGCCCCAGGCGAGTGACCAAGGAGGAGATTGCGCGGACCTTCTCGCCTGGATGGAGGGTCGACTCGATAGCAGCTGCCCGGTTTGAGGCCATTCATGTGGGCCAAGGCGGGCGTGCCTGGCTCTCATGCTTGTCTAGGCTTTAGTGACTCCAACCGATTAATAGCCGCCGATGTACGGCTGGTATCAGCGTGAAGATAGGGATCATAGGCGCTCCCGTCGACCTCGGGCAGCAGAGGCGGGGTGTCGACATGGGACCCAGCGCAATTCGAATCGCCCGCCTTGGGGAGAGGCTCGAAGAATTGGGCCACCACGTCAAGGACCATGGCAACGTCTCTGCGGCCGACATGTCGACTGCGTCAGTCGGCGACCCGAAATTGAGGTACCTCGGCGACGTTATCAAGCAGTGCAGGCTTGTGGCAGACTCCGTCTCTCGATGCGTCGGGCAGGGTTCGTTTCCGCTCGTCCTGGGAGGGGACCAGAGCACTTCGATAGGGACCCTGGCGGGCCTCGCAAGGTCGGGGAACAGAAGGGGGGTCGTCTGGGTCGACGCCCACGGAGATTTCAACACCTCGAAGACGACGCCAAGCGGAAACATCCATGGGATGGCCCTAGCCGCCATACTCGGTTATGGCGACCCGAGATTGACCAAGGTCGGCGGAGTTTCCCCGATGGCCCAAGAGAAGAACACGGTCCTCATTGGAGGTCGGAGTTTCGATTCAATGGAGGCGAAGGCGATGTCCCGTTCGAAGATGACGGTCTACACTATGCGGGAGATAGACGAACTCGGAATGAAGAAAGTAATTCAACTGGGGCTGAAGATCGCAGGAGAAGGCGTCAGCCAGGTCCACCTCAGCTTTGATGTTGACAGCATCGACCCTGGAGAAGCTCCTGGGACCGGGACGCCCGTGAAGGGGGGCCTGACCTACCGCGAAGCCCATCTCGCCATGGAGATGTTCTCCGACAGCAGGATGATCACCTCAGCAGAATTCGTCGAAGTCAACCCCATTCTCGACACAGCCAACCACACTGGCGAACTCACGGTGGAACTGATTCTCTCACTCTTCGGAAAGAAAATCATCGCATAGCGGCAGTTACCTAAGGTAACTACCTGAGGTAAGCAACTCTCTAAAAGGCTGGATTGTCCTTCCGCATCATGTCTTCGCTCCGGCAGCCCTGGATCGGATATGGACACGACGGCGAAAGGGTCACACTTGAAATCGGGGGGCAAGGGAGC
>Ga0187803_10001027_pt1 | contig 10889 bp, 9 predicted proteins | sample NC_wetland_sal_i_2_FD_132425 | JGI IMG/M metagenome (GOLD analysis project Ga0187803, IMG submission 132425) | Wetland sediment microbial communities from Neuse River Estuary, North Carolina, USA - Control_3 | ecosystem: Environmental > Aquatic > Freshwater > Wetlands > Sediment | place: USA...
CAAACGAAAGGTAAGTTTGAACTGGCGGACGGCGGCACGATCTTCCTCGATGAAATCGGCGACATTTCAGCCAAGCTGCAAGCCGATCTGCTGAGGGTTTTGGAAGAACGCCGCTTCTACCGCGTCGGAGGCAATGAAGAAGTAAAAGTCGATGTGCGGATCATCGCGGCAACCAACAAGAACCTTGCTGAGGAGGTCCAGCAGGGACGGTTCCGCGAGGATTTGTATTATCGCCTCAACGTGATTGAGATTCGCATTCCCCCGCTGCGAGAAAGGCGCGAAGACATTCCCTTGCTGGCCGAACACTTCGTGCAGCGAATATCCTCCGAATTGGGCAAAGACATCAGCGGTATTTCTGCAGCGGCTTTGAAAGTGCTCATTACTTACGATTGGCCGGGCAATGTCCGCGAATTGGAAAACGTAATCGAGCGCGCCATTGTGACCTGCCGTAGTAGCACGCTTGACGAACAGGATTTCTCCTGGCTTCAGCTGCACCCAGGCTCGCTGCAGAATTGGGAAGTGCCCGATGTTCCCCTCGATGAACTGGAACGCCGCGCCATCACTGCCGCGCTGGAACGGAAACACGGCAACGTCAAAGAAGCGTCCGCTGCCTTGGGCATTGACCGCTCGACGCTTTATGACAAGCTCAAGCGCTACGAAATCTCGCACTAAACTTCCGGTGTAAACATCGAGGCGTCAAGCTTCCCAAAATGTGTCCGCGAGCACGACGGCCCAGCCCAGCAAATGTCTCGTCATCGCGAACAGCGGAGCACTCATTGCATTGCGAGCCCCCCCGATTTTTCCGGTGTGTCGTATGACGAAATTGGGGGCTGGTGTCATGGCAGATAGAGCACTGCCGGGAAGGCAACCCGCCCCGTCAACAGCGCGACGGCAACCTCACGTCCGGCGACAAGAGTGTTCCGCGCCATTGATCATTCCTCCGCCGTCCAGCCTTTTTTGGAAAGGAAACGCTGGAACAACCACACTAGGTGCTCGCGCGATAACAACCGCGCTACTCCGCGCACTGGCAAACCGCCATTGCAGCCCAACGCATGCGTCTCGTGAATTTCGCGTGCCAGGCGCTCCTGCTCCTCGGCTTGCCAAGCTGCGCCTTGCGGCCCCGAGATGAGGCCGGCGCGCGTCCGACCTGGCAGTTCCCAGCCTTCGAACAACCATCCTGCCCCGTAGGGGTCCGCAGTCAGTCTTGCGGGATCGCTGCGCACGCGACTGTTCACCTTCTGAATCAGCAGCGGATTCGGAAAACTCATAGGCCATTCGACCCCCCGCACCGTGAGCGTCAGAGTGGGACAATGAGCCCCGTGCGACGTGACGAAGGTCACGCCGTCCACGCGTCCAGCCACACTTCCGAGTAACCCATCAATGCCGATATGGCACAACCCGGATTCCTCGGCGTCCAACCAGAAATGGTTCGGGGTATATAGAAGATGTGCGGGCGGAGTGGTCGCGTGCGGTCGCGCCAGCAACAAATAGGAATCGCAATAGCGGTAGCCAGTACTCGTGCAACTCGACAGTTGCGAGTCGCTAAAGGGCACCAGCTTCGTGACCGGCGAGGCGCTGCAATACTGCACACGAACTTCTTCCAGATGCGGGCAGCGCTCTGGTTGTGCCGCGTGATGGGCGACCAGTTCGCATTGCCGGTACTCGGGTGAGGCACAGCGGCCGCCCTCAGGCGCTCCCGGCCCCTCAAGAATCAACTTCCGTACCGGCGCAGCATGGCAGTATCGCGCTCGACCTTGCTTCAGAAACGGGCACGGCATAATTCACTTCCGCAGCGGGTTCCCTTCTGAGGACTCTGCTTCCGAAGGCTCGACCCTGTCGCCTCCGTCTGCCATTGTGAGGCCCAAACCGGGCACGGAAAGAGTGTGTGATTCCGCATGCAGCATCGCCCACATCTCCGCATCAAGGTTGCCGGTCTCACGCGCCTTTCGTACCCTTCGAGCCAACAACTCCCAGCCCACCGCGCCAATCACGACGAGTACCGCCAGGAACGTGACTATCCCCAAGGCGAGGTTCGTCACATTGAGCCAAAATACCCAGTTCTCTCCAGCCATTGTCGTGACCTCCTTGCCGCTAAGGAGCAACGGCCACTCCAAGAAACTGCAATCCAACTGCCGTTCAGTGAATGCAACAACTTACAAGAGATCTAGTCCGTCGCAATGTCGGCATTCCCAGCACCGGAGTAGGTTTTCCCGACAAACCTTGCCCATGCACATTACGACGAGGCCTAACGTTCCCCATCAACTGCAAGAGATGTCGGTCCCGAATCGGAGTGGTTAAACCAGACCTCAAAATCGGGACCGGTGGCGGAATGACTAGTTTCGTCGAAAGTTGCCTCGGGGCATTGAGCGAATCGATGCCCAGGGAATGGTTCAGGTGGAGTTGTTTCAAAACGTTTTACGGATTTCTGATCGAGTCCGGCCCGCCGATTCTAAAGGGAAAGCTCATTTCGCTGGTGCGGCCCGGTATTGCAGTTGGCTAGCCGCGATCCGTCTGCTCGTCCAATCAAACTTAAAGTCGATCGTAATTCCGGCTTGCTGTTGCCACAACGATTTGTAAGCTTGTTTGTTTTCGTAAAGAAAAATCTGGTAGGTGGGAGAAAACGACAGGGACGGCCAAACCTGGAACGAGTACTTTGCCGTCACCAAGTGTTGGAGACGTGTGTCGGTCGAGTTGTCGCCGGCATTGTTGAAGTAAAACTCTCCCTGGTTTTCAAGAGACGCAGACATTCTTTTCCCCGCCGGGAAATTGAGCATGCTGTGCCAGTAGACTCCGGTGCGGAACCGCGAACTTTGCAGCGTTTGAACACTTGAAGCAGGAGTTACAATCGCATCCCCGAGCTGGCTCACACATTTTTGCAGGGACTGCGTTGCCGAAGGAGTGCACTGCAGCACTAGCACACCATTCGTGAAGAAATCGAAACGCTGGAAGGCGCCGAACGCCCGTCCACCCTCAACGCCAGCTTCAAAGTACCTGTTTTGATTGTACCTTCCAATTCCAATGCGATCCGTTAGCGTATGAACGCGAGGAAGGAAGAATTGGAGCGGCGTGGGCACGTCGATTTGATTCTTCGTAAGGCTAAGAGACTGCTCCAGGGCAAAAGCTTGGGTATCGTAATGAAGATACGTTCCGATGCCCCAGTGTGGCAGCTTCCTCTGCCCGGGGATGTGAAACCGCGGACCCGCCGAAAGCGTGAAGGAATCCGTCGATTGATTCGCGTTCCTAAAAAGGCCTGACTTGTTATCAGTGAACGAAGCGTTATACAGGAGCCCTTCGGTAGCAACAAAGTCCCAAAGGGAATGGTTGTACGTGTAAGACATCTCCTGGTCGGTGTTCCAACTGTGCGACCGGGAAGCGGTAGCTTGAGAGTTCGATACCCCACCGAAAGTCTTGTTCAGGACGGATTGTTTGTCGCTGTGGCGCTGCACGTTGAATCCGATACTTGTCTTGTCCAGCGACAATCTCCAAGTGGGCTGTTCCTGCGCCCAATCTTCGAACTTCGACACGTTGGGGCCCTGGCCAAGGCGTCTCCAGAGGAACCAGTTCTTCCAGCCTTCCTGCCACGTATTGCCCGGCAGCGGCGCCGGTCCAGCTACCTCCAACTCGTCGAAATAACCTTTACCGGTAAAGTCAGGCGCACATTCGATAGAGTTTCCTGCGGGCAACTTTTTCAATTCATTACAAACAAGACTGCTCACGGAATGCAGCTTTCTCTTGTCATAAAGAGGACGCGGAAGCCCTGGCAAAGCGGCATCGACGAGGTCCGGATAACCGGTGTCGCCCAAGGCGATGTAGTCGGTCGTGGCCACCGCATAAACTCGGTTCGGATCCAAGGGCAAATCGTTGATCAGGTATGCGTCCTTGTAGCCGTCCGGTTTGATGCCCAGCGTAACCAGCCCACGATGGTATTCCTTCGTTAACGACAAGCTGCTGTCATCGTTCGCGTCGAACTGACGCGAGCGCTTCATGACCGCCTGCAGTACACTTCCTCGAACAGGAATGACGATCAGAAGGTCTCCCTTCCAGATAAACGCATCGAGAATCTTCTGCCAGGCATAATCACCCACAAAGGGCGGTGTTTTCATCTCGGGACGGCAATACTCCGGAAACGAAGAGCCCGGCGAAAGTTGATTCAGAAGACAATCGGCCAGGGGGATGGGCAAGTAAAAATCGCGCTTTTGCATAAGCGCCACGTCCGCCTGCGTCTCTTGCAACATGGCGTAAAGAGTGGCATGTTGCAGAACCGTCTCGGCCTTGTCGACCGGTGGCGGAGGTTGCGGCAATAAGGCGGCGGCCCAATTCCGCAATGTACTTTCAGCGGTCGCGGATAGCTTGAACTCCTGCGCTATCTGCCTTCGCACATCCGCCAATGCTTTTCGCGCGGGCTCCCCTACGCAGTCATTACAAATCGCGGTTCCTCTCGCTCCTGCCCTCGCTCCGCTCACTACGTACTGACGTTGCGTCCCTCGATCCGAAATGCGAAGAAGACGAACGGGGTCGCCAATCCGCCTCGAATCTTTTTTGGTCGGATCTTTTGCGGTCGGATCCCCGCTCCATGTTGGATCCCACGCCGGGGGTGGGACGGCGACGAATGATGGCAGATTGCACTGGTCCCTATCACAATCCAGGACGGGGTCGCTTTTCGACGAACTGTCCGAAGCCAGAGAAAGCGTCGGATCCATCACGCTGATCTGATTGCGCGTGAACTGCTGCGGATCGTACTCTGAAACGACGGCGTCAAAATGGTATTGGCCCGTCAAGTGTGCCGCTAAAAGCCCCGCTTCCCCGCCGTCCATTTGCGCCAGAAGTATCTTCCTGAACTTGCGTCCATTTTCCGTATGATTGAGTGCTGCTCCGTAGCATTCGTCTCCGCCGCCTTCGCTTTTGCCTGTGCTTTCGTCTTCCTTCCCACGGGCGCCACAGGCTTCAAGGTAGTCGACTAACTGCGTCAGCGATTTCGCCGGATCCACTACTTCCAGTGATGTGTCATATTTCTTCAGGTACTTATTATCGCCCTCGACGGTTCTCCAGATGGATTCGAGCGATCCAATCTTTTCCTCTAAGGTAGTATCAACCACTCCGAAGACGGCGACATCACTTTGTTCTCCCTCGCACTTTGAATTCACAACGTGGCTACAAATCCCTTTGACCAGGTAAGGAGACGGGTCTTTTTGTTTAAATTTCGAAAGAAGGTCGGGATTGGCAGATTGAAACAGGGGAACGCCGACTTTAAAGCGGCTGCAGATCGGCCGGCCCTTGCCTTCTACTGTCCAAATGCATGCCTTGTAGTGGCCGATCTCAAGGTGTCTGAGCGGTAGCTGCCAGTGCGCTTCCGTAGAACCCTCGCTCGGAGCCGATTCCTTAGCCGTTGCCGACTCGTGGGTCGACGCTTGCTGGTTCAGCGGCTCTAAAGATTGGCAATTTGACACTTGAAAATTCGATGCACCGCTCAGGGCCCAACATCGCATTTGGGCCGAGGTGGGCTCATTTTTATGACGTTTATTTGAGATAAGAATTTGTACGGGCTTCACAGCCGGGTTGTGCTCATCCAATTTCTCCCAATCCGGCACGTCGGGGTTATCTTCCGGTCCCGTAACGGTAATAGTGACAGCCGGGCTATCGATATTTCCTCTGATCTCCGCGAGCCAGGGCAGAATCTCCGTTCCGTCAGCGGGAAAGGAGATGTTCGGTTTCTTAGATGAGTCGGAAATAGCAAATTCCAGGCGAGGCTTCTTACTGTCGGGAATGGGATCGTGATCGCTCACCCACGAGGTCTTGATGAGGAGATTTGCCGCCAGCATCTGTACCGGATGGTACGGGCCTGCGCCAGTGTCTTTTGGAACCGAAGCCAGGAACCGGGCCAGTGCCTGGAGTCGCTCCGCACCGAAATAGAAATCTTCTTTCCCTGGAACGATTGCGTCATATCCAGCGTACGCCAGGAAACACCCCACGTTGTCGGTGGGCACGACAGCCCCTCTCTTGCGGAGGTCGGCCAGCAGGTCGACAGAAGGCTCATGAACCCACTTGCCTTGTCTCGGGTCCCAACGAAACTGATCCTTTGCATATTGACCGCGTGCATCGGGTGCGGGCGCAAAAATGCGGGATGGAAGGTAGAGAGCGAAATTGTCTCCGCTGCCGATGAACAACCGCTTCTCATATTCATACCCGCGAACTGCGTCGAGAAGTTGTTGCCCTTCATAGCTGATGTCTGAGTCCTGTGCCCCGTCCGGGCAAGGATGTTTACTGAGATCGGGTGTTCCAGACTGCAGACTCGGAAGCCGGAAATAGCCGAGCAGCCTTCCTGTAAACAGAATATTGAGTTCATTCGCTTGCGTCGGCCCGGGCGGCGACGCCTCCCGGTCGTCAGCTCGCACCGGCAAGGCGCCGAAAACTAGAGACAGAACGAGAATGAGACCGTACAAACACGTCCGCTTGGCCATTGCACCCTCCTGAGATCAACAATTAACGGCATAGTTGTCGAACTAGTGCTCCCCTGTACGTCACGTCCACTTCGCCACAAACCCTCCCGCATCCATGTCGCCCATTTGTCTAACGGGGTCACTTCTCCGCCGACGAAGAAGGCGGTGACGGCTCCGGAAATATGCGTTTCTTGACGTTATCGAACAGTCCAAGCGTCCGTCGGATCGCGAAGCCGAAGATGAAGGCAGACCCTACGATTCCGGTGATCGAGGTCCCCTGAGGGGATATCCCTCGACGGAGAATTTGGCCCTGTAGGGATCTGTCGCCTCAGCCTGTCGCATTTCCACTTACGAATGCCGACGGATCGCTTACCCCAAAACACAAAAGCCGACTTACCTCGGCGGTTTCACACAACCGCCTGCGGCAACTCGGCTGTCTCTAAGCCCCCTCGAGTCCTTTCGATTACTTAAAGACCCAAAGCTTTCCGTCTCCTGCTTACGCAGGGTTTGGCTTTATTGGCTTTTTCACGGTTAATCGGATGCTATTCCGCAGATTTTGTCTGTGTCACAAATCACCATAAGATGTGATACTCGATGGGCGATGCGGGCCAAACTCAGCTTCTTAGGAGTTGACCCTCGCGAGACAACAGGCCTCAACCTTTTTCCGGAATTCTGGTTGCTTGTGAACACCGTTCCACAGGGCCGCGTCATGCCGCCAGTTGCTGGGCAACTTCCGGCAGGCCCGCCGCGTGCCAGGCGTCGAAGCCTCCGGTTACGTTGACCACGTTGCGGTGCCCGGCGCGTTCCAGCAGACTGCAGGCAATTATGCTGCGGTATCCGCTCTTGCAGTGTACGGCAACAGTCCGGCTCGCCCCAATGCTGGGCAGGCTCTGCGGAAACGTGTCCAGCGCCCGTATCTCAGCCTGCGCGATGTGGCCGGCTTGCCACTCGCCTTCGCGCCGCACGTCGAGCACTGCGATTGCGGCGGCGCCGGAGCCGCGCCCGTTTCCCTGGTTCAGTTTCTGGTGGAGTCCTTGCACTGAAATCTGCGCAGTTTCCAGCAATGGCAAGCCGCCACTCTTCCAGGCGGCGATACCGCCGGCGAGATAGCCGCGCAAGTCTTCAATGCCGACGCGGGCCAGCCGCATCCGCGCTTCCTCGATTTGCGCGTCAGTCTCAGCGACCAGAGCCGGTCGAGAATGAATGCCGAGAATCCCGCCCGCCCAGGAAGCAAATTGACCCGCCAGCGCGATATTGACCGACCTCGGCACATGACCGGCGGCGAACTGTTCGCCCGGACGAACATCGAGCACATAAGTATTCTGCTCGAGCAAAGCCTGCACGTCGGCGGGCGAGAGCGCCCGCAGCGGCGCCAAGTCTTTCAGCGTTGCCGCGCCCGCGCGATTGATTTCGGCGTCCTCCAGAAAATAATCCGGACGCGCCGGCAGGTTCCTGGTCAGCTGCCGGACAAATTCTTCCCGGCTCGCAATCTGCAGCGCATTGTTCGTCAGGCGTTCGATTCCGATTGTCGATGACTTTTCCGCGCGCATGGCACGCCCACAGAGCGAGCCCGCCCCATGTGCCGGATACACCAAAACCGCATTGGGCAGCGACATAAGTTTCTGGTGGAGACTGTCATAGAGCAACCCCGCCAGTTGCAGTGGAGTGTGAGTGCGCGAGAGATCCGGACGACCTACGTCGCCGATGAACAATGTGTCGCCAGTCAGCACCGCCCAGGGCTGCGACGACTTCTCTTCGTCCGTAACCACCAGACAGACGCTTTCTGGCGTATGCCCCGGTGTTTCGAGGGCCCGCACGCGCACCTTGCCAACCCTCACCTCAAAGCCGTCGCGCAGCGCCACATGCGGAAACCCGGCCGCAGCCTGCGCTCCGATATAAATTTGCGCGCCTGTGCGCGCCGCCAGCTCCTTGTGTCCGGAGACGAAGTCGGCATGAAGATGAGTTTCGAAGATGTGCCGGATCGTGAGGTTCTGTTCTTCGGCTGCCTTCAAGTACAGATCCACGTCGCGCTGCGGATCAACCACGGCTGCTTCGCCTTCCGATCCGATCATGTAGGAAGCATGCGCCAGGCAAGTCAGATAGAACTGTTCAAAGTACATTTCGCAATTCCCCCGGTGAACCCAGTCCCCACGTTTTCCAGATTATCGCTCAACTCCGAGCAGGCTGGATAGCCCGACCTATCGTCGAAGCACAATTTCGGTCGCAGCCAGCGGCCGGGCAAAAGAAACAGGACAGCAGTTTTTGCACGGACCAGGTTCAATCGGGCAGAAATGCCTACGCGCGAATTTTCCACCGAAAAACGCCACCCAATCCTGCCGGCGAAAGTGCGTTATCTGCCGCATTGGAGTGGGTTGCCGCAGCGTTTCCGGCCCATTCCCAACTCGTTGACTGGCCAGTAGTTAAGAGACGAGCCGCCCGCGTACTCCTTTTGTAACTTGGACTTCCAGGCGGTTTCAGCCTACAGTCATTCAAACGCCGTTTACCGTGGATTTCGGCCCCCGGCGTGCATCAAATGAGTAGGCGGAATTTTATTCTTACTCGATGCCATCCCCGCAGGATGCACTGACGGTTGGAGTCGATATTGGGGAAGTGAGCTTTTGACTCCGGGCGCAAGATGATAATGATGATCAAATTCGGTTGGGCAACAGCGGCCTTCGCGCTGGTCCTAGGTCTTTTTGTCGTTGGCTCCTCTGGTGCCGGATACGCGCAGACCAGCCAGTATGGTGTCGCCGCGTCGGCCGTTGCGGTTGGCGTCGCCAACGGCGCGCCATTCGATAACGAGGCCAACGATCCGATCATCACCATCCGCAAGCGCGTGGATGAAGTCAACGTGCTCTTCATCGCCACCGACCGCCACGGCAAGTTTGTCCGCAACTTGAATCAATCGGACTTTTCGATTCTCGACGATCACAAGCCCGTAGAATCCATCCTCAACTTCCGCCGTGAGACCGACCTGCCTCTCGAAATCGGCCTGCTCATGGATGTGAGCGGCTCGGTGCAAAGTCGCTTTGGATTTGAGAAGGAAGCCGCCACAGGGTTCCTGCGGCACATCCTTCGTCCCGGCTATGACCGCGCGTTCGTTGTGGGCTTCAACAAAGAGAGCCACCTGGCCCAGGACTTCACCGACAATGTCCCGTCGCTCGCCGCTGGCATACAACGCCTCCACGACGGCGGTGGGACCGCGCTCTACGACGCGATTTATAAGGCCTGCAAGGAAAAACTGCTGCGCGAGCATTCCGAGCATCCGGTCCGTAAGGCGATCGTCGTGGTCAGCGACGGCGAGGACAATCAGAGCGAAGTCACCCGCGCCCAGGCGATTGAAATGGCCCAGCGCGCTGAAGTTCTCATCTACGCCATCTCCACCGACGATAGCGGCCTGATCCTGCGCGGCGACAAGGTGCTTGAAGACCTGGCTTCGGCCACTGGCGGCCGCGCTTTCTTCCCGTACAAGATGAAAGACATCACGAACTCCTTCGCCTCCATCGAAGACGAGCTGCGCAGCCAGTACGACGTTTCCTACAAACCCGCCGATTTCAGCGCGGACGGCCGCTACCACTCCATCGAAATCACCGCGCTGAAGAAGGACCTGCAGGTCCGCGCCCGCCGCGGCTATTACGCTCCTCGCCAGTAAGGCTCTCCCGCAAGCTCACCTTCGCTGAATCAACGGTTACATTGCGCTCACCTTCTCCTTGTGCTACCGTCGCCTTTGAATCCGCATCGAGGTGAATTGCATGGGCGGCCTGATCTTTCTGGCAGTTCTCATAGTCCTCGGCATTTTTCTCATCGGGATGTACAACAGCCTGGTGCAGCTGCGGGTGCGCTGCGATTCGGCATGGTCCGACATTGACGTGCAGCTCAAGCGCCGCCACGATCTCATTCCCAACCTGGTCGAAACCGTCAAGGGCTACGCTGCCCACGAAAAGGGCACCTTCGAAAACATCGCCAAATTCCGCTCCATGGCCATGCAGGCCACCGGCCCGGTCGACAAGGCTGCGGCCGAGAATCAATTGACCGGCGCGCTGAAGAGCCTGTTTGCGGTAGCCGAAAATTATCCCCAACTCCAGGCCTCGCAGGAATTCACCCAGCTGCAGAATTCTCTCAGCGAAATTGAGGACGCAATTCAAAACTCCCGCCGCTACTACAACGCCGTGGTGCGCGACCTGAACACTAAAATTCAATCGTTCCCGACCAACATTCTGGCCGGGATGTTCGGCTTCCAGCAGAAGCAGTTCTTCGAAGCCGCAGCCGCCGATCGCGAACCCGTAGCCGTGAAGTTTTGAGGCCCGCGTAGGGACAGCCGCCCCCGGCTGTCCAGCCGAGCAACGCTCGGCAACTGCCAGTGGCCACAGCAACTCTTGGATTCGCTACAAGAGTAAAGTTCTAAAATCGTTTCGCGGAGCTCATACGAATCGCCGACTACTCTTCCTAATC
>Ga0187803_10001028_pt1 | contig 10888 bp, 10 predicted proteins | sample NC_wetland_sal_i_2_FD_132425 | JGI IMG/M metagenome (GOLD analysis project Ga0187803, IMG submission 132425) | Wetland sediment microbial communities from Neuse River Estuary, North Carolina, USA - Control_3 | ecosystem: Environmental > Aquatic > Freshwater > Wetlands > Sediment | place: USA...
ACGAGCATCAGCCCGAGTGACCTCCCAGAGCACATTCAGCAGCTTTTGAGCGAGATAGGCCTCTCCAGCGTCGAGCCGGAATCGTTCGAGGGCCTGGTACGGCAATTCAAGATCAACCTGGCACATAGAACCCTGATTGAGTGCAACGGAAACAAGTCCTTGGCGGCCCGGAAGCTGAAGGTTTCCAGGGCGTACTTTCACCGGCTGATTCGTCCGGGAGATGCGCGAGTAGAAGCGGATGAGCCGGTTGTTACTATGGTGAAGCGCGCGGGTTGTGCGTAACCGTCGGCGCTGGGGACATCACGGCGCCGCGATTCGCGGTTTGTCCGTTTTTGGGACTGGGTTCGTTTGGCAGGGAGACATCGTCGTATCGGTCCTGAATAATCTCAGCGAGAACCCAGATAAAGCGGATTGTCATGGTTGACACGGACCAGTCGCGGCTGGGCCGTTGATCTGCGAAGCGAAAGTGGCCTTCCCGAATGCTCGGGCGGTCCTGCTAAGTGAGGCAAGGGCAGCGGGGAGATTGCTGAGGTTGCTGCTCGATTCGGAGATGAACTGTGAGGGTGTATCATGCTACAGTGCCCCTTATGGCGAATTAAGGAATCCCCCTCATGATCACATCACTCACATTCATCATCCTCCAGTTGGCGGACTTCGCCACTACGATGATCGCGCTACGGATGGGAGGAGTCGAGACGAGCTTCCTGGCATCCCGCTTGATGGCTATCGGGTCGGTACAGGGTCTGATTTTATCAAAGGTGATTATCCTGGCAATTGCTGCCGGCGCTCTGCGCGCACGGAAACGCCGGGTTATCCGCTGGGCTAACATTGCCTTCGGCGGAGTGGTTTTGTGGAACCTCCTTGTAATTGTCAGGTTGGCTCTTCAGGCGCGTGGTGCGTGAAACAGAAATGACGCCTGAAGAAGCTACCGAGTCGCTGGCCCCAGTTGGGCCCCACCTTTCCATTTGGGTCAGGCTGGTCCGGGTTGCCCTATCTTTCCGGGTCGTACTCGCCACCGGCTTGGCGGTCATCACGTTCTTGACTGTGAGCAACCGTTTCAACGATCCCGATCTCTGGTGGCACCTGAAATTGGGTCAAATCGTGTGGAACACTCACTCGATTCCCTCGGTGGATTCGTTTTCATACACGGCTTACGGCCATACGTGGGCCGCGCACGAATGGTTGGCGCAGTTGAGTATCTATTCGGCTTATCGGCTGGGCGGTTACACAGGCTTGATGCTGTGGCTTGCTGTGCTGGCCTCCGTCCTGTTCATTCTGGTTTACGTCCTGTGCTACCTCTCGACTCAGGACGCGCTGGTGGCGTTTTTGGGGGGGGTATGCGCTTGGTATTTTGGAACAATCGGCCTAGCGATCCGGCCGCTGATTCTCGGCCATATCTTCCTGGCTACGGAGTTGCTTCTCCTGGAACTGGGGACAATTCGGAGCAGGCGTTGGCTATGGCTCTTGCCACCTCTTTTCGCGATTTGGGTAAACTGCCACGGCTCGTATTTCTTGGGCATTGGAGTTCTGACCATATGCTGGGCCGCTTCTTATGTGACCGGGGACTGGGGCCCCGTGGTCTCGAAAGCATGGGACAAGAGCGGGTGTAAACTGCTCGGCGGAATCCTGATTCTGTGCGTGCTTGCGTCCTGCTGCAATCCGGTGGGAGTCCGGCTCTTGCTGTACCCTCTCAACCTGTACTTTCAGCAATCGACCAACATGAATGCCGTTGAGGAGTGGTTTGCGCCGGATCTGCGCGAGTGGCGGACCCTGGGTTTGCTCGGCGCCGGTTTTGCCGTGCTTCTGATCCCGCTGTGGCGCCGGGCTTCACTACCGCTGCGGGACTTTCTACTGACCGTAATGGCATTCGGCCTGGCAATCCGGCATGCTCGAATGATGATCTTATTTGGAATTATCGTGAGCCCCATTCTGTGCCGCCTGGTGAGCCCTCCGATTGGAAACGACCGCCGGCAGGAGCATCCTGTTGCGAACGCCGCGCTCATTTCCGGTTTCCTCGCTGCGATCATCTGGGCATTTCCGAGCCCGGCGGGAATCCAGCGGCAAATCCGCAGCGCGAACCCCGCCGGCGCAGTGGATTATATCCGACGATCCAAGCTGGCCGGGCCGATGCTGAACGCATATATATATGGCGGTTATCTGATCTGGGCGCTGCCGGAAGAGAGAGTCTTCATTGACGGCCGCGCCGATGTTTTTGACTGGACCGGTGTTTTCGCGGAATACGGGCGGTGGGCGACTTTGACCGAAGATCCCAATGTGCTACTGAATAAGTACCGGATCCGGTTCTGTCTTTTCCCAGGCAGTAGTCCAATGCTCCACGTGCTGCAATACTTGCCAGGCTGGCACAGGGTGTACTCCGACGAGGTCGCCGTCATCTATGCGCGATTATCGAATTCAGAGCAGGCGCTATCGCGCTGAGTGCCGAGAACCGGTGTTGACCAGTGCTGGCATCAGGTGTAAACACGTGTTGACAGCTCCAACCCAACTGCTTGCTAAGGTACTGGTTTGAGGGCGGCTGGCCGCCTTTCTTCCTGGCCGCCAAATTGCTCTTGACAAAGGGTCATCCATGCACGAAACAGGGTTAGCGGCGGAAGGCGAGTCTGTCTCGGCCGGCGGCAGCGAGCACGGCCTGCGGGTGCGCATCACGTCGCTGTTTCTGCCCTCGATCTCTGATGTCCTGTTCTTCGCCTTAATAGCGATTCTTTTCATGTCCGGTTCCGGCTGGTCGCAACTGCTGCTCGACGGGGAGACAGGCACACATATCAGAACGGGCGAATTTATTCTCGCGACACGGAGCGTGCCCGTGAGGGACCTGTACTACTTCACCTCCCCGCAGACCCCCTGGTACGCGTGGGAATGGCTTGCCGACGTAGTGTTTGCCGCGATGTATCATGCCGCGGGACTGAAAGGCGTGGTCCTGTTTTCCGGCGCGATCATTTGCCTCGCGATGACCCTGCTTTTCCGTCACATGGTCTGGCGCGGCGTGGGCGTCCACATCGGGGTAGCGCTGAGCATTGTGGCGGCAGATGCTTTGAGGTTCCACTTTCTCGCGAGGCCGCTTGTCTTCACCACGCTGCTCGCGGTTGTGGCTTTGTGGATTCTGGACCGCGACTGGGCGAACCCCGGCCGTGGCGGCTGGGTGCTGGTTCCAGTGGCGGTTTTGTGGGCGAACCTCCATGGCGGATTCCTGGTCCTGATTGTCGCACTCGTTCTGTTCGCCGTGGCCGCGCTGCTGCTCCGCGACAGGGTACGATTTTGGCATTATGGCCTCCTGGGAGCAAGCTGCACAGCAGCCACGCTCATCAATCCGTACGGGTGGCAGCTTCATCTGCATATCTGGAAGTACCTGCGATCCGACTGGCTGGTGAAGCGTGTTGATGAATTCCAATCACCTGTGTTTCGCGGTGAGGGGATGGTGAAGGTCGAGATTTTCCTATTCTTGGGGCTCATCAGCGTGCTGGAACTCGTGCGCAGACGCCGTTATCAAGAGGTGTTGATGATCGTGTTCTGGGCGCATGCCGCCTTGACCTCGGTGCGGCACGCAACGATTTATGTCATTGCCGCCGCACCCCCGATTGCAGACCAGCTCAGCCGGCTATGGCAACGCTGGACCGGTTCCAGTGCCCGAGGGTCGGTGATGGGCGCCCTGCGGGACCTCGAGCACGACATGCGGCCCGCCGCGGCGCGGACCAGTGTATGGGTGCCGGCCGTCGTGGCAGTACTAGCCTTCAGCCGGGTGGGCGGAAATTGGCCGACTGATTTTCCGCCCACGTTTCCCACTGCCCTGCTGGCGCGAAATGCAGGTCTCCTTGCCGGCCCAGAGCGCGGGAATGCCCGGATCTTGAGTCCCGATTTATGGGGCGGATATCTCGCCTACAAGTTCTATCCGAACCGGCGTGTGTTCGTCGATGGAAGGAGCGATTATTTCGGCCCGAAAGTCCTCGAGGACTATCTTTCCTTGCGCTCCGCCGGCGACCACTGGGAGGAGGCGGCGGCCCGCTATGGTTTCCAGTTCGCGCTCATTCCGCCCGACTGGCCGCTTGCGCGTGCATTAGAGCAGAACAATAACTGGGTGCTTCGCGACCAGGACAAGGTCGCGCTGCTCTTCGAGCGGCGCGAGGACGGGACTGTTCCCGCAGGCGGCGTGTCGCGATGACAAGGACATACCATCTCACCGCAGGCACAATGGCGGCTGGGTAAAGACATGCCAGAGTCTAAACTCGGGACCCAGAGCCCCGTAGCGAAGACAACGGTTCTGCGGGATTCGCCCGGCCCACGAACGTGCATAAAACGATTGCCCGGGCTCTTCTTGATCATCGGGGGGCTGTTGGCAATTGCGTATGCATTTGTCGTCCCGCCCTTTGAGGTGACCGACGAAGACCGGCACCTCTGGCGCGCCTTCGCCGTCTCCGATTTGAAGTTGGCAGGTCCGGCGTTGACGCAGATTCCGGCAAGCTTTCTCCAGTTGCATGAAAGGTTTCCTCCGACTCTCAAAGGGAGTCCGTCAAAGAGGACGTCGCCAGTGGGGGAACTTGCTAGCTGGTTGCGGCAGCCACTGAATAGCCATTCCACTGTTCCGATGGCGAACCAAGTCGCGAATCTCTACAGTTTCATGCCCTACGTGCCAGGCGCTCTGGTTCTCCGGATGGGACGCTTGTTCGATGTCTCGCCCCTGGGGCAGATTTACGCGGGAAGACTGGTCAACGCCGCGTTTTACGTTCTCATGGTGTACTTGGCACTGCGGATCCTGCCCGAGTTCCGGTTGCCGCTGCTCATGATTTCGCTGACCCCGATGTCTCTTAACCTTGCGGCCTCGTTCTCGGCGGACTCCGTCACGCTGGCAATTGCGGCATTGCTAACGGCGTTCATATTCAGACTGGCTTTTGATGACGAGCTCACCTCGGTGCGCCGCCAGGATGGGATTCTTGTGCTCGTGATGCTTGTTCTGCTCACGCTGTGCAAGTTCAACGTCTGGATGAGCGCGCTAGTGCTGTTGATCCCAGCCAAGAAATTTGGGTCCCGGCGAAGGGCCGCTGTGTTCGCAGGTACTTGCCTGTTTGCCTGCTGCATTGCCGGATTCGGCTGGCAGAGAGTAAACGCTTCTGCTATCGCGGCATACGGTGCCATGCGCGCCAGCCACGGGACAGTGATAGCGGACAACATTGCGTTCCTCCAAGCTCACCCCCTGAAGTTCTTGGGAATCGTAAAATCCACGTGTTTTTCAATGGTCTGGGCATGGTTGTGGGAGTTTGTCGGCGTCTTCGGGTGGGTAACGGTCGCGCTGCCCGGGCCACTCTTCGCCGTGTACATCGCGCTACTCATCCTGGCAGCCTGCACGCAGGTACGGGTTGTGGTTACGGGACCACAGAGGGCGATTTTGGCCACGTTCGTGGTCCTCACAATTATATCGATCCATGCATTACTATGGGTTTTCCAGACCGACACAACGGTGCTCCGTGAAGCCTTCGCCGGTTCGGCGTCCGTTGCGGGGATTCAGGGCCGCTATTTCCTGCCGATCGGGTTGCCCACGCTCGCGATTATCGGAAACGGCCGGATTCAGTTGAATCGGTTTTTCCTGACGATCACTGTGGGGGCTGTGGTGGTCATCAACATTCTAGCTCTGATGACGATATGGCAAGCGTATTATTGACATGGATGTCGGCTCTGTCCCGTCTGCTACACTGCTGTTGACCTGGGCGGAGATAGAGCAAGTCTAGGAAGCAACTCGAGCATCGACCCAGGCGCCAGAATGGCCGGGGGAGGCGGGCCCGTCCCGTAGCAACGGCGCCGATCCTGGCCCAACAGTGTTAAATCCCGGGGGTCTGGACGCGAGCGCGGAAAGATCGCCCGGGTGTCCTGTCTGGCGCGGGCCCGGCCAGCAGGCCGTTAGGTCAGCACTGCGGCAATCTGAAATGTACGTACTTGACATGACCTGGCAAAGAATAATCAATTTGATTGTCCTAATCGGGTCTTGGACCGTACCAGCCCGTATCCCGTGCCGGGAAGCTTTCCGTACGTTTTCAATCCGTACGGTCCGATTCGCTCACTTCCGAAGTCCGAGGCCGCCGAGCCTTGACGAGCGCCGATAGTCCCGATCACGGAAACTCATCAAAACCTGAGTGTTTTCACGTATTCCTACGGAGAGCCGCTTAGTGTTTGTGGATTCTGTGGGCGCTCTCCAACAGCGGTTCACCCGTAACCGGCAAATGGCTCCAATCGCCAGGAGTCCATCTCTGACCGGCCGGATCATCCGGCCTGGTGAGCCGCCTTCTTACGGCCGTCGGCAGCCGGCGAATGTGTGGCAGCAGGTTCGCTCTCCAGACACACCGCGACGACGAATACAAGGAGCGCCACCGCCATCAAGCATTGAATGGGAGGGCCGTAGATCGAAGCAATCAGTACGGCGGGTGTACAGATTGTGGCCGCCGCAAGTCTCGCGATCCGGAAGGTGGACAGAAAGATCACGCACAACGCTGGCAACAGGAACATCGTACCGTCATAGCTGTAGACATGGGGCGCGATCGTCAACGACCCGGCGGTCGCCAGGGTAAAGGTCATCCAGAGGCGGCCGGTTCGCCGTGCGCACCATAGCACCAGTCCGACGACCAGCGCGGTCAAAACGGCCAGGAGTGGCCCGGACGACATACCCAAGTTCAGCAGGATCGCATTGATATTGATATTTTTGTCCGGCGAGTAATACTGGTCGAGATGCAGGATGAACTTGGCATACCCGCGCATTCCGCTCCAGCCGAGGACAGCCAGGGAGAGCAGCCCTTGTCCCAAGCCGCAAATCGCAAAGCCGGAGAAAATGCGCCAACGCCTCTGGACCAGCAGTACCAGCGGCCACATAAGGAAGAGGTGGAATTTCGTCAAACCAAGGCCAAGAACCAAACCGCAGAGGAACGTCCTCTCGCTTTCGCCCAGCACGAACGCACCGCATAGCAACACCAGAAACAGGGCGGAATCCTGGCCGTGGGCGATGCCCACCGGACCCACGATGAGAAACGCACTCCAGACGGCCGCTTCCGGGCCGAAGCGCTTCCAAGCCCATGCCCAGCAGCCCAGGAGAGCCGCGGATTGTGCGGACATCCAGAACCAGAAGGCCAGACTGAAAGGCATCAGCGCCAGTGGCGCCATGATGATCGCGTACACCGGCGGCCTGACGAAAGGCCACAGTTCGTGCCGCTCCGGGACGAACTTCTGCTCTCTAGCAAGCTGGCGGGCTTCAGTATAAATGTCATGCCAGTCCCAATGCAAGGCGAATGAGGCGCCCGTGTAGAGATTCAGGAAATCAGTGCTGCGGGCCTGCGGGAGCAGCCTGGCGCCTAACGCAATCCACAGGGACACACAGACTGTTATCAAGATTAGGGCTTCGCGAGGCCTGGTAGTACGCTTTTCATTGTTCGTTACTGCCATATAAGAGCCGGGGTCCATTTTAGCGTGGGTATGCGTGCCATAGCGTCAAGAGTACGGTCGCGTGAATCGCCAGGTTCTGTCGATACACACATGGATGCGCGCCGGAATCCCGTCCTGGACCTCGCAACACCGTTACGCCACAATGAGTTTTTCTTGAGCGCCGTTTCTGCCATTCAGGTTTCTCCCCTCAAGCATGACGCTTGCCAGCCGGCTGAAAAGCCGATTTCAGACGCCCCGAACCCAAGGCGGAAACTCCCCCGGCCACCAGGAGCATCAGGGGCACCACCGCGCTCCAGGGTGCACCGTTCAACAGCGCCCAATACGGAACAGGTGTGAACAGGGCAATGCGCAACCAGCGCCCATAGGAGGGCAAGGGTAATGCCGGCAGAGCCACCAGGAGGAGCGGCAAATCGTAGATGGCCGTGTGTGGCGCGATCAAGATACCGCCGAGGACCGCTAGCGCTATACCCATTTCCAGGTTACGGCTCCGCCAGATGAGGAAGCCGAACACCAAGGCCAGGACCAGGGCGGCCCCGATGGTCCACTCGTTAACGCCGAACTGGAACAGCGACGGCCGCCGATCCATGTCGCCCCCGGAAGCCTTTCCCAGGGTATTCATGATTGCGAGCAGCCGCACCGGCCAGTCGAGACCAGCCGCCGCCGTGCCCGCGGTCAAAAGTCCCACGGTGCCGAGGACCGCGCCATTAATCATGCGCCAGCGGCGGTGGGCAATCAGCGCGAAAGGCACAAGCACAAACAGATGAGGTTTTGCGGTACAAAGCGACAACAGCAAACCGGCTGCCAAGTCGCGGCGTGTCTCCGCCAACTGCAACGCGCCGGCGAGACACACGGCAAGCAGGAGGGTATCCTGTCCCACGATGATGGACGCGGCGAGGGGAAGAAACGTGGCGCCCCAAAGCACGCAATCCCGCGGCAGGAGCCAGATGCAGATGAAGGCGGCAAAGCAGGCCAAGTGAAGCGCGATCCAAATCGAGTACGCCCACAGGTACGGAAGCCGGCCCAGCGGCGCCATGAGCAACGCCTGCCAGGGCATCCGGTCGTGGTAAGCGCCGACGATGTGCAGGCCGACCGCCCGTTCCTGTTCCCGGTACCCGGCCTCGATGCTATACATCTGTCCAGTGTCGACCATGCGCGCCTGGGTGTACCGCGGCAGGAAATCGTTGATCCCCGCAAAGAATCGGCCGAACTCGGGCATACGGTAGGTGTAGCCCACGGTCGCGACGCACAACAGAAGCGTGGCGATGGCGGCGTGACCGAGCACTGGGATCTTCTTCAGATCGGTGGTGTCTTGGTTCCGCATCTTGCGAGTGAACGCGCGAGCACGCCCTCTCCAAAACGTATGTTAAGGGCTGAAACTCTGGGGTGTCCAGCAGTCGCGCTGGTCCGGAGAAAATCCCAGAAGGTCATTATTAATATGCCCTCGAAAAAGCGTTCTCGGAACGGCTGGCTAAGCACCAGCACCGATGACGCTAACAAACTCGTTGACAACGGCATGAGGCCACCGTCGCCCGACGGCTGATCTATCGTCGCAGGAGCACCTCGGGATCACCCTGGAGCCCAGCCCAGCGAAGGTAATACCGCCTTCAACACGATCCTGAGCAAGCTGTCCTCCGCCAGCGGAAATTGTGGGGCGTGGCAGGCACCAAGGTTCGACGCCACGCGAGATTGGTCAGCGAGCGAAAATGACGGCCAGGTCATCGGCGTAGACCTCCTTCCAGCCGGGCAGATACGGAATAACCCGTGCAAGCGGAGCGTGCCGGTAAAGCAGGCAGAACTTGATGTGGTACTTATTCAGAAGCAATGCCGGATCTTCCTGTAAGCTTGCCCACCGAAGATATTCGCTCATTACGCCAGTCCAATCGAACAGATCGGTCCGGCCATCGATAAACACCTTGGTCTCCGGCATTCTCCAAATGAGGTAGCCCCCGAACTGAAATTCATTCAACATCGGGCCTGAGAGGTGAGCCTGGCGAATGTACTGCACGGCTTTGACGGGGCTCGCGCGTTGGATCTGAGCTTCAAGGGCCGTGTTATCGGGAAACGCCCAAATCAGCACAATCAGACAGCAAGAAATGATGGCGGCATTGGCAAGAGGATGCTCTCGTTTACCGGCGCGCCCCCAGCCGTAATGGGAAAGGATCGGAGCGGTAATGATGCCAAACAGGAACACCATGCGTCTGTGCTGCAGCGCCATGCCCGAAGCCATGCACGCAAGTGCCACTTCCCGGATCGACAGCCTCCGTAACATGATCAGGACGAGGATTCCCCCCATGGCAGCGAGCAGGACGAACGTGTTCGCTTCGCTCAGGCTCGGTGGAAACCACTCCTCGATTGCGCCGACATTGGTCTTCTGTCGAAACAATACGTCGAATGGATAAAGGACGAGTCGAAACCCGATGGGATTCACGAACACTGCCGCGGTACACAATGCCAGCATACCGGCGAGAGTTCGGCGCAGCCGGGGGTCCCACTCTTCGGAGACGAACAGACTATAATGGCCCTTAAGGAAGGAACACCCGAAGTAGAGCGCCAGAACAGCGATCCCGACGACATAGGAGCCATGGCAGTTGACCCACACCGTGAAGATGGGCGGCAAAAGCCAGAGCCACCGGACGTGGCGCGTTCGAGCAAGTTCGAGAATCAGGATTTCCGCGGCCAGGCACAGGTGCCCCAGCAGCAAAGGTCGCGTGCTCAGGCCAACGCTTCCAAAGCAGAATGCGATCATGCCGCCCCGGAGGGACACGAGCGCGTTTTTCGTCATGCGCCAGCAGAGGAGATACACAATCAGGTAGATGAGCGCTCCGGCGATGCAGGCCCAGAGCACCAACCCGCGATATCCCCCGACTCTGTATGCGGCATAGAGCGTGACTTCCGAAAGCCACTCATGGGCTATCCAGGAATGGTCCTTGGCGGTAAAGGAAAACAGGTCCGAAGAGGGGAGAACGTGAGTCTTCCAGATAATCTCGCCGACTCTCAAATGCCACCAGACGTCCGGATCGTCGAGTCGGCCGACGGCGGTCAGGACGGTCACCGTGACCAGGCCGGCAGCGAGAGCAGCCGGATAAGAGAAGATCCTGCGCAGGAGAGATGTACGCCGGCCGAGTCGTGATGAATCCGGAAGCGCTTCTGTCGTGCAAGTTGATTCGGTCATGCTGAGCAATTCTCTTCGCCGCCATCGCCGGAAAGTCAAGAAGTCAGAATAGAAAGTGGCAGCATCGCCACTCAATCATGCAGCAACGGAGAGTGTCATAAACTGTGCCGTAATTGTGCGGTCCGCCTTGGAGCAGCAATTCCAGGACCAAAGACGACGTGGCGGCGAAACGATGACGCCCCGGCTAAACCGAAGTTCCAACGGGCGCCGCTGGACCGGGAGGTGGCTGGAAGGACGGCGTGCCGAAAGGATGCGGCAAGGGCTCGATGCAGCCCTCGACAC
>Ga0187803_10001029_pt1 | contig 10885 bp, 20 predicted proteins | sample NC_wetland_sal_i_2_FD_132425 | JGI IMG/M metagenome (GOLD analysis project Ga0187803, IMG submission 132425) | Wetland sediment microbial communities from Neuse River Estuary, North Carolina, USA - Control_3 | ecosystem: Environmental > Aquatic > Freshwater > Wetlands > Sediment | place: USA...
CTTTTTTAAATTCTCCAGGAAAATAAGCATTCTCCTCCCGGATTCCAAGACCCACCCCCCTGATTGGTTTTGTGATTCCGCGTCAAAAAGCAGGACTATCCACTGTTTTGTAGCAGCGAGATCCGTGCTGCAAAATCGGACGGCAGCTCGAGGGGAGCGCCGGTCGCCGAGTTTCCCGAAGGCCGCGACTGTTCCAGGGTCGCCCAATCCGGCTGCCAGACCACCCAGCGTACTCCGTAAAATGGCGCCTCCTCCGCGACCGAAGCATCGTCACGCATCACCAGGGCAATGAGGTCGAGCGGGAGCGCGTCGTATCGGGAGAAGAAGGGATCGGTCCGCAGCTTGCGCGCGTAATGGAGCAGCGTGCTGAAAATACCCGGGTCCGGGTTCAACTTCGCTTCCACCAGGGCGAGACGGTTGTTCTCTAGGTAGACCGCATCCGCCCACCGGTTGCGTAGCCGCGCGGCGTTGAGGTCGAAGCGATCGGCTAGAGGAGCCGGCGTCGAGGGCTGCGTCGGCCCCAGCCGTTCCTGCATCCAGATCTCCGCACCACCATGGAAGGTGGCTAACCACCACGAGAGCAGCCGCCACTCCCCTTGACTGTGCTGACGCTTTCCCATAGCTTCGCCTCAAGATTCGCAAAATGCGAAAACTATTTCGCATTACGCAACGAGCGCTCTAGGAGATAGCCTCTATGCCTTTCACAGTCGGTGGACAAGTAACCGCGGCCGACGCGGTGGCGCGCTACAAGGCGGCGGCTCCGACCGCTGGCGCACAGTGGGCCAAAAAGACCCTGATGCCGCGGCGCAACCCGATCCAGGCGGCCAAGGATGCGTCCGCTCGGTGGCTCGGTAATATCAACGCAGCTGGCGAGGCCGGCTTTATCGCCGGACTGGATCGGGTCGACCAGAATAAGATGGCCGATACCATCCAGAACCAGGGCCCCGCGCTCTACAACGCCGGCGTCACCGCCAAGGCCTACAAGTTCGAGGCGGCGATGACCAAGCTGATGCCGATCATCCGCAGCGTCCAGTCGAGCCTGCCGGCGCGCGGCGACATCGAGGCGAATATCGCCCGCTCGGCCGCTATGAACCGCGGACTGCACGCGCATAAGGGCGAGGCCCGCGCCTAACCCGCACGGTCTATTCGTAGGAGAGCACTTAAATGGCCTTCCTTCACGATGAGTCGCAACGCAAGCGGGACGAAGACGCGGTGGTCTCCGGCCACTGTCCCGAGACCGGGGTTGACCTGACCAAGGTTGACCCGGAAAACCATCTCGCGACTACCTTTCCGCGCTGGCAGGAACCGGGGATGGAATTCACCGACTACGGCCGCCGCGCCCGCCTGATTCGCACCTGGATCGATGCCCAGGCCGCGAACAAGCAAGCAGGAGGAGCGCACTAGCCATGTTCCATCTCATCGCTTACGACAGCTCGATTGCCAACGGCTCGGTCTTTCTGCAGGTCAACGCGGTCGCGCCCGACCCGTTCTCCAACCCGCAAAACAACAACTACGTCATCGGCGACCTGCCATATATCATCGGCGCCACCATGTTCGGGGTCACTGCCCAGCGGCTCCAGCTGCGCTCACCCACGCTACTCCAGGTCTTCAACAACGACATCGTACCGGTGCGCCGCTCCGCGCTGGCAACGAATATCCTGCCCAACTGGAGCGACCTCTCGGCCAACCCGCTCAAGCTCAAGAACTCCGAGCAGCTCTCGGCCTATGCGATCCAGGGCGCGGTGGGAGCCGAGCGCGAGTATATCGGCGTGCTGCTCGCTGACGGTCCGGTACGTCCCGTCACGGGCCAGATCTTCACCGCGCGCTTCACCGGCACCACCACGCTGGTGGCCGATTCCTGGACCACCTGCGTGATGACCGCCGAGCAGAATCTGCAAGTCGGCACCTATACCGTGGTCGGCGCGCGCTGTAAGACCGCGACCGGGGTGTTTTTCCGGGTAGGCACCCAGGGTTATGCATGGCGGCCGGGTGGTGTGGTCGGCTCCGATGACATGTTCCCCGACCCGCGGCAGTTCCGCTATGGCGAGCTTGGGGTCTGGTTTACCTTCAAGAATACCCAGACCATCGCGCTTGACGTGCTCGCCACTGCCGGCGACACCGCCGAGACGCTCGAGCTCGACGTAATCTTCCAGCCTTCCTAAGGTAGAGCCGTGAGACGTGTCCCTCTCACGTTGGTGGCCACCGTTGCACTCCTGGCGGTGGCCGCCTTTTCTTCGGCCTGGGCCAACAGTCTCGACCGCCAGCTGCGCAGCTACTACGGTTTTGACCGCCCGATGTCGACCACTGAGAGCGACAAGACGGTCGGGACCACGGCAGTACAGCTCTATCCCAACGATCCCTCGACCGCCGAGAACATCATCAGCATCACCGGCACGAATAATTGCTCACTCGGCCATACCGGCGCGGTCACCATCACCACCGGCATCCTGCTCGGCTCGAACGGCGGCAACTATTCCGATACCTGGCTCGATGATGGCTACCTGCCGCAGCTCGAGATGTGGGCGGTGTGCGCCGGCGCAGGTACGACCATCCATATCGTCAAAGAGCGCTTTCAGTAGGGTGTAGCAAGTGCGTTATAGAACTCTGGCTATAGCCCTCTGTCTCCTAGTCGAGTTCGCAGGCGCAGCCTATGCGGTCAAGATTAGTCAGCCTAGTGGCGGATCGTTCAATCCGGCCGCTCCGGGTGAGCTAGGCGCAGGCACCTCAAGTCCCGGTCACTTCACCAAGCTGTGCACGGGAGCGTCTCCTTGCACCAATCCCACCAACACCGGAGACGTAAACTTCGACGGTATCCTCACATTCCCGGATGTCAGTGCTAACGACTGCTATAACGCAGGAACTTATAGTATTTGCGCGCCGGCTGGAACCAGTCGGTTAACCCTCCAGGTGCCTGCCGGCAAGAGTATCGTCTTAGCCGAGACTAACGACACCGAAGGACAGACCGATCCTGCTACGGGCTCTTGGAAGGCATCGAACCATCTAATCATCCAAAGTGACAACCCAGCCACTTCAATGGCGCGGCTGCCGTTTACCTTGCCGATTGCAGCCACCGCAGCGACCACCACGACCCAGTGGGGTGAGCAGAAAGTAGTTAAAGCGATCACCGTCGAGAATGCGGTTTTCACGGTGGGGCAATTCACCTGCTCGGTCAATCCGGCGCTGTCGGTCTTCGACTGCAGCGCCACCGCCGGCACCTGTACTCCAGTTGCCACCCTGGCGACCTCGGGCACGCTAACCGGCATCGGCGCCACCGACGCGGCGACGACACCTACGGCCAACGTCGCGGCCGGTGAATATCTCGCGCTCAAATTCACCGCCGGCACCTGCACGGTATTCAACGGCAGCGCAACCCTGATGGCGAGGCCGCAATGATCTTATCCGCTCTACTCGCCGCCTTCCTGCAGTTCACGCCGTTGCCGACGCCGAGCGCGACCCCGACCTTTTTCGCGACTCCGAGCCCGACTCCGGTCGCGGAGGCCGGCCCTTCCGCCAGCTGCATAATGTCGGTAGACGTCGCCACCTGCACGGTCGCCAACCTCAATCACGCGCGTCAGCTGGCGGTCGATGGCACTCTCATCGGGAGTGTCCAATTCAACGGCCAGTTCACTATCACGTTCGCGGCCGGCTCGGGCACGCATAAAATCTATGTCGAAGGCTTTGCTCCGATCTCGGTCGTCGCTCCCTAACGGTGTAATGCAGTGGACCTCGCCCAGGTAATCACCATTATCGCAACACAGCCCTTCGCGATCGTGGTGGCGCTGATTCTGCTATTACGGATCGAGCCACGGCTGAACAAGCTCATCGAGATGGAGACCACCGAGGTCGAAATTCTGCGCGAACTGCTGCGCGAACTAAAGGAGAAACGTTGATGACGGTAATGGAAGGCATCGCCCTGGCCGAGAAAATACTAGGCGATCTGATCGGGCTTACCACCGAGCTCAGCCAACAAGGTGTCATCCCGGCCGATCACCCGGTCAATCAGCAAATCATAGATCACCAGGCCGCGATCTCGGACGCCAAGGCGCTTGCTACTGCCAGCGGATCCAGTCTGCCCTAAGATTTTCTCGCGTAAAGGTATATATGCCTACCAGGCGTAGGCCCAAGGGCGTCATCATACGGCCGCTGCCGGACTGGCAGGGTCGCCAGATGATGATGGGCGATTCCTCGAATACCGAGCTCGACACCGGGGTAGGGCAGGTCGGTCTCTACAACAACGCGACCGATGGCTCGATTCTGGTGGTCTGGGATCTGGCTACTAACCTCGCCCCTAAAATCGGTGCGGCGGCGCCGGTCTGTGGTTGTACGGTGGTGATGGCCAAGGGATTGACCAGCGCTAACCAGCAGACGCGACCCTTGCACTCCGAAGGCATCAACTTCCCCGGCGTATGCTGGACCATCCAGCCGGTTGGTAGCGGTTTGCTCCCCGCGGACTATACCACGCTGCAGGCGCCCGGCACCTGGAACTGGCCGCACAACTGGCCTTTCGCCTATATCTATCCGGGCTGGAGCCTGGTCACCCAATACAACCAGGACCTGCAGCTCTTCCACTCGAGTTTCGTCTGGGAGGCCGTGAGGAACGTCTAAATGGCCGAAGGTGGTGGCGGCAATATCAATCTTGGGCCGGCGCTACAGTTAATTCTGGTGGCCGCGGGAGCGGCTGATTGGACGACGCTGATCGACCCGTGGGGCATCCTCGGCTTGCAGGGACGGCCGCGCGACCAGGCGACGGAGCAGGTCATTCTACGGTTGCGACAAGCCCGTAATCCGGCCGCGCGGCTGTGGAGCGTCGAGCTTACCCGCGGCCTGTTGCAGTTCAATCTCGTCATCTCCACCGGCGGCTCCGGCCGCACCATTCTCGAGGCCTGGTCCTCACAGTTCGTCGCCAATCTGGTCGCCCAGGGCGTCCCGCTGCATACAGCGCGCGAGATCGCGGTACACGCGGTTTCTCGGGAAGCCCAAGCCGGCGCGCCGCTCGAGGCGCAACTTACGCATCCGCTGGCGCCCGGACTCACCTTTAACGGCCCGCAGGGCGTGGTCGATACTTTCTTAAAGGGCATCACCTACTGGCAGAAGCTCGGTAAAGTCGGCGCCGACCTGCTGACCCATGCGCAGAACTTCACCCTCAATCACGCCTCGACGCTCGATTTGACCCATATCCTGATCGGCCAGCCCAATCCGGAGAATCCACAGCTCCCGGTGCTGCCCGAGGATACCAACCAGTGTCAGCCGGGCTATACCTACGATCCAAAATCGCGGCTGTGCTGGCCGACTCCAGTGACACCGCCGCCGCTGTGTCCGCCCGGACAGCACTGGGATCCGCTGCTGCTGCAATGCGTGCCCGACCAACTCCCACCGCCGCCACCCGACGACGACGGTGACGAGCTGACCGACTGCTGTAACAAGAGTGCGGCGATCCTTCAGCAGATTGCGGATGCGATCAAGGCGCTATCCGGCGCCGGCGACACCGAGTGTTGTACCAACGTGGTCGCCGCGATCGCGGGGCTGAATACTCAGCTCGAGGCCATCGCGACTACCCTGGCCGGCTTTACCGGTGGTCCCGCACCGATCGTGAATGTCGCCCTCGACCTGACCACCCTGGTCGACGCGGTAAACAAGATTGACGCCGACCTCAAGAGCTCGGGCAGCGCGCCGGTCGATCTCAGCGAGACCAATGCTGAGCTAAAGGCCATAGCGGACAAGCTGGGAGCATCGTCCGTAGACGTTGCAGGCATTACTGAGCAACTCAAACAATGGAATCTCATCAATGATATTCCGCACGACTTAATTACTCAGCTGTTTAACGACGACCTCATCCCAAAGTCCTACAGCGGCTTGCTCCAGGGAACCCCATCGACCCACGTCAAACTCACAGCCGACACGGTTACGCCGCATTCGGTCTTGGCCCGCATCTGGAAAGATTTTTCGATCTCTCTCAAGCGTCTCCGCGATGTTTACAACACAGACAAAGACCCCGGCATAGACAAGTACTGGAATGATCCACCACCAAGTATCGATGATCTTAGCGGTATCGCTAAAGATACTGTGGCCGCAACCCTAAAAGGCACGTTCGATGTTGCCGGAGCAGTATTCAAACCGGTAATCGACGCCATGCTTAAGGTCCACGGTTCCAAGCTGGCCCAGTTCAAGAACGTCAAACCTGGTGGGGAAGAAACCGCGGCGACTGCACTACTCGGCGAAGCCGTTGGCGCAGGTGTCGGCGCTCATTTCGCGGCAGTGGGCGCGGAAATGATCTACCCGACCAAGAACCTTGGACTGCCACAGATGGCCGCACTGCTGGCGGAATTGGCCGGTTTCCGCGAGATCATGGCAGGCATAATCGGACCTGAAGTCGAGCAGGCGATCGCAATACCCCATCGTTACAAGATCAACTCGGACGCTCGCGCCGTGCTTCCCGCGATGATGGAGGCCTCGATACTTTACGCCCGTCGGAAGATCGGCGAGCCGCAATTTCGTGAGCTGGTGGGCTTCAACGGCATCTCACGCGATTACGAGGATGCGACCCTCGCCGCGGCCTTTCGACCTGTGCAGCCGCGCGCGCTGGCGACGGCGCTGCAGGACGCGCCTTTCCCGGCGGATCATCTACGGCTCGTGCTGGAGGACAACGCCTATGCGCCGGATGATGTGCAGTTCATGCTCGACCTGTTCGAGTACCAGTCAACTCGCAATATCCGCAACTCCTATGTGCAGGAGGCGATGACCGCCTATGGCCAGGGCGTGATCGATGAAGCCGAGCTCAATTCCGCCTTCGATGATGTTGGATGGAGCGAGCAGGCGCGGTCGTTCGCGACCAAGCGCGCGTTGCTCCTGCGCCGCATCAACCTCGCACGCGACGCCGAGGCGACGGTCGTACCCGAGATCAAGGCCGGCCTGCTCTCGCACATCGAGGGTGTCACGCAGCTCGAAGCGGCGGGAATTCAGGACTGGAAGGCCGAGCTCCAGGCGACCAAGGCCGACTCCAGCGCACTCATCAATGCGCGCCGCAAGCTGCTCAGCGCCGAAGCCAAGGCGGAGGCCGACCGCAAACGCAATCTTACCCGTGCGGCTGTGGCCGAATTTCAGCGGGGAGTGTTGAACGAGGCCGGACTCGCCGCGGCGTTGATCGCGATTCCACTCGATCCGTTCGAAGCCGGCTCGATCGTCGCCGTGCAGAACGCGGTGCGCACCGGCAAGCTCAAATTTATCTATGGGAAGCTACTCACGCCCGAAGCCGCGGCCACGCTGAGAATTAGGGTCGAGGCCATCGGCGATCAGTTTCGTAAGCAGCTCGTCACTGATGCCGTGGCGCAGGCCGAGCTCGCCGGTAATGGAGTCGATCAGCGCGATATCGATGCGCTCTTAGCAAAGTGGGCGGCGCTTCGTGGCAAACCCACCACCACCGGCCAGTTCCGCCCGGTCTAAACCACCGGCGCTGTTCGCGATCTCGCTTACTCACCGTGAAGCAGTGGCGCTGATGCTGGCATTGGCCGAGTGTCCGCTCGCGGCTTTAGGCCAGCTCATCCCGGATGCGGCCTCGGCGGCGACAAAGCTCTCCCGGCTGGGGCGCCCGCCCATGCGCTTCTCGCCGGTGATTAATCGACCGCGACCGAAGTTGACATAAGATCACTTATGCGACTGACCAGCAGCGCTAGCCGGTGAGCGTCACAGACAGCATTACCGCCAGGCTGCAAAATACGATTATTAGGCAAACCACCTCGATGGCCTTCGATTCCATGGGTTTGGGCTATTCGCCCGCTGATTTTGGTTCGTGCCCGAACTGCTTACGGAACGCGTCGAGGGCTGCCGCCGCCTTCTCGACCTCGAGCACGGCCACCTCGAGGCAGTGCAGCGAGGTTTGCAAGTGGCCCTCGCCCAGCGTGAACGCGGCCTCCGAGAGCTCCATCTCCGCCGCCTTGACGTAGCCCAGAATCTCCGCCGTTGCCTTGTACGCCATCTAAATCAGCCTCCTTTGTGACAGTCTCCAAATCCGCGCCTCGACCCGGCGCAGCTTGGCCGCGGTCATCGCGTGGCGAGTCTCGACGTTGACCCCGTCGCGCTCGATCTCGGTCAGGTTGCGCAGGCCCTCGCGCAGCTGGGCCGCGCGATGCTGCCAGCGCCCGATTTCGCGCCGCACCAGGTCATCGGCGCCAACGGCGCCCGCGGATTTCACTCCCGACGATCGCTGTTCCATCGCACCTGCTCCCTCGCTCGCCCGCCCCGTGATCGGCCCACGTGGCGACTCTGTGGGCTCGGCTCCGTCGCACAGAGCCCGGATTTCATTCTCTCCAGACCTACAGAGGGATCCATAAAATCCTACTTATTGTTACTAGGCGGGGGGCTGCTCGCGACCCCCCCTGCCATGGGTCCCCGAGCGCGGTGAGCTCCCACCGTCCACACAGTACTGCTCATCGCACCGCACGCTTTGCGTGCGCCGTTCGGGGCTGCGTTGCGATCCGCTGCCTTGCTCAGGTGCGCCATCTCGCTCTCCGCCCTCACGCCGTCGTCGCGTCTGGAACACGAATCACCGTGACGCCGTGGCGCTTCATGCGCTCAAGAAAGTCCTCACTAACCTCGCCCTTAACGATCACCTGGCGCGACTGGTTTAGTCTGCGCTCGCGCCGCGCCAGCCTGCGTCCTGCGTGCTTCTGCTTGGCCATCGCGGCCGCGGCCTCTAGAATCCAGCGTCTCGGTTTACTCACTTCGTGTTCACTCCATCCATGGATGGTTTAGGTCCCCGCTGGCCCTATGGTTTCCGCCAGAAGGGATACCTTGATCGGCTCTATTCGCCACACTCACCGCAGCGCCTCAAACGAGACCGAAGCCCTCATGTGCGGGCATTCCACTTCGCCGGCCGGGATGCGTCTCGTTGCCCGTCGTGTAGTAGCGCACGGTCCAGCTCGAATCGCCGGTCTCCATGCCGGCGCCTCACCACCACACGTCACAATCTATGACCTCATCCTCGGGTACACTCTTCAGGCCAGCAGCCATGTTTCATGTAGTGGGCCGCCGCGAGAAGCTTCTCTGCCAGATCAAGCACCTCAGCTACGCTCAGATGGATCTGAACGATGACCTTGGAAGGGTCATCGGCATAACCGAGCACCGTTTCGTCACTGTCGATCCCAATAATCTCGAATCTCACGCCAACCCCCTCAAATTCGCCACGGAAACGGCTCGCCACTGCGTTTTCAGTGCAGGGTTGAGCTCTCAGTCCGTCTTGATTTCGCCGGCTCGCCCTGGGCGTCGACATCGTGCTCAGGCTTCCAGCCGCGGGCGCACAGCTCCGCGGTCGCCGGCCCCAGCCGCCCGAGGCCGGCCTCGATGGTCTTGGCCAGGGCTTCCATCGATTTTGCGGCCTGATTGGTCGCTTGCGGATGGCGCAACGCCAGCTGCAGCATCCCGAGCAGCGCCAGCGCGCGGCGGGTGTCGAGCTGGAGCGTCAAAAAGACTCCATTGCGGCTCCCCATCTCGCGCCCCGCTTCGATCACCAGCTCCTGATCCGTCCACTCCATACGCCACCTCAGCCGCAAGTAGAGTTAAGGGCACGCACGGCCGCGGCCTGTCCATCGGCCTTCCACGCAAGCCCGTTGACTTGAGTTTTTGCGTCCTCGGCCGCGACCGTGCGTTCCGAAATAATGCGAAGGGCAGGGGCAGTTGCTCCGCTTGCCAGGCCTGGTCTTTAACCTCGATAATCAGCCAGGCCAACTCACAGCGCAGGCACATCCACCGGCGCCGATCGGAGCGTTCAAGCAGCTTGAAACACCAATTGCAGTACCGAAGTTTGGGCGGGCGCACGAGGATACCTTTCGGTCCTCGCTTCCCCTGTGTAGATGCTGCCGGGAGCACGGCACCGGCAGCTAAACCTGCAGCCCGTGCACTGCAGTCCCACTCTTTGGCGGGACGCTTTGGCCTAATCGCGGCCGTTGGGTTCGTGGTGATCGGCGTCGGCGCGGCAAGTTTACACAATATATCTAGCACGCGAAGCTACCCACCGATCGGCCTGATATGAACCGAGTCCCTGCGTGTCGGCCCCTGGCCGCGTGAGCGGAACTCAACCGCCTTGCCGCCGATAGTTCCCAACCGCAAAAACCCATCGAGCATCGCCTGCACCTGCGTGGTGGTGATGTCGACGTGGGTCATCTTGGAGGGCTTGTCCAGCCGTCGCGTATAGAGCCGGATCGTGGGCAGTGGAGTGGGCGCAGTATCTTTCCCCAGCATCGCGGGGAGCTCGCCCGAGGAGTGCGCAAAGACCTCGACCGTGAGCTTGTGCCCTCGAAACGGCATGAGGATATTGTACGGCTTAACCAGCTCCATCGGTTCCTCAGTTGCGAGAGTTACCCGGTAGCAAAATCTTGCCGTGACGTTGCGCCAGGGCGTCGGCCGCGGCCCGTAGGAAGCTGATCGCCTTCTCACTCGAGGCCGCCCAGCAACTCACCTGCGCAAGCGGGATCCCATCAATCGCCCCGAGCAACTGTACACGATAGGAACCGCCGTCGCTGCGTATCTCATCGGCAACCAGCGCCCACATTCCCGCCGGCACCGCCGGCTTCTCTTCAGCCATTGCTGATCTCCGCGCCTGGTTGCGACTCGGCCGGTATCGGCTTCACTTCCCAATCATCGGCCAACAGGTCACTCGCGCAAAAGCACATATAGCTGTTTGGCGGACGATCGGCACGGATGGCGTAAGAGGTCCGGCTCAGGCGGAAGTTAATCCCGTTGGGGCGAATCGCGTAGTGATTGGCCCGGGTGAGCAGCGTCGATGTCGCCTCGAAGACGTTCATGACGGTCATATACACGAGGCCGCACCGCAACTCAAGATAGCCGCGACTCGGCGGTCAACAGCCGTCGCCGCTCACGGGGTTAGAAAAAA
>Ga0187803_10001030_pt1 | contig 10884 bp, 18 predicted proteins | sample NC_wetland_sal_i_2_FD_132425 | JGI IMG/M metagenome (GOLD analysis project Ga0187803, IMG submission 132425) | Wetland sediment microbial communities from Neuse River Estuary, North Carolina, USA - Control_3 | ecosystem: Environmental > Aquatic > Freshwater > Wetlands > Sediment | place: USA...
ATTTTCTTATTGCTATTCCTTGTTTGCGAATTTTGACAGTCTCCGAGGGGGGACTTCCCCCGAATTTCACCCCCGATCGCTCGATTTTCCCTCGACGCTCGCCGGATGCCCCAATTATCCACATTGTGGAAAATCGACGCCCTGGAGGCGTTCTGAGCCCGTCTAGGCGCCCGAAGGAATGATTCGCTGTCTCCGGAAGTATTTGAGATTCAAATACTCCTGGGTCCATGCTGGCGTGAAGATTTCGACTCTAAGGCCCGCCGCATTCGCCCTCTGCGCGACGATTGGATCGTTGACCGCGAAGAGCAGCACGCCTTGAACCGATCGTGGCGCATACTGTCTCACAAGCGGCGTGGTATGCACCAAATCGACGTAGTGCTGTAGCTGCGAAACGGCGCCGGGGTCAGCCACCATCTTCGCCTCGATTACCTGGATTTCGGTCGGCGTGATTCCGATCATGTCGGCGTAGCGATTGAACACGCGCAGCATCGCCTCGACCGCCGGCGTCAGCACTGACGCGTTGACCGATAGCGGCGTTGGCCCAAGCCTGAGCTCGTAAATCGGAGGCACATCCCACGGCTGCATCTCCGACCATTCGTGCAGCAACCGCGTCGAGGCTTGCGTGCGCCGCCGCGGCCCGTCAGGGATTCCGCCCGGCGTGAATTTGGGGCTTCCACTCACCTAGTAAAAACCAAGGGGGTCCGAGGTTGAAGCAGCGGAAGAAGTGCGAAAGGTACTGCCCAAAGTGGTACACATAGATTTCGCGTTCGCTCAACACCTGTTGACCGTACTCTCCTAAAGTGGTAGCTGTCCATCGTCACTACAGCCGCCGCAACGGCTCGGGTCAGACCGGGAACGTTGCGGCGTTTCTTTTCTGCCCGGCCGTGCGGCTTTTCGTCGGAGGAAAGTATGCACGTCCATCTCGCCGTCACACTGATGAGTCTGCTGCATTGGCTGCCCTGGTTGCTGATCGGGATCGGCGCAACAATCACCCCCACCAATCAAATCAACCCCGCGACGATGGCCGCGAACTGGGGCCCGGGCATGATCAACAATGCCCAGAAGTGGCAGAAGAAGACGCTGGCTCCGCACGTCCTCTTCAACGCCAACCCCACTCAGAATCAGGCGAACTGGATTACCGGGGTCAACGCCGCAGCCTCGACCGGCAAGTACGCGAACAAGATCGCCGCCGTCGATATGGCCGCGATGGCGAACGGGATCGCCACCTACGGCACCACCAACTTCGCCGCCGCCGGAACCAACAAGGCGCCGAAGTACGCCGCGAAAACTCAGGCGCTCGCCGCAGCGGAGACCGCAGTGCTGGCGACCGTGCTCGCGATGCCGAAGGGACGCGGAGCCAACAACGAGGCGCGGATGCTCGCGTGGAAGCGCGGGATGGAAGCCTACAACGGCAAAATCTGATCGTCTCGCGTTGACGTAAAAGTCAACTAGGAGTTTTTCCCATGGCGTGGACTCTTGAAGCATTCCGATCGTCACTGGCGTCGGGCGTCACCAACGTCCTCCAGCAAGTCACGTACATCAGCGCCGGAGCGATCCTTGCGCCATCGGCCAACGGCCTCCAGGTATCAGCCGCGCTCTCCAAGATTCACTCGATGTTCGGAGTCGGCGCCAATTTGGAAAATATCTCCCTCCAGGCAGCATCGATGCTTCCGCTGCCCTACCCGAACTACGCGCCGAATAACATCGGTGTCGAAGTCGAGAGTCCGGCCAAGTTCTGGGATTTCTCCCGCGCGCCGAAGCCGTTGCGGCCGACTGAGACCTTCAACGTGTTCGCTTCGCAGACCTCCGGCGGCGCCGAGGATGAGGCGGTATTCATCTCGTTCACCGACGGCGCGATCAGCCCGGCGCCTGCGCTCGCAACCGGTCCGGCGATCAACGGGAACGGGATGTTCACGACGGCGCACGCGACCTCGGCTGTCACGACCGTCGCCAACTCGTTCAACCAGTGCACCCCCATCCTCGACCTTCCTCTTCCCGCCGGCACCTACGCTCTCGTGGGTGTGCGCGTGATGGGTGCGACGACGCTGGCGTTCCGGATGAAGCCGATCAATGAGCCACTGTGGCGCCCCGGTGGTGTCGCGGTTCAGGCGCCCGACGAACTCGATCCACCCGGCCAGCGCTTCATCAACCCGCTCACCGGCAAGATGTCTCATTGGGGCGTCTGGTTCACGTTCTTCCAGAATACCGTGCCGAACGTCGACGTCTGGACAACCGGCATCGACACGGCGCAGGATTTCTGGTTCGACATCATCAAGCTCAGCGACATCGTAACCGCGATGGCGCTATAGGAGGTGCTGCGATGGCAACAGATGTAGAAACCGCGGCCGCCGCTGTCGCGCAAGCGAATCGCGTGCTCGCAGCAGCTCAGGCCGCCGCGGCTGCCGAGGCGAAAGCGATCGCGACTCCACGCGCGCCCGAGGTGATCATCACCGATCTCTTCGAGCAGATCGCACTCCGTGTCGGCAACCGGCCACAGTTCCGGTTGCTCATCGCCGAATACAGGGCCGCGACGAAACAGACCGCGACCTAGTTCCCGCCATGGATGGCGAGGTGATGAATTTCCGAAGCGTCCAGGACCTCCTGGACGCTTTTTATGGCGGCTCGTTCGTCACGCAGCCCGTCGAGTCGACCTACACGATTGGCGCGGCCGCCGTACCGATCGGCGCCAAGATTAACGGCGTTCGCACATCGGTCGTAGTCTCGAACAGCAGCACTGCCGGGCAGATCTTGACCGTCAGTTTCAATCCAGCGATGACGGTCGTGGATGGGATCAAGCTACTCACTGGTACCAACTATCGCTTCGACTGGTACTATGACGGTGACCTCGTGAGCCGGCAGCTCTACGCGATCGCCAGCGGCGCCGGCGGTAAACTTTACGTACTCGAGCGCTTCATCACCGGAGCCTAGACGGGACAATCATGGCCTACGACCGACGCCAATCGCTCACGCCGCTACTTTCCAACACGCGCATCCTTCAGCCCGCCGACATCGCTACGCTCAACAGCAAACCGGTTGTCATCGTTCCTTCACCCGGCACCACAAAGATCATCGTGGTGCTCGGGATCGTGTGCATCTACAATTACGGCACCGTGACGTATTACACGGCCGCGCCCGGTGTGCTGACGCCACAGTACGCCGGAAGCAGCAACGACCAGGTGGCGGGCACCGCCTCTGCTCTGCTGCTCACCTCGCTTACTTCGGGAATCGACTATCTCGCCGGATCATGTGAAGCCCACGGGTCTCTAGCCGCTGATGCTGACCAGGCGATCCAACTGCTCGCTGGAAGTGACTACCCGGCATCCGCGATCTTGACCGCGGGCATCACCGCTCAGGGCCTCGGCTACGCGCTTCATGACACCGGAACCGTCACCACGGGCAACGCCGATGCGACCTACGAAGTCACCGGAGTTGGCGCGCTAGGCATCGTCACCAGCTTCAAGATCACCTATGCGGGCACCGGCTACGTCGCCGGCGCCGGCCAGGCAACCGCCGACGGCGGCGCGCAGCCTGGCGTCGGCATGGGACTCACGATCAACGTGACAGCGCTGCAAACCGGCGACGGCACGCTCAAGGTTACGACCTACTATCAGATTCTCAACGTGCCCTAAGCTCCGCGAGGCGCGCGCCGATGCCTTCCGATCCCTCCGGCGTCTCTCCGAAGGGCACGCTGATCCGCCCGCCGGCTGATTTCTTCGACGACCACCTGGCCGTTGGCTCGTTCTTCCTGCAGTTCACCGGCGGCCCGAACAATTCCAACTTCTGCACCGTCGCCCTCTTCAACAACGCCAACACCGGCGTGGTGTTCAAGGTTTACGGAATCTCCGCGGTCAACGATGGCGGCAGCGGGATGGGCGCGTTCTGGTTCTATGGCCCGCTTGGAGCATTGTACGCGCCATGCCAGCCGATCCGCCCCGATCTCGGCGCTCCCTTCGGCCAGATCTGGCAACAGACCACGCTTGCAAACGTGCCGGCGGCACCGAACCCGTATTTTACACCACCTTACGTGAACCTGATTGGCGTGAGCGGATTCGACTCGAACACTATCCTATCGCCGTTCCCGCTCTTCATCGTGCCCGTCGGATGGTCTCTCGTGCTCACCAACGTGACTGCTTCGGCTGACCTGGGCGCCGGTTTCTGGTATCAGCAAGCGAACGAGTAGATGAGCAACGGCACCATCCCACCGCCGCCATACCTGGGACCGCTCCCGACGCCGGCGATCTCGGTCACCCCGAACGGGCTCGCGAACGCCTTTGTCTGCGAATATTTGCCCGATTCACACGAGTGGGTGACATCACCCTACTTCACGATCTCATGGGATACCTATCCGACCGGCTACATTCTCGCACCGTTTTCGACTCCAGGGCATCCGGTGCTGATCGTCGTGGCAGCGCGCACGCGACCCGACGGCTCCGTCGCGCCAAACGTCCTCGAGTACCCGAATTGGGTTGTCGTGAACGGCACCGGCGGCGCACAGGGTACGGGCTTGAGTCCGGAGCCGCAGCCACCGCCGCCGCCCTTACCGAGCCCACAGTGTCCGCCCGGATTCATCTGGGTACCAAATTCGATTCTCGACATCGCCGGCACGGAATACCCAGGCGGTCAACCGTTGGCAGACGGCCAATGCATCCCGATCGGCCCAACGTGGCCGCCATGGGCGCCGCAACCGAACTGTCAAGCGGGCACGATGTGGGATCAGACGACTGAGAGCTGTAAGCCGGTGCTACCGCCGCCGCCGCCACCACCGCCGCCGCTACCGCCGCAAGCACCACAACCGTGTATCCCTGATCCGACGCTGCCCGGCGACGAGCTCACGCAAGGTCTCGCGTGCATCAGTCAGAACCTGCTCTACCTACAGTGGCAGCTCGCGCAGCTGCAGCTCGGGTTCACGGGACAACCGACGAATCCCGATCCGGTAACATGCACTCAATTGAGCGGTCTTCTGAACGCCACCAACGCGTGGCTCTATCAAATCAGCCTCGCGATCAAGGCCGCAGGCGGCGCCGGCGGCGCGCCCGTCGATCTCTCTGGAGTGGTCGCGGCGATCATCCAGGTCGCAATCGCGGCGCAATCGTACCCACCGATTTGGAAGGCATGCTGCGCCGCACTCGGCGACAAGCTCGACGGGATCGCCACCGCGATCACCGAATCGAGCGGAACTGACATCACCCCGATCGTCGATCAGCTGAAGCTCCTGGTGTCAGAGGGCGACGTAGCGCAATCGACCTTCCAATGGCTGCAGCAGCAGGGCTTCCTGACGTCCGAGGATCTCCAGCTGTACGAGGGCTTGGGATGGGCGGATTCGTTCTTCGCGATGCTCCGTACGCTCGCGTATCGCGCCGTAACCAACTATCTCGGCGTGTTCGGTGTTGAGATCGTGGGCGGTGCGCCAAAGTTCGTTGGCTTCAAGAAGTCGTGGGGCGATGAGATGCGCCGGACTTTTGCCGACGCGCTGCAAACTCGCGATGCTGTCATCACGCCCGCCGTCCATGCTGCCGTGAATGCACTCGCGAAGGATCTAAAACCACCAGGTGCCACGCAGATCGGGGTCATCAACGTGAATCCCGACAAGGCGGTCGCGGATGCGCTCGGGGTTTATTTCGCCGCCGCGATCGCCGCATATGGGATCGCGTTCATTGGAATCGACGAAGGCGAACCACTCACGAAAATGGCGGAGATCGTCGGCGGCGCCGTGGGCTTCGAAGAGCTGCGCGACGTGCAGATCGGGCCACTCATTCGATACGGCGTCGCGCGCATCGCGGAATTTCAGGCGAAGGCGACGTTCAAACAGGAGATTCCCGGCACGTCGGAACTGTTCTCTCTGGTCGCGATGGGGCTGCTCGATCCGGCGCGCGCCGCCGCGATCGCACAGTTCAACGGCACGCCAGACGAACTCGCCCCGATCCTTCAGCTCGCGGCCTATCGCGGACTCAACCCGCGCCAGATGTTGCGCCTTATCGAGACCGATCTTTTCTCCGCTTCCGAGATCGCGGACGAGCTGACGTTTTCGGGGATGCGCGGAGCGTCGCAAGCTCGGATGCTGAGAGCGGCACCGTATCTGGCCACGGCATCAGAGCGATCATCGCTACGCAGCACTCTGGAGCAAGCATACTCGGCCGGACTGCTATCAGATCTAGCTCTGACCGATCAGATTGCGAACGCAGAAGAGAATACAGATCTAGGTCAACTAGTGCTCTCACGGGCGCGCCTCCAAAAGTTGATCGCGGAAACCAAGGCTATCGAGACCGAGTACACAACACTTTTCACCGCCGGCATCATCGACGACGCGACCTACCGCGGCTACCTGGCCGCGCTCGGCCTGCAACCCGACATGGTGAACACTATCGCTGGCCGTGCCGAGGCGCGCGCCAACGCCACGCTCCATCGCAAGGAGCTCGCGGAAGCCGCCCGCGAAGCCCGGCAACTACAGAAAGTGCTCGACCAGGCCGCGATTAAGAACTTCATGAGTGGAAATATCGACGAAGCAGCGCTGACAGCTGCTTTGATAGCTTCGGGGGTAGTACCTTCGCAGGCTGCCGCGCTGACAGACCTAGCGGCCCTGAGGCGTACGGGATCACTGCGATGGGTATACGGTTTACAGCTACTACCATCAGCAGCGACTCTCTTGCGCCAAAGGGTCGCAGATCTGACCGATCAGCGGAAGCGGCTTCAGATCGACGACGGGACATACGTTGCAGCCCTCAAAGCGCTTGGCATCGGCGACAAGTGGATCAACGCTCTCCAGGCGATGGCCGACGCGATGATCACGCCCAAGAGCGGCGCGTTCCGCGTGCCGGTGGAGACGGGCTGATGGCGGTTTTGCCGTGGTCCGCCAACGCGGTGTTTATCCCCCATGCAGGGATCCCCGTAGCCTAGAGCGATGAGTCTGGACGATCTCATCAAGCTGATCCAGAATTTCGGCTTTCCCGTCGTGGTCGCCGGCTACCTGCTCTGGCGGATCGAGCCGATCCTACGCCGCATCGCGGAGAGCCAGGCCGCACAGCTCGAGGTGATGCATCTCTTTGCAGATAACTACCTGAGCGGGGTGAAGCAGCGCCGTCGGCGTCGGATCTCACATAGGCGGGGCAAGTTGACATAACACCCCTTAGTCGAACTAGACCCACTTTCCGAGCAGCACCATCAAGGCAACGAATAGCACGCCAAGGAGAATTGCGATCTTTAGGCGTTTTGCGTTCCATGCCTTTGAAACCGCGACTTTACGACGGCCAATCACGTTTCCAGCCCTCAGATAACATTATCCAGCCGCGCATCCTCGCCACCGCCAGGTAGTTAAACAGCACCCAATCGTATAGCCACGCCGGGACCATTAGCTCTTGCGGAAGGGGACCATGACGCTGCCAAGCGCAACCGGCGGCTTCCGCACGAACAGCATCGCAACCTTTTCGTGTCCCTCGTGCTGGTAGAAACAGATGTTCGAGAGCACGTAGTCCTCGGCCAGCTCGTTCGCTTCCCACTCGGCCTGACTGGCCTTGGCGTGCACGATTCGGAAGATGGCGGGCTTCGATGGTTCGTCACTCATGGCATGTCCTCCTGAGCATTCAGCAGCGCCGCGCCAAATCGAGCCGCGTACTTCGCGTCCCAATCCCCAGTGCCTTCGGTCTGCCAGTGACCGAGATGCCACCACATCGCGAGCACGACCGCGCCCATATTGTCGAGTGAGATTTGGCATTCCGCGCGCAGTATCCGGGCCACGAGCTGATCCCAGGTCTCGCCGAGCTTCGGCACGATCTGGAGTCGATGACACTCCGACCACAATCGATCGGGATGAATCTGCCAGCGACCCATCGCGCGCCCGGCGTCACCCCACGCCTCGGGATCGTCGGAGCTCTCCACCACCGCGAGCGCTTTAAGGAACTGGTCAACGGTTGTCATGGTTACGCTTCCCACTCCTCGTGATAGCGCACGCGCGTGATTTTCTCGAGTCGATACACGGCGACTTCGACCCACTCTGAACTAGGCGCAGGTTGTGCATGACTCTCAAGGTAGCGCGCAAGGGATTTATCCCACACGGTGATGGTTTCAGGGAACTTGTAGTCATCGTGCCCCATGCGGTCACCTAGTAGCCCGTCGAGCACTGAAGCCCGGTGATCGCGGCGCACGTCTGGATCGGCGTGCCGGCCGCGCACGATGGCATTGACTGAATCATGCAGTTTGCCACCTTGGTCGCGATTTGAGCCGGCGTCAGTGTCGGTGTGACCGTCGTGACTGCCGGTGGCGACAATGCCGAGCATCCCGCCAGTGTAATCACCGCTAGAAGTAAATTCTTTCGCCTCATCGGATTCTCCCCTCGTTAAGCGCGGTGATCTGCATCCGCACGAGCCATTGGGTCAGCACCGACGCCGACAGCAGACATGCCGCGATTCTCACGTCGATACCCTCGCGATCGTATGGCGAGACCAGGAAGTCGCGCAGCAGCTCGACGTCGCGCCCGAGCTCCTGGTACTTGTGCATCACCTCGACCGCGGCCTCCGCGAGCTTCGGTGACGAGTTGGGCAGGCTGTTCCGAACATTCGTAGGCATAAGACACCTTTACCCGTGGTAAAAAACTGGCCTCCAGCGCGATCGCGGACTAGGCCGCTTTCGATTTGAAGGCCAAAGTCATCGCACGCCTAATTTTGTGATACAGCTCTGAGCACTGATCGCAGAGCCGTACTCCTGAAACCACGACGTCTGATTTCGCACCACATCCTACGCAGATCATGATCGCTACCAACCCTCCGATTTCTTTCTCATCCGCTCGATGATCTCCTGAGCTTCCCACTGCAGCCGGCGCTTCTTGCGCTCGGCCTGCTCTTTTCGACGCGCCGCGGCTAGCTGTTCGGGCATCAGCTCGCCCTGCTCATGTCCAGAACTTACGTAACCCCCCACCTCAGAAGTGGGGGTAAGATCCTGATCCGGAGTCGGAGATGTGGTACGCGCCCTGCTCCGCTCCGCATATCTTCGATACCACTCGCGCACCTGCTCCACTCCTAGGACCGCCTTCGGCGGGGCGCTAACAAGTAGCGAGCTGCCAGCTTTCCGGAGCGTGTCAGCGACAAGCCCCATGACCTTTCGCACGCCCTCCGGATCGGGCTGTCGAGTAAGGAGACCGTGGAGAAAACGTCGATCAGTACGAGACAGTTTCCACACGTCGGGAGGCACGAGCACGAGTCTCCGATCTGTCCTTGCTCGCGGAGATCGTGCTCGGTCATAGCTCTTATACTTTGCAATTTTGATCACCTCCCACTTTTCCCGCTCAGCGGCCGGGAGCCCCCGCGCATACCATCGCTTGGTTTGCTCGCCGTAGATCTCCCGCGCGACGATCAGCCCCGCGGTCAACGATCGCCATGCGCGCCGGCCACGCCTGAGACGTAGTGGCTCGATGCGGAACTTCACGCCGTTTTGTCTCAGCACGAGTGGAAGGGTCGTAGCCTCTCGCGAGAGAACCGCGAAGCTCGAAGCACCGAGCCGCCACATCCCAGGCTCGAGCTGAAGCCCGCGCCGGCGATGGAGTTTGTGAGAGATCGCGGCGTGCATCTCGATCGGCGCGTAGATGCGCACGACGAACAGCCGCTGGGTTTCCCCAGCCGCACTTCGAGCAGATGGGTAAGCCGCGGTTCCATGCCCCGCACCTTGGGCACAACCATCCGAGGAGTACTTCGCATGCAATCGATCGGCCAGGCGACGGCGATCGAACTCCAGACACCCAGGGCATTCGCCGCAACGAATCACGCCCTCGAATCCGTCGCGATGAAAACGGATCCGCCAGGGCTTGCGCGGCCGCAGGCACATCGTTCCCCCGAAGGTCGTGCCTACGACCTCCCCACGCTCGTTGCGCCACGTCGCGGCGAATGCTCGCCCAGGTGTCTCTGCCGCCACCGCCTCCGCTCCTCGCCGGCGACCGTAGATCGATCACCGGCGAGGTGGAAGGATCACGGGGCAACGGTATGAACATTGTGCTGTGCATAAGGCTGCTCGAGGTGGTACAGAAACACGACAGCTAGTTTCAGGAATCGAAGTTTATTTCGGATCGGCACGTTCGAGCTCAGCAGCTCCTGGTACAAGCATTCAAACGCGATGGCTCTCCACACCTGGCGCCACCACTGTGGTACAAATTGCATCAGCTAGCCCTTCGGCTCTGGTACGTCGCCGCCCTCACCGCCGGCAGGCACTTCAGGCTCGCGTCGATCGACAGCAGAATCGTCCGGATGTCGTTGATCCTCAGGTACCAAAGCAGAAGTGGCCTCAGCAGCAAGAGCAGCACGATCTGGAGCGCCAGGAGACTCGACAGCAGCTGCAGCATTGGGAAACACCTCCGCGGGATCGATTAAGTCGCTCCCGATTGCGCGCTTGACGATCGCGATTACGCAGCGCCGGCAGAGGAAAAGCGGCGCAGTCTGTGGCGGCGTCGAATGCTCCATCACGACGTCGAGCATATCGACGGGATCGTTTACGGAGAGGCAAAGCGGACAGGACTTCGCGATAGATTTGGGCACGGGTTAAGCCTCCTCCTCGCCAGGCGCCACGATGGGCTCTTGGTTGGATGGTTCACCTGCACTCGGGATCTCCGATGCGTCCTGGGGCTTCCCTATGCCATGTTTCTCGAGGTAGCGCGCGAATGCGGCCGCGCCCTTGTTCTGTAGCCGAACGATCACGTCGTTCGCCTCGATGAGCAGCTGCACCACGGCCGCCGCCCACGTCGGGTTGGCGCGCTTCACCTGGTCAGCCACGGCCGCGAGCCGCTGAGATGCGATCTCCAAGTCGCGTACATCGCGTTCTGATAGCCGCGCACCACTCTGATGCATCCCCATATAGACACCACATAGCCACTTCGTAGCCCTATGTCAAGGATAGCACCTCAGCGAA
>Ga0187803_10001031_pt1 | contig 10881 bp, 12 predicted proteins | sample NC_wetland_sal_i_2_FD_132425 | JGI IMG/M metagenome (GOLD analysis project Ga0187803, IMG submission 132425) | Wetland sediment microbial communities from Neuse River Estuary, North Carolina, USA - Control_3 | ecosystem: Environmental > Aquatic > Freshwater > Wetlands > Sediment | place: USA...
GCAGGTGCGCGGCTCTTACTCCTACCTGCACATGTCGCTGCGGGACGCTCCCGGGTAAACGGACGTGGGCGGACTGTTGGCCAACTACCTGGGTTCGAGCCCAAGCCACATGCTGACGTTCCAGTCGCTCGTGAATCTCCCCAAACGATTGGAGCTGGACCTGACCTACCGGTACGTGAGCGCCTTGCCGGCGCAAAAGGTGTCTGCTTACCAGACCGCGGATCTCCGATGGGGATGGCATCTGGGCGAGCACATGGAGCTTTCCGTAGTGGGTCAAAACCTGCTCCAGCCGTCGCACCCGGAATTCATGGGGGATCCCGGTGGATTCGTGGGAATCAAGCGAGGCGCGTACGCAAAGGTGGTGTGGTCCCAGTAGGGAATTCCGAGAGTCATGAAAACTGCGACAGCAAGCCGCAAGGGCGAAAACGGACCGAACGGCCGTGGCGCCCGCCCCCTGTGGGGAATGATCCAGGCCGCGCTGTGCGCAGCTGTGCTGCTGTTTCCGCTCCTGGCCTCCGGTCAACAGTCGCGGCCCAGCGAGTACCAGGTGAAGGCGGCGTACCTGTTCAATTTCAGCCGGTTCGTTTCCTGGCCCGCTACCGGCGCAGGCGATTCCGGCGGTTCGTTCGCTATCTGCGTGATCGGGAGGGACCCGTTCGGACCGGTGCTCGATGCCACGCTGGCGGGAGAAAACATCGGGGGAAAAAAGGTGATCGCGCGGCGCGTGGCGCTGGCGGAGCAGGCAACAGGTTGCCGTGTCTTGTTCATCTCCGCGTCGGAGGAAAGCCGCCTCAGGGAAATCCTGGCGGCACTGGACAAATCCAGCGTGCTGACGGTGAGCGACATCGCTCACTTTGCCGAGCGCGGCGGGATGATCCAGTTCGTGCTGCAGGGAGACCGCGTGCGTTTTGAAGTGAATCTGGCCAGCGCGGCTGAAGCAAGGCTCACGCTAAGTTCAGATTTGCTGAAGGTCGCTGTGATGGTGCGGAAGGCCGCGCCATCGGGAGAGTGACGGGGATGCCGGCAGCGAAACCTACGTCGCTTTCCGGAAAGCTCACCCGGCTGAGTGTGCTGGTGACCGCTACCGGACTGTTGCTGGCGTGTGCCGCGTTTGTGACCTACGACTTTGTGAGCATCCGGAGGGCATTGGTCCGCAATTTATCGGTCCAGGCGCATCTGTTGGGATCCAGCAGCGTGGCGGCGCTGGTGTTCAACGACCGGGTATCGGCGGAAAACACGCTCGCGGCGCTTCGCGCGGCGCCCAACGTCGTGGCAGCGTGCGTGTACTCCGCCGAAGGCAAGCCGTTCGCGGCCTACCGGCGCGACCCGGCCAGCTCCGTGCCCGGCCGCGTGGAACTGCCAACGGGCGATGAGGAGAAGCAATGGTTCGACCGCGGCGATGTGATGCTCGTGGGCCGGATCGTGTTCCAGGGACACCCCACCGGATTCATCTTTATCGAATCGGACTTGCAAGCCTTCTGGGCGGGGATGAGGCGATACCTGGCGATCTCACTGTGCGTGCTGGTGGGAGCGCTGCTCGTAGCCGTTGGCCTTTCCACGCAGATCCGTCACGAGATTCTGCGACCCATCGAGGCGCTGGCGGACGTTGCTCGCGCGCTGACCGAAGATAGGAACTATTCGGTGCGGGCTGCCGGGGAAGGCGCGGCGGCCGAGATGGCCATTCTCGTAGGGGCATTCAACGACATGCTGGAGCAGATCGAGCAACGCGACCGTGCGCTGCGGGAGGCACGGGACGACTTGGAGCGCCGCGTGCAACTGCGAACGGCGGAATTGGAGGCGGCGAACAAAGAGCTGGAGGCGTTTTCCTACTCGGTGTCGCACGACCTGCGCGCGCCGCTGCGCAGCATCGACGGGTTCAGCCTGGCGCTGCTGCAGGACCACGGAGAGCGCCTGGACGCGGAGGCCCGGAGCTACTTCGAGCGCATCCGGGCGGCAACGCGGCGCATGGGCCTGCTGATTGAGGACATGCTCAACCTGGCGCGCGTGTCGCGCGCGGAGATGCGGCGCGAGCGGGTGAATCTGAGCGCCGTGGCCCACGCGATCCTGGCCGACCTGCGCAAGACGGAACACTCGCGCGCGGTGGATTGCCGGATTGAGGAGAACGTCGAGGCAGAGGGGGATGCGCAACTGCTGCGCGTGGCCATGGACAATTTGTTGGGCAACGCCTGGAAATACACCTCGAAACATGCCTCTGCTCGGATCGAATTCGGGCAAATGCGCGCAAACGGGAGCCGCGTGTTTTACGTGAAGGACGACGGAGCAGGGTTCGATCTCGCATATGCCGGGAAGTTGTTTGGCGTGTTCCAGCGGCTGCACGGCATGTCGGAGTTTCCCGGAACCGGGGTCGGCCTGGCTACCGTGCAGCGCATTGTGCACCGCCACGGGGGAAGGATTTGGGCGGAAGCCGAGGTCGAGAAGGGCGCGACCTTTTATTTCACGGTGTGAGAACGAAGGCTCAAGGGAGGAAGTCGTGACCGACCAGGTGATTCTGCTGGTGGAAGACAATCCGGACGATGAAGCGCTGACGCTGCGCGCGCTGAAGAAGAACCAGATCATGAATGACGTGGTGGTGGTGCACGACGGTGTGGAAGCGCTCGAATACCTGTTCCGCAAGGGGCCGCACGCGGACCGGAACCCGGATGAAATGCCGCAGTTGATTCTGCTGGACCTCAAACTGCCGAGAGTGGACGGCTTTGAAGTGTTACGGCGGATTCGACAGAACCCGCGGACACGTTATCTACCCGTGGTGATCCTGACCACCTCGAACGAGGAACAGGACCGCTTGAAGGGGTATGACCTGGGAGCCAACAGCTACGTGCGGAAACCGGTGGAATTCGGAGAATTCATCGAGGCAGTGAAACAACTGGGGCTGTACTGGCTCCTGCTGAATCAGAATGCCCCGCTGCCGAGGAGCGCATGATGGGCACGCCTCTCCGGCTGCTGCTGATCGAAGACTCTGAGGACGATGCATTGCTACTGGTGCGCGAACTCAAACGCGGCGGTTATGACGTGACGCACCGGCGCGTGGATAGCGCGAAGGCCCTTCATTCGGCGCTCGATTCGGGAGCCTGGGACCTGGTGATGTCGGACCACTCGATGCCGGGATTTTCGGGAACGCAGGCGCTGGAGCTGCTGCGAAGCCGAAATGTTACGATTCCGTTTATCTTTGTTTCCGGGACTATCGGGGAAGAGATGGCGGTGAATGCTTTGAAGTCCGGGGCGCAGGATTACCTGCTGAAGGGCAACCTGAAGCGCTTGTTGAGCGCCGTGGATCGAACGCTGGAGGAAGCCGAAGGGCGGCGGGAACGGCGCAGGTTGGAAACGCAAGTCAACCAGTTGCGGCGCTTCGAGGCCATCGGAAGGCTGGCGGGAGGGATCGCGCACGACTTCAACAACGTGCTCGGTTCCATCCTCGGCTGGGCCGACCTGGGCCAGGCGGACCTTCCGGAAGGGCACCGGTCGCGAGAACGGCTGAAGAAAATCAGCGCGCAGGCCGAACGCGCTGCCGCGCTTACCAGGCAATTGCTGGCCTTCGCGCGCCGGCAGGTGCTCGAACCGCAGAACCTGGACGTCAACTCCCTGATCACCGAATCCATCAGCCTGATGGGGAAGGTGATTGGCGAACACGTGCAGATCGATCTGCAACTGGCCAGCGACCTGGAGCCTGCCTGGGCGGATGGGAGCCAGATCGAGCAGATCATCATGAATTTGTGCATCAACGCGCGGGACGCGATGCCGGACGGCGGCACGCTGACCATCGCCACGCGAATGACGGAGGTGAAACCCGGAGCCGAGGAGTACCGGTCGTATTTCCGGCCGGGACGTTACGTTCTGCTGACCATCAGCGACACCGGGACCGGAATGGACGCCGCAACACTGGAACACATTTTTGAGCCCTTCTTCACAACGAAAGAGGTGGGGAAGGGGACGGGACTGGGCCTGGCAACGGTTTATGGGATCGTGAAACAGCATAACGGAATCATTGACGTAGAGAGCGAACTGGGCCGCGGTGCAAAATTCCACGTCTACCTGCCCACGGGAACGGGGCAGATGGCCGCACGGGAACGAAAACCGGCCACCGAAGCCAGCCGGGGTACCGAGACGATTCTGATCGCGGAGGATAATGACGATTTGCGGGAGGCCGCACGGGAGATGATCGAGTCGCTGGGCTACCGCGTCCTGCTGGCCCACGACGGGGAGGAGGCGGTGCAATTGTTTTCGGAGAACGTCAATGCGGTAGATCTGGTGCTGTTGGACGTGGTGATGCCCAAATTGCACGGGCCCTTGGCGCTGGAACAGATGACCGCGCTGAAACCGGGGCTGCCGGCCATGTTCACCACCGGATATGCGAGCGAAGCGGACTCCCTGGCGGGAATGGGCCAGAACCGAGTGGGACTGCTGCAGAAGCCGTACGGGGCAGTTGCGCTGGGACAGAAGATCCGGGCGCTGCTCGACGGGAGGGACTGAGCGCTGCTCCCTGCGGCACGGCGGCTCAATCGGGCCGCGATTCTTCGCTTTTCCAACACCAGGCACAGGAATAGAATCTGAAATGGCGGCTGGCCGTAGCGAGGCGGCCACACCGAATGCTTCAGTTTTTCAAAAGTCGGCAGGCTCAGGGCAGCGCGAACGCAGCCAAATCCATGTCCCTGGGCCGGTTGGAATCCGCGGTGATGGAGATTTTGTGGGCCAACGGTGAGAGTCGCGTCCATGAGGTGGTGGACGCCTTGGACCGCGGGCTGGCCTATACCACGGTGATGACGACCCTCGACCGGCTGTACAAAAAGGGATTGCTCGACCGCACGAAGCAGGATCGCGCGTACGTTTATTCCGCGAAGCTGACGCTTGCGGAATGGGAACGCCGCCGGGCGAGTGATCTGGTGGCGGGCTTCCTCGCCGGGCCGAGGCCGGCGAGGGAGTTGCTGCTTTCCTGTTTCCTCGAAGCGGTCGGTGTTCACGACGCGCCGCTACTGGATGAACTGGAGAAGGAAATTCGCAAGCGGCGGCGGGAGCTTAGTCGGCGGGGCGCGCCATGATTCCCGAATACTACTTCCGGCTGGTGTGCCTGTGCTGTGCGTCCTTTTTCTTGGTACACACAGCGGTCGGCGCGGGGGTGCTCCTGGTGGCTCCGGCGGCGTACCGCCGCGCACAGGGGATGCCGGCGAGATCAGCGGCAGGGCTGCTGCTTTCTCTGCGGCTGCTGCCGTTTGTGGTGGCTTCTTGCGCGGTCGTGGCGCTGTGCGTTCCCAGCTATTTGTGGTTCGAGCCGCGGGACGGGGCGGAACCGCTGGGGATGGTTTGCACTGCAGCGGCAATCTTGGGAGCTCTGTTGTGGGTTCTGGCGGCTGTGCGCTCGCTTGAGGCGCTTGTGCACACGGTTCGATTCGAGGGCCGGTGCCGTAACGCCGGCGGCGAAGCTCGTTTGGACGGTTGGACGTCTCCCCTGCTGGTCGTGGACGCGCAGACTCCGCTGCTCGCGCTTTCCGGAGTGCTTCGTCCGAAGCTGTTCCTTACCCGCGCGGTGTATGAGGCGCTCGGACCGGAAGAGTTGAGCGCGGCGCTGCGTCACGAGGATGCGCACCGGAATTCGCGCGACAATTTGAAGCGGCTGGCACTGTTGCTAGTTCCGGAGATCTTGCCATTTGCGCGAAGCTTTACTGCGCTGGAGCGGAACTGGGCCATGTATTCCGAATGGGCAGCCGATGACGAGGCGTCGGGGGGAGATGCGCAGGGCGCGCTCTGGCTGGCATCGGCACTGGTACGCGTGGCGCGGATGGGGACGGCTTGTGGGCCGGAATTGGTTGCGTCGCTCACAGCTTGCGGTTGCGGGCTCGAGGCCCGCGTGGAACGGCTGCTGCGCGCGGGGTCGCCCCGCGAGGCGGTTCGCGGACGGGGCCGCATGGCGCGGCATGGCGAATTGCTGCTGGCTGGGGCATTCACATCAGGCATTGTGCTACTGCCCGGGGCGCTGGCGTGCGTGCATGGGCTGCTGGAGAGATTGGTTCAATAGGCGTTTCTGCCCTCGTTCGACCGCCCAATCCAACACTCTATCGAAATGGTGGCTCATGGGCTCTCCACGCTTGTAAGATGCACTCATGCGACGGCTATTGAAGATTGTTGGCCGGTGGCTGCTGGTATTCGCCGGCCTCGTCGTGCTCGCTTACGTGTGCGAGGATCTGCTGCTGCGCTACCGGGCGAATCATGGCGGGACAAATGCCGTGTTCGATAATGTGACAACCTACGAGGCGGGGGCGGTAAAAGGCGGCAAGGAGGAATTCTATTTTGACCAGCCGCAGGTGGAGGTGTGTGTGCGCGCGCTGTTTCCGCACTTTGGAGATGCGCCGTGCTGGTACGCGCGGCGGCATACGGTGAAGCTGTTGTCGCGCAACCGGCTGGAACGGCTTTGCGCGGTCGGCCCGAGCGCGTGCGTCGTTCAGGGAGAGCGCAACTCAAAGCTCGATGTGATGTGGATGCCGGGATGGAGCGAGCGGTACACCGGACACTTCGGCGCAAAGACGGCGTGGACGCGGCCGATGGTCTCGCGCTTGTCTTCCGGCGCCACGATTACGAAGGCGACGTGAATGCGCTTGATGATCAGCACACCTTCTTCCGTTTCGACCTCTCCATTTGCGGTACAGGATGCGCGGCCTTCGTCAGGAGAGATTCCGCGCGCTGCCAGCGCGCCGGCGAATGTGCCCAGCATTCAACCGCCGGCGGCCGCGACGACGTAATCGAGTGTGGCGGCATGCGGCTCCGGGAGCTGGTCGGCGGGGACGCCGTAATGCCGCGCAATCGCGCCGTGGACGCTGAAGAATACTGGCTGGGGCTCGCCGGGCAGCGTTGCCACGCGCAAGGGACCTTTCTTCCGTTCGATGTGGACTGAGGAACGATAGACAACGGCATCTTCAGACATAGGTGTCCTCTCAAAGCTCCTTTTCCCAGCCCCAGCGGTACGCAGCCATTCCGCGGGGGCGCAGGTGGTATTCCGGCACCTCTCGCAGCATGAGAACCGAGGGCAGGGTTACGTTTCCGAACCAGTACTGAAGGCCGCGCCTGAATTTGCCGATACACAAATAGACGTTTCCGCAGACCGGAACCGGGAGATTTGCCGCCGGAGAGATACGGGCCTCAACTCTCTTTGCCGTGATCCCCGTTGTACGGAGTGAGGGATCTGAGATTCGCAGCCCGTGTTGGGAGGCACAACTTCGGGACCGGGCAGAAGGATTCCAACGGGAGTTCGGGGCACTGCTATGACTCATCACAACATGCCGGCGGCCACCATCCTGATTGCCGACGACGAAGAGGCGAACCGGGAAATCCTCGCTGAATTGCTGCACTGCGAAGGATACCGAACGATTCCGGCGATTGACGGGGTGGAAGCGCTGCGGTTGCTGCGGTCGCAGCACGTGGACCTGGCGTTGCTGGACGTGATGATGCCGGGCTGCACGGGCTTCTCCGTGTGCCGGCAGGCGAAGGCGGATCCGGCGACACGGCTGATTCCGGTGGTGCTGGTGACGGGGCTGAACCGAAGCGAGGACCGCATCAAAGGGATCGAGGGCGGTGCGGACGATTTCCTGAGCAAACCGGTGGACCGCGCCGAGCTGCTGGCACGGGTTCGGTCGCTGCTGCGGCTGAAGCAGTTCACCGACGAACTGGAGAGCGCGGAAACGGTGCTGTGCAGCCTGGCGATCAGCATCGAGGCCAAAGATCCGTACACCGTGGGCCATTGCGATCGGCTCTCCATCTACGCCGAGGCCATGGGCAAACGGATCGGACTCACCCAGGAGTTCCAGGTCGCGCTGCGGCGCGGGGGAATCGTGCATGACCTGGGGAAAGTAGCCGTGCCGGAACACATCCTGAGAAAGCCGGGGAAGCTCACGCCGGAAGAACGGAAGGTGATGGAAGAACATCCGGTGGTGGGGGAAAAGATCTGCGCGCCGCTCAAATCGTTCCGAAATGTTCTGCCCATCATCCGCCATCACCACGAGAAGCTGGATGGAAGCGGCTATCCGGACGGGTTGAAGGGACACGCCATTCCGTTGACGGCGAAGATCCTCAGCACGGTGGACATCTACGACGCGCTGACCACAGACCGGCCGTACCGCAAGGCGTTCACGCGGGAGCAGGCGCTGGCCGAGATGTATGACGAGGTCCAGCGGGGCTGGTGGGACCGCGATTTGATCCGCGAGCTGGAAGTGGTGCTGGACGGCGCGGAGGCGGAATTGATCAGGTCGAACGCAGCGCAGTGAGCGAGAGGCTTTCGCGGCGCGAAAGAGCAGGACCCCGCACACAGTTACGAGCATAAGACCCCCGCGGCGCGAGCCGCATCTCGTCTCCTGCTCGATGGGCACGAGTGAATTCGTGCCCTGACGTAAGCCCGGCGCGGTTGCGATTCGGCTAGGAAAATCTGACTGAAGTTGGACGCTCATGGGAGGCGGGAAGGCGTGCCGCGCGAAGTGTGGTTGCGTCCACGTGGCGGCGGGAGGAAAGCGAAAGTTTCTTGATCTTTGGCGCGAGGAACCAGATGGCTGTGCCGAGCACGGCTGCGATCACCAGCAGGAGCAGGATGACGCGTCCCCAATGGAGCTTGGGCTTGTGTTGGACCACGCCGCGGGCCTTGGGGAGACTTCCGGAATAGTGGTGGCTGACGGCCTGCACCGGTTGCGAAGGGAGCGGAGGCGGCGGCGGCGCGTGTTTTGCTCTCTCGAGCTGCGCAGTGGCTTCCGGATCGCTGGCTGGCCGCTCGGCCGGCGGAGGCGGCGGAGGAGGCGGCGGGGCAGCGGCGGCCGGACGCGGAGGAGCGGGCGGCGCGGGAGGAGGCGTCGGGGGGGCAGCCGGGGCGGCTGGCCGCGCGGCGGCCGCGGGAGCTGCAGCAGCCGCGGCAGCGGCGGGCGCAGCCGAGAGCTGCTCATTGAGACCGGCTTCGAGCGCCTGGTGCATTTCCGCAGCGTCTGCGAAACGCTGCGTCGGCTCTTTCTGAAGGGCTTTCAAAATCGCAGCGGAGAGCGCCGGGCAGAGCTCCTTGCGGAACTGGCGGGGGTCGGGAGGCGGAGTGGCTGCGTGGGCCATGAGCATCATGACCGGCTTCTTTTCGACGAATGGTGGGCGGCCGCAGAGCAGTTCGAAGAGGATGACGGCGGCGGCGTAGAGGTCCACGGCTCCCGTGAGTTGGTCGCTGGGGACGCCTTTTACCTGCTCGGGCGACATATACGCGGGGGTGCCGATCATCACGCCGGCCGCGGTTTTCTGGCTGGCGAAGAGTTCGCCCGCCTCCTTGACTTTTGCCACTCCGAAGTCGAGCAGCTTGGCCACTTCCTTGCCGTCGGCGGTCTTGGCCACCATGATGTTGTCGGGCTTCACATCGCGGTGGATGATGGTCATTTTGTGGGCGGCGCCGAGTCCGTCAACGAGTTGAATGACCAAGTTGACGGCGCGCGCGATGTCCATTTTGGTGCCGGCGGGGACGAGTTCGTCGAGGTGTGGGCCGTCCACGAACTCCATGACGGTGAAGGGAAGACCGTCTTGGGTTTCGGCGTAATCGACTACCCGGACGTCGTTGGGGTGGTTAAGCGCCTGCATGATGAGGGCTTCGGATTTGAAGCGTTGGCGGAAACCGGCCTCCTGGACGAGGCGCTGGGCAACCACTTTGAGAGCCCAGATGTGGCCATCGGAGACGCTCTTGGCCTTGAAGACGGCGCCCATGCCGCCCTCACCCACCTTGGAGAGGATTTCGTACTTATCCCTCAGAACGGTGCCGGCCTGGATGTCGGTGGCGCTGTGGAGGTCGGTCCCGTCCTTGGCACAGGTGGACTGGTCGTCGGGATATTGGTTCTGGCAGACTCGGCAGATCTTCATTTTAGCCAAACCAATATACGCAAGTTGGGGCGATATCGCATAGCAGAAAGTGTGGATTGGGGTGTGGCCCGCCTTCGCGGAAGTTCCGACACTGAGGTCGGGCCGCACAAAACGCGCTTCGGCGGGCCGGCCCTTCGGCTCTCTCCCGCCTGTGCTGAGGCCCGCCTGCCGGACGGGCAAGCTTCGGCGGGCCCCTCGACTGAGTTCGGGCCACGCAGGCCATCTGGCTTGGCTCGGGATGCGAGAGGCGCGCATCCTGGTCGGAGTATGATCGGGGCGGCCGATTTTGAGACGGAAGTGTTTGGGAGGGGGCACCCCCCCCCACTGTGTGCAAGTATGCAATCTAAAGGAGTTATGGAATCTGGATTCGCAAGTATGCAATCCAAAGGAGTTACAAAGGCAGTGGCAAGTGGCTGGTGGCGAGTGGCGAGTGAGGAACGGAAAGGGAGAGAAAATTCCACACCGCTGCTTTTGAACCTGGGTATCGCCCTCCCCCGTATTTTGCATCTGTAGAAACTAAATGAGATAGGCTCGAGGGGCGCGCATCTGTTGAAACTGCGGGACTTCAAGTAGCTGTGGAATGTGCAGATGCGAGGCAGTTTTGTATCTGCAGAAAGCAAAGGGGTTGGGTCTTCGCGCAAAAATGCGGGCGTGCATGTGCAGAATCCAAAGCGTTTAGCTCGAGATGCATCGTTCCTCACTCGGATTGGAATGGGGAGGGTCATCGATATTTAGCCGCGTGGAGTATAACCAAGAGAAGGTAAATTGTCAAGAAGTAAATAATATGAAAAAACGGAGGTCCACAGTTGAGAGCCCAGGGTCGAGAGTTGCAGATTGAGACGGGGGCATGAGGAAGTGGCGAGTGGCTGGTGGCGAGTAGCTAACAGAGAGAGGAAGGATTGAAACGAAGCTTCTGGGAGTTGCAGATTGAGACGGTCGAGGGTTCCTTCGAGCATAGCTCTCAGGGCGGGCTTAACCTGAAAGTCCGAGGTCCCGACGGAATCGGGA
>Ga0187803_10001032_pt1 | contig 10869 bp, 12 predicted proteins | sample NC_wetland_sal_i_2_FD_132425 | JGI IMG/M metagenome (GOLD analysis project Ga0187803, IMG submission 132425) | Wetland sediment microbial communities from Neuse River Estuary, North Carolina, USA - Control_3 | ecosystem: Environmental > Aquatic > Freshwater > Wetlands > Sediment | place: USA...
ATCGGCGATGTAGCGGATGATCTCGACCTGGCGCGCGTGGGGAGTCTTTCCATAAACCGTTTCGCGGCGCATCTGGGCGCAATCGCTTTCGACTTTCAGCGAGAAATGAAGCATGCACAGGTGCACCGGTTCGAGCGCCGCCGGTACCGGTCCCTTGCAACCATTTTCGCTGCACGCCGTGTGTGTAGGCATGGCTGGAACATACCCCGAGTATATGATTGTAAGCACCCCATGTGCCAAAAATCCAGTTTGTCCGTAAAAAGTGCGCCGAATCAGCCATCTGCCTGTTCGACAGAAGCCAAACCCATACACAAAGCCCACAAACATGCCGATGCGGGCCGGGTTACAATATCGGGGTCGTTGAGCGCCATTAGTGTCCGTTCCGCACGCAGTGGCTGCATGAGCTCGCTTTCGTTCCGAAACCGAACAGAATCTGGAGACCTAGTTTCATCATGGAAAACACAATCGAAAGCACCGACCTAATTCGCTGGGACCTCAGCATTCTGTATGCGGATATCGCCGATCCGCGACTGGACTCCGACTTGGGCGCTCTCACAGCCATGGCGAAGCACTTCTCTCTTGCGTACAAAGGCAAGCTGGCGGAATTGCTGGGCGCGGCAATCAGGGACTATTCGGAAATCGAGATGCTCAGCGGCAAGATTTCCTCGTACCTGTTTCTACGGGAGAGCACGGACCTCACCAACGCGGCGATCAAGGCCAAGCATGCTGCGTTCCAGCGCGAATTAAGCGCTATCCGGGGAGAACACCTCACCTTCTTTGAATTGGAACTCGTCCAGCTCAGCGGCGAGACCCTCAAAACATTTTATGAGCGCGACCCCGCCGTTTTCAAACATCGTCCGTGGATCGAACACATACGCACATTCAAGCGCCACTTTTTGAGCGAGCCCGTCGAGTCCGCCCTGGTGAAGCGTTCGCCATTCGACTCCAGCGCGTGGGCCGATTTTTTTGACGAAGTGGAAGCCGACCTCAATTTTGAATTCCGCGGCGGCTCCAAAAACCTCACCGAGATGATGCACCTGATCGCCGAATCCAAGGACGCCGCCGAGCGCGCGGAAGCCTTGCATTGCGTGAACGGCGGCCTGGCCGGCCCCTTCGCGAAATATGCCGCCCAGACGCTCTACATGGTCGCCGGATTGAAAGCGGTGGAGGACAAGGAACGCGGATACGCGCACCCGATGGACCTTCGCAACAAAGCCAATCGAATTCCAGACTCCGTCGTCAATGTCCTCCACAATGCGGTCACGACTTTGGGCGGTTCTTTGACGCGGCGCTACTACAAGTTGAAGGCGCGCCATTTGGGATCACCAGTGCTCCGCTGGAGCGACCGCAACGCACCGATGCCGTTCGCTGATACGACCATGATTCCGTTCGATGAGGCCGCAGGAATCGTCACGAGTTCCTATGAAAGTTTCAGCCCGACTCTCACGACAGTCGTGAAGAGCTTCTTCGCCGATCGTCGCATCGACGTGCCGGTGGTAAAGGAAAAGCGCAGCGGCGCCTTCAATTCCTCCCACGTTCTGCCAGGCGGAAAGCCAGTGTCCTTCACGCTCATGAATTATCTTGGATCCAATCGAGACGTGATGACGCTCGCGCACGAACTTGGCCACGGCGTCCACGGCATCCTCGCCGGAGAAGCGCAAGGGCCGCTGATGTTCCACGCCCCCATCGCCTACTGCGAAACGGCATCCGTGTTCGGAGAAATGACCACGTTCACATTCCTGAAGGACCGTCTGATTCGTTTGGGGGACAAGAGATCTCTGCTGGCGCTGATCATGGCCAAGATCGACAGCACGATCAACACGGTAGTCCGCCAAATCGGCTTCTCAAACTTCGAGCGGCGCCTCCACGGCATGGACGAGTCCTACACAACCTGGTCTGAACCGAAGAAACATTCCGTCGAAGAGCTGGACGCGATCTGGCTGAAGACGGCGCAGGAACTCTACGGCAAGGAAGGCGAAATCTTCACCTACGAAAATTCCGAGCACCTGTGGGCATACATCCCGCACTTTCACAGCCCGTTTTACGTTTACGGCTACGCCTTCGGCGAGCTCTTAACGCAGAGCCTCTTCGCGCAGCGCCAGCGCCTCGGAGCGAAGTTTGAACCGCTTTACCTGGACCTGCTGCGCTCCGGCGCGACCAAAGATGTCGTGGAACTGCTCGCGCCGTTCGGCCTCGATGCCCGGAACGAGGCCTTCTGGAAAGACGGCATCACCGTCAGCCTGGGAGCTTTGATTGAAGAAGCGGAGCAACTATCACGCGGGATGGGCGTGATTTGAGAGATAGTTCGCTTTCGCCGGTAATCCATCATCCGTCAGTCACCAGTGCCCTTCGCCGCCCAGCGCCTGAGTGAGTCCCGCGGAGCGCTTCTCCCAAAGCCCGCCGAATGTGGTAGCATCCCGCCAGCCGGGATCTTCCATGAAAATCAAGGTGCTGACGGTTCTAGCTATTTCATGCGGCCTCTCGCTGGTTCCTTTTCCGAGCTTCGCACATCATGGAAGCTCGGCCTACGATTTTACGAAGTTGATCACGTTGAAGGCGACGGTAACGAGCCTCGAGTGGGGCAATCCTCATTGCATCCTGAAATTCGATACTAAGGACGAGAAGGGCGCCGTCACCCCCTGGTCTCTGGAAATGTACAATCCATTGTGGATGGCGCGCGCTGGCTGGACGAAGGACACATTGAAACCCGGCGACGAAATTGAGGTCACCTTCCATCCGGCCAAGAACGGCAGCGGGAACGGATATATTCGCATTCCGGAAAGCAAAATCGTCTTCCACGGCCAATCGCTTAATCTCGACGAGAACGCTTCTGGAGCTGCTCCACCGCAAACGGCAAACTAATCTTGGTGGCTAAGCAGTCAAGATTTCGTTTCACGCTTCCGGGAAACGAAAATGGAAATCCCGATGAAAATGCATAAACTCTTGACGATTTCGATCGCGGCGCTTGTGATGTTGCTGACCTTCTCCCCCATACTACTGGCCCAAAGGCCAGCCGAATCAAGCGCGGCGAAAAGCCAGCCGGCATTTGACCCACGGGATTTGTCGGGACAATGGTCGGGAGGATTGGGAGGAGGCCTCCACTCCGTCGGAAAGCCGCCAGCCTTGCTGCCCGATGCGCAAGCCAGGTTTGACGCCAATACCGCCGAATTGAAAACGACCGGTGTGATTACCGTTGATCCAACTTTTAGCTGCGAGCCACCTGGCGTCCCTCGCATTTACGACCTGGGATCCTCCCTTGTGGAGGTGTATCAGACAAAGGACCGCCCCGACCGCATTTTCATTTTCTACGAGGTGATTCACACCTGGCGCACAATCTGGATGAATAATCGGCCCATGCCCGACAACGGCGGCGTGCCGAGAGCGCTTGGATATTCTCTTGGGCACTGGGAAGGAAACGAGTTGGTTGTCGAAACCACAGGCTTTGCCGATTGGGGCTGGATCAATCGCGCAGGTTATCCCCACAGTGATGCCTTGCACGTGACGGAACGCTTTCACCGCATGGACCGAGAGCACATGCGGCTCGACCTAACGCTGAATGATCCCAAAGCTTACGTCGAACCCTGGAAAATGGCCATCGATTTCACGCTCAAACCCGATTGGGATTTCGCGGAAACATTTTGCCGCCCGTCGGAATCAGCGAAATTCAAAGGGAGCGGAGACCTGACGGCCACCGACCCAGGCACGGCCCCGGCAAAGTAGCTGAGTAGTTCGGGGGCTCAAGCCACAGGTTCGAGCCCCCGCCTAATGTGAACCCTACTTGAAGATAATTTTCTCCACGTTCCATTCGGAACAGGATCCTCTGATGATGACATTGTCGGACACGGCGTGGAGTTCGTGAATGATGCAGCCGGTCTGACCTTGTCCCAGGCCCGTCTGCGCCCAACCGAGCAGTTTTCCTTCGTGATCCAGCCGGTATATTTTACCCGTCCCGTCGCCGCTATAGATGTACTTGGGGGTGACCTGAACGCTCCAAGGCGCGCCAACGCCGCCGAAGGATTTCTTGAAGTTCAAATCGGAGTCGTAGACCTGGATACGGAAGTTGCCGCGGTCAGCGACATAGACGTTGCCCTGCGCGTCCGTGGCGATCCCATGCGGCGTGCTGAACTGATTGTCGCCGGAACCATGCGTGCCAACCGCTTTCACCCAAGTGCCATCCTTCGCGATCTTGACGACGCGGGAGTTGCCATAGCCGTCGCTCACATACATATTGTCTTGCGGATCCCAGGCGATGTCGGTTTCCCGGTTGAATGTGCCCATCGTTCCTACCGGATAGCGTTCCGCGACTTTCTCGCCTCGTTCGATGAAGCGCTCCATGTAGTCGATCGCTTCGGGCTTTCGGCCAAGCGTCATTTTAACGATGCCAGCCGGGTCGAACTTGACGATCATTCCGGAACCCTCGTCAACCATCCACACGTTGTCGTATTTATCGACACGGACGGAGTGCGCGAACGACGCGGCGTAATTATCCGGCCCCCACAGTTTGACAAACTTCATATTCTGGTCGAACTCGAACAGCTCCGCAGCTGTCCCGCCGCGCGAACTGCCACCTTTGCCTGTGCGTGAGTATACAAACAGGTGGCCTTTTGAATTCATGGAAACCCCCTCCGTTTCGCCGATCGTGTGATCGGGGATGACGAGAGGGAGAATTTCCTCTGTAATTTGTAACTTCGGGGTGGATTCCTCAAGGGCAAGTTGTTTGGCGATTGCGGCCTGCCTCTCCGGGCTGGGAGGGCCGAACTGAGCTTGGACCCGTAGCGCCCACGCGCCCGTCACAACGCAAATCACGAAAGAGAAAAACAGCACTATGGAACGTTTCATATAGTGAATCTCCTCTCGGAAATGGACATCCAACCGGGACATGCCCGGACGGTTTTGCACGGGATCGCCACTCGATTTTCCCGGGACGCGCCATGCTATACCCAAAATTCGTGATCAGGCGGGAATATTTGTGAAACATCTTCGACGGCGTGCGTTAGCAAAATTCGCTGTTCCCAACGGCTTTCTCTTGAGAATCGGGCATCCCGGAAAGTGAATCTCTGTCTACTTTCCTACTGCTGTTCCGATTCGCTGGGGCCTATGCTAAACTATCGTGGCAATACGCAGGGATTCGTCCCCCAACTCTTTTCCCAAGAGGCGATTAACATGTCCGGGCACTCTAAGTGGGCCACAATTAAGCACAAAAAAGCGGCTACCGACGCCAAGCGCGGCCGCATCTTCACCAAACTGATTCGCGAAATCACCATTGCCGCGCGTGTGGGCGGCGGCGATCCGGATTCCAATCCGCGCCTGCGCACCGCGATCCTGGCCGCCAAGAATGAAAACATGCCCAACGACAACATCGAGCGCGCCCTGGCGCGCGGCACCGGGACGCTGGAAGGCGAGCAGTACGAAGAGGTGAATTTCGAGGGCTACGGCCCGGGCGGCGTGGGCATGATCATTCAAGTGGTCACCACCAACCGCAACCGCGTGGTGAGCGAAATCCGGCACATGATGAACAAGAACGGCGGCAACATGGCGGAGACCGGCGCCGTGGGCTGGATGTTCCATCGCAAGGGCGATATCGTCGTCTCCAAGGAAAAAGCCAACGAAGACAAGATGCTCTCCATCGTTCTCGATGCTGGCGCGGAGGATTTGCGTGATGAGGGCGATTCCTGGGAAGTGCTGACTCCTCCGGAAAGTTTCGAGACGGTTCGCGAAGCTCTGGTCAAGGCGGGAGTCACTCCGGATTCCGCCGAAGTCGGTTGGGTGCCGCAGAATTACGTGAAGCTTACGGGCAATCAAGCGGCGCAGATGCTGCGGCTCGTTGAAGCGCTCGAAGAACACGACGACGTTCAAAAGGTCTCCGCCAACTTCGACATCGACGAAAAGGAAATGCAAGCCGTCATGGCCGCGCAGTAGTTCTTAGTAGCACAGGCACTCTTGCCTGTGCGGTCTTAAAGCCTGCAAGTGCGGGGTACCCAACGAGGACCGCAAAGCCCGCACAGCCATGAGTGGCTGCGCTACAAGAAACCTCGCGCGCAGCGATTGCACCGTTCCCAGCACACATCACGCCGAAAAAATTGTGGCCGGGGGCAGCGCGCCGCCGTACACTCATTGCCGTGCCGCTCTCCACTCGAACGAATGACGATCTGATCCGCGTGCTCGGCGTCGATCCCGCCGCTGCCGGCGCCACGGGATACGGCGTGATTGAAAGCGACGGCCGCCGCTGCCGCATGCTGCGCTTCGGCGCCCTGCGCGCCACGCGCAAAGGCCCTGAACATTTTCCCGAACGACTTCGCGAAATTCACGCCATGCTTGCTGAATTGATCGAAGAATTCCAGCCACATGGCGTCGCAGTCGAATCGGTATTCACCGCTCTCAACATGAAAACTGCGTTGCGGCTCGCCGAGGTTCGCGGTGTGGTCTTGCTGGCCGCGGCGCAGCGGGGCATCCTCGTGTGCAGCTACTCGCCGCGCGAAATAAAGGCCTCCGTGGCAGGGTACGGGAACGCGGCCAAGGAGCAAATGCAGTTGATGGTGCGCGCGCTGCTTGGCATGAGTGAAACGCCCGAGCCCGCCGATGCCGCCGATGCTCTGGCTGTTGCGCTGTGCCACGTGCAGGCCGAGCGGTTTCGCGCCCGGCTGGGCGCCGGGACCGCGCGCCCTGCCGCGCAGCCGGAGTGCGCGCCACCCGCGAGCGGTTCAAGAAGCCGCGGCGCCGCTTCGCGCATCTCATAGTCACGATGACTCGAAACCGTTTTCTCTTCCAATGCTTATGCCTTCTTGCGGGCGCATGCCTTTTTATCCCGGCGGCCCGCGCGAATTCTGCAGGCGCGACGATTACTTATCGCCGCGTTTTCAAGAGCAGCACTCCCGAATTCATCGAGCTCAAAATCAGCGACCAGGGAAAAGCCACTTACGACATCCGCCAGCTGGATGAAGACGCGGACCCCGAACCGTTTGAAGTCGGCCCCGCCGTGCAGAAAAGAATCTTCGACCTCGCCGCCGAGTTGAAGTATTTCGCGATCGCCAACCTCGACATCCAAAAGAAAATTGCCAACCTTGGCCAGAAAACCTTCCGTTACCAGAACGGCGCGGAAGTGCACGAGACTTCGTTCAATTACACGCTCAATCCCTCGGCCACTCAGCTCATGCAAGTCTTTGAGGGATTGGCCAAGCAGCAGCAGGATCTCGTCCTACTTCAGCGCCAGGCCAAGTTCGACCGCCTGGGTGTCAACGACGCCCTCATGCAGTTTGAATCGGACATGGACCACCGTCTCCTGCCCGAGCCCGAGCGTCTCTTGCCGATCCTCGATCAAGTTGCCGCGGACTCCCACTTCGTGGAAATCGCCCGTTCGCGCGCTCGCGCTCTGGCTGAGCGCATTCGGAACTCCCGCGACCACTGACGTTCCTGCCATTGCGGGCGACACTGGTCAGGGCAACATTACACTCCACGCACATCGCGTGATAACCTGACGTCATGTTCGTTACTGTGTCGATTTCCGCAGCCCTGTCGATTATCACAATCATTATGGGCTACTTGGGGGTGCATCTGACCATGCACCCTGCTGAGTCGCGGAAAGCACGCCTACGGTATAAGGTCGGGTTCGGCTCCTGTGCCGTAGTCATGGTCGGGCTTGTCATCTGGCAAGGTGTGAGAAACACTCAGAGTCAGTCATCCCTAGAAACTCAAATAAAGGGACTTAAAGACCAGTTAGCACATTCTCATATTCGTTTCGATACGAACCCCGTAGTATCTGTTGCTGACCCAACAAAATTCAAGGTTCCAACAACCATGAAGGAAATTTTCGCCACCAACAAGATGGCAGAGTTTAACGTTGGCTACCAGAATACTGGAGCGAGCAACACTAAGCGCACGGGAGGATACGGAGAAGTCATAGTGACCGCAAAAAGGCCAGATTTGGACCAATTATTTTCGCAGGTCGCTACACAATTCAAAGATGGGTGGACTGGTGATGAATTAGTTCCACAAGACCGAAGATTCTTTACTGTCAAAAGTCGTCTCCTCACTCTAGATGAGATCAAAGAACTGGATCGCGGGATAATCGGCTTGTACCTCATAGCGAGCGTGAGGTTTTCAGATGCGACCGGTGAATATCAGCAGGATTTTTGCAGTTGGCTACAGTTGCCGGCTCGTGAACTTGTTTGGCATGGCTGCGGCATCCACGAATCAGAATTCAAGTTACATTAGGTCAAATTCGAATTTGTGAACAAGCCGGATCCCACCGTGGATTCTCAATGACAGCGCGACATGTTTTTTCCGTAGACTGCTCATCTTGTCCGGCTTCGAGGTGCCAACTAAAGAACCAGACACCCTGAGGTCGAAGACTACTGCGCTGGCAGGGCTCGTCCCGCTCCTCTCATTGGCTATTCGCGCCAACTAATAAGGGTATAAGAAACAATTCCTTGGGAAGTGATTTGCATTAAGTAATGACAATTCCCGCGTAACCTACTACTTCCTGCATATCGCCGTTCACTTCTCCCGAAGTCGCATAGCGGACCAACTCGGCCTCAGTGGCGCCCAATTCGCGGGCGGCAATTAGCGCGGCAACCGCGGCGGCATATCCGCACATGGAAATCCTTTCGTCGCGCACCGTGTCGAAAAGTTTGCGCGGATCAAGGGCGAGAATTTGATCGATGGCCCTACGGTCTTTCACGCGTGTTACGGCATCGCTTTCGTAGTGGTTCATGTCCGAGCTGGCAACGAGAAGAACCGGGTCGCGCTCTCCGGCAATCACACTGGCGAGAGCGTGGCCCAGCGTGTCGAGTGTTTCCCAATGCGCGGGGCCGATCACGATCGGCACAAACGCGAATGAGGGAACGAGACGCTGCAGGAAGGGAATCTGGACTTCGAGAGAGTGCTCCGCGCTGTGCGCCAAGGCATCCTCGCGCAGGAGCGGGAAAGCGCGAACGATTTTGTCCGCCAGAGGGCGATCGATGGGCGCCATTCCGAGCGGCGTCTGCCAGCCGCCGTCGGAAACAATCGCAAGGGGAGCGCCGCGCGGAAAATGGCGCGGGCCGAGCAGAATCACGCGCGGGGGAATTTCCATGCGCCGGTAAACTTCCCCTGCGACGCTGCCCGAATACACGTACCCAGCGTGGGGAACGAGACAAGCGCGCGCGCGGATTTTTTTCCCCTCGCCGCCGCTGGCAAGAAAAGAATCGACGGCGGCGAGAAGGCGCCCCGCATCATCTGGATAAAACCGGCCGGCAACAGATGGAAGGCGAATCATGGCGAGCCTTGAGGCTCATTTCGGTTTGGAAGGTTTGCCCTTAATCTTCAAAGCGACGGTGGTGCCTTGCCGGTACCACACCACCACTTTGTCTCCGTATTGGTATCCACCGGCATTGTACACGCTTTGCATCTTGTCACGGATGTCGGGGGAATAGGTGAAGGTATGAATCTCGCGAAAGTCGGCGAGGCCACGTACCTGAAGCGACTGGTACAACATGTGCAGAACCACAAATTGCGTCTTGATGATTTTTTGCGATTGAGGGGCGGTTGCCTGCGCGCCTTGGGCGCTGGCTACCGGCGCGAAGCTCGCCAGCACTGCGCCGCATAAGACGAGCCCCGCGGCGAGCCAGACCGCTTGCTTCTTATTGCGCGTCATCGAGCGTAATTTTCAGCGACTTCAGAAAGCGCAGATCTTGCGGCGTCATTTCAAACTTTGGCGCCTCGCGCTCCTCGTGCAGAATTTCCTGGTCGACCTGAATGTGCAGGGATTCGAGGAAGCGGCGGTCGTTCGTCGTAATCTTGGTGTCGTCGGCATCGCGCCGCGCCAGGCCAATCGTCGCGTCCAGCTTCAACACAATATCAAATCCGGCGGAGCGCACGTCGGAAATGGCCTCGGAAATGCGCCCGGATTCCGACACCGTATCGTTGATGGCGTGCCCCAACTCGCGCAGCAGTTGTTTTAGATGATCATCCAGTTGCACGATGCCTCCCTCAGGAAAACTTCCCTACATTTATTGTAGGGCGCAGTGCCGCAGGAAACAAGTCCCCGGGCAAGGATGGGCGTGCTCAATCCGCCTACGCCCGCGGTCCTCGCTGTGGACGAGCCCATTTTGTACTAGAATTCAATCGTGGCGACGCAACCCATGGGGCTCTTTGCGACGGTGCGGCATTCTCTCCGAGTGCTGTGGCGCGCTGCGCGCGAGCTGTTTCATGAGGTCACGGGCGCCGTATTTTTTATACTGGCTGTGGCGGCGGTTCAGGCGGCGTGGCGCGCTTGGCACAACGGGGCGGGCCGGTGGCTGGTGGGCATGAGTGCCGGCTACGCGCTCCTGATGATTTTTTTCGGTGTGTTGTCGTTCCGTGATTCGCGGCGTGTCCGATGAATCCACCTCCCGATCAGACTGCCGAAAAGGCAGTCGCAACAAGCGAACGCAAAGAACGTTTCACGACGCTCGGCGGCATTCCCTTGAAAACCGTCTACACGCAGGAGGACCTTGCCGGCGAGGACGCCGAAAACTCGATCGGCGTCGCCGGAGAATTTCCTTACACGCGCGGGATTTATCCCACAATGTACCGCGGGCGCTTGTGGACCATGCGGCAATACGCCGGATTTGGCACGGCGGCTCAATCCAACGAACGCTTTCGGTATTTGCTCGGGAAAGGGCAAACGGGATTGTCCGTAGCGTTTGATTTGCCCACGCAAATTGGCCTCGATTCGGACCACGCGCGAGCCGCCGGCGAAGTGGGAAAAGTCGGCGTCGCCATCGATTCGCTCGAAGACATGGAGGCGCTGTTCCAGGGCATTCCGCTCGACCGCGTTTCGACGTCCATGACCATCAATGCCACGGCGGCCATTCTGCTCGTGTTGTATGCCGCCGTCGCAAAGAAGCAGGG
>Ga0187803_10001033_pt1 | contig 10863 bp, 9 predicted proteins | sample NC_wetland_sal_i_2_FD_132425 | JGI IMG/M metagenome (GOLD analysis project Ga0187803, IMG submission 132425) | Wetland sediment microbial communities from Neuse River Estuary, North Carolina, USA - Control_3 | ecosystem: Environmental > Aquatic > Freshwater > Wetlands > Sediment | place: USA...
ATCGAGCAATTTGCGCACATCATCAAAGTGCAGGCCGGTCGTGGGTTCATCGAGGATGTAGACGGTCCTGCCGGTCTGGCGTTTGGAAAGTTCGCGCGCCAATTTGATGCGCTGGGCCTCGCCGCCGGAAAGCGTGGTGGCGGATTGTCCGAGTTGGACGTAGCCAAGACCCACTTCGACAATGGTGGCGAGCTTCTGCTGAATCTGGGGGATATTTTCAAGCAATTTCAGGGCATCGCTGGCGGGAAGATTCAACACATCGTTGATGCTATGTCCCTTGTAACGAACGATCAGCGTTTCGGCGTTATAGCGGCGCCCGCGGCAGACTTCACAAGTGACGTAGACATCCGGCAGAAAATTCATTTCGATGCGGCGAAGTCCACCGCCCTGGCAGGCTTCGCAACGCCCGCCCTTCACATTGAAGCTGAAGCGGCCGGGCCGGTAGCCACGCTCGCGGGATTCCGGAAGCATGGCGAATAGCTCGCGAATTGGCGCGAAAACACCGGTATATGTGGCGGGATTCGAGCGCGGAGTGCGGCCGATGGGGGCCTGATCAATCTCGATTACCTTGTCAATGTGCTCGATACCGAGCATCATGCGGTGCGTGCCGGGCGGTTCCATGGAGCGATAGAGCTTCTGGGCCAGTGCGCGATAGAGAATGTCGTTGACCAGGGTGGATTTCCCGGAGCCGGAAACGCCGGTGATTACCGTGAAGAGGCCTAGAGGCAGCGAGACGTCAACATCCTTGAGGTTATTGGCCTGGGCGCCCAGAATTTGAATTGCTTTACCGTTCGGGCTGCGGCGTTTGGCAGGCACTGGAATTTTCGCCTCGCCCGACAAATAACGTCCAGTAAGTGATCCGGGAGCGGCGGCAATCTCCGCGGGTGTCCCCGTGGCAACCAAATAGCCGCCTGCATTCCCCGCTCCGGGGCCCAGATCAACAACAAAATCGGCGCGGCGAATGGTGTCTTCATCGTGTTCGACAACCAGAACTGTATTGCCGAGATTGCGGAGCTGTTCCAGGGAGTGAAGCAAACGGTCGTTATCCCGCGCATGCAGGCCGATGGACGGTTCGTCAAGCACGTAGAGGACGCCACGAAGACGGGAGCCGATTTGCGTGGCCAGCCGGATGCGCTGCGCCTCTCCGCCAGAGAGCGTGGCTGCGGAGCGTTCGAGGCTCAGATAACCAAGTCCCACAGCTAGCAGGAAGTCCAAACGTTCGGAGATCTCACCCAGCGGACGTCCAGCAACTTCTTTCTGTCGCGGCGTAAGCCCTGCAAGGATTCTATCGACTGCGGGCCGCGCATCGCTGAGAGCCAAGGCTGTAAAGTCCGAGATTGACCACCCTGCAAGCTTCACAGCAAGCGATTCCGGCCTCAGACGCCTGCCATGGCAGGCATTGCAGAGCGTGGCGGACATGTACTGCGTCATCCACTCGCGGTAGGAATCGGAGTTGGAGTCCTCGAAATTGCGCTCGAGGAACTTGAGGATGCCTTGAAAACGGAAGCCCTTTTCGCCGGCAGATGCGCGCGTGGAGGGCTCTCCCGGGGCTTTTTTCACGTTGGACGGCGGATAACCGTAGAGGAGGAGGTTCTGAACTTTCGCGGGATATTTTTCAAAGGGAGTATCGAGGTGAAATCCATGCGCATAAGCGCCGAGTTCCAGGGTGCGCTTCAGAATTGCCGAGCTGGAGCCGGGGCCCAATCCTCCGTCAAAGAGTGGCCGTGTCCAATCGGTGATGACTTTCGCGGGATCGAAATCGTATTTTGAACCGAGCCCGTTGCAAGCGGGGCAGGCGCCGTAAGGGGAATTGAAACTGAACGAACGAGGCTCGAGTTGCGGAACGGATAGTCCACAATCCGGGCACGCTAACTTTTCGGAAAAGACATATTCTTTTCCACCCACCACCGCCACGGTCACCAGTCCTTGGGCCAGTCTGAGCGCGGTGGCGATGGATTGCTCCAGCCGCGAGGCAATCCCCTGCTTGACGAGCAGGCGATCAATCACGACTTCAATGGTGTGATTCTTGCGCTTATCCAGTATGGGAGGTTCATCGAGCGGGAGAAGCTCGCCATTAATACGCACGCGGACGAAGCCGTCCTGAGCGAGCTTTTCGAGTTCCTTGCGGTACGCGCCTTTTCTGCCGCGAACAATGGGAGCGAGAATCATGATGCGGTCGTCGGGCTTGCAGAGTTCGCCGTGAAGAATGGCCTGGACAATCTGCTCGCTGGACTGGCGGGTGATGGGCTTGCCACAATTCGGGCAGTGCGGCACGCCTACGGAGCTGTAGACCACCCGAAGATAGTCGTAGATCTCGGTGATGGTGCCGACGGTGGAGCGCGGCGAGCGCGTGGTGGTTTTCTGTTCGATGGCGATCGAAGGGGAGAGCCCTTCGATGACATCCACTTCCGGGCGTTCCATCTGATCGAGGAATTGCCGGGCGTAGGCGGAAAGCGATTCGACATATCTTCGCTGCCCTTCGGCGTAGATGGTGTCGAAGGCGAGAGATGATTTTCCCGAACCGGAGAGTCCGGTAAGAACGGTCAAGGAGTTTCTGGGAATTTCCAGACTGATATTCTTCAGATTATGCTGGCGCGCGCCTCGCACCACCAGTTTGGTCAGTCCCATAGACGGTGAGCGCTCCCTCCACAGGAGCTCTGGCACACAGGAGATACACTGAGGCCAAAATATCATTCTACAATAGCAGGCAAACTTGGAAAGGGTCAAGAAAAGGGCGCAAGCCTTTTATTTTCAATAACTTATTCAGGCGAGGAAAGTGCGCGACAATCGTACGAAGAAAGATGGTTTGGGTGTGGATAGAAATCCGCGAGAAAACGGGCAGCTCAACTCATTTCGTAGTCGCGTCGCTTCCCGTAACGAAAGGCAAACCATCCTCCAAGGGTCATGATTCCGACCGGAGGAACCAGAAGAACAAGCACACCTTTATTGATCGCTTTTTGACCATCCTTGGGGAGAGCTGCTGCGGAGCTGTAGCACATGACGCACCCCTGGCTGAAGGCAGGGAGCGCAGAGAGGAGAAGAAACCCGGCAAGAAGCGCGCCGCGGAATCTCATTTCACTCCCAGTTTAAGGATGCGATGCGCATCCGGGAAGTAGAAAAGCGTCATCAAGATCAGGCAGCCGACGACCGAACACATGGTGAGCCACTTCATGAGCGAGATTTCATACCGCAAGTGCATGAAGAAGCCGATGATCAGCGCCGCCTTGATGAGCGACAAGCCCATCAGAATGGTCAACATCTTCACCGGCGGCAAGTTCTGATAGGTCAGGTAGACTTCAATGGCAGTCATAAGGAGCAGAGCGCCCCAAACCCAGAAGAATTGAGCTTTCTTGTGATGGCGATGTTCCTCGGCGACGCGTTCCACGATGGCCATTTGAGTCGTATCCATTTCCTCATCGCTCCTAAAGAATCTTCGCGGACATCAGATAAACCAGAGGGAAGATGAACATCCACACCAGGTCCACGAAGTGCCAGTACAGTCCGGCAACTTCAACGTCGGACGAATCGTAAAGTTTGGGCTTCAACCACAGAATGATGGAGCACACGATGGCGGCGATCAACAGGACGTGCGCTCCGTAATGGAAAGGGCTGTAGGACGGAGTTCCCAGCCAGGCCGCGAGCCAAAGAACCAACAGGATTGGAATGAATTTGCGCCGCAGGGCGACGACACCGAGATAAATCACTCCGAGCGTGACGTGCAACATGTGCATGCCGGTCAGGCCAAAAAAAGTTGCCGGAAACTGCGGTACATTCCTGGCAACATTGGCAAACTCGCTGCTGGCCGCATGCCCGGGCACTGCCGGAAACATCGGCAAGGTCAGGCCTTCGGCGATGAGCTTGCTCCACTCGCGTCCGTGAAGAACGATGAAAGCGGTGCCACACAACATGGTAGCGATTAGCCATAGCCGCTGTGCATTGGCATCGCGATCAACCGATGCGCGTACCGCTAGCACCATGGTCAGAGAGCTCGTGAGCAGAAATGCCGTCATGATCGTGGCGTTGATAATGCTCTGGGAGTGGAAAGGTGTGGGCCAATCCGCTGTCGAGATACGCCCGTAGCTGTAGGCGTAGAGCAACGCGCCGAAGGTCAACGAGTCGGAAAGAAGAAACAGCCACATGCCGATCTTCTTGGAATAGGTCCCAAACAGCGACGGTTCGTAAACCGAGGGCATGTTAGGCAGTGCGGACTCAGCCATGCGTTCGGCCTCCTCGTGAACTATGCCCGGAAACGAGCTCCCCAGAAATCAACGAGCAAACTCCATTAAACACAAGATGTAAACCCACAGCACGGTCATGAAATGCCAGTACCAGGCAGTGACGTCGACTACGATGGATCGCCGCGTGGCGGAGCGCTGTAAGAGAGCAGCGAGGCCTGCGGCAAAAAGCGCCAGGATGCCACCAGCCAAGTGAATGGCATGGGCGCCGGTAAGAAGATAGACAAAAGAACTGCTGGGTGTCGTGGAAACGTAAAAGCCGCTGGCGGCCAATTGCCGCCACGCCAGCCCCTGCCCGGAGAGAAAGCAAAGTCCAAGCACCAGCGTGATGGCGAGCCAGGGAAGTTTGTCCTCGTCAGCACGGGATCCATCGGAAATCGCTGTGGAAAATGTCAGCAAAGCGTCCGACTTGGCGCGGCGGCGCGCAAATTCGATGCAGACGGTGCTGAACAGCAAAATGCAGGTGTTGAACAGCAGAAGGATGGGGAGTTTCACCGGAATCCAGTCACGGACCATGGTGTTCGTCTGCGGGTCAAGCGTCGGCAATCCCTGACGCACGATATATGCACTGGTGAAACCAACAAAGAGCATAAGGATCGGTGTCAGGGCAGCCAACAGGCCGATTCGCGCGCGGCGCAAACGCGTGTTGTAATCGGGCAAGTCCGAATCCGGGCGATCGCCATAGCCACCTGCGGAAATTGGCGGCAGGGTTCCGCCATCCCCCGAGGAGAGTCGCGACGGATCCACCGTAACCGTTGTGCTGAAACTTGCCATGGGTTGCCTAGTGCGCCTTAACCACTTCGGGATCCGTCTGCATAACGTAATCGCGGCGGGCACCAGGTACGTTGTATTCGTAAGGGCCGTTGTGAAGCACCGGTGTGTGTCCGCCAAAATTGACGTGAGGCGGGGGCGTCACGGTGGTCCACTCGAGGGTGGTGGCTTCCCAAGGGTTGTCGCTGGCTTTCTCGCCGTACTTCAGGCTCCAGGACAGGTTGAACAAGAAAATGAACTGGCTGGAAATGGTGACGAAGGCGGCGAAAGTCATGAATTTCTGAAGCGGAAGCAAGTTGAGAATATACGCCACTTCGGTGGACTGAGAGTAGCGGCGCAGGCCCCCGGCCATGCCGTAATAATGCATGGGCATGAACACGGCGTAGGCGCCCACAAAGGTCAACCAGAAATGCCAGCGCCCCAAAGTCTCGCTCATCATGCGGCCAAACATCTTAGGGAACCAGTAATAGGTGGCGGCAAAAATGCCGAAAATGGAGGCCACGCCCATGATCAGGTGGAAGTGGGCAATCACGAAATAGGTCTCGTGCAAGAAAATGTCAAGCACAGGCTGCGCCAGAAATGGGCCGCTAATTCCGCCGGTTACAAAGAGAGAGACAAATCCAAGGGCAAAAAGCATTGGCGTGGGGAAGCGAAGACGGCCGTGCATGATGGTGCCCAACCAGTTGAAGGTTTTTATGGCGGAAGGCACCCCGATCGCCATGGTCAACAACGAGAATGCAAAAGCGGAATAGGGGCTCATGCCGCTCATGAACATGTGATGGCCCCAAACCATGAAGCCGAGGAACCCGATGGACAGCATTGCGTACACCATGGCCTTGTAACCGAAAATGGGTTTGCGTGAAAACACGGAGAGCAGTTGCGACGCCAGGCCCATTGCCGGAAGGATGGCGATGTACACCTCTGGATGACCGAAGAACCAAAACAGGTGCTGCCACAAAAGTGGCGAGCCACCTTTATGTCCGGTGAGCTGACCATTGATGGTAACCAGCGGCACAAAAAAACTGGAGCCGAGGTTGCGGTCCATCAACAGCAAGATGCCCCCAGAAAGGAGCACGCCAAACGCCAGTAGCCCCAAGATGGCGGTGATGAACCACGCCCAGCAAGTGAGAGGCATGCGCATCATGGACATGCCCTTGGCGCGCATGTCGAGGGTGGTGGTAATGAAGTTGAGCGAGCCCATCAACGCGCCGATGCAGAAAATGGCGATACTGATGATCCATAAATCGGCACCCGCACCTTCGCCGGGCCCAGACGACTGCAATGCGCTCAGCGGTGCGTAGCCTGTCCAGCCATGTAGCGGCGCTCCCCCGGTCACGAAAAACGCTGCGAGCAGTACGACAAAACCAACAAATGTGGTCCAGAAGGAAAGCATGTTCAGCACCGGAAAGGCCATATCCGGCGCACCAATCTGAATGGGAAGGAAGTAATTTCCGAAGCCACCCTGCGGCGCAGTCGTAAGCACAAAGAAGACCATGATGGTGCCGTGCATGGTCAGCAGGCTGAGATAGGCTTCCGGCTTGATTTCTCCCACCAGCGGCAACACCGCTGTTGGCCAAATCAAATGAATGCGCATCAATAGCGAAAGAAACATCCCGGTAAAGACGGCAACCAGCGCGAGAAAGTAATACTGCAAGCCGATGACTTTGTGATCGAGACTAAATACGTACTTACGGATGAAACCTTGAGGAGCAGCGTGCGCGTGCAATTCACGGGAAGCCGATTCCTGAGTGGTCATTATTGCTTCTCCGCCTCCCGCGCCGCGAGCCATTTATCGAACTCCTCCTGGCTGACGACTCTCACGATTCCATGCATCTTGTAATGCCCCATGCCGCAAAGTTCCGCACAGGCAATCTCAAAGTCCCCGGTTCTCGTGGGAGTGAAGTGCATATGAATGGCCAGACCGGGCACGGCATCCTGTTTGAAACGCATGTCAGGAAGAAAAAAACTGTGGATGACGTCGTGCGATCGGAGAATAACTTCGATTTCGCGGTTTACCGGGACGACCATGGTGTTTACGACAACATCGTCCTTGGAGGAAGGATCTTTGGTGTCGAGCCCCAGGGCTCCTTCTCCACCTGCTGAGGCGTCTTCGAGTTCCGGCCTGGTGGCGCCGAACTTGCCGTCCGGCCCCGGATAGCGGAAATACCAGGCGAACTGCATTCCCGTTACTTCCACGCGCACGGCATTGGCTTGCGCGGCATGAAATCGCTCCGAAGCCCAAATGGAACTGCTCATGAGATTAAGACCGACAAAGAGGATGGTGGTGAGGGCCGTCCAGATGATTTCCAGCTTTGTGTTGCCGTGCGAATACACCACTTTTTGAGAAGAAGAACCGCGGTCGCGATATTTCCAAGCCAGGTAGCCTAGGGAAAGCTGCGCCGCCACAAAAACAATACCCATGAAAACGAAAGTTGTGGCGAAGTGATGATCGATGCCGGGCGCCGCCGCGGAGGCTCCAAGTGGCAGCCACCAGGTCTTGGCAATAAAGAGCGCTGTGCTGAGCAAGGTGATCAGCCAGATGACGATCAGAAAAACGAGGCCCATGGAGCGTGAACCTCCCGCGTTGATGTTTGGGCCTTCCCCACGGAGGCGCCGTTGGAAAATCCGTCAATGAAAGAAGTGGGGAAACCTGAACGCGGCAGAGTCTATCACAGCTTCCCCCGCGCGCAAGCGGATTCTTAACATTCGATTTCTTGGTGGTTTTTCTTTTCAGGCCGAAGGATGTTTGAAAATAGAGGACTAAAACTCGCATTGACGAATTTTTTCGATTTGAGTAATATGCGTTCCTCTCCGGGGGGAGGACCAGCAAGATGTTGGGGACCTTGCGATGTTGTTGTGTACTGTCTTTCCTATCCAGTTCGAGCGTAGCGGCTTCCGTCCCCGCTTTTTTTTCTTGTAGTTTATTGAGTCTTTTTTCAACCTGGGGCCATCGCACGAAGTGTCAGCTTTGGGGCCTCTCTGCGCGTGCGGAGGGAGAATTTGTCCTCGATTCGCGGCCTGAATTGAGGGCTGAGGCCGAGCAGAAGCACGGGAGCAGCGGCAAGTTTTATCACCACTCAAGAATGTCGAAGACCGGTCATTCAGGAGGCATCGCATGGCGGGGTCGGAGAACGAAACGGTCAAACCCGGAGCAGATGCGCGGAAGAAACCTTCAGCGGTGGGGTCAGCAGCAACTAGTTATGTTGGCACGCCTGCCGTAGGCACATCGAAGGCCGCAGCGGCTGCCGGCGTGGCGACTGTAGGCCCGGAACAAAGCGAGGTGAACGAAAAGCGCCGCCGCCTCGTGTGGTGCGCCGTCACCGGATTTCTTACCGCCTGGTTTATCGCCTTCCTTAGGTTTTTCCTGCCTCGCACACTTTTCGAGCCACCCACGGTTTTCAAAATCGGCTATCCCTCGGATTATGCCTTGGGCGTGGATACGAAATGGCAGCAGAAGTATCGCATTTGGGTGGATCGCTCGCCCGACCGCATTTTCGTGATCTACGCTCGTTGCACGCATCTTGGTTGCACTCCCGACTGGAAAGCCAGCGAGAATAAATTCAAATGCCCATGTCATGGGAGCGGCTACGACAACGAAGGGATCAACTTCGAGGGCCCCGCCCCTCGGCCCATGGACCGGGCCTACATCGAACTTGCTCCGGACGGCCAGATCGTTGTGGACACCTCGAGGCTGTTTCAATGGCCCAAGGGACAACCCAGCCGTTTCAACGAGCCAGGGTCGTACCTGCAGGGCTAAATGCCTGAGAATTCGGCGCACGGCTGTTCGGGGAAAACCAGGAGATAGGCTCGGCCACTGAGGAAGCGGGGTCAGCGATATGCCTGATGAAGATAACTTGAATGCAAAGAATGGAAAATCGCCTGGCTTTCTCGAACGCGTCAAAGCCGGCGTCAAGGAAGACATCGACTCGCTGAAGAGCGAGCTCCCCGCCAAGGCGAAAGAACAGGTCGAGCTCCTCAGCAAACCGACCAAGACGCAAGTTTTCACATCCATCTTCCGCCATAAGCACGACGAGACGCCGCGCAATCGCGCCTTGGGCGTACTGTCCAATGTGTTTTTGCATTTGCATCCCGCGAAGATCAATCGGGACGCTGTACGTTACAGCTACACCTGGGGCATGGGCGGCATCACGTTTTATCTGTTTATCGTGCTCACGTTTACCGGCGTTCTGCTGATGTTTTACTACCATCCCAGCAAAGTGCAGGCCTTCCGAGACGTCCTTTATCTGGAACACGACGTCCCGTTCGGCAAGTTGCTGCGCAACATGCACCGCTGGGCAGCGCACTTGATGGTGATTGCCGTTGAACTGCACATGTTTCGCGTGTTTCTCACCGGCTCCTACAAAAAGCCACGCGAGTTCAATTGGAACGTGGGTGTGATCCTGCTGGTTTTGACGCTGCTCCTGTCCTTCACCGGTTATCTTCTGCCGGACGACCAGCTCGGGTTCTGGGCGGTGACCGTGGGCACGAACATGGCGCGCGCCACGCCGCTGCTGGGCCACGAAGGTCCCTTCGGTCCGCAGTTGGGCATGACTCCCTACAATGATGTGCGCTTTGGCCTGCTGGGCGGATCGATCGTGGACGCCAACGCACTCCTGCGCTCGTATATCTGGCATTGCATCGGCATTCCAATCGTCGCTTCGATCTTTATGATCGTGCACTTCTGGCGGGTCCGGAAAGATGGAGGCATATCGGGCCCAGCAGCTGTGGTTCTCGACTCCGAGGTTAAGGAGGCGAAGAAATAACCATGGATTGGACACAACTGTGGGACATTCTTTCTGCGCCGGACAACGTGCCGATCATCGGGATGATCCCGTTGTTGGCGTTCTACATTTATTTGGCGTGGAGGCAGGCGCACGCGAATGACCTTTTGATCACGCAACTCGAAGCCGATCCCGGGCTGGCGAAAATGCATCATCGCAAAGCATGGCCCTTTCGGCCTGGATGGCAGAAGGAAGTGCATGTCTGGCCGTTCCTGTTGCGCGTGGAATTTCTGGCGGCGATCATCGTCACCATTATCTTGATGGTTTGGTCGATTACGCTGAATGCGCCGCTCGAAGAACCCGCGAACCCAAACCTGACAATGAACCCCGCGAAAGCACCATGGTATTTCCTCGGCCTGCAGGAAATGCTGGTCTATTTCGATCCCTGGATCGCGGGTGTGGTCATGCCAACGCTAATCATCTTCGGTCTGATGGTGATCCCGTATATAGATACGAACCCGTTGGGATGCGGCTACTACACCTGGAAACAACGGAAGTTCGCCATCGGCACTTTTCTTTTCGGCTTCATCATTTTATGGGTCTCGATGATCTTCATAGGAACGTTCATCCGTGGACCCGGCTGGCAATGGTTCTGGCCCGGACAAACGTGGGACCACAACCGCCTCATTTATGAGGTGAACCGCGACCTGCCGGACCTTTTTGGGATTACTTCCAATTGGGGCAAAGGCATATTCGGCGCGGCGATGGTGGGAGGATTTTTCGTTGTGGGCGGGCTATTGGTAAACGCGTTTTTCCGCCGTCACAATGCAAAGGATTTCAAACGCATGAGCCTGCTACAGTACTCGATCCTGATGGTGTTTCTGCTGACCATGCTGGCACTGCCCATCAAAATGATGTTGCGGCTCCTTTTCCATATCAAGTACGTGTGGATTACGCCCTGGTTTAACGTTTAGGAGTCACTGGTGCCCGATAAGCCCATACCCGAGAACGACCCGGTAGTGAGCAAGTCGCTTGCCCCGCATTACTTTATGGCCATGATCATCCTGATGGGCACATTGTTTTGGGCTCTATGGGATGAAGACTTCGGGCAGCGGCCCTGGAAAGCGTTCCAGCAA
>Ga0187803_10001034_pt1 | contig 10853 bp, 13 predicted proteins | sample NC_wetland_sal_i_2_FD_132425 | JGI IMG/M metagenome (GOLD analysis project Ga0187803, IMG submission 132425) | Wetland sediment microbial communities from Neuse River Estuary, North Carolina, USA - Control_3 | ecosystem: Environmental > Aquatic > Freshwater > Wetlands > Sediment | place: USA...
ACCGCTAGCGGCTTCCTGCAAACGGCTGTATCGAATGCGCCCTAGTTCGGAGCTCGGAGGCTATCTGCATGAGTGTGGGGCGCATCCGATACACCACTAGCGTTTCTGGATCGCGGCGGTGCCTGACGACGCCTGGCAGTTAAAGCCTGTTGCCGTGACAGGGCAGCAACGAGATGTAACTGATTGATATCAAACGGTGTCGGCGGACGTCGTTTGGTACAAAATGATACCGGACAGCATCTGTTATCGTCCCCTTAACGTCCCCAGAATTGAGCGCCAAAGTTCGATTCGCACAAGGACAATTTATCGGTACTGATCGCTTCCCTCTTGCAGCCAGTTTCTGGCTGGTCCGTCACGATCGTTACTCAAAGATGCGCCTAGTTGAGCGTCTCCGAGCTGTAGCGGGCGATCAGGCCTGTGCGCACACCATGGCGATACATGCGCGAGAAAAACCACGACGCCATGACGAGGTACACGAGCGCCAGAACTGCTCCTAGAACAAGCGGCCCCCAAGATACGGTTCCCCCGTACACAACGCTGCGGATATTTTGGAAAACATACGAAGGGGGAATGATTCTGCTCACGTACTGCATCCAGCGAGGAAGAGTCGTCAGCGGGTAATATACGGCTGCGAACGGAGCGATCAACGCCGGGATAGGCCACACGAACCACTCCGAAGCCGGGCCCAGCCTCAGCACCATGCCCGTCGCCGCAATGCCAAGAGCAATCCCGAAGAGGAACAGAACGAGAAGGGCAGGAATCAGTACCACACCATAACTGAAGAAGGACAAGCCAAAGGCGACGCTGGCGATGATCAGCATGAACACGAGTCCCACCAGACTGGTGACGACGCTCGACATGACGAGACCTGCCAGGTATTCGGAGAGCCGCAGCGGCGAAGCGAAGAGATTCAGGAAGTTGCGAGACCAGACGTCTTCGAAGAACGTCATGGTGACACCTTGCATCACGCGCGTGAAAAAGTCCCACAGAAGCACAGCGCCGAGCAGGGTAGGAACAAAGTTGAGCCCTGCTGTTGTGAGCCCGTTGAGATAACGGCTCATGAACCCCCATAGCACGATATCCACGCCGACCCAAGCAAATAGCGGTACGACGCGGGCGGCGCTGCCGCGCATGAGATAGAACTGGCGAAGCATGATCGCGGCGGAACGCTGGAGGCTCATGGTTAGCTGACCTCCAGACTCAGAGGTTCGCGCGCTACCGCAATGAACAGATCTTCAAGGGAAGCTTTGCCATGCTCCTCGGGCAATCGCCTGGGATCGCCTTCTAGCAGGATTTTCCCGCGCGACAGGAACAGAACGCGGTCGCACACTTCTTGTACTTCATACATGTTGTGCGAGGTCCAGAGAACGCCGCCCGAACCGCTGGTCGCGAATTTGCGAATGTGTGCGCGAACTTCTTGCGCGGTGGATGGGTCGAGCGACGCCGTGGGTTCATCGAGCAGGAGCAGGCGTGGACGGTTGAGCATCGCCTTGGCCAGCGACACGCGCGTTTGCTCACCCGACGACAACACGCCGCACTTCGTGTTGCGAAAGCGCGTGAGGTCGAACTCCTGGAGTACCTCATCGATTCGCGTGGCCAGGCGTTTCACTCCATAGATCAGGCCGAAGACCCGCAGGTTCTGATACACCGTGAGATTTCCCGGAAGCTGCGCATAGACAGCAGCGAAGTTTGTGCATCCGAGAGCAGTTGATCGATTTTGCGCCAGGCCGACGCCCGCGATCGAAATATCACCTGCGCTCGGCTCAAGCACCCCGAGCACCATGTTGATGGTGGTTGTCTTACCGGCTCCGTTCGGCCCGAGAAGCCCTACGATCTCATTCGAGGTCACCTCGAACGAGACATCGTTTACCGCGATGTTGTCGCCGTACATCTTTCGCAATCCACGAACTGACAGAACTTGCTGGGGATCTGACGGCGTTAACATGCGCAGCCTGGGTACGTATTTTGGATGAGATCGATCAAGCAGTGATTGTAGTGGGAGAAGCGGGCGTCGACATCCTCACTATGAACGCGACCGAGATTCGTCGTGTTCCCGCTTCTTCACAAATACATGATAGGTAACAGCGTCCCATGCGTTGTGAATGCCGCTGAAGAGCAGCATCAGAGCCGCGCCTGCAACTCCAAACATCGCCCTGTGCGCGTGCGCGCGAGCCAGGCAAGCCGATGCAGACAGCATTGCGTACGCGGCAAAAGGCAATAGTGCATGAAATAACCAGTCCTCAAACACGGGCCGGTAAGCGGTCACGCGCAGACGCCGAGCTACGATGATGGTATACACAAGTCCACAAAGACCTAGCAGCCCCCACAGGAGTGAGGCCCCGCGAGTGTCATGCCAGGAACGCTCAACGCTGCTGAGAGCAACAGCACACTTACGAAATGAACGATGGTCGGGGTCGCATATGCGCCGCCTGCCTGCTCCTGGCCGGGTGTCCGGGGCAGAGCCGCAACCAAAGTGATGACAACGAACTGCAAGCCGATTAAGGCTCCGGCCGAAGATCCCACGATTACGAAGAAGTTTCCCCATCCCGCAAGTCCGTCATGCCGTTCCCTCGTCTACTGGCCGCCTTTGCGCAAAGCAAGGATACCGCGTCAAATGCTCGATCCCGAGGCAGGCCGCTTGCCCAACACTGCATCCAGGTCGTGGCGTACCCGGTCAGGCTCGTCTTCTAGCGGTTGGTTCGGCATGTCGCGCACACCGTCCAGGCTATCTTTCGAGTCAGGATCAAGTTCTGCGAACAACGCATCGAAGTCCTTCTGGGCGGGGCCTTTGGTCGCAACAAGCTCGAGTGTTTTGCGCAAGGCCTGATCTGAACTGAGGCTGTGCGCGAGAACCTCAGCAATCTGCCTCCGGGCAATTACTCCATCGCTGGAATTGCCAGACTGGCGTGTATCACCCTGCAGGAGCACAAGCCGGTGCTCGTCCGGACCGTTGTAGTCGAACCAGCCGGGACGCACGATCGTGTACGGCAGTCCGCTGGCACGCACCAGCCTCTCGGAGCGTCGCTTCCAATCGTGGGCTTCAGTAGAGCGGTTGTATGAGCCAGTGCGATTGGTGACTCCGATGGAAGTCATTAGCGCGATACGCGCTGTTCGCGAACCAAGCGCACGCAGGACGTTGCGAACGCCTCCGTAGTCGACGCTCTCAGCTCCCACCTTGCCGGCCCCGTCCGAGCCGAGTGTGAACACGATGGCATCGACACCGTCTACTGCAGCGGTCAGCGTTTCCGGGCGGGTGACATCTCCAGAGATCACTTCTACTCGAGCAGGAAATCGGCGGGCTTTAGACGGCGTTCGTACCAGAGCGCGGACAGCGTACCCCTGCCGGACTGCCTCTTCCACGACAAGGTGTCCAATGCTGCCAGTCGAGCCCACGACCAGCACTGTTTTGTGGGACATACTCATCTCTCCCTTAAGGCCTTTGCGATTCCGGCGATATGACCTCGTCAACCGCCCGCAGCCCATTGAGCGTGCGAGGATAGCCAATGAAGGGCAATAACTGCGTAAGCACATCGATCAACTTGGCACGGCTGTTGCCGACGTGGAGGTTAGCGGCGACATGGCCTTTTACCTGCGGGTCACATCCGCCGATTGATACCAGCATGCTGAACGTGAGCAGTTCGCGCGTGGGTACATCGATTCCCGAGCGCGTCAGGTGGTCGCCGAAGCAGTTGGCGGAAAGAAATCGCTGAATATGCTTCTGGTCTTCAGGTGACGATGTGTACAACTTCTCGACAAGATTGGCGCCGATGATCTGTTTCTGGATCGCTAGGCCCTTCTCCGCGCGGCTTTCCGGCGTGGTCGTGGACTGACCTTGAACTGGAAGTTCGACACCGTTTTCCTTCAGCACTTCGTTGGCCGCATGAATGAAGTCGAACACTTTCGCCATCCCGACGTATGGCACGGCCTGGTAGACGATTTCCTTGATTTCGACTGGTGTGACGCCGACGATGAGCGCCGGTCGAATCATCACGCGATACTCGCGCAAGGCGTGCGACGCGATCATCGATGCGAGCTGGACCATCAGACGCGTTCGGGCATCGAGACTGCTGTGACTGAGTACCTCGTCGAAGGCGAAATTCTCGAAGATCTCGATCAACTCTGGGTCCGTTACCGCCAGCGTGGAGACGTGACCTGGAAATAGTTCGTCGTGGTACTTCTGCGCTCTTTCGTTTGGTGCCATATCGAGGTCCTAAGAAATCCAAAATATTCGATGAAAAGGCGCGGCCCAAGAGCCGCGCCGCCAAGTTCAACGATTGACTCTCTGCTGCAGATGCGCCGGGTATCGATCGCCTTGCACTGCGATCTTCGAGACAGCCGCTGTGATATCGCGGAGGTCCTTCTCGGACAGTTCGATGTTTGCTGCTCCCAGATTCTCCTCCAGCCGATGCAACTTTGTAGTTCCGGGAATTGGGACGATCCACGGTTTCTGAGCAAGCAACCAGGCAATCGCGATCTGCGCCGATGTAGCCCTCTTCTGCCCCGCAATGTCGCCGAGCACATCCACCAGGGCCTGGTTCGCTTTCCGGTTCTCCTCGTTGAAACGGGGAACGATGTTGCGAAAATCGGTGCTATCGAACTTCGTGTTCTCGTTGATTGCGCCCGTGAGGAAGCCCTTCCCCAACGGGCTAAATGGCACGAAGCCGATGCCGAGTTCATTGAGCGTCGGCAGAATCTCGCGCTCCGGTTCTCGCCACCAGAGCGAATATTCGCTTTGGACAGCGGCGACTGGTTGAACGGCATGAGCACGACGGATTGCCTGAACACCAGCCTCGGAAAGACCAAAGTGCTTTACTTTGCCTTGATGAATGAGATCCTTCACGGCACCAGCAACGTCTTCGATTGGCACCCTCGGATCGACACGATGCTGGTAAAAGAGGTCGATCACATCGGTCCTGAGCCGTCTCAGGGCTGCGTCGGCAACTTCCCGGATGCGCTCCGGACGGCTATCCAAGCCCTTGTGCGAATCTCCATCCTGGAAGCCGAACTTGGTCGCAATCACCACTTGCTTACGAAAGGGCTCGACGGCCTCGCCCACCAATTCCTCATTCGCAAATGGACCGTATGCCTCAGCCGTATCAAAGAATGTCACGCCGCGGTCAAATGCTGTTCGGATGAGCGTGATCGCCTGTTGCGTCTCCGTTGCGGGCCCGTAACCGAAACTTAGCCCCATGCAGCCTAGGCCGATGGCTGAGACTTCCAGATTGCTCTTTCCCAATTTGCGTTTTTGCATCTGAATCTCCTTCTATAAGTAATCGTCGCCAGGTTATGCCGCGTGATCGATCAGTTTCATGTGCTCTTCGGGAAGCCGCTCGCCTAGTACCTTGACCTTTGAGAAGGCGCTCTCGATTTCACGCAGATCCCCCTGCGTGAGTTCGAATTCAGTCGCTCCGAGATTTTCCTCAAGGCGCGCGAGCTTCCGCGTGCCGGGGATAGGAACGATCCACGGTTTCTGGGCAAGCAGCCAAGCAAGCGCGATCTGCGCCGGTGTCGCATTCTTGCGCCTTGCGATGCCGCCAAGCAAATCGACTATGGCTTGATTGGCTTTCAGGGCCTCCGGAGTGAAGCGCGGGAATGTGGCACGCAGGTCGGAGGTGCTATCAAAGGTCGTCGTAGCATCGACTTTTCCCGTGAGGAATCCCTGGCCGAGCGGACTCCATGGAACGAATCCGATTCCCAACTGCTAGCATGCCGGCAGCACTTCCGCCTCAGGATCTCTTGTCCACAATGAATATTCGCTCTGCACTGCGGTAAGAGGCTGGATCCCATGTGCGCGGCGGATCGTCTTTGCCCCCGCTTCAGACAGGCCGAAGTGCCTTACCTTGCCTTCGCGAATCAGCTCCTTCACCGCTCCCGCTACGTCTTCAATCGGCACGTTCGGATCAACGCGGTGCTGATAGAACAGGTCAATGACATCGGTCCTAAGCCGCTTGAGCGATGCTTCAGCCACCTGCTTGATGTGCTCCGGCTTGCTATTGAGGCCCGGAAAGGCAGCGAGGTCGAATCCGAACTTTGTGGCAATCACTACTTGCTTGCGGAAAGGAGCAAGGGCTTCGCCTACGAGTTCTTCATTGGTGAGCGGACCGTAAACTTCGGCCGTGTCAAAGAATGTGACGCCACGTTCGACAGCCGACCGGATCAGTGCGATCGCTTCTTGCTTGTCGGCAGCCGGGCCGTAGCCAAAGCTCAGTCCCATGCAGCCGAATCCTAAGGCCGTGACTTCGAGCCCGCTTTTTCCAAGTTTGCGCTTTTGCATCGTTTGCTCCTTATGGATCACTTCTCTCATAGGAGATTAGGTTCAAACGCTGTGAAAGCGGTAGCCCGATCCTTCCGATTTATTGCCTATTCCTCTCTCTACGCGAAAAAACATTGGTGTCTCCGGGTCCCGACCAGCTATCTTAGGCATAGGACAAAGGAAGCTCACAGTGACAAACACCAGCGAACACGGCTCGCCGACAGTAGATAGAGCGCGCGAACTACGTAGCGAACTGGCTCGCAAGATTGCTTCGTTCATGGGCTCGGAAGAGAATCGGGCAACTGACATTCCCTGCGTCACGCTCCACCGAAGGACGGCCCCGACCGCCCCGTGCCCCATGACCTACCAGCCGAGCGTGACCGTCATCGCCCAAGGTCGCAAGCGCGTTGAGCTCGGCCGAAACATCTTCATATACGACGACTCGCGATTCCTGCTCACATCGGTCGATTTACCGCTCATCAGCCGAGTGATCGAAGCAACGAAGGAGGTTCCCTGTCTCGCATTGGTGCTCAAACTGGACATGTCCGTGGTGCGGGAACTTCTCGCGAAGGAGGAGATTCGTGTCGCTGACCCGCCCTCCGACAGCCCCGCCCTGGCCGTGGGTGAGACCACGGTGGAATTCCTGAGTGCATGCTGCAGGCTCGTGGATCTGCTGAGCAGCCCGCAAGACATACCCTTTCTGGGCGATCTCATTCAACGCGAGATCATCTACCGAATCCTGCGCGGACCGGAGGGAGCGCGCCTTCGGGCAATTGCGACGCTGGGGGATCAGAGCCACAGGACGGCAAAAGCGATAGCGTGGATCAAGATGAACTACGCGAAGCCATTGCGGGTGGAAGATCTGGCAGAAATCGCGGGCATGGGCGTGTCCACGCTTCATCACCATTTTCGAGCGCTGACCGCTATGAGCCCTCTTCAGTATCAAAAACAACTTCGGCTGCAAGCAGCACGAGGCCTCATGCTCCTGAATGGTCTCGACGCTGCCAGCGCCGCATTCGAGGTCGGATACGAAAGCACCAGCCAATTCAATCGCGAATACAGTCGCTTTTTTGGGCAACCACCGATGCGGGACATCCGCACTCTCCGCGCTCCAGGCGCTCTGCCTCTGGAGTCAGTCGGCAATCGGCAAAGCATCATGTGAGCATGTCGCGCGTACGAATTGTCGGTTTCTGTAAGGTTGCACTTTTCAACCCAGAACGGAAATGGCCTCTGCCCTAGCGGCAGAGGTCGGCCTGTTTTGGCTCAAAGCCGGACCATAAATGGACCATCGTTGGACCATGAATACTGATGTCGTGTGCTTGCACTTAAATCAAACCGCCAGCAACTGACTGATAGATCGAGCCTTGTTGCAGAATCAACGCGACCGCTCACATGGATATTCTGCGCGCCAAGCAGCATGGTCGTCCCTTTGTCAGACCGGTGCCGCTCTCGGCTGTGGAAGTTGTTGGCCTTACGATGCTGGCTCTTCTGCCCGGGGCCATCCACATTTGCCTTCGATACAGGCTGGGGCCCTATCGATGCGACGGACGCAAATGGAATTACGATTTGAGGGACATCTCTGATTGCTGGGACCACATGCGGCTGAGCTTTTATGTTGACGAAGGTCATCCCCTGTTGATGCTGCTGTGGCTCAATACTGGTCTTTCGATCCCCTGGCTGATGCTGATCATTTCGGTCGTCAGGCACAGGCCCGTTGTCTGACTTTTGAAGCGCCGACCAACTCGTCCTGTGTTGGCCTAGATCAAGAGCACCGAGTTCACATAGTCAGGCGCATGACATAGTCGTTTCTATGTTGAGGACAACATAGAAAGCTGAAAAATGCCGTCGTCCAAATGATGCATGGACAATAGATGAGCGAAAGCGGAGCCTTCCTCGCCAGGAGGCTTTTCCATGTTCAACACTCTTTACCGCTGGCCGCGTACTGTAGCTCGCCGGGAAAACGGGCCGCTGGCCGAATCAAGGCGTCGTTACCTGGAGCATCTTACTGCTCAGGGAGCCGCGATCCACACAATCAGAGCTGCTGCTGGTGTCATCTATCGCGCCACATTGATGATGAAGCTGGACGAGTCCAGCCCGGTGGAGCGAAAAGATGTCGAGCGGCAAAACGATGGGCTCGTCGCTGGTATCGAAATGCCAGCAGCCGCGGGCCGGACCCGACCGACAAGGAATTTCGACAGACCACATGCAACTGGCTACGGCCGGACGGCTGCTGGAATCAGATCGTCCGCCAGCTCCTCATCAGCAGGAGATTCACGCCCTCTGTCGCTACATGGAGCTGGACTGGGGGCTTTCGCCGGCAACGATTGCGACTCAGCGCCATTACCTGAAAAAGTTCTTCAAGCATACGAAAGAAAAACAACTCGGCCAGCTCAGGATCACGGATGTGGAACGATTTCTTTGTCTCGCCCTCGCAATGCCGTACCAATGCAAAGTCGGCGTTGCGGAACAGTACTCATGGTAACTAAGGCTGGGAAATACAAATTTCTATACAGTTTCACGGCCAGGCGTGCGGACGGGATGAATCCAGAAGCGACACTCGTACGTGATCGTTCCGGAAATTTGCATGGCACAAGGGAAGAGGGTGGTCTTTACTTCAGCTGGACGGTGTTCAGGCTCAGCAGACAAAAAATCAAGACTTTATACAGCTTCACGGGAAAGGGACGACGGGCCTTATCCTTGGGTAGGTGTTGTGCGCGATGCGAAGGGCGTTTTTGTACGGCACAACATTTTACGACGGGAGTGGTTCTTGCTATTCCGGCTGCGGCGTTGCGTTCAAGCTTGCACCATGAAGACACGGAATAATGAGGACTGGTGTTCGACATTAGACGCTAGGTGTGTCGGAATCTCTGCCTGATCCTCGATAAGGGCCTCGTAGATGATCAGTCTCGACGTAGCGTGGAGAAAGGCCGTTCACATCCGATCCACCCGATGCCCGCGCTGTCACAGCGCGATGTGATGTGTGGCACTGAGATTATCCCCGCATAGGTCCAGCCTATAGCCGTAAGAGTACTTCTTGCGCAGTCTGGCTCTGAGGGGCCCTCCAGCCGTGCGGGACTTTCAAGTTCGGACTCCCGCTCGCTATCCGCGAGCTTCTTCGCCACATCTTCGGAGGAGTCGCGCGCCCCATCTCGATACCGGCAATGCCAGTTTCACGATCTTGTGCAACAGACTGGTCATGTTGATGAGGCTGGGACTCGCGTTCGTCTATGGCGGCCTAGTGGGCCGTAGGAACGTCCTGGCGATCACGATTCAGAGCTTTTGGCCCTACGCGGGGAGCGCATCCTAGAGAGTGTCGAAGGGAGGAGCGATGGATCCGTGCACCCACGAGTGGTCTATCTGCAACGTCCGGCACGGTTATCTTGTCGAGGAGAGCTGCTTTGAGTGCGGTGGTCGTCTTTCCTTCTTTTCTGCCGAGCCTGTGCCTCCGATGGAAGAGTACCGTGAGGGGCGCCACTTCTGGGCGTACCTAGCCAGCTGTCAGACGGTTAAATTCGACCTGAAGTGCCGCGCCTGCGGGAGGATTGTCAACCTCAATGATGTGAATGGGCTGATGTTGTCCGAGTGCACGGACCGGGACTGCCAGGTCGGAGCGCTGGTGCGTCAGCAGGGCCCAGACTCTCTGGTCTACGTGGCGGTGTGCCCAAACACCACTCATTCCACCGGGAAATGCGTGAGCAGCGAAGGCATCGAGGCCCTCAACCAATACTTTAAGGCGAAGCTGTCGCCCGTCGGCAGGACGGTCACCGTCGTGCCGTGCAAGCTCTGCAACAGCATCGACAAGTGCAGGGGCACGAGCATTGCCGACGTCGGCCTGACGGACATACAGTGATGCGCTGCGCAGCAGATGCCTCGCTGTGTTTGATACCAATTGAGGAGGAAGCACGATGAAGGTTTCCGAGCTTGTACAGAAAACCGGACTCACAGCGATCAACGAATACAAGGACAGGGAGATCGAGAGCGTCTACATCTCCGACATGGTTTCGGACCTGATTGCGTCGGCGAAAGCCAACAGCGTGGTGGTCACACTGCAAACGCACAAGAGCTTGATCGCCGCGGCCAACCTTGTGGCGGCAGCGATGATCGTGATCGTCAACGGCCGCAAGCCGAGTGAAGACGTAGCGGCGCTAGCCAACAGGATAGGGATCGGGCTTTTTAGCTACAGCCTGGACTCTTGGGCGTTTGCAAAGGAACTCGTCAAGCTCGGGTTCGAATGAGCCTTGCCGCGGGCCGGGGGCCTGACCCGCCAAGGTGCGGAGTGACAGGCATGCGATTGGAGAAGCTTCGGGATCTTATAAGGTGCGAGGTGCTGACCGGAGCTGACGGTCTCGACACCGAAATAGACACGGTCGTCGCCTCCGACGCGATGAGCGTCGTGCTTGCTTCTCCCCATCCTCGGGCGTTGATGATCACCGGACTGACCAACATCCAGTCGGTGAGAACGGCGCAGGTAGCGTACCTGCCGGCCATCATGTACGTGCGAGGCAGTCGGCCGACGGAAGCGACGGTCAAGCTCGCTCGCGACAACAAGACGGTTCTGCTCTCGACCGAGCTCGGAATGTTTGACTCCTGCGGCATTCTG
>Ga0187803_10001036_pt1 | contig 10837 bp, 7 predicted proteins | sample NC_wetland_sal_i_2_FD_132425 | JGI IMG/M metagenome (GOLD analysis project Ga0187803, IMG submission 132425) | Wetland sediment microbial communities from Neuse River Estuary, North Carolina, USA - Control_3 | ecosystem: Environmental > Aquatic > Freshwater > Wetlands > Sediment | place: USA...
GCAGAAGCAGCAAGCCCGCCTGCAAAGCCTGGTGGCGATCGGCCGTGAGCTGAGCTCGACGCTGGAATTGGATCAGCTCGTGCCGCTGGTATTTGCCAGGATGCGCCAGATTACACGCTACGACTACGCGCGCTTGGCGCTCTTGGAACCGGACGGGCGCTCGTTGCGAATACGGGCCGCCGATCCGGGACGGGGTACGGGGGCGGAATGGCGAGAAGGACAGCAGGTTCCACTAGCTGGCGCCATTTCGGCGCGGGCGATCGAGACCAGACACATCACCTTCCACGTCGCAGAAGAGGCGGAGAGATTCGGCAGCGTGCTGGTCCAGGACGTTGGCGGGGCCGGGCTGCGATCTCTCTGCTGTGTGCCGCTGCTCATGGGCAGCCGGGTGCTGGGAACGCTGCTTTTGGGGACCATGCGCGACAATGCCTTCGGCCAGGAGGATGGTGAGTACTTGCAACAGGCAGCCACGCAGATCGCAGCCGCGATCCATAACGCCACCACCTACTCCGAAGTCGCACAAACCAAGGACCGTCTCGCCCAGGAGAAACATTACCTGGAAAACGAGGTCCGTGGCGAGCAACTAGGAGACGAAATTGTAGGTAACAGTCCGGGCCTGAGGCGCGTGCTCGACTATGCTGCCATCGTGGCCCACACCGACGCCACGGTGCTGCTCACGGGCGAAACCGGCACGGGAAAGGAAAGGATTGCGCGCGCCATCCACCACATGAGTGCGCGCAAAGACCGCAACTTCATCAAGCTGAACTGTGCCGCCATTCCGACGGGGCTGCTCGAGAGCGAGCTGTTCGGCCACGAAAAGGGAGCATTCACGGGCGCGGTCAGCCAGAAGGTCGGCCGGCTGGAATTGGCGGATAAGGGCACGCTGCTGCTGGACGAGGTGGGAGAGATTCCGCTGGAACTGCAGCCGAAGCTGCTGCGCGTGCTGCAAGATCAGGAGTTCGAGCGGCTGGGAGGCACCAAGACGATCCGGGTGGACGTGCGGCTGATCGCCGCCAGCAATCGCGACCTGATCCGTGCGGTGGAAGAAAAGGAATTTCGCAGCGACCTGTTCTACCGCTTGCATGTTTTTCCGCTCCATTTGCCGGCGCTGCGCGAGCGCCGCGAAGACATTCCGCTGCTGGTGAGGCATTTCGTCGAACGATGCTCGGCCCGCCTGAACAAAAAGATTGATTTCATCCCTGACGAAGCGGTGGAAGCGATGATGAACTGGACCTGGCCGGGGAACATCCGTGAGCTGGAGAACTTTATTGAGCGCTCGGTAATTCTCTCCGAAGGCAACCGGTTGCGCGCACCATTGGCCGAGTTACGCCAGGAAGTCTCGAAACGCCAGCCGGATTCGGAGGTGACGTTGCGCGACCGCGAACGCGATCACATCGTTGACATTCTGCGCCGCACCCGCGGCGTGCTCTCCGGACCCGCGGGCGCCGCGGCCCGGCTCGGCGTAAAACGTACGACCCTGCAGTACAAGATACAGAAGCTGGGAATCTCCCGCAGCGACTACTTGGATTGACCCTGGGCGGTGACGCCTGCCAAACTCCCGTCATAGGTGCCCACCGAGCGGCATTCTCTGCCCGCGACGGATCGTCCGATTCATGCCAAACCAACCAAACCAAAGCCGCTTGGCAATTTCAAAATCATGGCAGCCGGCGTGCACTGTGTTGTCCGGCTGGATTTACGCTCCCCCGGCGCAGGATTACGCCAGCCCTCGTGCTTGCCGGCCCATAGGAGTTCGTCATGGGTATCCTCCGCCGTTTTGTTGCGCCAAGCGAGTGTCTGAACTGCACGCTCCGCCAAAACGGGGACTTCTGTCATTTGCCCCACTACCTGATGATGGAGTTCAGTGCCATGGGGCACCTCACCCTGTACCCCGGGAACGCCACCTTGCTGGAAGAAGGTCAACTTCTACGGGGTGTCTATATTGTTTGTTCCGGCCGCGTGAAACTGTCGGTCGAAGCCCGCGACGGCAAAACCGTCATTCTGAAAATTGCCGGCGACCGTCAGGTGCTGGGATTGAGCGCCATCGTTTCCGGCCGCCCCGCGCCGCTGACGGCTACGACCCTAGATCTTTGCCAAATCAAGTTCATCGAGCGCGACGCCTTCCTGCGGCTGCTGCAGAGCGACAACCGCGCGGCACTGGCCTGCGCCACCGTGCTGGCGCGGGAGGTCACGGGCACCTTCGACGACGTCCATGATCTCCTGCTGGCCCGCAGCTCGACAGAAAAGCTGGCGCGCCTGCTGCTTTCCTGGGTCGAGGAGGAGCCCCGCAACCGCGACCTGCGTGTGGCCTCCGAATACACGCATGAGGAGATGGCGCAGATGATCGGCTCCTCGCGGGAAACGGTAACTCGGTTGTTGAGCGTCATGAAGCGGAAAGAGTTGATTCGAATCGAAGGTTCGACGCTGGTGATTCCCAACCGGGTTGCCCTGCAGGCAATTGCCTAGAAGCGTCGAGAAAACCTCCCCTTGGCGGACGCGGGAACGTTGCAGCGGCCGCCCTTTTTCTTTTCCGGCGATGTTCTGCGGTGGAGGACTGTCTGTGGTGGAGGACGCGTCCTCGCCCGTCCCCCAAGGCATTACCAAGTCTTCCAAAGATAACCGGGAAAGCAACAAACGGGGGACAGCAAGGCTAGGCGGCCGTAACTCCTTAGATGTCTAAAGGTTAAAAAGTTCGCGCAAGCGGCGGGTCTGAGCTCGGCTCACTGGAACCTCGGTCTGCTTCTTGTCATCCATGCGCAGCTGGTAGGAGCTTTTGAACCAGGGTACGACCTCGCGAATGTGATTGATGTTGACGAGAAACGACCGGTGCGCCCGCCAGAACAGATTGGGATCGAGGTTCTCGAAAAGCTCTTCCAGGGTGCGGCAGTTCGACTGGCCTTCCATGCCCGCATGGCCGCTGGTGGCCACCGTGATCACCCCGTCCTCGATGGTCGCATAGCAGATATCTTTCGGATCGGCGAGGAAGAGCCTGCCCGCGGCTTTGATCAGAATCTTGGCGGTTGACGGCTTCTGCGATTCCAGCATGCGCATCAGGGTCTCAAGTTTCTCCTCCGGCCCGCTGCCCGCCTCCAGTTTTGCCCGCGCCTTTTCCACGGATTGCGCCACCCGTTTCTTATCGAAGGGCTTCAGGATGTAATCAACCGCGTTCACCTCGAACGCCTTCACCGCGTATTGATCAAAAGCGGTGGCGAAGACAATCTTCGGCAAGGGAACCTTGCGGTCGAGGAGCTTCTTGATGACCCCGAAGCCGTCGAGGCCAGGCATCTGAACGTCGAGAAAGACCAGATCGGGGTTGTGCTCGCGGATCAGGTTGATGGCTTCCAAGCCGTTCTTGCCCTGGGCAACGACATTGACCTCGGCGCTATTGAGCAGATAGGCGAGCTCGTTGCGCGCGAGCTGTTCATCATCGACGATAACAGCGGAAAGGGGCATAACAACCAAGGGAACAAGTGGCGCAACCGGTTGCGCCGCTCAACTCTGAAGTATAGCGGCGCGGAAGAGGCGGGGCAACGTGGCCAGGTGCTCTGACCGCGAGATTATGACTACAGGAGCACGGAGCTACGCTCAGCGACGCCCATCCCTCCCCAGGGAAATATTCGAGCCGGCACGAACATACACTACTGCTTTGACCGCGTGATTAGTGGTCATGGACCTACGTCCCAGCATGCATACCGAATGAAAGCCTGCCCGCGGCCGGAGAGAGCGGATGTATCAGCCGGCGTTCTCGAGCGCCAGCGCCATGCCCATGCCTCCGCTGACGCAGAGAGTGGCCAGGCCTCGGGGAGCTTTGCGCTTGAGCATTTCATGCAGCAAGGTCACTGTGATCCGCGCACCTGTACAACCGATGGGATGGCCGAGGGCGATGGCGCCGCCGTTGACGTTGAGTGTATCGCGATTGAAATGCAGTTCCCGGTCGCAGGCCAGAACTTGGGCGGCGAAAGCTTCGTTGAGCTCGACCAGGTCGAAGTCCGAAAGTTTGACCCCATGTTTCTGCTCCAGCTTGCGAATGGCGGGAACGGGGCCGATGCCCATGGTGCGCGGGTCCACTCCGGCGGAAGTTGCGGCCAGAATGCGGGCTAGGGGCTTCAGGTTATTCTGCTTGGCGAAATTTTCGCTTGCCAGCACGACAGCGGCGGCGGCATCGGTGATGCCGGAGGAGTTGCCGGCAGTTATCGTCCCGGTTTTCGAAAAGACCGGTGAAAGTTTGGCCATTTTCTCGATCGTCGCTTCGGGGAACAGGTGCTCATCGCGGGAAAAAACGGTTGCGCCTTTCTTGCCTTCAATGGTCACTGGGACAGTTTCCCCTTCGAAGCGGCCGGCCGATTGAGCTGCTGCCGCCCGCCGTTGTGAGACGAGCGCGTATTGATCCTGCTCTTCCCGGGGTATCTTGTATTGTTCGGCGAGCACTTCGGCCGTCTCGCCCATGATCAGTTTGGCCAGCGGACAGAAGAAGCCGTCGCGGTACATGCCGTCGACCAGCTCCTGATGACCGAGGCGGTATCCCCAGCGTGCGCCCTCCAGATAGTAAGGAAGCCGCGACATGGATTCGGTCCCGCCGGCAAGCACGCAGTCCATATTGCCGGTGACGATTTCCTGATAGCCAAGAGTGATCGCCTTCATGCCCGAGGCACAGGCCTTGTTCACGGTGTAGGCGGGGACTTCGTGCGGCACGCCACTGCGCACGGAAACCTGGCGCGCGGGGTTGGGGCCTCCGCCGGCCTGGCGAGCGTTGCCGAAGATGGTCTCTTCCACCTGCTGAGGCTGGATTCCGGCGCGTTCCAGGGCAGCCTTAGCGGCAATTGTGCCGAGGTCGGCTGCGGTCAGTGAGGCGAGAGAGCCACCGAATTTGCCAATTGGCGTGCGCACGGCGGAGAGGATATAAACGTCGTTCACGGGGCCTCCGAAACCTTTCAGTCTAGACCATACTTGGTGTAGTTGTACCGTGTGGAAGCGGGGCTTTGCCCCGCTCGGAAGGGGCAGAGCCCCGTCCCCACACAAAGCCCCGCCCCCCCCACACCCTGTAAACTGAACGACGTGAATATTCTCTACGGAATCAATACGGTCACCGAGGCGCTGAAGGCGCGAGGGCGCGCCTTTGAGTGGGTGGGCGTGGCCAAGGAGCGCAACGACATCCGCCTAAAGCGCATTATTGAGGATTGCCGTAAAGCCGGGGTGCAGGTACGCGTGTTGTCGCGGGTGGAACTGGATCGCATGGCGGTCGCGGGGGCGCACCAGGGTGTGGTGGCCGTGACCTCCTCGAAACAATATACGGATCTCGACGACCTTGTGGCCGCGCGGCGAGGCCAGCATTCGCTCATTGTGGTGCTCGATGGCGTTGAGGATCCCCACAACCTGGGGGCCATTCTTCGGACTGCCGATGCGGCCGGCGCAGATGGTGTGGTAATTCCGGAGCGGCGGTCGGCGCCCGTGACCGGCGCGGTGGCCAAGGCGTCTGCCGGGGCAAGTGAGCATCTGCCGGTGGCCAAAGTTACGAATATCTCTCGGGCCATCGAAGATTTGAAGTCGAAAGACCTGTGGGTCGTTGGCCTCGATGAGCGCGGGCAGCAGAATTACGACGCGGTGGACTACAAGGTGCACTGTGCGGTTGTGCTCGGGGCGGAAGGCCGCGGGCTGCACGATCTGGTGCGGAAACACTGCGATTTTCTGGTTTCGATTCCGATGCTGGGGCAGGTGCCTTCGCTGAATGTGTCGGTGGCGGCGGGAGTGGTCCTGTACGAAGTTGTGCGCCAGCGGAGGCTAGGCGCATCGAAGCAAGTATGAGATTCCTCTGTGTTCTCTGTGTTCTCTGTGGTTGCGCCTTTTCTGCGCTTGCCCTCGACCGCGAAGCCTTTACGATCACCAAGTACGATCTGGAAGTACGGCTCGAGCCCGAGCAGCAGCGGCTGGGCGCGCGCGGAAAAATTACTCTGCGCAACGATTCAGCGCAGCCGCAGAAGGCTGTGGCGCTGCAGATTTCGTCCTCGCTGGACTGGCGGTCGATTCGTGCAGGCGAAAAGCCTCTTCAGTTTGTTTCTCAACCTTTCGTTTCTGATATCGACCATACGGGCGGACTCTCCGAAGCGATTGTGACGCTTCCGGCAGAAATCAAGCCCAAGGATTCGGTGGAGCTGGAAATCGGTTACGAGGGCGTGATTCCGCTCGATGGGACGCGGCTGACGCGCGTCGGTGTGCCGGATGAGATCGCCCGGCATACGAGCTGGGATCAAATCGGCAGATCGTTCACAGCGGTGCGCGGCGCGGGCTATGTGGCCTGGTATCCGATTACGACCGAGTCGGCGGATTTCTCCGAAGGCAACAGCCTGTTCGAGGTGGTGGACCGCTGGAAAGCGCGAGAGGCGGGGAGCGAGTTCAAAGCCAGCGTTAGCCTGTCGGGCGCTGGAGGCGCAAAACCTACGACATTGCTATGCGACGCCAACGGTGCGTTCGACGCGGATTTTGGAAGAAATTGGACGCTAATGGCAAATTGCCACTGGAGCGTACTTGGCACCGTCGCGCCGACGTTCGTAACAGCAAGCTATGCAAGCCAGTCCAAGCCTCCTTTGAATCTGTTCAGTTTGTCGGGTCATGAGTCTGGAGCTGCGACCTACGTGAGCGCGTTCGATCCTGCGTCGAAATTTGTGACGGAATGGTTCGGGAAGCCGAGCGCGCCGATTGCCATTGCCGATTTCGCCGATCCCCACGCGGCGCCGTTTGAAAGCGGAACCTTGCTGATGGTTTCCATGGCCGGGGAGGACACGAAGCTGGCGGGCATCAACCTGGTGCATGAGCTGGTGCACTCGGCGCTCGCTTCGCCGCGTCCGTGGATCTGTGAAGGGCTGGCGCACTTTGCGGAAGCGATGTATCGCGAGCAGCAAGGTGGGCGCGAAGCGGCGCTTGATCTTCTGGGGATTCATAGGGCGGCGTTTCTGGATTCAGAAAAAGAGGTAGCGGCTGCGCCCCAGAAGAACGCTGGCCAGCCACTGATCACAACATTTGACGAGACTTACTATCGCAGTAAGGCGGCGTATGTGTGGTGGATGTTGCGGGATTTGGTCGGAGACGATGCATTGAAACAGGCCATCCGCAATTACCGGGCCGCGGACGATACGTACCCGAAGTATGTAGAGCGGTTGATTGCGGCGGCCGCGAAGCGCGACCTGGGCTGGTTCTTCGATGACTGGGTGTACCATGATCGCGGGCTGCCGGACTTTCGCGTGCAGTCGGCGCACCTGTGGAAAGAAGACCAGGAGAAGGCCGAGAAGACGGGCAAAGACACGCGCATGATTACCCTTACGATCGAAAATCTCGGAGCCGTAGGCGCGGAGGTTCCTTTCACGCTCCGCTGCGAAGGCAATGATGTTGCGCAGCGTCTGGAAATTCGCGCGAAGAGCACGGCCACGACCCGCGTCGAGGTGCCCTGCACTCCGCTGGAAATTGTCGTAAACGACGGTAGCGTGCCCGAGAGCGATGTGGCGAACAACTCGTACAAGATTGTTTCACAGTAGATTCGATTGCAGAGGTCAGAGGTCAGATTGCAGAGGTGAAACGCAAACCTTGAAACCTTTTCACCGCTGCAATCTGACCTCTGACCTCTGTAATTCCGGCGTGGTAGATTCCTTGTCATAGGAGACGCTGCTTGCCCTACATCCAATTTCTAGGCGCGGCTGGCACGGTGACCGGCTCCAAGCACCTGATCAACACCACCTACGATGCGAGCGGGAAACAAGGCTTTCAGGTTCTGATCGACTGCGGGCTCTTCCAGGGACCAAAGGAATGGCGCGAACGCAACTGGCAGGACACGCCGGTTCCGGCACGCGAAATCGACGCTGTGGTTCTCACCCATGCACACCTGGATCACTGTGGCTGGCTTCCGCGGCTGGTCAAAGAAGGCTTCCGCGGGCCCATCTACGCCACGCCGGCGACGATTGACCTGTGCTCGGTCGTGCTGCCCGACTCCGGACACCTGCAGGAAGAAGACGCCGAGTTCCACAACAAGAAAGGGACTTCCAAGCACAGCCCGGCTTTGCCGCTCTATACCCTCGAAGAGGCGCAGGATTGCCTGAAGTCCTTCAAGCCCGTCGAAGTTGAAACGACCACCCAACTCTGCCCTGAGCTTTCTTTCCGCTTCGTACGGGCCGCGCACATTCTGGGATCATGCATGGCAGAAGTGGAGCTGAAGACTAACGGCCAGGCGCGCAGGCTGCTTTTTACCGGAGACATCGGGCGCGTGCGCGACAGTCAGGTTGCGCCGGGCAAGGTGGTCCACTCCGGGCCGCAGGAGGGCGAATCCGCCGACCTGTTGGTCATGGAGTCCACCTACGGCAACCGCCAGCATCCCGACACCGACCCCCGGCCCGAGCTCGCGCGGCTGATTCGCCAGACCGTCGAACGCGGCGGCACCGTCGTGGTTCCCGCCTTTGCCGTCGAGCGCACACAAAAATTTGTTTTCATTCTGAAAGCGCTCATGGAGTCGGGGCAGATTCCGCGAATTCCGGTGACTTGCGACAGCCCGATGGCGATCAAAGCTGTCGAAATCTATATGAAGCACTCGGAAGAATACACGCCGCGAGCGGCCGAATTAATCCGGAAATACGGTTCGCCCACCGAGTGGCCCGGGTTCACGTTTGCGCTGACCGCTGAGCAGTCGAAAAAGATCAACGATAGCCAATTTCCCTCGGTCATCATTTCTTCGAGCGGCATGGCGACTGGCGGGCGCATTCTTCATCATCTGGCGCAACGGCTCCCGGACCCGCGGAATCTCGTGCTGTTTATAGGCTTTCAGGCTCCAGGCACGCGGGGTGCGACCATCAAAGAGGGCGCCTCCGAAGTGAAGATCTTCGGAGAGTTTATTCCGATTCGCGCGCAGGTAGCCGCGCTGGAGCAGTTCAGCGACCACGCCGATCCTCCGGAGTTACTGGAGTGGCTGCATACGTTCACGAGCCAACCCGGCGTGACCTATCTGGTGCACGGCGAGCCGCAGGCTTCGTCGCAACTGCGCGATTTGATGAAGAAGGAACTGGGCTGGAACGTGCAGGTGGCGGCATATATGGAGAAGGTGGAAGTGAAGTAGGATTTTGTAATTTGGGAAGTGGGTTTGGTAGTTGAAAATGCTGCCAGCGTTTGCGAGGATGTCGAGAAGTTAGCAAAGGAGTAAGAATACATGCTGAAAGATATTGGGGTTGCACTCGAGGAGTACCAAACGAAATACCGGCGTTCGGATGTCCCAAGCCTTAGACCGAGCGGCGTTTACTCTCTGTTCCCCGAGGAGACGGGCCGACCAACCGACCTGTGCTGGCCAGCCAAGTATCCACACTGCGAAAAGAAGGGTGTATATTTCATTTTCGGGAAGACTGGGCGTTTGCTTTACATCGGCAAAGCGTCTCTGACATCGCTAGGCGATCGTGTCGGAAGTTATTTCCGGTATGCTGACGACAAGAAAACATGCAAGATCAAAGGCACGTGGAAAGATTCGCCGGCATTCCTGGCTACAGTAGCTGTACCCGATGACATGCCCTTTGAGGCTGCGGCATTGGAAGAGTTTCTGATTGGTCGCCTAAAGCCTTCAGAGAACACTGTTGGGATGGACCGGGAGAGATTTGCGATGAACCTATAGAACCCCAGCTCGCACATATTACGCCCTCCGTCGTTGTCGCTCGGATGAATGCATAGGTCCTTCGCTCCGCAAAGAACGCTCCGCTCAGGATGACAGCGTGGGAGGGGCGGTGACCGCAGAGTTGGGGCAACTTACTGGCGAGCGGAGAAAGCGACCAGGGCTTGCAGTTTATTGGCAGCCGCACCGGAGTCGATCGCGTTCCCTGCCAATGGGATTGCATCCCGCAAGTGATCGGCTTTCCCAGCGGCTACCAGGGCGGCAGCAGCGTTGAGCAGCACTACATCGCGTCGCGGCGATTTCTCTCCTTGCAGAACTTGTCGGATCAACTTCGCATTCACAGCAGCGTCGCCGCCGGCGATTTCATCCAGTGATGCCCGCTGCAGACCGAATTCCTCCGGCCTGACTTCGTAGGTTTGCACGCGTCCGTCGCGGACTTCGCCAACGCGGGTCGGGCCACTGATCGTGATTTCGTCTAATCCGTCGCTGCCGTGGACCACCAGCGCGCGATGCAGCCCTAACATGCTGAGCGCCTCCGCTAGCTTCTCGACCAGATCGGCCGAGTAGACGCCGACCACCTGGCAGGTGGCCCGCGCAGGGTTGGTGAGCGGACCTAGCAGGTTGAACACCGTGCGCAAGCGCAATTCGCGGCGGGCGGGCTGCACGTACTTCATCGCCGAATGCAGGCCAGGAGCGAAGAGGAACGCGATGCCGACTTCTTCCAGGCAGGCGGCAATGCGCGCCGGCGGCAGGCTGATGTTTACGCCAAGAGCTTCCATGACGTCGGCCGAGCCGCATTTTGAAGTCACGCTGCGGTTGCCGTGCTTGGCCACGCGCACTCCGGCTCCGGCCACAACGAACGCGGTCGCGGTTGAGATGTTGAAGGTGCCGCTGGTATCGCCACCGGTTCCGCAAGTATCGACCAAGGCGTCGCGCTCGGTGCCGCTCAGGTCGAGGGCTTCGCCGTCCGCGTTGGTCAGAGGTGTGGCCTCGGCGCGGATCGCCTGCGCAATCGAGCTAATGGTTTCGTATCGTACCTGCTGGCCCATGCCGTGGCAGACGAGCACGGCAACGGGACCCTCAGCCCGGTCGCGCTCGCTTGCGAGCGTCGCGTCCCAGATGGGTCCGAAATGAACGAGCGATGTGCCTTGCAGGCCGGCCCTGTCGGGCGGCGCGGCGGCATCAGGCGGGATCTCGTTTTCCATGAGA
>Ga0187803_10001037_pt1 | contig 10830 bp, 10 predicted proteins | sample NC_wetland_sal_i_2_FD_132425 | JGI IMG/M metagenome (GOLD analysis project Ga0187803, IMG submission 132425) | Wetland sediment microbial communities from Neuse River Estuary, North Carolina, USA - Control_3 | ecosystem: Environmental > Aquatic > Freshwater > Wetlands > Sediment | place: USA...
GCTATGGCAACGGAATTCGGTACAAGTTCCTCTGCACAGTCTGCCGGGAGTAAGCATACGTGCCCGGTGCGCTACCAGGAGAAACGTCTGCTCCTTCGATCACGCTAACGCCGGGGAGGGCCAGGATTTCCCCTTCGGAACGGAAGCCCCCCGACGGGATGGCAGGGAACAACTTGCCCGGAGCCAGCGGTATCGCATACGTGCGGCCGGTTGCTCCGCCAGTGTTCATGGAAGTAGTCACAGATAGGTAGAGAAGCCTCCCATCCGCCTGCCATTGAAGAGACCAGATTCCCTCTGAGATCAGAATCGGCGAGCCTCCGAAGACGGAAAATGCTTTCGTTGAAGAGGCTACTTCTCCCCAAGTAATGACGAATTTTCCGTCCGGCGAAATACCCTTAATTTCGGACATAGGGATGGGGGCCAGTTTCCGTTTCCCCGTTCCGTCCGCATGAATGAGGAAGACGAACGTGGAATCGCCTTCGATTCCGTGAAAGACTACCTCGTCAGGTGGCAGGAAATGAGGCATGTCTCCTTCAGCGTTGGGGATTGGCCGCGGGGCGCTTGTGCGGTCGGTCGAAGCCAGCCACAAACGGCTCCTGCCGCTGGAATCCAATGCCGAGAAAACCACCCGTGCGCCATCCTTCGAGATGTCGTAACTAGTAACCGCAAAGCCGGGCAGGAGGGGTTGGTTGCGCCCGGACGCAAGGTCCGCCACCCACAATTCACTCGCGCCGAGAAACGGAGAGGTGCCACCCTTTAGCACGCGGTAGTAAAGCCTCTTTCCATCAGGCGAAAAGATGGGCCGGTACGCATACCCCTCAGTCGAAATGCGGTGATCGCCGTTCGCGTTGTGAATAGAAACCGTCCTCTGGCGAAGCCCCACCGACGTGATCAACGATCTGCCGTCGGGCGCAACTGCCACGCCCTCTTCTTCCGTGGGTCCCGAGGTGATCTGCTCGGGTTGGCCTTCCGGGAATCGCTGCCTCCAGATATGGAAGTTGTCTTCTCCATGCAGGCTCAGGTAGATCCACTTGCCATCTGGCGACCAGGCTCCGCCGGTGCACGGAGCATTCGCCAGCCCGACCGGACGGCCTAGCGATCCGCCCCCGAACGGAACCACACGACATGGCACCCACTCGCCGTTGTCCATTTCCACCAGCAGAACCGACTTGCCGTCCGGCGAAAGATAGGATCGATGGGCCATTCCACGTTGGTGCGGTGGAACATAGACGTCGCGAGACTCACTACGCGACTCGGTCGAAGTCACGACTGCCATGTGCTCGCCGGATTTGATCTCGGAGAACATCAAATGCTGCGGACTCGTCCAAACTAAACCGGAAGCGTTCGGTAGCCACCGCTCGGGCTGGCCAGCCAAGACTGCCACGACCCAGGTATCCCAATTGAACCCGGCGAGCGCGGTATAGGCAATGCGAGAGCCATCAGGGGAGAAGACGGGGCTCATCTTGGGCTGATCGTCGTGAGTCAGCTGAACAGGTTCACCGGACGGCAGAAATTTAATGTAGATTTCGCCCGGTGCGACGAACGTGCTGATGCCGCGAACGAATGTCAGCATGCGGCCATCCGGGGAAAGAGCCGGCTGAGTAACAGAATCAGGGAAGTTCGTAAGCTGGACCCATGCGGAGCGATCACTGACCTTTGGCGAAGTTCTCAGGTAAAGAATTGCCCCGATCGCAACGGACAGCACAACGAAGGTAGCGGCGAAAGCGGACCAGGGGATGACACGGCGTGAGCCGACTTGAGCGTCGGCCGCGCCTGACGATATGCGGGAATCCGACAATGCTTCCAAGGCAAATGCCATGTCCGAAGCGGACTGAAACCGCTGCTCCGGATTTTTCTCCAGGCAGCGCTGCACCACTTTCTGCAACGCTGGAGGAAAATTCAGCACAATCTGCGAAATGCCGCGGGGATCCTCATTTAAGATTGCGGCCATCGTTTCTGCCGAGGTCGGCCTTTGGAAAGCGCGTTTCCCGGTCAGCATCTCGTACAGGATTGCGCCGAAAGCAAAAATATCAGCGCGATGATCGGCTTTTCTTCCGCTCACTTGTTCTGGTGACATGTAGCCGACCGTGCCCATCACCATGCCGGGCTCGGTTCCTTCGGTTAGGGTCGGCGCATTGCTGTCGGACGTAGATTGGCGCTGCGCAAGTTTCGCCAAACCAAAATCGAGAATCTTTACCCGCCCGTCCCTCATGAGGAACAGGTTCTCCGGCTTCAAATCGCGGTGCACGATTCCTTTCTCGTGAGCTGCTGCCAAGCCGCGCGCGATCTGCACGCCGTAATCAATCGCCTTGCGAAGAACTATTGGCCCGCGCACGAGTTGCTCGCGCAGTGTGCCGCCTTCGAGCAACTCCGAAACCAAATAAGGTGCACCGTCATACGTTCCCAACTGAAATACAGAGAGAATGTTGGGGTGGTTCAGCGCGGCAGCGGCCCGTGCTTCCTGCTCGAAACGCCGCAGGCGTTCAGGATCACTCGAGAAGACCACCGGTAACACCTTAATTGCAACGTCACGTCCTAATCGCGCGTCCCGCGCTCGATAGACTTCCCCCATGCCACCGGAACCGACTAACCTCACCACTTCGTAATCGCCCAACCTCGCTCCGGAAGTGAGCGGAATCCGCGGCCCGGAGGATTGCAGAAAACTGGATTGCACTTCGTCGCCCGAGGACAGTAGGGTCTCAACTTCTCGCCTTAGCAGGCGATCCGAAGCGCAGACCTTGTCGAGGAACGGTGGCCGGTCCTCCGGCTTGAGCTCCAAAGCTTGGCCAAGCACTTCCCTCACTCGCTGCCAGAGTTCAGGTGTCATGGCACTCAGCCCTGCTGATTTGCTTGTGTAGCCAAACCCGTGCCGTCGTCCAGTGCCTCTCCACCGTGGCTGGTGAAACGCTCAAAACATGAGCAGTCTCTTCGATGGAGAGCCCGCCGAAAAATCTCAGCTCAACGATCCGGCTCTGTTGCGCATCAAGCTTGCCCAGGCTATCGAGGGCGTCATCGAGGGCTATCAGATCTACGCTTCGCCTCTTGGTCAACGCGATTGTATCGTCGAGCGTCACCCTGGCCCCTCCATACCGTTTGGCCGCCTTTTGCCGGCGCGCATACTGCACCAAAATCTGCCGCATCAACTGGGCGCATACCGCGTAGAAATGTGCCCGATTCTCAAACAGCATTGGCTCCTGCTTCACAAGGCGCAGATAGGCTTCGTGCACGAGAGCTGTGCTCTGCAGTGTGTGGCCGGGGTGTTCTTTTCGAAGCTGGTAGTGCGCTAGGCGGCGGAGTTGGTTGTAAACAAGCGGTACTAGTTGGCGCAGAGACTCTTCGTCGCCCGCACGCCACCTGGCTAATAGTTCGCTGACAGCCTGGAAAGGCATTTCTGGCACGGGAGCCTACCAGAAGCACGAGTTCTTGGCCCAAAAGGTACCTGCTTGACCGGTTGAAGTCAATTCATTGAAACGCAAATGGTTGCGGCGTTGCGGGATAAGGCGTCCTCGCCTCAGACTCCCGTGCGACTTTTTGTTCAGCCACGTGAGCAATTTCCCCGCTGAATTGCACTTTAAGTAGTAGGGCACGCCAAATAGGGCAATCTCCGCCAATTGCCAAAATGGCTTAGTGCTCTATATCGGAAGCGAAAGCCAGCTTCATTTAGGAGGAGCAGACAATGTCCAAAAGCACAATGTGGTTACTACTGAGCGCTCTCGGTCCGATAGCACTCTTTGTCGCCGCCTATGCCTACGCGCAGCAGGTCGGTGGTCCCCCCGAGAGCGTTGTTTTCTATAGCGCGCGGGATGGGCATTCGAACAACCAAATCTACGTGATGAATCCAGACGGCACCAACCCTATTCGGAGTACGTACGACGTTGCATATGACGTGGATCCCGACATTTCCCCGAACGGACAACAGATCGTCTTTACGTCAAATCAGACCGAGACTGGAAACAACAACATTTTCGTTCGAGACCAGAACGGCACAGTGCGAAATTTAACAAATGATCCTGCAACCGATGAGTGGGCAAGATGGTCGCCAAACGGCAAGCAGATTGTTTTCGATAGTAACCGCGGTGGCGGCGTCTTCGAGATCTACGTCATGAATGCAGACGGAAGTGGGACCCCAACACGGTTGACTGATCCTCCCATCCTTGGCAGGTATCCGAGTTGGTCGCCAAACGGCAAGCAGATCGTGTTTCGTCGGGGAATTGACATTTACACGGTCAATGCCGACGGCAGCGGTACGCCTGTGCAACTGACTAGTGAGGTTGCGCCGAGCTTCGCCCAGATGCCAGCTTGGTCGCCAGATGGTAGATACATTGCCTTCATGAGTTTCCGCGAAGGATACTGTTCGGTGTTCCGGATGAACGCCGACGGGAGCCAACAAATCAATCTCACACCGAAGGACCCTGGTGACGCGCCAACAGCTTGGTGCAGCAGAGCTCCGGCGTGGTCAGCCGACGGGCGGGAGATCTTTTTCATGTCCTTCCGACCGAGCACCGGCGGACACAATGAGATCTTCGTCATGAATCTTGACGGGACCGATGTCCGTCAGCTCACAAATGTAGGTACAAACGGGAGCCCCAGAGCGCGATAGCCGCTTCTCTTTTGCGCGATCCGCTCGCCGCGCAAGGCGGCGAACGGGGTTTCACCTGTTCGCGACGCAACAACGAAGTCGCCGAGTCGAGCACACATCGCGAAGCCACAAACAGCCACATCACCTCATCATCGGCAACCATTAGCACGGTGGCGATTGCACACTTCGAACGGTAGCGGCAGCTCTTCGGGTCTCGTGTCGCTCCGAGGTTCCTTAGGCAGGACATTCCTCCCTTTCCCTTCCCGATTTTCTTTGGGCTCACCGGGTAATTCCGCTCCGCTCCGGCCCACGCGTCTTCTGCTTTGTCGTTTTCGCCCTTAACAGCACCGGCCGCTATCCTGTCAAGGCGCATTCGGGAATTAACGAACCGTTCGAGTGCCCGAGCTCAACGAAGGGAAATTGGAAACGCCAGTTCCGCCGGTCGCAGTGCACTAACCACCTCTCAGCGTGGCGAATGTGGTGATTCGTAGGCGGATGGAGGTATTTCTCCGAATCATCAAGGCTATTTGCCCCCTTTTGCCCCCTCGCGTTTTGCCTAAGTACCTACCGATCAGGGGGAGGATTGGTAGGGGTGCTGGGGATCGAAACGACAAGTGCTTTAATAAGGCTTGTGTCCTCAATGCGTTGCAGCCATCTACCCCGGCCAATGGGAACAACCGCAACAGAATAGTTGACCTTGTCCGACGCAAAAGCCTGTAGCCCTTTTTCCGATTTGCACACACGTCCTGCCACAGCACAGTCGATGCTGGCGATTCTGTCCGGGCCGTATGCAAGCAAGAAGAATCCGATTCCCTCCGGATTGCCCGTTACAAGAGAAAAACACGACACTTCGTTCCTGCCGGGGATTCACCTCAACGAAAAGCCGACTTTTCAACCAAGTTATCGTGGATTTCTTGGTGAATGCATTCTGTGACATCGTGGAAGCAATGGTCTAGTCACAACCTACAGGCCCTTCAAACTTGTTTCAAAATCGGTAAGACTGCTAACATCAGGGGCCACAATTCGAGGCAACTGAGCACGTCCCCAGGTAATTCGTCGAATAATCCAGCCAATTATGACGAAAAGAAAGTTCGCACGGCGCGATGGCAAACAAGTTCTCCGTTTCCTGACTGTTGGTCAGGCCGCACGCATCTTGGGTATCAGCCCATCCACGTTAAGGCTCTGGGAAAACGTCGGACTGGTTACTCCGGCACGCAGCTCAGGCCGTTTCCGTCTGTATACCCCGGAACTGCTGGAAGTGCTCAAGAGGATTAAGTACTTGCACGACGTGACAGGTGGCGGCTTTGGCGGTATTTTCAGCGCTGCGGATCCACGCATCGGACAGCTGGCCCTGAAGCTGCTCTTTTAAGCGGAAAGAGGAAGTCCATCGTTCATGGGAGGAAAGGGAATAGGGGATGCAGCGACACATTAAGGCTCCTCCAGCCGGCCACGGCGGGAAGCACCGGGAGGTGGTGCCCGCTGGAGTTCTGCAGTTCCTTGAGTTCTCGCTCTTAGACTTGCGGCATGGCGAGGCTTATAGCGGATTGACCGGCGAACGCGAATGCGTGCTCGACGTGTTCTCCGGCATTGCCTCTATCGAAGTAGAGGGCTGTGATTCCAAGCAGACCTTCCCGAAGGTCGGCGGGCGAAGCGACGTCTTTTCCGGTCCGCCCTGCGTGTTGTACATCCCACCACGATGTGCTTTTCAGGTCCGCGCAGCCTCGCCGACATTTCATGCAGGACTGTTTTCCTCTCCCGCCACGCGCCCTGGTCAGCCCTGCTTGATTGAGGGCGCCTCCGTGATCACCAAACAAGTGGGCCACGGCAGTTTTGAGCGCACTGTGTACACGGCCATCGGCGAGCATCAGCCCGCCGAGCGCGTACTGGCCGGGGAAACGCTGAATGTTCCGGGCTGCTGGTCGAGTTTCCCGCCTCACAAGCATGACCGCTGTAATCCTCCGGGGGAAGCGCGGCTGGAAGAGATCTATTATTTCCACGTCCAGCCTGCAAACGGATTCGGTTTCATCTGGACTTATACGGCAGCGGATGACCCAGATGGATTCAACAATGTCTTTGTAGTGGAGAACGGCGATACGGTGCTCCTGCCCAAGGGCTATCATCCGGTGGTCGCTGCGCCTGGCTGCCGGCTCCATTACAGCTGGGTCCTGGCTGGGGACGAGCGTCGTTACGGCGCCTGGGTCGAGGATCCCCAATACGCGGCCTTGAAGTTGGCGCGCTGAACGGTTCTATGTCCCAAAACGACTCTTCGGCCACGGGCACCCGCAGCACGTTGCCTCCTGCCCGCGGTCTCCTGAGACTGCGCTGGTACGTTGTCGCGCTGCTCTTCTTCGTTACTGTACTGAATTACGTGGACCGCCAGACCCTGTCGGTGCTCGCTCCCGTGTTGCGGGACGAGTTCCACATGTCCAACAGAGATTATGCCTACGTGGTGAACGCCTTCCTCATTTCCTACACGGTGATGCAGGCCGTTTCCGGGGTCTTCTTGGACTGGATCGGCACGAAATGGGGATTCGCGATCATGTTTGTGTGGTGGTCGGCGGCGACGTTTCTCCACCGCTTTGCCCTCGGCGCCCGCAGCCTGGCGTTCTTCCGTTTCTTCCTCGGTATGGGCGAGGCGGGCAACTGGCCGGGCGCAGCGAAAGCGATCGCGGAGTGGTTTCCCGAAAAGGAACGCGGCGGCGCCATGGGAGTCTTCAATGCCGGCTCCAGCACGGGTGCACTCCTAGCGCCGCCTCTCATCGCGTTCACAACCCTGCACTTCGGCTGGCGCAATGCCTTCGCGGTTATTTCCCTTGCCGGGATGACCTGGCTCGTGTTCTGGGTCCTGATTTACCGCAAGCCACCCGGAGCGTCCTCTGGCGAAATGGCCCCTGCAACTTTGGCTGCGGAAAACGCCTCTGCAGCACTCCCTAAGCAGAAGATTCCCTGGCTTTCGTTGATGGGCTACCGTGAAATGTGGGGGATTTTTCTGGCGCGTGCGGTCACCGATTCGGTGTGGTGGTTCTACATCTTTTGGTTGCCGGAATATCTGAGGCATGGTCGGGGCTTCACATTGGGAATGATCGGACTGTTTGCCTGGATTCCTTTCCTGACGGCGGACCTCGGCTGTCTTGCCGGCGGCTGGTGCTCCGACCTACTCATACGCCATGGATTGTCGCTCAATGGAGGACGCAAAGTCGTGCTCGCGGCCAGCGCGCTGCTCACTTCCGTGGCTTGGTTTGTGCCTTCCACGACAAGCTCCGCGGCTGCTCTGGCACTCATTGCCATAGCGACATTCGGAGTGCAGAGCTGGGGCACATTGCTGCTGACCTTGCCGGCCGACCTATTTCCGAGCGAGGTGGTGGCCTCCGTCTCCGGCCTGAGCGGTTTCGGCGCTGGAATTGGCGGAGTGCTGTTCACTTTTCTGACCGGCTTCTTGCTCGACAAATTCTCCTATCGGCCGGTATTGAGTCTGGTAGCGACAATGCATTCTCTTGGCTTTCTGGTCTTGCTCGCCCTCATCCCGACGATTCGTCAGGTGCGCCGGAGGGCAACTACTTTAGGTTTGACGTGAGAACATTCAGCACTCTTGGAGCCCTTAATGACTAATATCCTCGCAACACGACGCGGATTTCTCTGCGGGCTGGGCCAAGTAGCCGGCGCAGGTGCACTGCTCCCCTTGGGCCGCGGCAGCATCGAGCAATCCACCGCGCCTGCTTCTGGCCGTGACGTTTACAATGTCACCGCGTTCGGCGCGCGTGGTGATGGGAAGACCCTCGATAGCGCGGCGATCAATCAAGCCATTGAGGCCGCCGCGGCTGCGGGTGGAGGCACCGTCGTTTTCCCACCGGGGACATACCTGTCTTACTCCATCCGTCTGAAGAGCAACGTCGGATTGCACTTGGGGAACGGCTGTATCCTGGTTGCTGCCGAGGGCAACGGCTACGACGCCGCGGAATCCAACAAGCCGTGGGAAGACTACCAGGACTACGGGCACAACCACTGGCACAACAGCCTGATTTGGGGAGAGCAACTGCATGACATCTCGATCTCCGGGCCGGGATTGATCTGGGGCAAGGGCTTGAGCCGCGGCGAAGGCCCGCCGCCACAAGCCGAGACTCCCGGCGTGGGCAACAAGAGCATCGCGTTGAAAAACTGCCATAACGTCGTGCTGCGGGATTTCTCCATTCTGCACGGCGGGCATTTCGCCATCCTGGCCACCGGCGTAGAAAACCTCACCATCGAGAACCTGCGCCTTGACACCAACCGCGACGGCATGGACATCGATTGCTGCCGCAATGTACGCATCGCGCGCTGCAGCGTCAACTCCCCTTGGGATGACGCCATCGTGCTGAAGAGCTCCTACGCCCTCGGTTTTGCCCGTGCGACCGAGATGGTTACCATTAGCGACTGTCTGGTGACCGGCGGCTACGAGGAAGGAACGCTGCTCGACGGAACCTTCCGGCGATTTGATCCTGCGCGGAAACTCACGTCCTATGAAGACTTGTGGCGCACCGGACGCATCAAGTTTGGCACGGAATCGAATGGCGGTTTCAAGAACATCACTATTTCCAATTGTGTGTTCGACAGTTGTCATGGCTTGGCGCTGGAGAGCGTGGATGGCGCGCACCTCGAGGACATTGCCATCACAAACCTGACGATGCGCGAGATCTACGATTCCCCGATTTTCCTTCGCCTGGGATCCCGCACGCGCGGTCCGGGCAGCGCTGCCATCGGCGTTGTTCGCCGGGTGTTGATCAGCAATGTGGTGTGCTCCATGGCAACTTCTCCCATTTGTAGCATCATTACCGGCATCCCGGGCCATAAAGTCGAGGACGTGCGCCTGAGCAATATCGTCATTGAACACACGGGCGGTGGAACGCGGGAACAGGCGAGTATTCGTGTTCCAGAGAAGGAAGCGGAATATCCGGATCCAGACATGTTCGGTCCGATGCCCGCCCACGGCTTCTTCTTGCGCCATGTGCGGGGAATCGACATGGAAGGCATCAAGATCATTACCAGCAGTCGGGATGAGCGGCCCGCATTTCTACTTGAAGACGTCGAGCGCGCCGATTTTACACGCCTTCAGGTGCCAATTATTGCCGGTCTCCCATCTTTTGTGCTAAACGAAGTGGAAGACTTTCGTCTCCGCGACAGTGCGTCCCTGCCCGAGATGCGGCTGGAACGGGTTGCACATAAAGAAATCCTGCCGGAATAGGATTTGCGCGTATGACGCAGACGCAACTCGCGCCCAATGCCACCTGCTTCTGCCACTGAACATCGCCGGATTCGTAGAAGAGATCACTGGTGTGCAGGTTCGTAGCGATTGCCTGTGAGATTTGGCAAAGAATCAACTACCGGCGAAGGGAACCACGAATTTTCCATTTGTTTTCCAATTGAAGGCGCTACAACAACTGTAAGTGCCGCCAGTTCAAGCGTTTTCAAATCTTGTTTCTAGCTTCCCAAGCTTCGGACGTGGGTTCGATTCCCATCGCCCGCTCCAGAAAAGCCGATGACTCAGTTGACCTTACGCGGCTCAGTTTCTGAAATCCCCTAATGGAATAGCCGGGTTTGGACGTCCATTTGAGGCTCTCTATTTCAGTTGCTCCAAAACACATTCGCCCTCGATGACACGAAGCCGGACCTGTTACTGGGTCGAATCCAACTTCGCAGAGAAAATGTAAACGGTAGGCCAGAGTTGTAGCACAATGATGTGCGGATAGCGTGTCAAGCCAGTCAAGCAATAATCTATTTGTTTAACGCGGAGTGGCCGCTCGCATGCGAAAGTTGCCTGAGGTTCAGCAAGCCAAGGAACTAATGAACGAGGCGATAGACTGGTCGGTATTCAAGTGGTTGTTCGAGAAACCGAGAGTACGCAAAACCGCTGATCAAGCCAACGACGTCCTGGATCGATTGGAGCGAACTGTCAAAACACGGTGGAGCGATGAGGTTAAAGCAGAATATAAGAAATTGACCGGAAAGACGGCAAAGGCTGCGAAGACGCAACAAAAAAACCAGGAAGCTCCGCAAACCGATCATCCCGAAATCAGACAACACGTCGAGAAAGTCAAGGAGGCGGATGACGCTGCACGCCGCGCGAGAATGGATGCGGAAGAAACGTTCGACGAGGCGGAGAGGCAGTTGAGCACCGACCTTGCCCGAGAAGGATGTAAGAAAGCCATCCATTCCTGGGAATTACACGAGAAGGCGATACGCAGGGCGGAAGCCGTGATGGAATCGGCTAGTGCAGA
>Ga0187803_10001038_pt1 | contig 10819 bp, 7 predicted proteins | sample NC_wetland_sal_i_2_FD_132425 | JGI IMG/M metagenome (GOLD analysis project Ga0187803, IMG submission 132425) | Wetland sediment microbial communities from Neuse River Estuary, North Carolina, USA - Control_3 | ecosystem: Environmental > Aquatic > Freshwater > Wetlands > Sediment | place: USA...
CGCGCATGCCACCTTTGACGATGTCTTCCAACTGCACCGCGCCCAGCACCGCGCGGTTTTTGGCCACCAGCAGGGGCGTGCCACCCGAGTTGGCGATGGTCTCGACCGTCTGGGTGACCTCGGCGGGCACTTTATTGCCGCGTTCCGCAACGTATTTGGCAATGGCGTCCGGCGCGCCCTTGCGAATCTCCTGGCCGTCCAGGTCCACACCGGACATGCGCGTCTGCGCCGTGAAGGGGATGAATATTGGATTCTGGTGCGCAAATTCGCGCCCGCGAAGACCATATTCATCTTTCACCAGCACGACAATCGAGCGTCCCTCGGGTGTTTCATCGGCGATGGAGGCGAGCTGCGCGGCATGGGCCAAATCCCACTCACGAACGCCTTTGGCGGGATGGAGCCGCGTGGCCTGCCGGTTGCCAAGGGTGATGGTGCCCGTTTTATCGAGCAAGAGGACATCCACATCTCCGGAGGCTTCCACCGCGCGGCCGGACATGGCGATGACGTTTCGCTGAATCAGGCGGTCCATCCCGGCGATGCCGATAGCGGAGAGCAGGCCTCCGATGGTGGTTGGAATCAGGCACACCAGAAGCGAAACCAGCACGAAAAGATTCTGCGGGGCCCCGGTGTAAATCGCGTAGGGCTGGAGGGTCACTACCGCCAGGAGAAAAATGATGGTCAGCCCGGCCAAGAGAATATTCAGCGCAATTTCATTGGGCGTTTTTTGTCTCGATGCGCCTTCGACCAGGCGAATCATGCGGTCCAGAAACGTTTCGCCGGGGTTCGATGTAATTTCGACTTTGATTTGATCCGAAAGGACCCGCGTGCCTCCCGTCACCGCAGAACGGTCGCCGCCCGCTTCGCGAATGACGGGCGCTGATTCCCCGGTAATGGCCGACTCATCCACAGAGGCAATGCCTTCGATCACCTCGCCATCGCCGGGAATGAACTCGCTGGCTGAAACCATCACCATGTCCCCTGCACGCAAAGAGGAACTGACCACATTCTCTAGCGAGTCATTCGCACCTAGCCTGTGGGCAACGGTTTCCGCCCGAGCCTTGCGCAGTGTCTCCGCTTGCGCTTTGCCGCGGCCTTCGGCCATGGCCTCAGCGAAATTGGCAAAGAGGACAGTAAACCACAACCATAGAGTGATCTGCAGCCCGAATCCGGTGTGGGCAACATGGCGCAGGAGGTCGCGCACCCATTCAATGGTGGTCAGGACCGCGCCCACCTCGACGACGAACATCACCGGATTCTTCATCATGGTGCGCGGATCCAGCTTGACGCACGAGTCCAGCACGGCCCGGCGCAAAATCTTCGCTTCGGCCAAGGATCTTGATTTCGCGTGAGCAACAGCCATGAAGTCCTCAGAAAACGCGGCCGGCGTGCATCAATAGGTGCTCGAGAACCGGCCCCAGGCTCAGCGCCGGGAAAAACGTCAGGGCGCCGACAATCACGATGGTGGAGACAAGCAGTACCGTGAACAGGCCGCCGGTCACGGGGAATGTCCCCGCCGATTCCGGCGCAATTTTCTTCTTGGCCAGATTTCCGGCAATGGCCAGCACGGGGATGGCCATGAAAAACCGCCCGAGCAGCATTGCTACGGCCAACGACGTGTTGTACCACGCTGTGTTCGCGTTCAGCCCGGCAAACGCCGAGCCGTTGTTTCCCGTCGCCGAAGAGTACGCGTAGAGAATCTGTGTAAATCCGTGCGGCCCGGCATTGGTGATGCCCGCCGTTCCAGACTTTGTCACCACGGCGGTCGCGCTGAACACAAGAATCGTAAACGCGCCAACGAGGACGAAAAGCATGGCCATCTTCACGTCGAAGGCTTCGATTTTCTTGCCCAGATATTCCGGCGTGCGGCCCACCATCAGGCCGGCGATGAAAACAGCGAGCACAACGAACACGATCATTCCGTACAAGCCCGATCCCACGCCGCCAAAGACGATTTCACCCAGCTCGATATTGACCAGCGGCACCATCCCGCCGAGCGGCGTGAAAGAGTCGTGCACGCCGTTGACGGCGCCGCAGCTCGCGTCCGTCGTCACGGTGGCAAAGAGCGCGGAGTTGGCGATCCCGAAGCGCACTTCCTTGCCTTCCATGTTTCCGCCCGGCTGCAGCGCGCTGGCGCGTTGGTCCGCACCTTGGAGCAGCGGATTACCGCGGGACTCCGCCCAGTAGGCCGTCGTCACGCCGCACAAAAACAAAAATGCCATCGCCGCCCATACCGCCCAACCGTGACGCGGCGAGCCGGTCATGCGGCCGAGCGTATAGGTCAGCCCCGATGGAATCGCGAAGATCAAGACGAGCTGAACGAAGTTGGTCAGCGGGGTGGGGTTCTCGAACGGATGCGCGCTGTTGGCGTTGAAAAAACCGCCGCCGTTGGTGCCGAACATCTTGATCGCTTCCTGCGAAGCCGTAGGCCCCTGCGCGATCACCTGTTCCCGCAGGGTCTGCAGCGAAGTTTTTCCATTGGCGCCGGTCACTTGAGTTTTCTGCGGCTCGATGAGCTTCGCTTGGGTGTAAGGTTTCAGGTTTTGCACCATGCCTTGCGAAACGAAGAATACGGCAGCCACCAGGCACACCGGGAGGAGCACCCAGAGCAGGCAACGCGTCAGATCCACCCAGAAATTTCCGAGGTACTTCGTTTCGTGGCGCGAGATCCCGCGAATCACCGCAATCGCCAGCACGATTCCCACCGCCGCCGAAATGAAGTTGTGATAAGCCAATCCGGCCATCTGGGTCAGATAGCTCATGGTGGTTTCCGGCGTATAAGCCTGCCAGTTTGTATTGGTGGTGAACGATGCGGCGGTGTTGAACGCCAACGCTTGCGGCAGGTTGGCCAGTTTCTGCGGGTTGAGCGGCAGCCAGCGCTGCAATCGCTCGATCAGGTACAGCAGCATCATGGAGACGCCGCTAAACAGAAGCATGGCGACGGCATACTCGGTCCAGCGCATCTCCCGGTTTTCGTTCACCCCAGTCAGGCGGTAGATGAGTTTTTCGACCGGCTTCAGCGCGGGATCCAGAAATGTTTTCTCGCGGCTGAATACGCGGGTCAGGAAAACACCCATCGGCTTGGTGATGGCCAGCACGACCATCAGGAACACGCCGACTTGAAACCATCCGTTCGCGGTCACCCTAAAACTTCTCCGGCTTCAGCAACGCGTATAGCAGGTATCCGAGCAGCAAAACGCAGATGATCAGAAGCATGACATCTCCGAGGTGCATCGGCGCGCTCCTATTTCAGCCGTTCGCAAGCACGAACGTAAAGAATGGCAATCCACGCAAACAGTACGGTTGCAGCGAGAAAGACAAGGTCGAGCATCGCCTTCTCTTCGGGTTTAGTTCTTCACCGGCACGCCAAATTCAGCGCATCCCCGGTCTTGCGCAGACCAGGGCGCAATTCTGCAAGCTAACGCCCGGCCAGTGAAAGAGAAATAAGGAATTTGTAAGGGATTTGTAAGAGAAAAAGTTAGCCGAAAGCGGGGCTTCGCGGAATTTTCCGATTGGGCCGGGGTCAACTCCTCCCATCGGTTGACACGGCAAGGCGCGCAGCCTAAGATGCGACGCCATTGGCGCCCTGCTGTCCCAAGGAGAGTTCAGCGAATGGAAGAATGGTCGTACGCGCAGGCCAAGGCCTCGGAAAAGCTTGCTCGCCTCCATTACTTTTCGGTGAAGAAGCAGCAGGCTGGCGCGGAAATCGAGTTCGTAATTACGGTGAAGGAATATGCCACGCCCGATGATCCGCGCATGCGTTTCTTCGCGCTGGCGGATAAACAAACCAATCAGGAGTCAGCGCCGTATACGCCTTCGGGGTGGGGCGGGACCCTGTTGTCCGCGCTGTCGGACTGCATTGCGGAAATCCACCGCTTCCCGTATCAAGGAGAAGTCTAAGTCTGCACTGGATTCAAGTGTTTGGGATCCATGATTCGACACTGTGCAAGACGCCAAAGTGGAAGTGACACGATGCTCAGAGAGACCTCTTGTTGTTCGCAACCCTTGCCCTCCCGGAACGGCTTGGAGGTGGTACCTTGAGCGCGCCGCAGCTTACCTTGCAATCCTTGAAAGTCGGAAACGTCGTTGTCATCCGGTGCCAGGGCCGTATCGTGACCGGCGAAGAGGTTCGCATCCTTCAGCAAGAAATAGAAAAACTGACGGTGACCACGAAGAAAGTCGTTCTGCATCTGGCGCAGGTTACTTACGTTGACAGCGGTGGGCTGGGAGCTTTGGTTCGAATGTCCGGTATGCTTCGCGCCGGCCACGGTGGCCTCATCCTCTGCCAGTTGTCGCCCTTCGTTCGGCAAGTTCTTGAAGCTACGACCTTGCTCCGCGTTTTCCAAATCTACTCTTCAGAGACCGAAGCCCTGCAGTCGTTTTCCGCTCGATCCCACTCCCCAGAAGTGGCGTCTGCGGAACCGCGAACACGAGTGGTCTGCTTTGACACGTCCCACGATCTGCTGGCGTTCATTAGCGTCCTGCTAAAGCGCTCGGGCTATGAAGTTTTCACCTCTTCAATTCTGTCCGATGTCCGAACGCTGGTGAAAGCCACGCGCCCCAGCATCCTGATTTGTGGTCCGGGGATGGGCAGCAATGCAGTGGTCATGGAGAGGATTCGCCAGATCGATTCCAAAATCCCTCTCCTCCAGCTTCCGTCCGATTTTTCGACCACAGAGGCCCACCAGTCGGGTGGGGATCTCGTCGACCGTCTCCGCTCGCTGCTGAAGTCCTAGAATCCGCCAAGCGGAGTCTCCACAGCATAGAAGGCGCCAATGAAAGCCGCCATCTATACCCGATACGGACCTCCGGATGTTGTCCAAATCACGGATCTCGAGAAGCCCGTTCCCAAGGACAATGAAGTTTTGATAAAAGTTCGCGCGGCTTCCCTCAATGCTCTTGACTGGCGCTTAATGAGAGGCACGCCGTACGTCGGTCGCTTAGCGTTCGGGCTGCGCAAACCAAAGATCAGACCAGGCGTCGATGTGGCGGGCCAGGTTGAAGCGGTTGGCAGGAACGTAACCCAGTTCAAACCAGGCGCCGAGGTGTTCGGCGTTTGCCGCGGGGCTTTTGCCGAGTACGGGTGCGCTATTGAAGATAAATTGGCACTGAAGCCAGCCAACATATCGTTTGAGGACGCAGCAGCCGTACCCGTGGCGGCAATCACCGCCCTTCAGGGTCTTCGTGATAAGGGACGGATCGAGCGAGGCCATAAGGTTCTGGTTGATGGCGCGTCTGGCGGGGTGGGTACATTTGCGGTTCTGATTGCCAAATCGTTCGGAGCTGAAGTCACTGCTGTGTGCAGCACGAGGAATATGGATACGGCGCGATCGATTGGCGCAGACCGAGTCATTGATTACACGCGCGAGGATTTCACGAAAAGTGGGCAGCGTTACGATCTGATTCTAGCTGCAAACGCCTATCATTCGATTTTCGATTACCAGCGCGCATTAAATCCCAAGGGAATTTACGTGTTTGCAGGAGGTGGAGGGGTTCAGATACTCCAAGGCATGTTTCTGGGACCATTACTTTCGCTGATGGGGAGCAAGAAGATGCGTTTCTTTATCGCGAATATAAACAGGCAAGACTTGACTCTTCTGAGCGATCTTCTTGACCAACGTAAAGTTGTACCCGTGATAGATCGACACTACCCGTTAAGCGAGGTGGCTGAAGCTCTCCGTTATCTTGAAGAAGTACATGCTCGAGGAAAAGTAATAATAACTTTGGAATAGATCACTAGAATGTCTGTTCTCCATGACATACAAGGCAGAGCGTAGGTTCACGTAACAGTTACTCGGGAAGACCAACGCTGGCAAGCGGCTGAAAACAAAAACATAGGAATGGTGGAGGCGGGGGGAGTCGAACCCCCGTCCGAAAAGCGCAACGGCCCGAAGCCTACATGCTTAGCCCAATTCACCTGCGTTCGATTCGCTCGAGCTAGCTCTTTGCAGGGCCGCCCAGAATCAACGCACGTTCGCCAGCCGCGGTCAGAATGAGCAAGAAACGCGGCTGGCTAGTCCGATGAATCTCGCCGGCGTTACACGGACCGAGACGCGCCGGCCAGCCCGCTGTGTGACGCCTCGGTTCGAGCCCACGGGCGAAGCTCGAGGAGACGGGCTACGCTAAGTTAATTAGGCAGCCAATGCCAATGGTTGATTGGCAGTTATGTTTTTTCCACCCGATTGCGGGCAGGTGGCGCCCGGCATGCCTTCGGGACGCGACAGCTTCCGTCGAAACCGTTTCGCCCCCGTTTGACAATTCATGTTAACACCGGGGCGTTGAAGCGTCCACCTACGGCCAGCAGACCTGTTCTCGAGGGGACGAGCTTTCGCGCCGTAAGCCTGTGCGCCGCCTGTGATAGACTTTCGCCGGTTTTCCGAATCTCTTGCGTGCGGGTGGCACGGAGGCCTTCATTCTCCCCGCGAAGGAGCGCTCCATGAGGCGAACGATTCTTGGGCTGCCAGCCGCTCTATTGTGCGTGCTCTGCGGAACCATCGCGTTGCCAACCAGGGCCGCACCGCAGCAGGCTTCGCAAAAGTTTGAGATTTCCTTCCCCGCGTCAGTTCATGCCGCACCCACCACGGGACGCGTGTTCGTATTTATCACCCCGAAGGAAAACCCGGAACCGCGTTTGCAGGCCGGCGGTTGGGGCGACGCGCCGCCGCTATTTGGCGTGGACGTGGATCAGCTTGCGCCCGGGCAGGCCGCGTTGATTAATCAGGACACGCTGGGTTACCCGGTCACCAGCCTGCGCGATGTTCCCCCTGGCGATTATTATGTACAGGCGCTCCTGAACATTTACACCGAATTCCGTCGCACGGACGGCCATACAATCTGGGCCCACATGGATCAGTGGGAAGGCCAGCATTTCAACCGCTCGCCGGGGAATCTCTATAGCAAAGTGCAGAAGGTGCACTTGGATCCAGCGACGGGCTACGATGTGCGGCTGAGCCTGACGGAAACGATTCCGCCAGTCGAAGTTCCTGCTGATACGCAGTGGGTAAAGCACATTAAGATTAAGAGCGAACTGCTGACCAAATTTTGGGGACACGACATCTTCATCGGCGCGGTGGTTTTGCTGCCCAAAGGCTACGACGAACATCCCGGCTCTTATTATCCGGTGGTTTACGATCAGGGCCATTTCAATTTGGCGCCCGCATTTGGCTTCAACACCAAGGAAACCCCGCCGACCGATGCGCAGCGGCAGCAATTCGCGAGCATGAACCGGGAGTCGGGTTACGATTTCTACCGCGCGTGGACCAGCGATCGTTTTCCGCGCGTGATTGCGGTCACTTTCCAGCATCCCACGCCCTATTTCGACGATTCCTATGCGGTGAACTCAGTCAACAACGGCCCTTACGGCGATGCGTTGCTCAAGGAGCTGATTCCATACCTCGAACAGCATTTCCGCATGATCCGCAAGCCCTACGGGCGCGTGCTCACCGGCGGCTCGACGGGCGGCTGGGAGTCGCTCGCCCTGCAAGTTTTCTATCCCGACTTTTTCGGCGGCACTTGGACGCTGTATCCCGACCCGATTGATTTCCGCCGCTATCAGCTCACCAACATCTACGAAGACGACAACGCCTTTTACGAGCCGGGCCACACCTGGCTGGATGCGCCCCGCTACATGCAGCGCAAGGCCGACGGCCAGCCTGAAGTCAACATGCAGAAGATGAGCCAGCTCGAAGAGGTGCTGGGCAGCCACGGCCGTTCCTGCCAGCAGTTGGAGATTTGGGAAGCGGTTTACGGACCGATGGGCGACGACGGTTATCCCAAGCCCCTGTGGGACAAGCGCACCGGGAAGATTGATCACAATGTGGCCCGGTACATGCGTGACCATGGCTACGACCTTAGCTACACTATTCGCACGCAGTGGTCCACGCTGGGCCCCAAGCTCCACGATAAAGTTCGCATTTACGTCGGCGACATGGACAATTACTACCTCAACCTGGCCGTCTATTTCCTCGATGATTTTCTGAAGACCGCGAAAGATCCCGCGTTTGATGGCGAATTCGGCTACGGCCGGCCAATGAAAGGCCACGGCTGGCAGCCCGCCACGCAAGAGGAGATGGTTCGTCGCATGGCCGAGTTCATCCGCGCTCACGCTCCGGCGGGTGAAGACACCGCGTCGTGGAACTACTGAAGCCGATAGACTGGCAAAGCACCGCGCTGCGGTTTGAGAGTTGACATTCCGCGTCACCGCTTCCAATAATCGAAGCTGGCGTTTCCTTGCGTGCGGGAATAGCATTCCTCGCGACGCAGCACGTTAGAGTCACAGACGCGCACACAACGCATGACTAACGAATCCAATCCTCTCGAACAAGCCGTTTCGCGAGCGCTGCGTGACAATCTGGACCGCCTGCAGCGCACCGCGGAAGAACTCTCTGTGGCCATTGCCGATTTGGTCTCCGCTTGCGCGAGCCGCCGTCCGACCAATGCGCTTCCTCCCATGTTGCGCGCGCAAACCGCGGCCACCTCGCTCGCGGCCATGCTCGACGTGCTCGCCAAGTTTGTCACCCAGGCGATGCAAACATCCACCGAAGCTCCGGAAGCAAGGCCCGAGGTTCGCGTGATCGGCCTTGAGCCGCGGGAACAACCTTCCGTCCCCCAGCCGCCCCCGCGGTTGATTCCCACTCCTATGAGCGCCGTGGAAGCGTCCGCCGCTCCAGAACCTGTTACTGCGGCGCCATCTCACGCCGAAGTCCAATCGGAGGAGCAACCTTCGAGCATCGAAGAACCTGTAAGTGGCAGTCCCACGGCTGCCGCAGAGACTCTCGCGCCTGGCCTGGACACGGAGGCGGCCGAGCAACTCGCGGCTACGACGGAGATCGCGGCCGAAGAGGTCGCCGAGCAAGCGGCCGCCGCGGAATTCGACATCGCGGCGCTATCCCCGGAAGAACGGGAGCTACATCGTCGCGCGAACCGGGTAGCCAAAGTGTCCATGCAAGACATCCAACTGTTGAGGCCCGAACAGGTGAAGCTCGGCCGCCAGCATAAGGATCTTTGCTTGCGCCTGCGGGACGACATTGAAAAGGCTCATAAGGAATATGATCGAAGATTTCAGCCCATCCTTAATCATCCCGTGGATTACTTCTATCACTGGATGGTCGAGATTCTGGCCGCGGGCGACCCACAAGCGCTCGGCGAATATCCCTACTCTTCCCGGACTGTCCGGCAATAGCATCACTCAAGTGAAGCGCGTGCGAACGGACCAATGCACGGCGCGCCAGCACGTTCGCGCCGCCCTGGCGAAAATTCTTGCACTCGCATTGTTTTTCGCCTTGGCGCCGCACGCCGCCCTGGGTCAGCAGCACAAGCGGAAGAAAACGCCTTCGCACCCCGCTTCGCAAAAGCCGCCATCCACCACGACGAGCGGAGCGCAAACGCCAGAGGGGCAACTCGAAGCGCTGGCGCGCGCATTGCGCGAGGATGGCTCGGCCGCAGAATATGCGCGGCTCAGCGATTTCGCCAACCGGCACTCCACCAGCGAGCTCGGAGAGCGCGCGGCGCTGGCTCTGGGCTACACCGACTATAGCAACGCCCGCTTCACACAGGCGGAGACGTGGTTCGAGCGCGCCGCTGGCCAATGGCCCAAGGGCGCGCCGCATCCCACTCCCTTGCTGGCCGAGTATGCCCTTTACTGGAAGGCCTTCACCGACCGCGCGCTGGGACGCAATCTCGACGCGCTCGCTGAACTCGAGCAGTTCAGCCGCAGCTATCCCGACAGCGTCATGACCGAGCCAGCGCTCCAGACCTTGGCGGATGCCGCCCTGGCGCTGAATCAGCCGGGCCGGGCCGTTGCCGCGCTCGACGCTTATGGAAAGACGGAATCGCGCCCTATCTTGCTGCTGCGCCGCGCGCAAGCCAAAGAGAAATATGCCAGCGGAGATTCGGATACCACAGCGCCGTTGCTTGCTGCCGCAAGCGATTATCAGGCGGTTTTTTATCGTTTCCCGCTGAGCGATGAAGCGCGGGCCGCCGGGGAGCGCCTCGTGCAACTCCAGCGCGCTTTGAACACCATGTATCCGGTGACGCCGCTCGATCAGCAACTAGCCCGCGCCGACGCTCTAGCGGACGCACACCGCTGGTGCGAAGCACAAGCCGATTACCAGTTGCTGTTGCCGCAACTCCGCGACGCGAAGCTGGATTCTGCGGCGAGCCACGCGGAGTTGAGGATCGCGGTCGCTCGCGTGGAACTCGGAGCGCCCACCGGCGTTCTGGCCGATCTGGAAACGCCCCTCCCCGAAGTGGACGCAGAGCGCCTCTATCAACTTGCCCAGGCCTATCGCGCGCGCCGGCAGGACGACGAGATGCTGGCTACGGTCGATCATCTGGCTGCGCTCTATCCACAAAGCCACTGGACCGAAGAAGGTCTTTTTGCCGCCGGGAATGCGCAGTGGGTGAAGCTCGACCGGCAGCACGCCGCCGCTTACTACGCGCGCGTCGCACACCAGTTTCCCGCCGATAAAAACGCCGATGTCGCGCAGTGGCGTGTGGCCTGGACCGCCTATCTGGACCACAACCCGGACGCAGTCACTCTTCTCGAAGATCATGTGCGGCATTATCCTGTTTCCACGTACACGCCGGACGCGCTGTATTGGCTGGGGCGCACGGCCGAACGCGACGGCAATTCCGCGCATGCCCGCAGTTTTTATGTGAAACTGCGCGATCGCTTCCCGGAAACCTATTTCGGCCTGCGCGCCGCGGACCGCTTGAAGCCGCCCCCGGATGGGCTGGGCCCCGAGTCGCTCAATACCGCCGATTTCCTCGGCCAGATCCCGGATCCGCCGCCCTTGCCCGCGCTGGATGCGCCCATCCCCGA
>Ga0187803_10001039_pt1 | contig 10813 bp, 19 predicted proteins | sample NC_wetland_sal_i_2_FD_132425 | JGI IMG/M metagenome (GOLD analysis project Ga0187803, IMG submission 132425) | Wetland sediment microbial communities from Neuse River Estuary, North Carolina, USA - Control_3 | ecosystem: Environmental > Aquatic > Freshwater > Wetlands > Sediment | place: USA...
GAATCTCTGGCGGCTCTACCAGGTCCACTCCCACACACTCCCATCCTCTGGCCAGAAACGCCTTGGTCCAACCCAACCGTCCGCATAATAGATCCAGCATCCTCACTTAGAGTCCTCCGTCTCTGCCTCAACTGCGTCATTCAATTTCGAGTAGAAAAGTTCTGGCCTGTCCGTGTAACGTTCTCTGACTGGATGGGCCGGGTTGCCTTTCTTTGTGCGACGGATGCAGTACAGGTCATAGATTCGCAGTATTTGGATCACGTCGAGGTCGCGGTGTGGGAGCACGTCGCAGTTGTCGCCCCAGGCGCAGACGACCGCCTTCGCGTTCCTCGCCTCGCGGTCCAGGTGCGCCGTGTTGTCCTCGCCGATCGCCAACCGTAACCCGCCAACGGTGCCAAGGAGGGCATTGAGGTCATTCGGTTGCGTGGCGCGGTAGGCGAACAGGTTCGTCACGACCAGGCCAGAGAAGCCCCATCGCTTTGCGAACCCGATGCACCGGCGAATCGTGGCGTCGTCGAACACGTCGTCCGCCGTGGAGGGGTTGAGCATGATGAAATTCACGATGCCATCTCCACCCAGCCAACTACGGCGCAAAACGAAACGGTGATTATTCGTGCTCACTTAGAGTCCTCCGTCTCCCGTGGTTGAAAAATCGTTTTCCCATTCCATGTATAGTGGGGAACGTCTGCCAGATGCGCCGAGGCTCTCACGCGCTGGTATTCCGCCCACGCCGGGGCTCTCACGCGCTCGTATTCCGCCAACGCCGAGGCTCTCACGCGCTCGTATTCCGCCAACGCCGAGGCTCTCACGCGCTCGTATTCCGCCCACGCCGATATTGCTACATCGGAGAGAACGGGACGGAAGTTATCGAAGCGAGTTGCCCGTTCCGCGACAGGCTTCTGCGTGGCGATACACTCAATTCGAGCGGACCAGTGCTCACTCAACTCCTCGATTTCCTGGGAATGATGACAGCACCAGGCGAATTTTCCTCGCCATGCATCTGGTTCCATGCCAAAGGCTGCGATAAATGCCGCTTCGCACGCTGCTTTATTTTCTTCCCAAGTTTTCCTCACTTAGAGTCCTCCGTCTCTGCAGAGAAACGTTCCGATGCCAAAATCCAAGCGTTCACATTTCTGTCCGGAAACGCCCTAACAATCAGACCTTCGACCTCCAATTCGCAAATCAGTGGATACGGAACTTCCTCAGTTGATCCGCCAGGACAGCAAGCGTAGTCAACGAAAAAGCGGCCGGATTGTTTGCCTCTGGCGTCTCCAGCTTCGTAAATGGTTCGATGGGCATGTTTGTCTTTGTGAGTTTGGCGAAGGCTACCCGTAGTTTGGAGAATCTGCAGAAGCGTCGTGCGATTCATCACTTCCTCCAGAACACCCACATCCCAATCGCCATCCCAAACTAGTATCGCCCTTCGCGCTTAGCCCGGTCTTGCTCAGATCGCGGCAGGGCAAAGAACTAGTCGGCGGTCAACTTCTTAACCTTGGCAGCAGGCGCCAAGGATGCAGGTTCTTCGATTTCACTCTTCCTTGGCTGGTCCCAGTACGGACTCCTGCATTGCCCACATCTAAGTGGACGTCCTTTCCCTCGATAGGTCCATTGCTTCCCACACCGCAGACAAGTCTTGATTTCCATAACTATCTAGTAAGTAAACTCTTCAACCAACCCAGCACCCATTCCGGCAATGTACCGCCAGTGGGATCGTCAGGCAGCGGAATTTTCCCAGAATCTACAACCGAAGCGATCTGTATCCTCAAGGAAGGCTTTCTCAAGGGTGCCGTTTGCCGTTCGGCCAGGGCTTCCTGTTGTTGTTCTGCGGACAGTTTGGCAATCGCCCTGGCCGCCGAACCCTTCAGCGTGCCTTCAAGCATTGCCTTCTCCGCCGACTTTGAGAGGTTGATAAGGGCCAAACGTTGCTTCACGAATCGCTTGGCGGCCTTCAGTTTATCGTCGCTAGCTCCCGGAAAATAGATTAAGGCCACCTGTTCCTCGGTCATAGCGAATTTCTTCATCAACATCTTGATTTGGTAGGCGTAATCCAGATCGGTCAGCGAGTTGCGATGATGATTTTCCGATACTGCCAGCAGAAACCCTTCCTTTTCGTCCGATTGCGAGTAGGTGCAGCGCAGCTGGAGCGGTACCGGCAGCAGTTTCCTCTTGTTGATCTCGCTGACCGCCCGGTAACGCGAGAACCCGGCGCAAAGCACCGGCTTCCCTCCATCTTTGCGGATCACAACCGGCGTGTGCTGTCCGTTTACCAGAATGTCTTGAATCAGTCCTTCAATGTCCGGCAGTACGTGCCTCCCGTTCAAAGCCTCCGGAATTACGATGTCCGAAGGCAGAAACCTCCACTCCTGCGTGCAGTTGCTTTTCGTCGTCCATTGCACCGCCATAGCCATCCTCTGTTTCTCGGTACATTAATACTGTACCGGAAATGTGTGCCGCTGTCAAGAGAATTCTTTTCTACAGGACCAATGGATCAAAAGGCGTCCCAGCCTCCGCCCACCCTCTGGTCGGACAACTAACCCCTACCCCGACAACGGTGGTGCCTAGCCTACGCTATAGACTGGCCATTCCCGCTCATCCTAGCCCCGTACAACGACAATTGGCCGACGCTTGGAGGTCAGGGCAGTCCCACAGCAGATCGTTCGCAGATCGGGCGCTAATCAGCGGACAAAGGCTGTGTGTCAACTGTGACACAGTGTGTCAAGAGGTAGACAGTGTGTCAGGGAGCACACAGTGTGTCAGTAGTGACACAGTCTAAGGAGGGGGCGCGTCATCCCCTCTGTGTGCGGCCGTACATTTTACATACATTCGCGTGAGATTCGCATATTACTCGCTATTTTCTCTTGACAGGGGTTTTGGCGGAGGAGTATATTGAAGGTAGTCAAGCCCCGCTGATTACGGGGCAGGAGGCTCAAGGGAGGGCGCTACGAAATGCCCAAGTTACGCCTCGACACGATCCGCTACCGCGGCCGGCTCGCCGTTCTGGGGAAGAACTCGGCCGTCCGCATCATGCTCGAAAAGTCACTGGCCGAACAGGAACACCAGCAACTTCCAGAGCGTAACTCCGTCCATCTTCCCATCAGCCTCGATCCGGCACAATGTCGCCGTCGAGATGCCGATTCCCTCCGCAGCTTGCCAGAGACTTAACTCACTGTGGTGACGCCATGCGCGTAATACTTCTCCGATTTTCATGCGCCCAGCATACCACTAAGTTATCTCACGAGAGAAACAATATCTTGACAGCGAAACCCAATTCTGCTATCGTCCCTCACAGCACTACGGAGGTGCTTGAATATGAACGATCTGCGGACCCGCTTTATCTCCAGTTTGCGAACCATCGCAGATAAACCCGAAACCAATCCTGGCTTGCCGATACCGTGGTTTGGCGTAGGTGTCGTGCGCTGTGAAAACCTTCCCCAAATCAGGGCCTTCGCTAAAGGATTCGGCGGAACTTGGCAGAAGGAAGAGAATGAAAACGACTTCCATCTGGTTCAGGAATTGGCCCCTGGTTTCCATCTGCTGCTCTACGCTTCTCACGCCGCTGTCTGCAAGCGTATCGTCGTGGGAACGAAAGTGATCCCCGCCACCGTGCTACCCGCTCGCCCAGAAACCTTAGTTCCAGAACGCATCGAGGAAGTTGTCGAGTGGCACTGCCCCGAAATCCTGACAGGGGAGGTGAAGTAACCATGTCGCTCAAAATCATCCCCGCAACTGAACCTCTTCCCGTCGCGCAGCTCGTCGTGACAATCTACTCTGCGCCTGGCCTCGGCAAGTCCAGCCTGCTATTCACTGGCGGCAAGGTGCTCTCGCTCGATACCGACAGAGGCTCCTACCGCGCCCACAACCGCAAGGATGTAGTCTCGCCGCAGTCATGGGCTGACATCGCCCACATGACTGCCGAGGACTTGGCGCCTTACGACTTGATCGGTCTCGACACCGCCGGCCGTGCGCTCGACCTACTCACCGTGGACATCATCAAATCGAATCCCAAGCTGGCCCAGGGCAACGGCGCGTTGTCGCAGCGTGGATATGGCGAACTGAAGTCCCGATTTCAGCAGTGGCTCGCCGTCATGCGCTCGCTTGGCAAGGATGTAATCCTGGTGTGCCACATGGCCGAAGAATACAAGGGAGATGACATCATCGAACGCATTGACGTGCAGGGCAGCTCGAAAAATGAGATTTACAAGTGCTCTGACGCTATGTGCCGTATCCAGATCATGCCCGACGGCGGGCGTGTCCTGAACTTCGATCCTCGCGAAGGCGGCTATGGCAAGAATCCCGCACAACTGCCGCGCATCCCGTTCCCGCATCCCGATAAAGCCCCGGACACCTTAGCGAAGGTGCTCGCCGACATCAAGGCAGCACTTAACCGTCAGACTGTTGCCCAGGCCGACGAAGTGAAGCGCCAACAGCAGTGGGAACAGGCTACCGCTAAGACGACCGACCTTGGCGAGTGCGCCATGCTGGTACAGCTCGCCGCCGAACAGAAGTCCGTTGTCGGACTCGACTTGGCGACTAAGCGGATGATAGAACTGGCGACAGCTCTGGCTGACTTCAACGGCTACATGATCCCGCTGATGAAGGAACTCAAGGGCGCAGTCTTGACGCTCGGCGCAAGCGCGGCCAAGGACCGCGGCTGGAAGGCTGACAAGGCAACTGGGTTGTACACCGAGCCGACGAAGGTGGCCACACCATGATCCGCGTTCCTGTGACCAGCCTCGACAAGTACGCGGCCTACATGGACGACGAGGATTTCCCTCTCGACCAGCTACTCCGCGAACTGCGTGGCCAGGTTCCGCGCACTCCCGCGATGGAGCGTGGCCACGCCTTTGCTGTGGCGATGGAGCACGTCGGCAACGGCTCGGACTTGCTCATCGCCGAAGGGCACGCCTTCGCCTTTACCTGCGACGTAGAGATTGAAGTATGGCTGCGTCGGGAACTGAAAGCCGAGAAGGATTATGGCGGGATCATCGTCTCTGCCCGCTGCGACCGATTACACGGAAAGATCATCGCCGACGACAAGACGACAGAGTCGTTCTCGAAGAGCGGAGTCGAGAAGTACATCGAGAAGTGGCAGTGGCGATACTACCTCGACATCTTCGGCGCTCAAGAATTCGTCTGGCACGTCTGGGAATGCCGCGAGGTGGATGCTGGCAAGTACGAAGGTGTTCACGGCTGGGAAGTGTTCGCTCATCACGTGATCCGCAACTATCGTTATCCCGAACTGGAGGCAGAGTGCCGTGAGTTTGCTCTCAGCTTCAAACAATTCGCAGAACGCGCCAGTATCTACGCTTGACCGTTGGCTAGTGCAGGCAGACATCTTTGCTGAGATATTCCGACGCGAAACCGTGCGGGCACGGTGGGGAAGCCAGAACGAGTTACGGCGGGCCAGCGCACAACTGCGAGCGTGTCTTGACAAGATTGATGAGATTCTGGGAGAGAATCACCATGCAGGATGACCAACAATACAGCGGCACAATGATAGCCAACTTACAGGTGACAGTTGACAATCTAATCTACGCCAGCTACCGAGCCAACCGCTTGCGCTCTCCAGAAGTCGCGCCAGAACGTTGGGCGCTGATCTTCCCCGACATCACCGAACTCGAAGAACGCTTTCAGAAGGAATTCCCAAAGGAGGGAACGCGTGAGCGACTTACCCAATTTGGCATACCTGATTGTCTCGGCGGCAGTCATGTTGTTGGCGGCGAACCATGAAGTGCGGCGCCTCTCAAAGTTCCCTCCACTAAAACCGTCAGATTTTAAGCGTTTCACTCATGGAAGTGAAAGGAGCACAAGCATGAGCAACGAAGCACGTAAAACACGAACTGATCTAGAGGCTGCACATGAAATAGCTGTCGCGGCAGCCATAACCACCATAAAGCCTCGGCCCCGTGGCGAACGCGGTACCGGAACAACCATCACCATTGACTTGTCAGACCAGCCCGACCTGCTGAGGAAGATTCGGGAGGCAGCCAAGGACGACGACCGCGAAGTCAGTAAATTCCTGCGTCGGGTCATCGTTCAGTTGGACTCCAAGGGGATGCTGATTCCCGTGCAGGTCGTCACCATAGAGACGAAGTAAGATCAGCCCCGTGCTGGCCTCTAATGCGCAGCACGGGGTATTTTAGGAGGCAACCATGAGTGTCACTTGGGGCAAAACGGACAAGCAGTATTTCCACAAACTAGGCATCACAGTGGACGATCGTAAGCCGGGGATGTATCCGTCCGTCTACATCTTCGTTTCATGGTTCCTGTTCTGGCTTGTGGCCGGGGGGATGGCTTGGTATGGGCTTCTTCGGCTAGCAGCGTGGGCCTTGCGACATCTCGGCGTAGTCATCACGGGAATCTAGATGCCCCTCCGTGCCTATCAGTCCGCCTGTCTTGACCGCAGCCTTGAGCGCTACCGTGCGGGCGTGAATCGCCAACTCGCGGTCATGGCGACCGGGCTGGGTAAAGCAGTCCTGTTCGCCACACTGCGCCAGCACCACGGCTTCGAGAAGCGTGTCATGGTGCTTGTTCACCGCGAAGAACTAGCGCAACAGGCTGCTGACAAGATTCTCCACTGGAATCCTGGCCTGTTGCTCGGTACGGAAATGGCGCGGCATAAAGCGCGAGAGATGGATACGCACGTCATCGCGTCAGTGCCAACGCTCGGCAGGAATGGAAGCGAACGCTTGAGACGCTTTGATCCTGCGGACTTCGATTGCATTGTCAGTGACGAAGCTCATCACAGCCCGTCCCCACAGTGGCAGCGCGTCCTGAACTACTTCGGCTTGATGTCTCCGGGTGCCCCAATTCTCTCCCTTGGCCTGACCGCCACCCCGAACCGCTCTGACGGTCTCGGCCTGCGGAAGTGCTTTGATGAGATTGTGTATGATATGGGAATTGATGTGGGCATTCGGGAAGGCTTCCTCGTTGATCTGCGCTGCTGGCGCATCTCTACTAAATCGAATCTCGACGCCGTGCGCACGACTGCGGGAGACTTCAATGAGAAAGACCTTGCCAACACAGTTAACACGCCAGAACGCAATGGCATGGTCGTGAAGGCGTGGGCTCAGCACGCATGGGAAAAGAAGTCACTGGTATTCACCGTAGACATCCAGCATGCGCTGGACTTGGCGGAAGCGTTCAAGGCGTTAGGCGTGCCGGCCGCAGCCGTCTGGGGAGATGATCCTGACCGCGCCGAGAAACTTCGCCAGCACCGCTACACTGGCGAGATCACAGTTCTTGTGAATTGTGCCGTACTCACCGAAGGCTACGATGATCCGTCGCTGGAATGCATCGTGCTGGCGCGTCCTACGAAATCGGCCCTGCTCCTAACACAGATGATCGGTCGCGGCACTCGGATGCCTTCGGAGTGTCATCACATCTCTGAAGTCGCAGAAGATGGCAAGCACGAGTGCATCGTCCTCGACGTGGTAGATACGACGAGCAAGCACCAGCTTTGCACTGTTCCGTCGCTTCTCGGCTTGCCAGTGAATATTGACCTGAGAGGCGCAAAGTATCAGGAAGCTAAAGGCAAGATCGAGCGCGTGGCAAACGAGTTTCCACAAGCGAACCTCGCCGACCTGCGTGATCTCGACAAACTCGACTACCTCGCTACACAGTTCAGTCTTTTCCATGTGAAGTACCCTCCAGAAGTTGAGAGGCTTACCGAACTAGCATGGCGCAAGGGGGGCGATGGGTATATCCTCCCCGTCAGAAGGGACCGTCTGATGCTTGCGCGTGATCTGCGCGATGAGTGGTGGGTGCGTGGCTCACTGAACGGTAAGGCAGTTGAGATTCACGCGCAGAACCTAGCAGGAGCGTTCAACGCGGCTGATCGGGAAGTAATGGTGATGGCCAGAGATCAGCGGCAATTAGTGATGCGGAATGCCCACTGGCACGATCAGCGGCCTTCCGATAAACAAATCAGCCTGTGTCGCAAGCTCGGCCTACAGATTCCCGCCGGAGCTACGCGCGGGATGGTCTCGGCGCGTCTTGACGCGCACTTCGGGAGGGCGTGATCGGTAAGCGGGGTGCAGGCACAACGGCGAAAACGACAAAGGGATACTTACGCATTACGGCTGGCCCTTGTCGCAACGAGTATATTCACCGCATTGTCGCTGGCGCCTTGCTGGGACGCGAACTGAAGAAAGATGAACAAGTGCATCACCGCAATAACAACAAGCTCGATCCGAGACCGGATAACCTGCTCATCTTAGGTCAGTACGACCACGGATGGGTCTCAGCAAAACAGGCTTATTTCATGCAGCATATCAAAGAAGTAGCTGAGAAGAACGAGTGGGACGAGTTCATGGATGAGCAGGCAAGGATTCAGGCGCGGCAGATCGCAGCAGCGAAAGCGCTCGGTGTCCCACTGGAGATTGCTGACAATGCCTTAGCGCTTGCGTGGGCAATACGAGGCGCGGCGCTATGACTGCGATTGAGTTCGCCGCATTACTCCACGCCAAACGTATTCAGCGGGATCACTGGATTGCTCATTGTCCTGCTCACCGGGATCGCCATCCCTCATTAGCTATACGCGAAGGCCGCAAGCAGCCTATCGTGTTCAAGTGCATGTCGCAAGGCTGCACTCAGGACGAGGTGCTGAAGGCGATGGGGTTGACCTGGAAAGATTTAATGGGCGAGCGCCCCGCAATGACGCCAGAGCTACGCAGCAGGCTTCGCGATGAGCGGGACTTACGCGAGTGGAAGGAGATTTTCAGCCTGCTCAATGCGTGCGCGATCTGGGGCGGAATCAGTTTGCGCGAATCGCACATCGCTCGCATTGACTATGAAGTGCGCCGCAATATCCGGCGACTGGAGTACCGACTTGAACGGTCTACTGAGAGCGATTGTAAAAGAGGCAGACCTCGATGACTGACGCCATTACGCCCGACGCGATGGTTAGCATCCTAAAACTCTCCAACGCTGAAGCGGAAGCCGCGCTGTTTGAGCGACTGCGCTATCTCGATCGCACGACGAAACTGGCGTATTCGGAGATCGGGTTTATCTCTATCACTGTGCAGAAATACCTATTGCATGAGCATCGCATGGACCCGGACACTGGCAAGCCGTGCTCGTTTACTCGTTGGATCACACTGGCGGCACCGTGGGGTTACTCGACTGCATTTCAGGCGATGCGTGACGTAGAAGAACTGGCTGACATCCCACCAGAGCACCTTGCCGAGATACCGCAAGCTAACTTCCCTATCCTGAAACAGCTTTCTATGGCAGTACGCTCCCAATCCGAAATCATTGCAGCAGCCAAGACCCAGACTAGTGAGCAGTTCACCGAACAAATACGGCACAACCACCCAGAACAGCACATCGAAATCCGGAAGATGCTCCGCGTGAACATGGAAGAGTCGGCATTGGCGAAAGTGGAAGAAGCAATTGCCGAGGCAGAAGCTCGTGGCGCTGCGACTCGCGGCGAGGCCCTGGAAATGATCTGTGCGGAGGCGCTACTGGAGTGGCGGTTCGAGGAAGAAATCACAAAAGCTCTACAGGCGGAGAACACTGGATGAATATAGATGTAGCAAATTGTAACGCCACTAATCCGAAGTACCCGATCACAGTCTTCGATAAAGATTGGGTTTACGGAGTCTGGTACTGCGGGACGGCTTGGGATCGCGTGCGCTTACATGGACAGTATCCGCCGAATTTTCTGCGAAGGGCATTGGCCTTGTTTCCTGAGGCCAAGCGGATTCTGCATTGTCCGAGCGGAACTATCATTGGGAATGACATCACGGTTGACCGTGTTCGGTGCTCTATCCGCAAACCACAAATTGTGGCCGACGCATCCGCGCTCCCATTTCCTAATAACTATTTCGACCTTTATCTGTCAGATCCTCCGTACACGGCGGACGATTCAGCTAGGTACGGCTGCGCTCCTTATCCGCTAGGCAAGGCAATGAAAGAAGCCCATCGGGTCCTGAAAGTCGGCGGACATCTTGGAATGCTACACACCTATTATCCGCGTTACCGACGAAAGGATTGGACGCTCAGGGGGTTAATCGCAGTTGTGACCGGATTCTTGCGGGCTACGCGAATATTCAGTATATTTGAGAAATTGGCGACAAAGGACGATGACTCGCATCCCGAAAACCCGCTGCCAAGCGTGCAGGAATAAGCGCGTGTATCGCTCCGAAGTCGAAGCGCGGGAAGCTCTCGGTCACGTCATCCAGGGCGCATGGAAAGAGCGCCATGTGAGCAATGTGTTCGCTCTAGTTGTCTACCGCTGCCCGGTACGTAAAGCGCGTTGGCACATTGGTCACAATCCGAAGGCCGTGGAAGCCTTCCCGAAGTTGCTGATATGAGACGCAAGAGTGTCCATGGAAAAACTTCCAATAGGGGGGGCGTATGAGCGAGGATAAACGTGCCGACATGGAGCAATATATACAGGCAGAGGTTAAGCGTGTCACCGCTTTGGCGAGACGGAAATGGCTGCCACGGGCCGGGATGTTACCAACGGCAATTAAAGAGTCCATCGTGGATGCTTGGATACAAGAAATACAAGTTCGCCTTGAAACGTGCAGGGTAGATAAGACGCGACGCGGACTAGGCCACATCAAAGACCACGCCTTTATCGGGTTCCTGAAAGAAGAGTATACAGACAGCAAGAATGGTGCACGGTATTTCGTATACGGCGAGATATGTCACCTATGCGGCGACTGGGAAAATCATCACCAAGAGAAAGATACTGAACATACTGGTACCGTCGAGGCCAGCGGATGAAACGCAAGAGTGCCCATCAAGAGCTGGTGCAGGAAGCCGATGCCTGGGTCAAGGCCATCGTCCTGCACCGACAGGGACC
>Ga0187803_10001040_pt1 | contig 10811 bp, 7 predicted proteins | sample NC_wetland_sal_i_2_FD_132425 | JGI IMG/M metagenome (GOLD analysis project Ga0187803, IMG submission 132425) | Wetland sediment microbial communities from Neuse River Estuary, North Carolina, USA - Control_3 | ecosystem: Environmental > Aquatic > Freshwater > Wetlands > Sediment | place: USA...
TCCGGGCGTGCGCCGAGGCAGTCCTGGAGGGCTTCGAGGGGGCGCGCGTGCGCTCGCACATCATGACCCTCGCGCACCGCCAGACCCGCGAATGCCTGCGCAAGGACACCTGTGAGCTCCTCTCCGGCCGTGAGGCATCGTGACCCGCGCCCACGCTCGATGAGCGCACGGATCGGCATCAACGGCTTCGGGCGCATGGGGCGCCTGGCGCTGCGTGCCGCCTGGGGCTGGCCGGAGCTCGCATTCACGCACGTCAATGAGCTGCACGGCGATGCGAGCACCGCTGCCCACCTGCTGACGTTCGACTCGATCCACGGTCGCTGGTCCGAGGACGTCCACGGCGACGGCGAGGCGCTCGCTGTCAACGGCACGGCGCTCGGCTACACCAACGCCGCCGAGCCCGCCGATGTTCGGTGGGGCGAGCTGGGTGTCGAGGTCGTTCTCGAGTGCTCAGGCAGGTTCCGCACGCCGGAGTTGCTCGACGCATACTTCCGACAGGGCGTTCGCAAGGTCATCGTCGCGGCTCCCGTGAAGGAGGACGCGCTGAACGTGGTAGTCGGCGTCAACGACCACCTCTACGAACCGCAGCGCCACGATCTGTTGACGGCGGCGTCCTGCACGACCAACTGCCTTGCGCCCGTGGTGAAGGTGATCCACGAGGGGATCGGGATCCGGCACGGGCTGATCACGACCCTGCACGACATGACCAACACGCAAACGCTGATCGATTCCCCCCACAAGGACCTGCGCCGGGCACGCGCGGCGAGCGTCTCGCTGATCCCCACCACGACTGGGTCGGCGACCGCGATCGGGCTCATCTTCCCGGAGCTCGAGGGTAAGCTGAACGGCCTTGCCGTGCGCGTGCCGCTGCTCAACGCGTCGTTGACGGACTGCGTGTTCGAGGTAGCCCGCCCCACGACGGTCGAGGAGGTGAACGGTCTGCTCGAAGCAGCGGCCGCCGGGCCACTCCTAGACATCCTCGGCTACGAGCGCCGGCCGCTGGTGTCTGTCGACTTCAGGGACGATCCTCGGTCGGGGATCGTCGACGCCCCGTCTACGATGGTGACGGACGGGACGCAGGTGAAGATCCTCGCGTGGTACGACAACGAGTGGGGCTACGCAAACCGCCTCGTCGAGCTCGCGCGCACAGTCGCGGAGAGTCTTCCCGGAGACGGGCGCACAGTCGGCTCCGCTAGAGCGGCGGATGGCTAGCAGCACGGCAGCCCCCGCCGGAGGCACCGCACCACGGCGGCGCGGGGACATGCGGAACTACGTGCTTGTAACGGGCGCGTACTGGACGGACACGCTCGTCGACGGGGCGATCCGGACGCTCGTTCTGTTCTATTTCGACCAGCTCGGCTACACGCCGCTTCAGGTTGCCTCGCTGTTCGTGTTCTACGAGATCGCAGGCATAGCCACGAACCTGGTCGGGGGCTGGCTCGCGGCCCGCTTGGGCTTGAAGATCACGCTCTTCACGGGTCTAGCCATCCAGGTCTTGGCGCTCTGCATGCTCGGCTTCGCACCGCCGTCGCTGCTGGTGGTCCCCTACGTGATGGCCTCCCAGGCGCTCTCGGGCGTCGCCAAGGATCTGAACAAGATGAGCTCCAAGAGCGCGGTCAAGCTGGTCGTGCCCGAGGACGACCACTCCTCGCTGTATCGCTGGGTTGCGATCCTGACCGGCTCAAAGAACGCGCTGAAGGGAGTCGGCTTCTTCCTCGGCGGCCTGCTGCTCACGCTTTTCGGATTTCAGACTGCCGTGTTGGCGCTCGCGACGCTCGTGCTCACCGCCCTGGTCGTGACGTCTACCTTGATGCGCGGCCACCTCGGCCGCCCGGACAGGACCGCAAGGTTCAAGCAGATGTTCTCCAACAACCGCGCGGTCAACATCCTCGCTGCCGCGCGCACCTTCCTGTTCGCCGCCCGCGACGTGTGGTTCGTCGTCGGCCTGCCGTTCTTCCTCTACTCCGAACTCGGCTGGAGCTTCTGGGCGGTCGGGACCCTCCTCGCCGTGTGGGTGATCGGCTACGGCGCCGTCCAGGCGGCCGCCCCACGCTTCGTCCGCCGTCGGGGCCGCGGCCCCGACGGCGAGCCCGACGGCAGGACCGCTGTATGGCTGGCACTCGGCGTGGCAGTCTGCCCCGCCGCGATGGCCGTAGCCCTCAACACAGGCATCAACCCGACGATCGCGATCGTCGGCGGGCTGATCCCGTTCGGGGTGGCCTTCGCGATGAACTCCGCAGTTCACTCCTACCTCATCCTCGCCTACGCCGACAACGACAAGGTGGCAATGAACGTCGGTTTCTACTACATGGCCAACGCCATCGGGCGCCTCGCCGGCACCGTCCTCTCAGGCCTGCTCTATCAATGGCACGGGCTCACCGCGTGCCTGTGGACATCAGTTGCGTTCCTGGTCGCGGCCGGCCTGCTGTCACTCCTTTTGCCGACCGAGGTCGCGAGGGGCACACGACCAACCCAGCTGTCGCAGGCAGCCTAGTCTCGCGAGCGAGGGCGTGAACCGGTGGAATCCGGTCGGATCAGACATGACTGGCGCGGGACTGGCGCGAAAGTTCGGTGCAAGAAGCCCTGGGCGTGAGGCCCAGGCCGGTGATCTTGCGAGACTCGAGCCAGTCGTAGACCCCACCGTTCCATTGACTACCATGGATGTAATGGTGTCCGAACGCGCACCGGGGAGAGATCTGCCCTCATGAGCCAAGCCATCACCCATCCATCCGAGGCTGCGGTGATCCAGCGGCTGTCGACGCTGGATCGCTTCCTGCCGCTGTGGATCGCCCTCGGGATGGCGGGTGGTCTGGCGCTCGGCTCGGTGGTGCCGGGCCTAAACGACTTCTTGGACAAGCTGAAGGTCGGGACGGTCAGCCTGCCGATCGCGCTTGGGCTGCTGCTGATGATGTATCCGGTCCTGACGAAGGTCCGCTACGAGGACATGGGCAGGATGCGCGGCGACGGCCGGATGTTCGGCGTCTCGCTGTTCCTGTCGTGGGTGATCGGGCCGGCGTTGATGTTCGCCCTGGCGTGGCTGTTCCTGGCTGATCAGCCCGCCTATCGCACCGGCGTCATCGTCGTTGGCCTGGCGCGCTGCATCGCGATGGTGCTCGTCTGGAACGACCTGGCCGGCGGGGACACCGACCGCGCTGCGGTCCTGGTCATCTTCAACGCGATCTTCCAGGTCGTCGCCTACGCGCTGCTCGGCTGGTTCTACCTCAACGCGCTGCCTGACCTGCTCGGCCTGAACAACCAGGGCTTTCACGTCGGCATCTGGGAGGTCGGCCGGACCACCCTCATCTTCCTCGGCATCCCGCTGACGGCCGGCTATCTCACCCGCCGCTGGGGGCTGCGCGCGCACGGCCGCGACTGGTTCGAGTCGACTTTCATCCCGCGCATCGCCCCGATCACGCTCTACGGGCTGCTGTTCACGATCGTGCTGCTGTTCGCCATCCAGGGCGACCACATCACCGCCCAGCCGCTCACGGTCGCCCGCATTGCGCTGCCGCTGCTGGCGTACTTCGCCGGCATGTGGACCCTTGGCTTCCTCATTGGCCGGGCGATGAACCTCGGCTACGCCAAGACCGCAACGATGGCTTTCACCGTCGCCTCCAACGACTTCGAGCTGGCGATCGCTGTCTCCGTCGGCGTCTGGGGCGCCACCTCCGGGCAGGCGCTCGCCGGCGTGGTCGGCCCGCTGGTCGAGGTGCCAGTCCTCGTGACGCTCGTCTATGTCGCGCTGTGGCTGCGCCGTCGCTGGTGGCCAGAGGAGCCCGTCGCGGCCACACCTGTGCCCGAGCCCCTGTGCGAGCCGGTCGGAGAACCCGTGCAGACCCGATGAACTGCCTGGATTGCCACCCCGACGAGGCACCCTCGGTCGACGTGTGCCCACACTGCGGCGCCGGGCTGTGCGCCGAGCACGTCATCGAGTCCGAGGAATACCTGACCTTGACGGGCGCGGCGGGGGCGATGCGACGTTGTCCCCTTCAGTACAGCGGGTTGACCTCGATGGCTTCTTCGTTGGTCTGCGTCGACGCGAGCGTGAGGCCGACCTGTTCGTTCAGCTGGTTCACGAGGACTTCCCGGGCGCCGCCTTCGAACGATTCAGGTTTCTGTTTGCCTGCGGTGGCGGCGTATTTGAGCGTCGCGGTCTTGGTCATCTTCCCGGAGGCGACCGGCGCTATGACGCTCCCGTTCAGGACCGCTGCACCGCTGACGTTGCAGGTGTATTCGAGGAACGGTGCTTTGCCCGCCGCGCGCAGCGACAGGCCGGGATGGACGACTTCTTTGCCTTCTTTTTCGGTGGTGCTGATGATTCCCAGCGTTCCTTCGAGCGTCGAGGTCTGGAGTTCGCCGGGAGCCAGGCCGGCGGTCGTGCACGGTGCCGCGAGCGATTCGCAGCCCGTCAGCTTGATGACGACGTTGCCGACCGTTTTCGGCCCGGTGATCAGGCCGCTGCTGCTCTCGCCGGTGCAGGTCACTCTTTCTTTGCTCGTCGCTTCCAGTTTGACAAGCGTCGTCGGCTTCAGAGCCGTCTCGAAGCCGCCTTTGACCGCTCCGCGAACCCAGTTGTAGGCGCCCGTTTCGGTGGTGCTTTCGGCCGTGCAGCTCGAGTTCGTGTAGGCCCCGCCGCCTCCTGCTTTCACGCAGCGACCGAATTCCGGCCCCGCTTCGGGCGGCAGTCCGGTTTCGGCTTCGCCGTCGGAGTTGGGGCTGTGGATTTCGAGCGGTGTGCTCGGCTGGCTCGTGCCTTCCGCGTCCGTGCTCGTGACCGTGACCAGGTAGGTGGTGCCGGGTTCGACCGGCGCAAGGGTCCCGCTCGAGAAGTACGGGATCCTTTCAACCGTGAGGATCGGCGCGCTCGAGCTCACGGGAGTCGCCGTAATCGTGGAGTGCGTGAGGAGGACCGCTGTTTCGGGGTCGACGGTGTAGCCGACGTTCATCTGCAGGTTGTTGGTTTCATCGTTGAGCAGGACGCTGGCCGTCACGCCCGTCGGCGCGGCCGGCGGCTGGAGATGAGGGTCGACGCTTTCGAGGAACGCGCTCGTGCCCGTGTTGTAGACGCGGTTGCCGTAGGCGTCCGTCGCCGGTATCGCTTCCAGCGCACCGCCCGGCACGGAGTAGGAGCGCGTTTCGCCGAACCAGGTCCAGACGACACCTGCCGTGGCCGTGTACGTGGTGGTTCTGTAGCCGCCGCCCTTGCCGCTCCCGCCGCAGCTCGTCTGCAGGTGCACGTTGCCGATCGGGTAGCCGTTGGACGCGAATCCTGTCGCGTAGACCTGCTCCTGGATCCCTCCGCATGAGTGGCCGAGCACGGCGAACGCGGCTCCCTGGCTCATGTAGAGCGGGACCGTCGTGGAGGCAAGGGCGCTGGAGGCGAGAGCCCCGCAGGCCGCAGCCATAGCAAACACCGTGAGCATCAACTTACGCGCCATGCGCCAGCTCCTCTTTCCGCCTGCAGGTTGGGGCGCGCAGCCATCAAGGGCCGCGCGGCGAACGCTCCACATTGTAGGAAGCACGCGCGCTCAGATCATCACGCGCGTGTGAGAATGAATTCATGCTTCCCACCGCCGCCGGCGCCACGTCGGTCAACATCAAACACCCGACTGCGGGCGACCAGTAGATCCGAGGACGCCGTTACTCACGACACGCGAGTCTGGTTGCGGCCGTTCTCCCTGGGGTCCGGGGTCGGGACTCTGCAGCCGCGCCTCGCGTCGCCCGCCGACGCTAGTTTCCCGCGCGCACCGGGCTACCGGCATGAAACTACGGGTGGGGGGCCGTCCGGTCTTGGTCGTAGCTTCGGCTGATCGGGACATGGGCCTTCACGTCACGGCGGGCAGCGGGTCTCCGCGAGCGCTGCCGAACGCGATGCTGAGCGCGAGCTCACAGAACGCGCCGAGGTGTCCTACCGACGGCTGATCGCCGACTGGAAGGCAACCGGACCAGCCAAGAAGAAGGGCGCCGGCGCGACACGTGGGCACGCACCTTCAAAGCCGTCAAAGCGGCAAGCGGCGCGGCAGGCACAAGCCCAAACGCCTGCGCTTCAGCTCGTCGTCACCGACGCTCAACACAAACTGTTGCACGATCCCATGCAACGCGCTCCGTGATTTGACATTCATCCGTAGCATCGCGGCAGACCGGGATCGCTCTGCCCCGACCGGCTGTGTGTGGAGGCCGCTCAGATGAGCGGTCAGCTTCCCGCGGTCACGTTTTGCCAGCTTCAGCGTAGGTACTGTCATGCGGGCCTGTGAGCACGTCAGGAACGATGCAGAGCTGCTCGCTCGCACACGGGTGGATGCGGAGGCTTTTGGCGTGTTCTACAGGCGCTACGAGCGGCCGATCCTGGGATATCTGCTGGCGCGGGTGCGCGACGCGGAGATCGCGGCGGACCTGACGAGCGAGGTGTTTGCGGCTGCCCTGGAGGCGGCGGACTCGTTTGACGCGGGCCGCAGCGGGTCGGGGAGTGCGAGCGGCTGGCTGTTCACGATCGCCCACAACACGTTGGTGAGCAGCTTTCGACGCGGCCGTGTCGCGGAGGCAGCACGCAGACGGTTGGGCGCCCTGGAGCCGCTGGCTCTCGACGATCAGGACATCGAGCGGGTCCTCGCGCTTGGCTCGAGTGACTCCTTGCTTGAGCTGCTGGGCGAGCTGCCCCCGGTCGAGAGGGACGCGATCTTGGGCCGTGTAGTCGATGAGCGTGACTATGCCGAGCTCGCTGGTGAGCTGGGTTGCTCGACGCTCGTGGTGCGCAAGCGCGTGAGCCGCGGTCTTGCGCGGCTTAGAAACGCAGGCGAACGGAGCGAGCTGAAGCCATGAGCCCATCACCAACCTCAGACGACATGACGGTCCTGCCGCAGCTCGAGCGGCTGCTGGTCGCGACGGCCCGAGAGCGCACTGACGCGCCCACTGGGGACCACACGGTCGCCGCCGGGCCACCGACGTTTGTAGCCGTCAATTCGGGGCGCCCGCGAGGCCGCGTGCGCTCGCGCTCGCCGCTGCTGATCGCTGTGCTGATCATCCTGATGGTGCTGTTGGCGGCGGCGGGGGCGGCCGCTGTGCTGCTGATCAGCGAAGGGAGCCCGCTGCCGTCCCCGAGCGCAACCGATGTGGCGCCCTGGGAACACCCGGTCCCGGACAGCGTGATGCTGGCCGGCCTGGACGCACCTGACCCGGAAGGCGGCCCGCCGTGGGACGTGCGGATCTTCAGGAGCAGCTCTGGGGAGACGTGCACGGCTGTGGGGCAGATCTTCAACGGCAAATTCGGGATAGTGGGCCTGGACCACGTGTTCCGCGCGCTGCCGGTCACCGGAGTTGACGCGTGCGGGGTGCCGGGGATCGCCGGTCCCGTCCTGGCGGGGGCGCGCCAGTTCGCCGGCCGCACCGCCGGAGAAGCACGGACGGTCGTCAACGGCGTCGCCGGGACGGGAGCGCGGTCCGTGATCGCTTACGGGCAAGGCGGGGAGCGGAGGCTGGAGCTTGGCCCGCAAGGGAGCTTCATCACGGTCTACCAGGGGCTGCTCGGCGAAGTGCGCCCCCGGATAGTCGTGACCACCGCGGGCGGCCGCTCCGATGCGATCTCGTTCGCGGCCTCGGCGGCGTTCGAAACGGCTGATCCCGATGGCGGCGCGCCGTGGCAGGTCAGCGGCGGCTCGGCGATCGGGACTCCGGGCGCGAGCGGGGATGAGAACTGCGCGCAGGCATCCCAGGAGCTCGGACCCGGCAGCCCGGGCGGCCCGTCAACCGAGGCGGAAACCCCCTCAATATGCGGACGACTTGCGTCCGAGCCGCTGTTCGTACGGTTTCACCGCTTCGATCCAGGTGACGGCGAAAACACCGGCAACCCGTGGGGTAACAACCCGGCACGCACACTCGTTTACGGTGCTGCGTCCCTGCGCGTGCGGACCCTCACGCTGATGGGCGCCGGGCGTCCTCGTCCGGTTGCGATCGATCCGCACGGCGGCGCGTTCCTTGCGGTCCTGGACGGGCACCTCGACCCGCGCGGACTCACGCTCGTCGCGAGGCTCACGGACGGGCACACCGTGCGCTTCACCCATTCCACGGTCCTCTTCGACGGGCAGACGGGCAAACCCGTCCACGAAGTCGCCGTGGCGCCGTACCGTTCCGTCGTCGATCACGGCGCGTTCTTCGCGCCGCTCGAGGACCCGATCTACAGGACCGTGGTCGAGACCCAGCACGCCGCGGACCTGGCTGGCGGCCCCGCATGGAGCCTTCGCAGCTGGCAGGGGCACGTCGACCCAAGGGCCAAATTCGGTGCCGTAAAGCACCCCTCGCTGTTTGACTGCTGGCAGGCGGGCGTCATCCAGGAAGGCCATCTCCTGCAGCCAGACCCCGGCGGGACTCCGATTCCCCTGAACGTCTCCACTGGCTCACCCGGCGAACCGGGGACCCACTGCACCGGAGCCGAAGCACCCACAGCCGAAAACCTCACACCAACAATCGCCGCCTACCCGAAGAACGCCGGCGAATATGCGCCGCTGCCCGTCAGGACCGTCATCGCGGGAGTCGTCGAGCCGCCGGCAACCCACGCGCTTCTCCTCGGGGCGGGCGCTCCGCGACCCATCACCACCGACGCCAACCATGCCTACCTGATCGTTCGTCCGGGCAACTACTGGGCCAGTCCCGTGAAGGTCACCGCCCGCCTACCGGACGGGCGGACCGTGATGTCCTACGCCCAGTCCACGCCTCCAAACCTGCGACCGCAGGTTCGGGCGCCCTCGCCCGACGGGTCGGCGCCGTGGGGATTCACGCAGACATCGCTGTGCCCCAGCTACTGGGAGATCTCCGAGATTGGCCGCGTCATCGGCGATCGCTTCGCCTACATCTCAGAAACCACAGGACAGGTAGCTCCCGGGCCCGAAGGAAACTCGAGCGGGTCGCCGTGCGGCAGCCGAAACGCCCGCGCGCAAGAACGCGACGAACCACTCGGCGGAGAGGAGGGCGGGCAGCCCAAGGCGCCGCTCGGGATCACCGTCGACCAGTCCCTCTCAGAACGCGTCCAGCCACCGACAGAGGCAGAAATCCAGCGGCGTACCCTGCCCGGCAGCACCGTCATCGCCGGCGCCGCGGCAGCCGACGTGAAGTCGATCACCCTGACCACACCAGCCGACGTCCGCACCGTCCAGCCGACCGGCCCGCACCACGTCTTCATCGTCGTCTACGACGGCGTCTTCTACCGCGGAACCTTCACAGCCACCGCACTGCTCACGAACGCCAAGATCGTGACCCAGCGCATCCGCGGCGGCCCAGACAACCGATACGCGGCACCCGAGCCCGCGCCCCGCCCCCTCGCCGCACAGCTGCGCGCCGACGAGCGCACCCTCCGCGGAATGAGCGCCCAGGTCACCGCCGTCCTGCACGCCAAGCCCTCTGAGCGCGCCAAGCTGCTCAACGGCGTCCCGCTGTCGCAGCTACTGCGAGGCCTCCACCAAATCCGCGCCGTCGTTGCGGACGAGCATGCACGCATCGCCTTCGTCCAGAACCATCCCGGGATCCTGCCGCCGGAATAGCCGACGATGACCCGCCGGGGCTGGGGAGCAATCTCGACTATCGGGGAAAGCGACTGCCCGCTCGCGTTCCCGTATCGGCTCGCAGTCGGGACACGCCACGAGAACTGTCTGGATCGCCAGCGCGCAGGGTGACGCTCATCCACCGCAGCGTGAGGCGCCGCGCGTCACAGATCCGGGCACTCGCGGCACTCTATGCCCGATGGACGATGCCGATGCGTTTTCTGAGCTCTATCGACGGGAGGGCGAAGCGGTGCTGGTTTTTCTAACCCGCCGTACCCTCGACGTCGAGGTCGCCCTCGATTTGACGGCCGAGACTTTCGCGATCGCGCTGACCTCATGGCGGAAGCTGTCGGGCTTGGCCGATGAGCAACGGCGAGCGTGGCTGTTCACCGTTGCGGCACGGCGCTTTGGGCGCTATCTGCGCCGCGCGAGCGTCGAGCGCCGGCTTGTGGCCCGGCTCGGTATCGATGTTCCCCAGGCCGCCCCTGAGGACATTGCGCTGATCGAGCAGCGTGCCGGTCTCGGCGAGCTGCGGACCGCGCTCGGGCGCGAGCTGTCGCTGCTCAGCGGCGAGCAGCAAGAGGCACTGCATCTGAGGGTGGTGGAAGAGCGCCCGTACGATGAGGTCGCGGCGACGCTTGGTGTCTCTGAGCAGGCGGCTCGAGCCCGGGTCTCCCGCGGCTTGAGAGCGCTTGCCAGAACGCTGGAGCCATATCGTGCGGCGCGGGAGGGATCCTCGTGAACGAGCGGGCGCGTGTCCTTGACGAGCTCGGCGTCGCGCTGGACCGCGCCGCCAGGCGCCAGTTCGCCGGCCGCTCGCGGCCGGTCCGGGCGCCGCGCAGACTGAGCCTTCTGGCCGTGGTTGTTGTGCTCCTTGTGCTCGCGGCGGCGGCGGCTGCGGCGGCGGTGTTCATCTCCTCCGGTTCGTCGCTGTCGGCACCGCGGGCTCAGGACCTGGAGTCCGGCGGGATTCCGGTGCCGTCGACGGTGCATCTCGCGGGGCTTGATGTCGCTGACCCTGAAGCGGGTGCGCCGCCGTGGGATCTGCGGCTCTCTCGCAGCAGCTCGGGTGAGACGTGCACCGCTGTCGGCCAGGTACTCAACGGTCAGTTCGGGATCGTGGGGCTCGACCATGTCTTCCGGGTGCTGCCGCTCGGCGGGGTTGATGTGTGCGGCTTCGGTTCGGTGGACGGGCCGGTGCTTGCGGGTGCGCGGGTGTTCTCAGGCTCCAGCTCGATGGAAGCCAGGACCGTCGTGAATGGGGTTGCGGGAGCCGGCACA
>Ga0187803_10001041_pt1 | contig 10809 bp, 9 predicted proteins | sample NC_wetland_sal_i_2_FD_132425 | JGI IMG/M metagenome (GOLD analysis project Ga0187803, IMG submission 132425) | Wetland sediment microbial communities from Neuse River Estuary, North Carolina, USA - Control_3 | ecosystem: Environmental > Aquatic > Freshwater > Wetlands > Sediment | place: USA...
CAGGACGTCTTTTGCTCCAGTCTCGATCGTTGATCGACGAGTCGGTTCTTTGAGTTTTGGAGATTTGGCAGGACGGGCTTCTGAATTGAAAATCGATTCCGTGAAACCGCCAGTGGTTCCCGGCTGAGCAATGTTGAGTTTATGAACCTCTGGATGCCGCGGTTCGGTACCCAGATCATTGTTGAAGGCAGAGATAGGGCTCGATAGATAAAGGAGACCTATTCCCAGGGAGAGGAGGAACTTGCCCACCATGATCAGCCTCCTATGGAAACCTGCTGATGGGGGATAAGTCTATTTCGACAACAGACACACTTTGGAGCTCTGTTCAGTAAAACCTATTCACAAATGGCGGGAGCAACCACAAAAGCCACCCGGAATGAGATTTTAAACCTTCAGGAAGGACGCGACAACACGATCGTTGTCATTCCACACAGCCACACGTAGAGGAATTAGAGCTGGAAGAGGTCGTAAGTTCTTCGATCCGCAAGAAGGAGGCGGCACGCCATGATTGGAAGGATATTCACATCGGCAATTGACCTCGATGTGGCGGGCGTTTGCAGGTGTTTGTTTGAAATGGTCTGATCAGTTCCAGAATTTAGGCGGTAACTACATTTTTGAAAGCGGTACCGCCACTCCTGCGGATTGAAGAGCTCGCGTCTGTCCTCTGAATCTCAACTGGTTTCGGTTGTCAAAGAGCGTATGCTGAGGATCGCTTCAATGCCTGGGACCGAAGAACGGGGGCCGAAGATTACTGATTCCATGGATTACATTTTTCAAGTGTACATTTTTAGTGCCAAATTCTAAGTTTTCTCTCCCCGTAAATTCCCCTTTTGAATCAGCACATTCCGAGCACACAATCTAGAATCGGTCACTTCAATTGAAACACAATGACAAAAAGGTGCCGCAACAATAACGTTGCATGCAACGCTTTCTTGTGAATTTTGGCTCAATACTCAGCCCCGACATGTCATCTTCCCCTTTGAAAGAGGTGAAAGAAATTGAAGCGCCAGGGTACCAGCTCTCGGAGTGGACCGGATCAAAACGTGTGAACCCGCTCGCGATCAGCAGTCATTTCCAGTGGTGATGAGTTTTTGGCACGACGGTGTCGGTTGCAGAATCTTAGAAACAGTCCAATTCTTCGGCGCTGATCCGTCGTTTGGATCCGGGTAACGGTGGATCGGGATTGCCTCCTTAAAGCGGTCAGCTCATAGACTGACCTCTATGGCCGGAAGATCAACCCGGATCGAGGCGCACACGACTGATGCTACGGCCGAGACCATTCGACCCGCAGGGGATCATGGTCGCTCCAGTGGATCTTAAGCGATCCTTGGTTGGCGTGGCGCAGCTCCTTTCCAAGCAAGACAGCTAACGTGCGGTGTGTTGTGTACACCGAAAATCCCTGTCCATTCGATTCAAGTTTGAGCAACCGGGCCAAAGGATTGCGTTGACGTTCCCGCAACGCCACACGCCGAATCTGCGACAGGATGTTTTCTTTGTGTGAAGGCAAAAAATCGCCCGAGAGCCTCACAATCCCTCCCACTTTTCCTTCGCGCTCGAGGCGGCAGCCCGGACATTCAACTTGCAGCAGCTTCTTATCGTTTGCCGGGGGCCGGGTGGGGTAACACCAACGCTTGCCATGATAGACCGCCTGACAGCGTTTACAGATTGCGCTTCCGGCGTTATGCGCCTCATGGGCGTTCAAACCGTCATCAATTCGATATGAACGCGGGGAAGGATGAGAACCGGGAGCATGCAAGGGAACGGACTTCGTTTGAGTCTGGATTTTGGGAACGCCATGGAGTCGACCACGGCGGCCCGGACGGGTGGATCCTGAAACCATCACGTCTCCTTTCTGGCCACTGGAAGACGCATTCGGTGCCGAGCCGGGCTTTCATGAGCCTCATGCAGCATTGTGATCACAAGTCTGGCTTGTATATTCTAGCAGGAGTCCCGTCGCAATTCAACCTCGGCACTGAGCTTCGCCCGGACATGTTCTCGAATGTGCTATCCTTCGCTTCTGCGGGGGTGACCCGCTCCTTTGCCTCGGGCCTCCCCCGGCGGCAAAGGTCTCATTTTTCCTGCAATGATTCGATGTAACGCATCAATGCATACACATCCAAGGAGGATTCAATCGACCCTTTGGTGCGGCGGAAGCGCGTGCCCCACACGGGCATTTCCCTTGTTCCGTGCGCGGACACTGTTTTTTCACCATCCACAAACGCGACCACATGAATCTCATCAAACTTTCCTTCGTTGTGCTTGGCGATTTGAGTCAGATCAGTCGGCTTCGACTTCAATGCGGGTGCAACGGGGCCCCCACCCCGGGCGTCCTTCCCGTGGCAGGAGGCACAATTGGTCTCATAAAGCTTCTTGCCGCGATCTAGATCCTGGGATGGCTGAGCCTTAACCACCGCTTCTGTTTTGGCTTGAGCATACGTCAAGGAACTGACTGCAAGCCCGAGAAACAAGCCGAGGAGTAGGAACACGGATAACGATTTCTTCATAGAAGCTCCTTTCAGAATCTGCACTGCCGCATGCAGTCGCAGAATTCATTCCCGCGTTTCCCAATCCCGGACCGAAATGGAAGACGGGAAAGCCCTGAGGCTTCAGTGGTGCTGGACTTGCTCGACAGGTGACTACACCAGGGTTGGCTGACGAGTTAACGAAAGAACCGTCGGCTGGACAAGCCGGTCAAAATCCGCGTAGTTCATTCGAATCGTGTCCGTGTGAGTTCCGGCGTTGAACACAATTTCGGCATCCCGGGTCAGCAGGGTGTCGACGAAGACGGGCAACCCGTAGAGATTTCCAAACGGGGCCATGGCACCGACTTCACAGTCCGGGAAAAGGACCGCAAAGTCGTACTCGGTGGCCAACGTGAGGTGCTCATAGGGCAGCGCGTGCTCCAGGGCAGATAGATCCACTTTGTGCGAAGCGGGAACCACCGCCATGACAAACTTGCTGTCGGCACGTAATATGACCGTCTTGGCCATCTCGCGCCCCTTCACGTGCTGGACGGCGGCGATTTCCTGAGCGGTATACGCTAGCCGATGCGTGCAGTGCGTATACGGCACTTTGTTTGCTTCGAGGTACTCCTTCAGTCGGTTTGTGATCGACATGGGTCACCTCTTTCTCCGATGTTTAACGGATGGCAGGCCATCCCGCGGATGACCGTATTTCACTTTTCACCTTCAGCCCGACCCCGCTGGGCCGGCGCTGAAACCTTTGAGATCCCTCCTGGCGGACTCCTGGTCCGTGCTGTGATTGGTCCCCAGACCCGCGGAATCAGGCAGCACTTTTCGAACGCTGATCGATCCGCTGATAATTCCGCTCGTCATATCCCAGATAGATTTGTCGGGGTCGCGCGATCTTCTGCTCCGGATCTGTTAACATTTCCTGCCATTGCGCAATCCAGCCGGAGGTCCGGCCAATGGCAAAGAGCACCGGAAACATGTCGACCGGGAACCCCATCGCCTGGTAAATGAGCCCGGAATAGAAATCGACGTTCGCGTAGAGCTTGCGCTGGATGAAGTATTCATCACGCAACGCGATCTGTTCCAGTTCCAGGGCGATATCGAGCTTGGGATTGCGCCCGGTCACTGCGAAGACGTCCTCAGCGAGCTTCTTGATGATTTTGGCGCGTGGATCAAAGTTCTTGTACACCCGGTGGCCGAACCCCATCAGTTTCCCCTTGCCTTCCTTTACGCCTTTGATAAAACCGGGAATGTTCTCCCGGGTGCCGATCTGGTCCAGCATGTACAGGACTTCAGCATTGGCGCCGCCGTGAAGCGGGCCATACAGCGCGGCCGCCGCCGCCGCCACCGCGGAGAAGGGATCGACATGCGAACTGCCGACCCCCCGCATGGCGCTGGTGCTGCAGTTCTGCTCGTGGTCCGCATGGAGGATGAACAGGACATCCAAGGCGTGTTCCAGGATTGGGTTCGGTTTGTATTTGGGTTCGGTCATCTTCCACAGCATATTCAGGAAATTGCCGGCGTAGCTGAGATCATTGTCCGGATAGGCGTAGGGCATGCCCAGGGAATGCCGGAAGGCAAACGCGGACAGAGTGATCATTTTGCCGATCAGCCGGTAGATCTGTTTCTTTCGATTCTCGGGATCATGAATCTCTTTGGCATCCTTGTAAAACGTCGACAAGGCGCCGACGGTACCCACCAGCATTCCCATGGGGTTGGCGTCGTAATGGAATCCGTCCATGAACTTCTTTATGTTTTCGTGGATGATGGTGTGGTGATTGATCTGGTACGTCCAATCGTCCAACTGTGCTTGGGTGGGCAATTCCCCATGGATGAGCAAATAGGCTGTTTCCAAATAGTTTGATTTCTCCGCTAGCTGCTCAATGGGGTATCCTCGATAACGCAGAATACCCTTGTCGCCGTCGATGAAGGTGATTTTGCTCTTACAGGAGGCTGTGTTCATGAAGGCGGGGTCGTAAGTCATCATGCCGAACTCTTCAGGCTTTACCTTGATCTGACGCAGGTCCAGGGCCTTGATCGTGTCGTGTTGGATCGGAATCTCGTAGGTCTTGCCGGTTCGATTGTCGGTAATGGTGAGAGTTTCTTTTCCCATGGTGTTTTCCTCGTTTAAGGTTTAAAGATTGAAGTGGGTACAACGTGAGATAAGAGCAGATCAGGAGCCGATCCATGCGGTCCGCCAGGAAGGCGGACCGCATGGATAAGTGTGTATTCTATACCATCATCTCAGCGCGTTGGTAGCGGTAAGCCGGAGTACACCACTCGGCGTACTTCGGGAATTTATTCACAACCACCGCACCATACATCCGCTGTAATTCCCGGGTGACCATCCCAATTTCCCCGGTCCCGACGATCCGGCGATCCACGGAGCCAATGGGGGCAATTTGGGCGGCCGTTCCACAAAAGAAGAGTTCGTCGCAGACGTAAAGTTCGCTGCGATCGATCTTGCGGACCTCAACGGGGAGATGCAGTTCCTCCTGAGCCAGGCGAATGACGGAATCGCGAGTGATGCCTTCGAGAATATTCTCCGTTTCCCCCGGGGTGATGAGCTTGTGGTTTCTCACCATGAAAATATTAAAGCCCGGCCCTTCACTGACGTGGCCGCTTTCGCTCAGCATCACCGCCTCATCAAAACCACTGGAATGGGCTTCATCAGCGGCCAGGGCGCAATTGACGTACCCGCCGGAGATCTTGCCTCGGCAGGGAATGGCGTTATCTTCGGTTCGACGCCACGAAGAGGTGCAAACGCTCAGTCCGCGCCGGGTGTCGAGGTAATCACCAAAAGGAACAGTGACGATAAAGAAGTCGTCGTCCGAGGCCAGCCGGACTCCGATGCTTTTGGTCGATTTATACGCCAGGGGACGAACATAAATGTTCTCTGTAAATCGATTCCGCTGGACCAGCTCTGCCGTAAAGTCACACATTTCCGACACACTCAGCGGCATGGTGATTTTGAGCAATTTGCAGTTGCGTTTCATCCGCTCGTAATGCTCGCGCATGCGGAAAAAGTAAATTTCCTTGCTTTCGGCATCCCAGTAGCCGCGAATCCCTTCGAAGACCGCAGTGCCGTAATGCAAGGCCTGGGTCAGGATGCTGACATTGGCATTTTCGAGGGGGATGAAGCCCCCCTGGAAATAAACTTGAACGTTTTGAATTTCGGGATGCGGAATCATGGACGTGAGCTCCTTTGAGGTAGACCCTCGGTGAGAAGAGAAAAGCGAGCGCTCTGCGGCAGAAAATGGAGCCATCACCCCTCCCGGCGCCGGACCCTTGGCTTCCCCTTCCGACTGAACAGGCTAGAGGAGTTCAAGCCCTGACAGACCGCCCGCGTGTAGATCGGTCAACAAAGTCGCGCTGATCCGGGTTTTTTACTGGACGGCCTCGCCTGCGTGCAGCCGCTCCTTCTTCTCCATGAGTTGTTCCGGTGTTTCACGGACATCGGGATTCGGAACAATACACTCGACTGGGCAGAGGGGAATGCACTGAGGCTCGTCAAAGAACCCCACACACTCCGTGCAACGGTCTGAATTAATGACATAGATCCCGTCCTGAGAGATGGCCTGATTGGGACAAGGCGGCTCGCATGCGCCGCAAGAGATACAGTCTTCCGTAATCATTAATGCCATGAGATTTTCTCGCTCCTTTAAGAATTAGGTTGTCACCGCGTCTAACCCGGGTCGCTGGGACAAATCCCGCCCGGCGCCCCGTCATCGCTTGGAACAAACGCTCAATGAAGCACAAAAAAACTGCTCCTGCCGACACGACGGTTCGTTACACCCTCAAGACTGCCTCCATCTCCTCAACGGCGTTCATTCCCGCTTCAATGGCGCGCCGGTTCATTTCGATCAATTTCGGGTTCTTGACCAGGGAGTCGATGGCGGCAAAGACTGCTTCCCGGGTCAACAAGCGGGTCTTTGCAATGAGCGCCCCAATCACAACCATGTTGGTTACCTTGGCGGAGCCGATCTTCTCGGCAATTTCCGTGGCTGAGAGAGGGACCGTCTCGAGATCGTCCCTCGCTGGAGGCTCATCGATCAACGATGAATTGTAGATGACGAGTGCGCCAGGTGTCGCTTCCGGAAGGAACTTCTGTAAGGAGGGCTTATTAAGTGAGAGGAGTATGGTGGGTCGAGACACGAGTGGCGATCCGATCTCGTGCCGTGAGAGACGGACGTGGCAATGTGCTGTGCCACCCCGCATTTCTGGTCCATAAGAAGGAAGCCAAGAGACACGATATCCACTTAGCATCCCACTCTCAGCCAAGACCTCGCCAAGGAGAAGCACTCCTTGGCCGCCGAATCCTGCGATTTTGATTTGTGGGTTCTGGTATTTTTCCGGGGCTGATTCAGTGAAAGGAATCGCTTCCGTTGTTGCCGGGACGGCTGACGCCCCTCCCTCATAAAAACGAGAGCGTTCATTATAGTTTCCCAACAGGGTCGCCCGGCCGCTCGTCTCTCCAGGACGCTCCGTGGCCCGAATCCCCAGGATGGCTGGAATCTCTTCGAGGGAGACGGGCTTCCTCACCGACGGCGCCGGAGCAGGCGGGGCGCTCGACTCTTCGGTTTGGTCACCCGCTGGGGTACCGGCCGGGATCCGACCTGCCTCCGAAACGGCGCCTGATCCAACTGAGACCGCCTGGGAGGGCTCCGCGGTTTTGAGCTGGATCGCGGTTTTATCCCGATACACTCCCAGCTTGAAATACGGCATCATGTTCTCTGCCAGCCATTTTCGGGCCTCTTGTGGCGTCATTTTCCAGATGGTTGGGCAGGGTGAAAGAATCTCGACCAGCGAAAAGCCAAGCCCGTCGATCTGATTTTGAATCGCTTTACGAATGGCTTTACGTGTCCGCATGTTGTTCTTGTTGTCATAAATGGCAGTACGTTCGATGTATACCGGAGCTTCCAGAGCTGATAGCAATTCGCAAACCCGCATGGGATATCCTTCGTTCTGCAAACTCCGTCCGAAGGGCGACGTGGTCGTCTTCTGACCGATCAACGAGGTCGGGGCCATCTGCCCGCCCGTCATTCCATAGATTGCGTTGTTCACGAAGAACACCGTGATGCCTTCCCCCCGATTGGCCGCATGGAGGATTTCGTTTCCGCCGATGGCCGCCAGGTCGCCATCTCCCTGATAACTGAGAACAATGGAGTGAGGGCGAGAGCGTTTCACGCCCGTGGCCACGGCGGGTGCTCGCCCGTGGGGGGATTGAACATTGCCGACATCGAAATAGTAATAGGCAAACACGGAGCAGCCCACGGGGCTGACCAGGATCGTTCGATCCTGAATTCCCAGATCATCAATACTCTCCGCGATCATTTTATGAATGACTCCGTGTCCGCAACCGGGACAGTAGTGAGTCACATGGGTGTCCCCATCCTTCCGCTCAAATGAACTGTAGATCGACTCGGCTCGTTGTTGGACAATCGTGTACATTCTCGTCAGCTCCGTGTTCGATTAGAAGTAGGTCGTTCTTGCTGCATGCCCCGGACGTCCTCGCCTAAACTGCATGCAAACCCATGGGAACCGCCATCGCCTCGTTGCACTCCGCAGGATGCGAGATCGACGATTTGATTACATCAAAGATCTCTTCGGTGGATGGCACACATCCGCCCATTCGGCTAAAGAAATCACAAGGATGACGGCGTGAAATGGCCAGACGGACATCATCCACCAGCTGGCCATCGCTCAATTCCACCGTGAGGAAACGCTCAGTGGATAATGAGAGTTCCGCAAGTTGCTGGGTGGGAAAGGGAAACAGTGTGATCGGGCGGAACAAGCCCGCCCGGATCCCATAGTGGCGGGCCATGTCAACCGCCGATCTCAAGACACGCGATACGATGCCATACCCTACCAGCACGAGATCCGCATCTTCCACCTTGTATGCCTCATATCGGACTTCCGTGTCCCGGATCTTCTGGTACTTGTTGGCCAATCGCAGTTCATGTTGTTCCAGGGCCTCATGTGAAAGGTAGATCGAGGTGAGCACATTCTTTCGGGTTTCCGCATCGCCTCGAACCGACCAGTCCTTCACTGGCGCTTCCATGGCGGTGGCCGGGAAATCCACCGGTTCCATCATCTGTCCGATGTAGCCATCGGTCAGGACCACCGCGGGATTTCGATACTTGTCGGCCAGGTCGAATGCCAGCATGGTCAGGTTACACATTTCCTGGGCGGAATTGGGAGCCAGGACGATATTGTGGTAATTGCCATGGCCTCCACCCTTGACCATTTGGTTGTAGTCTCCCTGTTCGGGACCAATGTTGCCCAGGCCTGGACCACCCCGCATGATGTCGGCGATGACACAAGGCAGTTCCGATCCAGCAAGGTATGAAATCCCCTCCTGCATCAAGCTGATCCCGGGACCTGACGAGGCCGTCATACAGCGCAAGCCGGCCGAGGACGCGCCGTAGATCATATTGATTGAGGCCACCTCGCTCTCCGCCTGCAAGAAAGTCCCCCCCGCCAAAGGAAAGTAATAAGCGGCTGCTTCAGCGATTTCGCTCGCCGGCGTGATGGGATATCCGAAATAAGCGCGGCAACCCGCCAGAATGGCGGCCTTTATGATGGCTTCATTACCCTTGATCAATTCTTTGCTCATGGTCACTCATCCGCTTTTGAAATTTTGATTTTGAAAACTGCGCTCCCTGGTTCGAGCCGTAAAGATTGTTCCCGCGGCAACAGCATCCGGTCGCCTGTTTGGTAGGCCCGGTCGCTGTCAAGCCGCCTTGTCCTGCTTGGTCTTGGGTTCCTCTTCCCATTTATAAACCGTGATTGCCCCAGGCTCTGCGCAGACATAGAAGCAAATTCCGCATCCTGTACACCCGTCTCCCAGATACTGTGCGGGGTGGTAGCCCTGGACATTGAGTGAGGTCGACAGTTTAATCACTTTAGGTGGACAGGCGTCGATACATACAGCGCACCCCTTGCATTCATCCTGGATGATTTCGATCTTCCCACGATTTGGACTGGCCATCCGATGTTCCTCTCTGTAATGTCTGATCTTGATGTTCCCGGATATTCCGAACGACCGGGCTCGATTTCTCCCCCCTCAAGCAACTTCGACAGGCACGTGAACCTTGAGAGGCAACCACTTTTGGTGGAACGCAAATTCGTACAACTCATCACGGAATTTCGGATGGGCAATGTCGATCAGCGCCAGGCAGCGTTGCCGGACATTTCTCCCATGGAGGTACGCCACCCCGAATTCCGTGACCACGAAGTGCACATCGCCCCGGGAGGTGACGACACCCGCTCCCGGGTCAAGCCGGGGGACGATTCGCGAGACGGCCCCGTCTTTCGCCGTCGCTGGGAGAGCGATAATCGGCTTGCCCCCTTTGGATCGAGCCGCCCCGCGAATGAAATCGACTTGTCCCCCGATTCCGCTGTAAATCGAATGGCCGATCGAGTCGGCACACACCTGGCCGGTCAGATCCACCTGAATGGCTGAATTGATGGCCACCATTTTTTCGTTCTGGGCGATGATGAAAGGATCGTTCACGTATTTTGTCGGATGGAACTCGAACAGGGGATTGTTATCCACAAAATCAAAAGCGCGCTTGGTCCCCAGCAGAAATCCGGCAATGATCTTCCCGGGGTGGAGCGTCTTCCGTTCGCTGTTCACGACGCCCATTTCCACAAGTTCAGCCACGCCGTCAGAAAACATCTCGCTATGGATCCCCAGGTCCTTCTTTGACCGCAGAAAAGAGAGCACGGCATCCGGGATTCCCCCAATACCGAGTTGCAGCGTCGACCCGTCTTCAACCAACTCCGCCGCGTGACGGCCAATGGCGCAATGCAGCTCGCTCGTTTGGACCTGTTTGATCTCCAGGACCGGCCGCGAACATTCGACGATGCGGTCAATCTTGTGGACATGGATGAAGGCGTCTCCCAGAGTTCGCGGCATCTGATCGTTCACGTGAGCAATGACTGTTTTCGCCACCTGACATGCTGTCAGGGTGGTATCGACCCCCACTCCAAAACTGCAGAAACCGTGCTCATCGGGAGGGGAGACCTGGATCAGAGCGACATCAATGGGCAGCGATCCGTTGACGAACAGACCTTCGATCTCGCTCAGGAAGATGGGGGTGTAATCGGCTCGCCCTTCATTGACGGCTTGTCGAACGTTGCCACCCACGAACATGGCATTGTGGCGGAAGTGTCCTTCCATTTCCGGCTTGATGTAGTCGGCATTGCCCATCGTGAGCAAATGCACCACTTCCACATTCTGAAGGTTTGGAGCGCGTGCAATCAACGCTTCGACGAGGACTTCGGGTTCGGCGCAGCCCGGATGAATGTACACGCGGTCGTTTGACTTCACGAC
>Ga0187803_10001042_pt1 | contig 10806 bp, 13 predicted proteins | sample NC_wetland_sal_i_2_FD_132425 | JGI IMG/M metagenome (GOLD analysis project Ga0187803, IMG submission 132425) | Wetland sediment microbial communities from Neuse River Estuary, North Carolina, USA - Control_3 | ecosystem: Environmental > Aquatic > Freshwater > Wetlands > Sediment | place: USA...
CTGACGAGGATGTTTCCAGCGAACTTGTAGATGCTTTCTACATCCGAGGCTTTGGCGAGCTCCTCAAGCGCCTTCTCTGTCTCTGTAAGCTCCATCTCGACCTGCTGTTTCTGAATGAGCACTGCCTGCAGGTTCTGCTGCACCTGGTCGTAGCGCGCCAGTTGCTCCCTGATGTATGGCGGAAGTTCAGCTTGGCTCAATTATCGACTGGCGACCTCACTGGTCAATTAAAGCCTTTCGAGGGTCAGGCTATGGTTCGAATCTTCTCGAGAATTTCTCGCGCCCTGTCCGCGACCTCACCAGGTTGCTCGCCCTCGATCTTGACGATGCATACTCCTCGTCTAATGACTGATGAGGGTACTGCCTGCTTGATTGCCTCAGCCGTCGCATTGTCTGCCCTAAACGATATCCTGAGTTCGACTGAGCTTATCGGCTTATCTGGCTTTGGGCGGGCTAAGGTCGAAGGCGCCACCTGCTACCGTGTAACCACACGACTTGCACTTCCAGATTCCTGAAGAAGTCCTCCTTAACTTCATGCTCGAGCACGATGGGCACTCCCTCGCAGCCTTCAGCGTTCTGAAGACCCGCGCGTACCTCTTCCTGAGCGTGCCGCCGAATTTCGCTCCCAGGCCCCTAACGTTCTCTTTGGCTCGTGGCATTACTTCGTCGCTTCCAGAATCTGGGCACGAATCTCTCTGCCGACCCTGATTGATATGTCCGCCGCCTCGAGCACCTGGGCTGGGGTGATCGTGCTGGCCTCTCCCTTCTGGCTTGCGCAGACGTTGCCGTCATCGTCAGTCGTTATGGTAACTCGCATGTCCATCGCGCACTCCTCTTCAGAATTGGGGTCAACCACTAGGGTGTCACCAATCCTGGCCACTGTGACAGAGACTGGGGTCCTCCCTACCGGCACAGGTATCTCCTCGTCCTTCGCGACGACCTTGTCATTTTCGACGACGTACTTCTTCATCTTCGCCGTCCTGAGCGCCGAGACGACCGCGTAACTCGTGGCGTCGAAGAGGTTTCCGTCCACGTTCATTATGTTCACATCGACGAACACAGTGTAGACTGTCTTGCCGGGGATGATGCAGAGCTTCTTCAAGTCGACCATCTCAGATTCGCGGACCCCTCTGTCGACGACCCTCGCCAACTCGATGGCTTCCTCTGAAGGTGGGCCCGGCTCCGCGTACGGAGAAGCCAATGGGAGTATCTCTGCGTTGACCACAAGCAGCCCCTTGTCTGGGGTGTCGGGGAATGGGGTTCCCGTCGCGATCTTTACGCCCGCAATGACTTCCGTGTTCCCCAGGGTGACAATCGCCGAGCCGTTTGCCTTCTGAATAACGCCAGTCTGAATCGCGATTGGTCTGTGTTGGTCGGGTGACCTTTCATCTAGCCTCTTGCCTCTCGCCAGCAACTCTACCATCTGTGCCTTGCGGATCGTTTCGACAACATAGTTCTTCTTCATCGACATTCGCTACGCGCTCTCCTCTTCTTCCATCACAGAGCTCGCCTCGCCCCCGAAGAACTTCTTGGTCAGGGCTTCCCTCTGCATCGCATAAACCTCCTTTCCCTTCGCAATTGCCAGCTCGAACGCCTTTTGGAAGTTCTCTCTCGTATAGATTCCGTCCACCTGTAAGAGCGTGACCAGGTTAAGGTTGGGCATGATTGCTACGGGCATGTCTCCGCTCCCCTCTTTGTCTTCTGTGTCGTCCAGGTCTGCAACGACCTGCGAATTGATGATTCCGCACGAGCATCCGACCACGAGGTCCCTCATATTGATACCAGCGTCGGCGAGAGCGAGTGACGCGGCAGTGATGCCAGCGACCCTAGAACCTCCGTCAGACTGCAACACCTCGACCCAGACCTCTATCGCAGTCCTGGGATAGTCCTCGACAATCACCGCCGGTATCAAGGCCTCTCTTATCACCTTGGAAATCTCGATTTCCCTCCTGGAGGGCGCCGGGTTCTTCCTCTCGTCAACAGAGAAGGGCGCCATGTGGTATCTGGTCCTCAGCAGGGCCCTGTCTGGCAGGACCTGGTGCTTTGGGTGGACCTCCTTCGGACCATAGACTGCAGCCATGATCTTGTTCTTGCCCCATTGGATGTAAGCTGAACCGTCGGCGTTTTTTAGGAGGCCTACCTCTAGGGAGATTGGTCTGAGCTCGTCCCACTTCCGACCGTCGAGCCTCATCCCGTCTTCATTGATGAGCTTCCGCTCAGCTTCCAGTGTTACTCCCTCCGAGGTATGCGTCGACCTTTGCCATTAGGGTCGCGCCATGCGCTTCTTTGTCAATCATCTTGATCACGTTCGCCGTCTTGACGATCCCTTCCGAAGGTCCAACTACGACTATGACTCCGTTCTGTCCGACCTGGACGTCGCAGCCAGTCCTTTCACTGATAAGATTGATCATGGAACCTCGCCTCCCGATAAGTCGGGGCACCTTTGTGGGTGATATCTTAATGATTTCGCCCTCCGCTATCTTCCCGTACCCCTCCCCCCTTATGCTCAGCTGTGGGTCCCTGGACCTATCGAACGATTCGATTCTCGCCCCTAGCACGTCACCGACCCTAAACTTGGAGCTCAGGTCGTGAGTAGCGGGTGAGAACTCTCTTCCGAAGACAAACGAGGCAGGGAGGAAACCGTCGAAACACGAATTTATGTCAATCACCCAGCCGAAGCCGTTTATGTCGACCACCTTCCCGATTACCTGATCGTCTGCCCTTGGGAGATACGGCCCTGTGAGAGGGTTGAGCTTGACGCCTTCATGGCTCACTTCGGCGAGCCCAACCCTGAGCGCCACGTACTCGTCGCCCCTCTTCTCGATATAGCTCCCGTAGCGATGGTTCCCTCTGGCTATCACATCTCCGGGAATCACCTGCTTCCTTTCTATCATTGGCAAATCACTATTTCACCACTGAAACCTGCGCCGCTCCTTTCGTCGTAGAACCGAGGCGGTCCAGCAGACCAGGCTGTCCGCCAGCCGGTATTTCTACTATTGCGGAAAGTGCCCCATCGGCGCCCCAGTCCTCCTTCAGAATGTCTCCGAAGTTCTTCAGTATCCCTATCGCCTGTCCCGCATATTGGGCGGAGACCTTCACTTGGAGCTTCACCTTCTCGGACTTCAGGGGCAGTATCACTCGAAGTTCCTCAATTACCAGCTTCATCTGCTCGTTAACATCCCGGAACGGGTCTATCGTTACCCTCGCATCCTGCATTGCCTGCTCGATCCTGAGTGGCGGGTGAGGCAGCAGTGTTTTGGGGTCGACGAAATTCTTCGATATCATCGCCACGACCGCCCTCCTCTTCTCGTCTGTGAGTCTCTTCCTCTGCTCTTGGGTCAGGTTCAGCTCACCGCGCTTGAGTACCTCCAAAGCCGCCTTGGCGTGGTCATCAGTTCCGAAGTGCTTCTTCAGCTTCTCGCTGTTGGCCCTCAGGCCCTTGTTAGAGTCGGCGTACACCTCATCGACGGCGATGACCTGGGACGGCTCCACGTTCCTCCCTTGCTTGAAGCTCAATGCTGAGTCGGGATTTACAAGGATTTCGAAGTGCTCACCTTCAAGGGTCAGTCTGACTGTGGTGAACTTCGATTGCTCCTTTGTCCTGGGTTTGAACTCCCCGCCGCCGTGTCCGAAGCTTCCGCTCAAGTGCGAACTCCGCTACCTAGGAGCTCTTTGAAGAAGGCTTGTCCGACTTCGTCCTGGCGGTCGAGGCGTTCTTGCTCACTTCTTGTTCTGTGAGCCTTCTCATCTTCTTGGACACAGCGTCCACTACCGCTACTTTGATGTGCGCGGTGCCTGTCTTGTCCTCGCTCACGAGGTAGATGCACTCAATGGCCAGTGTTGCTGCAGCGTCAAGAGACAGGTCAGCGTCGTAGTTCTTCTCGAGGTAGTCGTTGACTTGGTCGCTCCCCTGCCCAATTGCGATCGCATGGAATCCCGAATACGTTCCTGTCGGGTCTGCCAAATAGACCACGGGCCCATTGTTCTCGTCGACTCCCGCGATGATGAGGGAGACGCCGAAAGGTCGTACGCCGGCGTACTGGGTGTATTGTTGATTCATGTCGGCGATCCGCTTCGCGATGGCTTCGATGTCGACCGGCTCGTCGTAGATCAGCCTGTTGCTCTGGGCCATGACCCTCGCGCTATCGACCTGAATGCGCGCATCAGGGATGTATCCGGCCCCGACTGCCCCGACGTGATCGTCGATTTGGAACATCTTGATCACCGAGTCATCGCTCTGGAGCTTCCGTCCTTTCTCCTCGACGGCCAGCACGATTCCTTCCTTGGTCCTGATTCCGACCGCGAGGCTCCCACGTCTCACCGTTTCGAGGGCGTACTCGACTTGGTACAGGCGTCCGTCGGGCGAGAATATTGTGATAGCCCTGTCGTATCCTGCCGAAGGTGCAAACATTTTCTATTTCTTAACTCCTTTCATCTGACGCCCTTGCATCTACATTTAAACCCTTTTCCCTGATGGGCTTGCTTTGTGTTCATGAAGAGACCACCTGAGCGGTCCCTCCTCTGATTTCGGGGTTTCGCATCATTCGTTTCCGAAAGTTCAAATGCAATCGCGTTGGGTTGCTCAGGTTCTTGGTCAGGGTCCTGGCGGTCAATAACTATCCGAGCGCCGAACGCTTCGAAAAGCTGAGGAAGTGCCTCGCCGAGAACGGGGCTGACGTGACCTGCGCCGACTGGAATGACAGGGCGGCATCGAGGTTCAACGAGTTCGACGGGATTGCGCTGAGCGGCGCTCCGGACATGATGTCGGAGGAGACCACTCAGCGGAAGTTCAGGGCCGAGGTCGAGGCGATAAGGGATGCTAGGGTCCCGGTTCTCGGCGTCTGCTTCGGGCACCAGTTAATGGCTCATGCCTTCGGCTCGGACGTGGTGAAGGATACGGAGAGCGTTCTAAAATTCGTGAAGACCACCGTGCTCGTCAGTGACCCGCTCTTTTCAGGGCTTCCCAAGGACATAATGCTTCTCGAATCCCGCGACGAGGTCGTCAAGACGCTGCCCCCTGACTTCCGGCTCTTAGCAAGGAGCGAGACGAGTCCCATAGCGGCGATGAAGCATGAGAAGCGCCTCCTCTACGGGATTCAGTTTCATCCCGAGCGTTACACCTTAGACAACCCTTCGGGGAAGAAGGTCGTTGGGAACTTCGTCGAGCTCCTGAGTTAGATAGGTGAATTGCCTGCCCGTTCAGAAGGTGATCTTCACATCCCAGGTGATGGACAGTCTCTTGACCTATTCACGGATGGCGTACCCCAATGAGGGGATACTGATCCTCCGTGGAAAGTCGAAGAAGGGCGTGGTCGAGGTTACAAGCGTAATGGTTCCCCCGGCAGCGGTACATGCCCACTCGTATTCCTCCTTCAGTTGGTTCATGCTCCCTTTGGACATGTCGTATCTGGGAGTCGCCCATTCTCACCCCTCCGGGAACGCCAACCCATCACACGAAGACAGACTTCACTCTACGGGAAGAATAATGGTAATCATGGGGTATCCATACGTTAGCACTTCCCATGTCGGTGTGTTCGACCACAACGGTAACAGGGTCCCCTTTGAAGTGCGCCCGTAGCACAGAACCTTAAATATCATGAGAGCAGAACCTCTCTCAGGCGAGTATACACGTCGCAATACAGCAAAGGTCAGACATGGGGCGCCCTAAAGAAGTCCTGGAGAGGCTACAAGGTCGCCAAAGTTCAGAACAACTCGGCTGACATGAAGAAGTATGCCGAACAAATCAGGACTCTACAGAAGGAACTGGGCCTCACCCAAGCAAAATTCCCTGAGCTAGGTCTTAACTGACCTAACTCACCCCTTTTATCCGAATTCTTATCCGAATTCCGTCGAGTGGCCCGTGACTATCTGGTTTCGGAGATCCTGCGCCTGCTGGAGCGAGAAGTCCGGCTCGGTCGATACCAGCAGCAGCTTGTTCCCAATGCTGAACGTCAGGATGTTGACCTTCTCTCTCTTGATGAAGGTGTACTGGCTCCGTCCGAAGTACTTGTCCCACGTCTTGTCTGTGCTCAGCTGGATTGTGATGTTCGCAATCAGCCGCAGGTCCTCGCTCTGTGGCTCCAGCGATGGTATCCCCCTTCGCATGCCTCCGGCAATCTGCCTCCCTGTCTCATCTAGAATCGCGGCATATCTGACGCGCCTGTCGAACTTGTACATCTCGGTGCAGATTTTCTCGTACTGGACCTGCATCATGGCTACTCTTAATTGTAGGCTCTCAAGTATAAAAGCAGTGTTGAGGATGGTTGGATCCGCCTCCGGACTCCGAGCCTGCTTGAACCCGCGATTTGTTCATAGAACATGATGCGTTTGTATATCATGTTTGACTTCGGCTTAGAAGACTACTCCGAGACCGTATCAACACCAACAATGGTCCTAGAATTAGCGACTGTCTTGCTTGGCGCCTGTGTTGGCATCGTCGCAGTGCTCTATGCGGCACCAAAAGGCTACTTGGGACACGCGCGACGGAAAGGATCCATCGATTCGATGTCGTCACTCGAGTCTTACGCTCCGACGACGGAGCAGACAGTGGGGGTTGCGGTCCCGGTGGCAGCGACCGTGGCAGAACCTGCTCCGCCCCCAGTTCAGGCAATCTACGAGACTGTGCAGCCGACTCCTGCTCCAGTCCAATACACCGCGCCATCCACCACATCTTTCGGAGCACCATCCATCTCTAAGAAGCCGACTCGGACATACAGACGCAGGACTGCTCCCACTAGGAGCGGCGCGGCCTCCAAGGCATCAATGAAGCAGAAGACGAAGAAGCGCTAAGCAAGAAGAAGAGAAAGGAAGAAGAGCGTGGGTTTCGGTCGGAAACGCCCATAAACCCACTCTCTGCCTATTTTGTTTCAAATGTCAAGCGAGCCACTCATCGGACTTCACATATCGATAGAGAAGTCCCTGGAGCTTGCTTTCGACAGGGCTCAACAAGCAGGATGCACTACCTTCCAGATCTTCACCAGGAACCCACGCAGTTGGCGATTCAAACCTCTTGACAACGACCAGGTTATGGCCTTCCGCGAGAAGAGGAAGAGCTCTGGATTCAAGTCCCTAGTAGCACACATGCCGTACCTCCCCAACTTGGCATCACCTGACAAGGCAACGATGAAGGCGAGCAGGCTCTCCTTGAGTCAGGAGGTTAAGAGATGCGACGCCCTAGGAATTGAGTACTTGGTCACACATCTTGGGAGTCATCTGGGGAAAGGTTTGATGCCTGGTGTTCGCAATGTCGCTGATGCGGTCAATGAAGCACTCGCTTCAAGTGAAGGGAGTACGATCATCCTGCTCGAGAACATGGCGGGCCAGAGGAACAGTGTAGGCTCGAGATTCGAAGAACTGGGGTTGATTTTTGACAGAGTGAAGAATGAGGGGAGGGTCGGAGTCTGTTTTGACACTTGCCACGCCTTCGCGGCCGGGTTCGACCTTTCGGGAGCCGAGGCGGTCAGCCAATCGATGGCTGTCCTTGTGGATTCCGTCGGCTATGACCGCTTGAAGGTGGTGCATCTTAACGACTCGAAGGGCCCCCTAGGAAGCAACCTCGACAGGCACGAGAACGTCGGGAAAGGCCGGATTGGAATCAAGGGAATGAACGCCTTCCTCCATTACCGCGGCATCATCCAAAGGCCCCTGATCATGGAGACGCCTTATGACGACCTGAATGGGATGAAGAAGAGCGTTTCTCTAGCCCGCTCTCTTATTTCGTGATGGTCTCTTTCAGAGTCATATACCCGGCATCTTGCAGACTGTGATGCGGGCCCGTAGCTTAGCTCCTACGCGAGAGCAATCAGGTAGAGCATCGGGCTTTTAACCCGAGGGTCAGGCGAAGCCCCCGAAACGGGTTCGATTCCCGTCGGGCCCGCGAAGTTTGGAATCGTAGCGAACTCGGTTTGTACGAGCCCTAAAGAACTGGAAGGCTTTCCCATCTACTTGGAGCCTTCTCAGGATAGACCTGGAAGCTTCTTAGATAATCTCAGCCGGGCCCGAAGCTGAGCCGCCTTCCACGAAACTCCGATTCCAAGATTGAGAATCGTCTCATCCGCTTAAAAGCTGAACGGACGGGCGGCCACTCAGAACAGGCATTGTCCCTCAAAACAGACCGAGTCGTCGAATTCCCGTTCCCGAAGTCGAAACCCGAGTCGAGGAGGGGAAACTTCTCCGAAGTGCAGCTTCCCTACACCTCAGAGGAGGCAATGGCTGAGGCAGACAGATGCGTGAGATGCGGCAACCCCGTATGCATAGACGTCTGTCCTCTACAGACCGATGTCAGAGGCATGTGCGAGGCCGTGGCCAGGGGCGACTTCACAAGAGCATATCACCGGGTCCGTGAAACGAACGCGCTCCCAGGAACGACCGCCAGGTGTTGCCCTCAACTCGACAGTCTTTGCGAGGCTGCCTGCGTGGTCGGGACCCAGGGGCACCCCGTCGCCTCAGGCATGATTCAGAGGTTCATAGCCGATTGGGAGCGCATGCAATCGAGGCAACCCAACCCAGAGGCAACGAGAGAGTCAGGAAAGCGCGTTGCCGTTGTCGGAGGCGGCCCAGCTGGCCTGGCTGCGGCCGAGTTGCTCACAAGGTACGGACACTCCGTGACAATCTACGAGGAGCTGCAATTCCTAGGCGGCACGGCCTGGTATGGGATACCCGATTACCACCTCCCGAAGGACGTGCTGCAGTACGAAGTGGGAAGGATACTCGAGATGGGAGTAGAAGCCAAGAAGGGGGTCAAGATAGGAGAGGATGTAAGCCTCGGCGACCTCAGGTCAGAATACGACGCCGTGGTGCTGGCAACTGGGGCCAAGGACGTCTCCAAGTTCGACACGCCAGGTTCAGATCTGAGGGGCGTCTATGATGGATACAAATTCCTGGAGGATGTCTTCGGCAGGGGGGTGGACGCATATCTGACCGACCCGAAGTACAAGCTGGGCAAGGATGTCATAGTAATCGGGGGAGGCGACAGCGCCCTCGACTGCGCGAGGACTGCGCTTAGGCTGACGAATGGAAACGTGACGATTGTGTACAGGAGGACAGAGGTCGAGATGCCCGTCGACCCCATCCTCGTCGAGGAGGGAAAGGAAGAGGGCCTGAAGCTGAAGTTCCTGCTGGCCCCCAAGTCATACAACGGCTCGGACGGACAGCTCGACAGCGCGACCATGACTGTCATGAGGCTAGGCGCCGTGGACGCAAGCGGAAGGAGGAGCCCAGAGGCGACGGGAGATGAAGTCGAATTGAAGTGCGATTCGGTGATCGTGGCAATAGGCAGAGGTCCCAACTCCTTTATTCAGAAGCAGGCTGGATTGAAGGTCGGCCCGAAGTATGCCATCGCCACTGACGGCGACTCTCGGACGTCAATGCCAGGGGTCTTCGCAGCCGGCGACGTCGTCACCGGCGAGAGCCTGGTGGTAAAGGCGATGGCGAAGGGAAGGGATGCGGCCCAGCGTGTCCATGAATATCTCATGACCCTCCAACAGAAACATACGTCCCTCTACGACTTCTACTACACTAGACGGACTTCGAGACGTTACTACATGAAGATGCTCGACGGGAATGAAGAAACTCTTCCTCCAGTTTGAGAGTGAGTGACGTTCAGCAGGCAGTCCCGAGGGCCTAAAGCTGGCTTCACAGACCATTTCAGCCAGGCGACATATGTAATGCGCGCCTGCTAACAGAGGCAACTGGTCTGATGTCTTACTGCCTGAGGTTGATCAGTGCCAGAAAGTACAGGCTGCACCTTGCCAATGTGTCACTCAACAAAGAACGCCCCTCCAAGCCCCTCGATCATCCTGAGAAATTCATAAGGATTTGAAAGATTCCAAGACCCGCCTCGCAGATTAAATAACTGTCGAAGAACGGGGTCCTCAGACGCCCTGGTAGTATAGAGGTCAGTATGTTGCCCTGTCACGGCAGCGACCCGGGTTCGAAATCTCTCGACGAAAGTCCCGGCCAGGGCGCCTTCTTCCCTTCAGTCAGCGCCATCGAACGGTGGCCGATATCAATCCTATGCATCGGTTAAGGATGGCCAATCAGTTTGGGACGTCTCTCAGAGAGGCTCGCATCTGAACGCGTTCGTGACTGTGGTAATCACGCGTAAATACTACCCATGCAATCAAAAACATGGGAATCGGCATTGTATTACGAGAGGCTTTCCCTAGAGGTCATCGCGGCAAAGTCGCATTGGCAAATAGTGAACCCTCCAATTCTCACGGGACGTTCAGGTGTTACGCACAGGTTCGACTTCATGGCCATGAACGGACAACAACGACTCGCTTTTGACATCTGCGAGCAGCCGAGCGAGACTGACGTCATCAAGACTTTCATCAAAAGGTTCGACACAGGTGTCTCTGCTTACATCGTATCCCTCAGTGGGAAGATGGCGGCGGGTGCTGGCAAGCTAGCAACGGAGTACGGCCTTAAGATTCTTCATTCCAACAGCATCGAATCAGCCTTCAGGACCAGAGACCTCGAGCCACAATCGCGCAGCCACAGTCTCGCCGCGGCGTAGGTAGCCATTCTTTCCTCCGAAGTGTCCTTGCTGTGCCGGTTCCCCGGTCTCTTTGACTTGTGTTCTCCAATTCCGCGCCCCAATTGCGATGGATTCACAGAGGGAGCCTTCCCTGAGACTTTAGTTCTCTGGGCATGTTCGACGTTATCGACGCTTAAATACAGGGCGATTCAGTTGCATTTCTGCAATTCTGTGTCATAATGTATCAGCGGCGACAGGCATGACTGACTCTGTGACTCCGACGTTGTAGAGAAACAGCGAGAGAACTTGGAAAGCTTCAGCGAAATGGA
>Ga0187803_10001043_pt1 | contig 10802 bp, 9 predicted proteins | sample NC_wetland_sal_i_2_FD_132425 | JGI IMG/M metagenome (GOLD analysis project Ga0187803, IMG submission 132425) | Wetland sediment microbial communities from Neuse River Estuary, North Carolina, USA - Control_3 | ecosystem: Environmental > Aquatic > Freshwater > Wetlands > Sediment | place: USA...
CAGCCTCCGCCGTGGCGGCGCGAAGCGGACGAGGATACTGAGCCCAAGGATCCGGGCGAGATGCGGATTCACGGCTTCGTCTCGAAGCCTGAGATTCAGAAGCTGAACCGCAATTCGATTTTTGTTTTCGTCAACGGACGCCTGATTCGCGACCGCCTGATACAGCACGCGCTGACCGAGGCCTACCGCAACATCATTCCGCCGACGGTTTATCCCGTGGTGCTCCTGTTTCTCGAATTGCCCGCGGGTGAGGTGGACGTGAATGTGCATCCCTCGAAGATCGAAGTACGTTTTCGCCAGCAAACAGTGATGCACGATTTCGTCCGAGACTCGGTGCGCGCGGCGCTCATGAAGGCTCGTCCAGTGCCGCAATTCATGACGGAAATCCGGGCGCACGCCACGGCGAGTCCGTCGCTGACTCCGGGCGCGCTGACGCCGGGAGCGCGCGCAGAATGGGAGCCGTCGTCGGAGGCAGCCTTGGCGGCCGCGGCGCCTCCAGCGTGGCAAAGTCCCCATGAATCCGCGACGGGCGCGGGATTTGCCTTGCACGCCCCGGTTCCGCCGCCCGTCTCGGCACGATTTCAGTTTGAAGGCGGAATCGCGGTGGAAGCGAATGCTGCGATCCCTGTGGCGCGCGGGCTGGAAGCAATCCCTGTGATTCCCGACAACGGATGCGCTCCGGCGCTGGAAGTTCACGAAGAAGAGCCAACGCTGGATTCGTTGACCACCCTGAAGCCGCTGGGGCAGATTCGGAATTCGTTCATTCTAGCAGTCAATGAAGATGGACTATGGATCATCGACCAGCACGTGGCCCACGAGCGCGTGCTCTTCGAGCGCATCCTAAAGCAGCGCGCTGCACAGCGAGTCGAAAGCCAGCGCCTGCTGATGCCGATTGTGCTGGAACTTTCCCCCGCGCAGCAGGCGATCTTCAACGAAATTTCTGACGAGCTGCAGCACAACGGCTTCGAAGCCGAGCCCTTCGGCGCCCGCAGCGTCGCGGTGAAAGTAGCTCCCGCTGGAGTGGACGCGTCAGCCGTTGAGCACATGCTGAACGAGTTGCTGGACCAGATTTCGCGCGAAGAGCAATCGCTGAATCTGGAGAAGATCCGACCGCGAATAGCAGCGTCGATCGCCTGCCATGCCGCCATCAAAGTGAACATGCCGCTGGAGCAAAACAAGATGGAGTGGTTGCTGTCAGAACTCGCAAAGACCGACCATCCGATGTCTTGCCCGCATGGCAGGCCGGTGGTGCTGCGCTATTCTGTGAAGGACATTCAGAAGGCATTTAAGAGAATCTAGCACTCAGCCGTCGGCAGTCAGCCCTTCTGCTGATATTCGCTGGCTGAATGCCGAGTGCTGACTGCTGAGTGCTGTTTTATGACCGATCAGGAGCTTCAACAACTGCGGCGCGAGAAGTGGCGGCTGGATGGCACGCCCATCCGTACGATCGAGGAGGCACGCGCGTTCATCGAGGGTGTGGGATTCTGCATGATGTATCCTTCGCGGCCGGCGTTGCCGCTGCCTACGTTCATTGGGGCTTTCGTCGGCTCGGACGAGCGTCTTCCTACGTGGCAACACGCTTACTCGGACCCTCGCGCGGCTGAGGCCACCGAGCTTATGGTGCGGCTGCTGCGGGAACGGGCCGCGTACGAAGCGAATCTGTTTGAGGAGAACAACGGGCTCTTGCTCGCTGCTTCGCTGTTTCCTTATTTCTATGCGCTAGTGGGCGAGCGCAATCCGAAGCTGGCACCGAAGGCGGGGACCCGGTCTCCTTATTCGCAGCTCGCTTGCGACGCTTACGAGGTCATTCATCGCGAGGGTCCGATCTCGAAGCAGAAGTTGCAGGAAGTGCTGGGTGGAAGTGTATCGCTGGCGGCGCTCGACAAGGCGCTGGCGGAATTGTGGTCGAAGCTGCGGATCACGCGGGTGGACTACAAGCGGAGTGAAGGCTCGGTCTGGGACGTGCTGCAACGGTGGGCGCCCGATGCGGTGCGCGAGGGCGTGGGGTTGTCGGTGCCGGAGGCGCTCTCCGCGCTGGTCTCAAAGCATCTGGATTGCGTGCTGGCGGTAGAGCAGGCCGAACTGGAAGCGTTCCTCGGGAACTTCGTGGCCCGATCGAAGGTGAAGGAGGCGGTGAACGCCCTGCTGGCGGCGCGCGAGTTGAGCTTTGTACACATCGGCGGGAAGTCGATGCTGCAGATCACGCCTGCGAAAACGCCCGCGGTCCCGGCTTCACGTCCTGCCGTCCGATGAGCGCCGACCTATCCGAATCCTATCGCGGTCGTCTCGCGCCCTCGCCGACTGGGCTGCTGCACCTGGGTCATGCGCGCACGTTCTGGATTGCTGCGCAGCGCGCCATTCAGCATGGTGGTCAATTAATCCTCCGCAACGAAGATTTGGATCCGCAGCGCTGCCGGCCCGAGTTTGTGCAAGCCATGCTGGACGATTTGCGCTGGCTGGGAATCGAGTGGAGCGAAGGGCCAGACTGCGGCGGGCGGTTTGGCCCTTACTCGCAAAGCGAACGGCAGGCGGATTATCTGGCCGCCTGGAAGAAGCTGCGCGAGTGCGGGATGATTTATCCGTGTACTTGCTCGCGGAGAGATGTGGCGCAGGCGGCATCGGCGCCCAACGACTCAGACGATGAGCCGGTTTATCCAGGGCGGTGCCGTTCGCGCTCCGATGCCGCCCGGTTTGCCGAACCCAGAGGAGTGAATTGGCGCTTTCGCGTTACCGATGGCGAAGAAGTGTGCTTCACCGATCTGCACTTCGGCCCGCAACGTATGATTGCGGGCCGTGATTTCGGAGATTTCATTGTCTGGCGGCGTGACGACGTTCCCGCGTATCAAGTGGCAGTGGTCGTCGACGATGCTGCCATGCGGATCACCGAGGTTGTGCGCGGTGCCGATCTGCTGAAATCCACGGCGCGGCAGATTCTTTTGTTCCAGGCGCTGGGAGTTGCGGCACCTTCCTTTTATCACTGCGACTTAGTGCGCGGCGAAGGCGGTGTGCGACTGGCGAAGCGGCATGATGCGCTCAGCATTCGGAAGTTGCGGGAACTGGGGTGGACACCGGAGGAGGTGCGCGCGGGGCTCAGCACTTCGACCTGATCTGGGTGAGTGGTGCATGCGATCTAGCGCATGGCGAGAGAGCTGCGGAGCTTCGCTCCGCACGGTCGGGTCTGAGACCGGGCCCCACACAAGCAATCTAGAGAGCCAACCAGCTTCGCTTAGTCGCGACAGCCGAGGGCAGTCACACGCGGGCAGCGTGTACAATCTTTAGCTTCGTGATGAATGACCATTCGAGGGACCACACTCCGTTACGCAAACTGATCATTGCCATCGACGGGCCAGCGGGCGCGGGGAAGAGCACGGTTGCGTCCCGGCTGGCGCGCAAGCTCGGCTACGTGAATCTGGAGAGCGGCGCAATGTACCGGGCGTTGGCGCTGAAAGCCATTGACCGCGACATTTCGTTCGACGACGAGGCAGCATTGGTGAAGCTGGCGCAGGAGTCGCGGATTCAGCTCGAACCCACGATTGGAGGAAATCGCACGCTGCTCGATGGGCGCGATGTTTCTTCGCGCATCCGCGAACGGGATGTGACCGAGGGGGCATCGCAAGTGTCAGTGCATCCGGAAGTGCGCGAGTGGATGGTGGCGCGGCAGCGCGAGATGGGTGTGGGCGGCGTGGTGATGGAAGGGCGGGACATTGGAACGAAAGTCTTTCCGGATGCGGATTTGAAAATCTTTCTCGATGCCGATCCGGTGGTGCGCGAGCAGCGGCGCATGCAGCAGCAGAAGATCAAGGGCAGCGTGGCTGCGAGCCTGGCAGAGGACCTGCGGGAGCGCGACCGGCGGGACCGGACGCGGGCGGCGTCGCCGCTGGTCGCGGCGAGCGACGCGGTGGTCATCGATTCATCGAAGATGAGTGAAGATGAAGTGCTGGAACGGATCGAAGAACTTGTGGAGGAGAAATTGAATCATTGAAGCGACTTGCGAGTGAAGTGGTCGTGACTCATCTCACGCCTGGGCCGCGAATGTCTTGCTTCCAGTAACGTGGGGGAACCGGCGCACGCGCAGACGCATTGTTTTCTGGGCACGCCACAAGTCGTATTGCATCTGCATTCGCAGCCAGAACTCGGGAGATGTCCCGAGAGCGCTGGATAGGCGAAGGGACATGGGCGCGGTAATGCCAGCGCGCCCGTTGAGTATTCGGGACAAGTGCGCTCGCGTTACACCCAGGCGGGATGCCGCTTCTTTGACGGTCATCTTGCCCAGATAATCCTTCAAGACCTCGCCGGGATGAGCCGGATTGAAAATCATGACTTCCTTTCAGTGATAGTCCTGATAGTCCACCAGGATCACATCTTCTCTATCGAAGGCGAATGTCAGTCTCCAGTTACCGCTGATGCTTACCGACCAGTGATTCGCGAGTTCTCCTTTCAGCGGGTGCAAGTTGTTGCCGGGAGCGTTCATATCGGCGGGCACACTCGCCACCTCCAACGCGGTAAGCAGTCGTCTCAAGCGCGCGGCATGACTGGGTTGAATGCCAGCTTTAGAGCCTGCCTCGGCAAATTTCTTCAGCCCTTTGTGCCGGTAGCTCTTGATCACTCTGTGTAGTGTATAGTTACAGTATACACAGTGTCAATAACAAATGATCCAGCGGGTGCGGGTGCCCCAGCGGCGGCGCAGCGAACGCAATCTCAGTTCTCAGTCGGTTCGACCTTTTCCTTGGGAGCGGGCAAGGACTTGCCGGGCTTCGAGACTGCTGGAGGCGCAGGCGGTCTTGGCGGCTGCACGCTGGCTTTGCGAATCTCGATGCCGCCGTGCTCGTTGTTCAGCACGATGTGCACGCCGCCATTACCTACCTGGCCGTTGGCGCGGGCTTCGCGGTCTCCGTTTTCAACCTTGAGTTCGGAAAAGTCAGACTGGATCTCGCCATTGCGGGTGCGCGCGTCCACGCGAAAACCGGGCTTGTCGGGGACGCTCAACTGAATGTCGCCCTGGCGGTTGTCAATCTGTACGTTGCCGAGTGAGCGCATGGCCACTTCCACGCCGCCATTTGAATCCTGCATGCGCACGTCGCCGGAAACGTCTGCGAGGCGGATGTTCTTGGAACGCGTCGTCAAATGCACCGGCCCCCCGACTTTTTCAGCGCGCAGATCGTCGGAATCGAGGTCCAGGTCGCCATCGATCTTGGAGAATCCCATGTCGGTACGGGAGGACTTGAAGTTCACTGTGCTGGCGATGCGGCTGAGCTTCACACTCTCCATGAATTCGCCGTCGAGTTGGGCCGCGCCTTTCACGTCCATGACGGAAACTTCGTTGAGGCGGCCGTCGATGTGGACGTCGCCGGTTATCTGCTCGACCTTCGCGGAACTCCTCTCCAGGTTGAGCTTGACGTTGCCCTTGACCTCTTCGACGGAGACATCGCCGTGCTGATTGGAGATCTCGACGTCTCCCTCGCGGATAGCAAGCCTTACGTCGCCGCGACGGGAAGAGATAGTGACTGCAGCTTTCTTGGGGATGGAAACGTCGAGATCGGTGGTGACCGGATGGTCGCCGGCTGCATCAGTCTTGGCGTCGAGCGTGACCAGGCCGCCAATCGTGGTGATCACGGGCTTGGTCTGTTCGTTGTACTTGTTGGCATCGCTCTGGTTGTCGGCGCCGATGCGCTTGCGCACGATAACCGTGATCTTGTTCTCATCGGAGGCATGGACGCTTACTGCGCCGTGGGTGTCGATGATTTTGAGCGCAGCTCCGGCGGGGAAGTCCTGCTCGAGGTGGTCGTCGAAGTTGTAGTTCTCGCCGAAGAGATTGTTGATGTCGTCGTCATCGATGTTGATTTGGTCGCGCAATTCCGACCAGTGAAAGCGCTCTACGTGGGTCGCAATCACGCCACAGACGACGATTACAATGACGAGAAAAACTCCTCCAACGCCGATGCCCCGCGGCGACGAGCCCTCGCGTTGGGCCTGCTGGTACTCAATTAGCTTGATCACGCCCCACACAATCAGAAGTGCGGGCCAGTAGTGTGCAAACCAGTGGCCGAGGCGACCCCACGAGATCATGTGCATATTGCCGAGCAGGAAGACGATTCCGAGGACAATCAGCACGAACGGTCCGGCAAATGAACGGCGACGCGGGTGCCGCGGGCTTGGTGGTGTCGGAGGAGGCGTGGTCACGGGGCTGGGCGTTCCAATGTTAGGGGTTCCCATGTTAGACATGGCGCACCTCCCCGGAAGTCGACTCAGGCGAACTCGGGGGAGCCTGCGGCGGCATTGCCGCGGGCGGCGGGCCCGGCGGCAGCGGGCCGACGTGACCTTGCGACGACGCGGTACTTTGCAGCAGCTTTACGATGCCCACCACCAGCAACCATGCGGGCCAGGTGCGGTCGATCGATGCAACGTCGAGGCTGGCCAGCAACAAGAGGACGCCAGTCGTGAGGACGATTGCGGGACCCATGAGCCAGCGGGTGCGGCAACGTCCGCAGGTACAGGTTTGGTTGGTGCGCTCCCAGTGGCGGTAAAACATCCACCCGCCGACGAAGATGATGATCAGCGGCCAGTAGCGGTCGAAGCCATACTCCCAGAATCCCATGGTGTGTAGGAGGAAGAGAACGCCGAGGCCGATGAGGACGACAGCGCCTACGGGCACCTTGCCAGGTTCGAGCTTCTGTCCGGCACCAAAGGTCTGGGCTAGGCCGAGCGGATCGGGCACCGGCTGGCCCATCTGAAGCGCCTTGGCCGTCCGCACGGCATCGATGATCTGGTAAACGACGAAAAAAGCAATAGCGCAGCCGAACAGAGGAGCCCAGGTATCCGAGTGGCTCACGCCAAAAATCAGCAGTCCAAAGATCAACAGATGGGCAAATCCCTTGGCGTATTGCGAGCAATAGACCGCACCGACTCCGAAGGGAAAGAATCCGGCAAGAATTCCGGCGACTGCCGGGTTGGGGCCGGAGCTTGGCCCGGGTGGGACTCTCATCCCCAGGCCCTGATCCATGACTTGTTGGTAGGGAGTTTGCGGTGGGACAAATCCCGCGGCGGGGGCTACGCCTTGCATCCGGGCGGCGAGGCAGGACTCACAGTAGATCACTCCGCGCACATCGCGGGTGCAGTTTTGACACAGGGCTTTGCCGCAGGTACGGCAAAAGGCCACTGCGGCCAGATCATTGTGCGTGGCGCAGTTCATACGAACCTCCTGTACGTGGTCACCGACACTACAGGCAGATCGTTCACAGATGGACCCAAAGGAGTACAGGCCAGAATGATACGGTTGTCGAACTGGCTGTAATTGCGCTCCTGCTTCTGCTCGGGCTGTTGCGTTGTGTCGTTCTTGCGTTCCTTTTGTTGTGGTTTGGCCGGTCCTGGCTCGGCGGGCCTCAGGTTACGCTTCAATCCGCGCACGCTCGCTTCAAAGGCATACACGAGGCGGATGTTCTCGTAATAGCGGACGACGCGGGCTTGGGCATTGTAATACGTATGCCGTATCGCGGTTGGCCGCAGGCTGATCTGGCGCAGCTCGGAGGGTTTAACTCCGGCAACGCTCAAGGCTACCGACAGCGAGAAGAACGCCATGCCGAACGACATGGCAAACCTCGGCTGCCGAACCGTATCCCAGATCGGTTGCATGGCGTTTGAGAGCCATGCTTGCACCCGCTCCAGCCCTGAAATAGGCCGGCGCTCAGTGGATACGTGGACCCGCAGGCGTTGGGTGTCAACGCCCGACGTGGATGCCAGGATGTTGTCGACCAGACTGACTGGAGGCTCCACCTCCGTGAGTTCCTTCAGCCAGTTGCGGCCCGCCTCAGCTTCGGCGAACAGCGGCCCGCACGCGGGACATGCCCGGGCATGGGCCTGGAAGCGGTCGAGTGTGGCGCCGCTCAGGACGTTGTCGAGCGCATCCGCGAGCAAGCTGTCAAACTCGTGACACTGCATTCCGTGATTGGTGAGTTCTGGCATCACATCACCTGCCTATAGGTACGTTGCAGGAGGCGGGCTAGTTCCGCCCGGCCTCGATTTATTCGACTTTTCACAGTACCCTCCGGTACCTTCAAAACTGTGGCAATCTCGCGATAGTCCATATCCTGTAAGTCCCTTAGAATCACTGCTTCACGAAGCTCTGGGGAGAGCTTTCCGAGAGCGGCGTGAACGGTCTCGCCGACCTCCCGGCTGCGGACGTGAGCGTCAGGCGCGGCAGATTGGTCCTGAATTTGCTCACTGAGCGGTTGAGCGTCGTCATGCTCCGACGGGGCCGTGTCGATCGAGTCGGTGATCCGGTCCTGTTTGGTCTTGCGGAAATGATCCACCAGCAGGTTGCGGGTGATGGTTGTGACCCAGGTTACGAACGCGCCTTTGGATGCGTCGTAACTCGAAAGCGTGCGGTACATCTTGATGAAGACCTCCTGGGTGAGGTCTTCGGCGTCGTCGCCCGACCCGGCAAAGCGGTAGCAGATGTTGTAGATGCGGCGATTGTAAGTCTGAACGATTTCTTCCCAGGCGGCGGCGTCGCCGGCAACACAGCGGCGGACAAGCATCGCAACGACCTGGACGTCTTCCAACCGGTGCTCCCCGGAAACTCCTGGTTTCCAACTTGCGATTCAACTTGGAGGAAGAGACGGCTAGACAGGTCCCCAAGCCCTACTCCACAAGACAGTACGCGGATGTAGTTCCGGAAGTTCGCGGCCGTAGGTTACTTGAAACAGGGCATTGTAGCAGCGAGGCTGGAAGCGGGGAACGTGCGACGTGAGTCATCGACGGTCGTTCGATGAACACTGTCAAACGCGATTTCCTACGCGTGCGAGTACGTGAAAGACTGTATTAGGGAAAAGACTGTATCCGAATTCCCTAAGACAACTAAGCCGTCTGCGCGTCCGCCTGAGACACGGCGGTGACATGGGTGTGAATCTGTTTTGGGACTGGATATCGCGTGCCCCCGGGACTAATATTCGCAACTAACATCCAAAACCAGGGTTTCGCACTGACATCCAGGAAATACGAGGCGTATGGTATGCACAATGAATTCATGAAGTGCGCGAGGAAGAAAATATTGCATGGGATCGCTGTACTTCTATTTGCCGCACTCGCTGTCGTAACCCTGCGGGACGCGGCAGCCGCTCAAGATCAAGATGATCCTCCGGGTCGCGCAGCGCGGCTGGGCTACATGGAGGGATCAGTTTCTTTCGAGCCCGCTGGAGAAAACGAGTGGGTGCAAGCGGTTCCCAACCGGCCCATGACAACCGGCGACAAAATTTGGGCCGACCGTGATTCACGCGCCGAAGTGCAACTGGGATCGGCGACTATCCGCCTCGCTGCCAACAGTGGTTTTTCTTTCCTGAACCTTGACGACCGTACGGTGCAGATCCAGTTGAGCGCCGGAGCGATTAATGTTCGGCTGCGCCGCCTGGACCGCGATGAGGTCTTTGAAGTGGACACGCCCAACCAGGCATTTTCCGTTTTACGCCCAGGCAGCTACCGCGTGGAGGCCTCGGAAAACGGCGATTACAGCGTCGTGACAATTCGCCAAGGCGAGGGCGAATGCACCGGGAACGGCCAGACCTACACCGTGCACGAGGGCCAGCGCGTTACCTTGAGCGGGACGAATTCGTTGAACGCGGACGTGGAGGAAATTGGCGAGCCCGATGATTTCGATCGCTGGGCCTACAATCGCGACCGCCGCGATGATGATTCGCGCTCGGCGAGATACGTCTCGCACGACATGGTGGGCTACGAAGATCTCGACGACCACGGCGACTGGCGGCCTTCCGAGTACGGGAATGTTTGGTACCCCAGAGTTGGTCCGGACTGGGCCCCGTATCACGAGGGGCATTGGGCGTGGGTTGATCCGTGGGGGTGGACCTGGGTGGATGATGAACCGTGGGGATACGCGCCCTTCCACTACGGCCGCTGGGCCTCGATTGACGGCCGCTGGGGATGGATCCCGGGTCCGGTTGAGGCGCGGCCGGTGTACGCGCCCGCGCTGGTCGTGTTCGTCGGTGGAGGTGGAATGGCCGGCGGCAACGTGGCGTGGTTCCCGCTCGGACCACGCGAGGTTTTCGTGCCGTCCTATCACGTGAGCGAGGGGTACGTTAATCGGGTCAATATCAGCAACACTACGGTTACCCAGACGACGGTCACCAACGTCTACAACACCACGATCGTCAATAACAACACGACCATCACCAACGTCAACTATGTGAACCGGAACGCACGCGGCGCGGTGACGGCTGTGCCGCAGGCCGCCTTCACCAGTGCGCAGCCGGTGGCGAAAGCCGCGGTTGCAGTGAGCCCGCAGCAATTGGCATCTGCTCAGGTAAACAGGAGAGCGGCAGTGGCGCCGACGTCGCAAGCCGTGATGGGAGCGCATGCGAATACGGCAGGTCACGTGGCCGCCCCGCCGCAGGCGGTGATGAGTCGTCAGGTTGTTGCCAAGGCGACTCCGCCGCCACCACCACCACCGTTCGCTGCAAGACAGCAGGCGCTGGCAGCGCATCCGGGGCAGCCGGTGGCGCGAAAAGAAATGCAGCAAATGCGTCCGGCTAACGCAACGGCAGCACAGCCGCAGGTGAGACAGGCGCCTCCGGGTAAACCGGCGACCGCAGTCGCGGCGAAACCAGGAAATCAGCCGGGTCAACCTCAGGCGAACCGGCCTGGTAATCCGCCCGCTGCGAGTCAGCCGAACCGACCTGGGAATCCGCCTGTTGCGAATGAGCGGCCAGGGGCGAATCCGGCGCCGCCACCAGCGCGGAACGATCGCCTGCCTGCTGCGCAGCCGAATCGTGCGGAGCCAAATCCGCCTGCGTCGA
>Ga0187803_10001044_pt1 | contig 10795 bp, 9 predicted proteins | sample NC_wetland_sal_i_2_FD_132425 | JGI IMG/M metagenome (GOLD analysis project Ga0187803, IMG submission 132425) | Wetland sediment microbial communities from Neuse River Estuary, North Carolina, USA - Control_3 | ecosystem: Environmental > Aquatic > Freshwater > Wetlands > Sediment | place: USA...
CGCTTGAGGACGGATTGAACTCGCTGTGCCGGATGCCCCGCCCGGCAGTCATGCGCTGTCCGTCGCCGGGCAGAATCACCGAGCCGGTACCCAGGCTGTCCTTGTGCTCGAGCTTGCCGGAGAGAACGTAGGTGATGATCTCCATGTCGCGATGCGGGTGAGTCGGGAAACCGCCGTTGGGCGCGACCCAATCCTCGTTGATGACGCGCAGGGAGCGGAAGCCCATCCACTTTTCGTCCCAGTAATCGTTGAAGCTGAAGGTGTGGTGAGTCTTCAGCCAGCCGTAGTCGCCGCCTCCGCGTTCGTGGCTGCGCCGGATGGTAAGCATGTCATCCTCCCGATGTAGTCGTTATAACGACTATTACCTTAGATGTCGAAAGAGCAGGAAGGATTCAAGTGGGGCCGGGAGACGATCAGATGGGACTACATTTCGGCAATGATACTCAGGATGCACCCGCCTTTGGCTGCGATCGTAAAATCGAAGCTGCCCCCGTGCGATGGCATCCGCCCAGCCTTGTACGGGTGGGCACGAACCGTCCATCTGTCACCTTCTAAGGATGCTTCAAAATACTTGAGCTTTTTCAATTCTGCCTTGCCGAAGTCCTGTTCGAATGCAGCCTTTGCTATTTTGATCGCAGTAGCAGCATCCCGAACCTGAAAGCCATCGTTGCGATTCTCACAGAATCCCCGCGCATTAACCCCAAGCACTGCCGCGATTATCAAAACCACGGTGCAGCGATGAAGCATCAATTTCATAATCGTTGTTTCCTATTCGCGTTAATGTCAGTCTTTCTTGTGCTTCTTGTGGGTGGCCTCGGACTTCGGCTTCTCTTCCTTCTTTGTTTCTTTGGCTGCGTCCTTGGCGCCGCCTTCGCTCTCAGACGACGCGGCGTGAGGTGCGTGGCTTTTCTTGGCGTAGTCGGTCACGTACCAGCCCGAGCCCTTAAATTGCACTGCCGGAGCCGAGAGCAGTTGCTCTACCGGACCTCCGCACTCCGGGCACTTCTTGATCGGCTGTTCGGAAAATTTCTGAATTTTTTCGAAGCGGTGTTTGCACTTCTTGCACTGATATTCGTAGAGGGGCATCGGTGAGAAGATTCTAGAGTTTGGAAATGAGCGGCGTCAATTTTGTGGGTTGCCGGGTGTTAAACGCACGTTCCATCTGGACGGGCGTGTCTTCCTCCGTGCACCTCTGTGTACCCTGTGGTTTAACAAAAGAAAGCTTGAAACCACAGGGTACACAGGGTCACACAGAGGAAGCGCTGTTCCTTCATCAGCGTGTCCCTTTGTCAGCGTTTCAGCAAGTCCACCGGCTCGCGGACGTCGTGCACTCGGAGATACTTCGCCATCGCCGGATACCTCTTCGCCAGCGCCTCATACATTGCGTAGGCCACATTCCGGTAGGACGGGTGCCCTGCGGGCGTAGTGCGCAGCTCGGAGATATACACTACTTCGGCGAAATCCATTTTGAAGAGCGCGCGCTTGCGGAAGGCAAGCGGGATGGCGTACTGAGCATTCTCGCGGGCTTCTGGCCCGCCTGCTTCGGTGAGCTTCTCGACGGCTCCGGCGGCGCGTTGCATGGCGGATTCGTAGGCGGCACGGATTCCGGCGGCTTCGACTTCGGGCGGAGTGTCGTAGCCGTGGGCGGTGGTGAAATCCTGCATGATCTGGATGCAGCGGCGGTGGCGGTGCATGTCGCGGAAGCCGCCGATGTCCATGAGGATGTCGAAGCGGAACTGCTGGCCCGCGGAAAATGAGCGTGGGAGTTCGTCGTGCTGGCCGCGATGGCGGAGACCGAGATCGATGATTTCGCGCCGCCGGGCCTCGCCTGCGGCCTCTATCGCCTGGCGAATCTGGCGGTAGGAATAGTGGGAGTGGCCGTAAACGAGCGTGGCCGCGAGCTCGATTTCGAGCGGGTCGAAATCCAGCAGATCCACCAGCGGCGCCGGTTCGATGGCCGCATCGCGCATCAACTCGGCGGCGGCTTGCCGGAGTTCGCGGCGCGTCTCGATCTCGTACACATTCGGGTCGGCATACTTGACGAGCGTGGGCGCCACGCGCACTGCACGCAGAAGTTCTTGTTCCGCGCGGGCGGCGAGCTCGGGAGACACTTGGCGGATCGCTTCTACCAGGGCGCGCAGCGATTCTTCATTCGCGTTGTATGCGGGAGAGGTCGCCGCTCTCTTCAAAAGCGCGCCCAGCTCGCGCACCTCGCGGTGCGGCTGCGAAAGCAGATGCGCGATCTGGGCTTCGAGCGTGCGAGCGTTGACGATTTCTCCGAGCGATGTGTTAGTTGCGAGCGGCAGCAGATAACGCGAAATATCGAAGGCGCGGGCGCGCAGCGTACGCTCGTATGCCTCGGGTTTCATTTCCGCAGGGCATGGCGTGATGCTGGCAAGATACTGGAAGGCCTTCTGGGAAACCTCTTCGTAGGTCGCGAACAGGAATTCGATGGTCTCGCGATACAGGGCGACAGCCGCAGCCGCGCCCGCAGTCCCGCCCATCGTTCCGGCTGCGTTCTCAAAATTCGGTGTGTAGTAGCCGCTCTTCTTGAAATCCTGATAACGAGTGGAGCGCTCTTGGCCGTCCCAGCGCTGCTCGTCGGCGACCACGATAGCGGCGAGGATGGAAAGGCGTTCGATGGCGAGCGCGATGTGGGCGAGATCGGCGATGGAGCGGTGTCCGTACTGGAAATAAAACGTATTGAGAAACTTTTCCGCTTTCTGGAGCGTGATTTGCTTCAGCGCCTCCTTCATGGACAGCGCCGAGCGCGAGTACCTGGCCATGGCGTAGGCCTGGATTTCCGGCTCGGCGCCGTAAACGGCAAAGACCTCGACGGAAGGTGCGTTCGTCGAGGCCGAGGTGGAATTGGACACCTTGGGGTCGGGCGAAGTGACTTCGGACATGGGAATGGAGAGAATCTTAATCGTCTGCTCTGCGAGGCGCAATCGTCTGGTCCGGCCTTGAGTGATTGTGATGTCAGGAGACTCCGATTCGGCGTCCGAGGAGATCTTATGGGGACTGATGGGAGATCTTATGGGGACTGATGCGGCCGATTGACCGGTCCAAGACATGCGTTGCGGTGAGTGGTAAGGCGTCGCTCGACACGACGCTGGAACAAGTGGCTGTGCCAATGCGTAGGTAAAGGGTGTGTACCGATTTAGTCAAGCTCTCGTGCTTCTGCTGGCGATTCCGGCGGTTCCCGCCCAGGAGCAATCTTCCAGGCAATCTGCTAAAAGACCTCTTCCCGAGATTCGCTCCCTGCTTGCCCAAGTTCGCGATCATCAAGACGAACTGGATCGGATGCGTGAGAACTACACTTTTCAGGAGACTGTGAGCACGGCCGAGTTAGACAAACACGGGACGGCCAAGAAGAAAACCAGTGAAACGTTCGAAGTGACTTTCTACAAGCATCGTCCGATCCGGCGCTTGACCCAGGTGAATGGGACTCGGTTGGCTCCCGAAAAACAAGCCGAGGAAGACGGGCGCGCGCAAAAACTGGTCAAGGAACTGGAGGAGGGCAAGGCGGGGAAAGATCCAGACGAAAACCGCCGAATGAAAATTGCGGTCTTGCTGCGGGCCGAAAGGTTCGAGAATCCGCGGAGGGAACAATACCGCGGGCGGGATGTGGTGGTTTTTGATTTCGAACCGGATCCGGCGTTCCATCCGCAAGACAGCTACGAGACCTTCTATAAGAAGATGGCCGGCACCATGTCGGTGGACGAGGCCGACCTGCAGGTGGCGCGTGTAGACTTCAGCTTGACCGAGGACTTCAAGGTCGGCGCGGGAATGTTCTTCGATATGAAGAAAGGCGCCCATTTTGTCAGTGAGCAAGGGCGCTTCTTCGATCAGATCTGGCTGCCCACCTACACTGAAGTCCGTTTCGGAGCCCGCGCGCTCATGTTTTACCAGTTTGGCATCGACGAAATTGCGACTTTTGGCGACTATCATCGTTTCAATGTGACGACGGAAGAGAAACCCAAGGCGCCGGCGTCCCAAGCCGCGCCGGCTCACCCCTGAGTCTGGTGCGACCTCGAGGGTGGAAGCTCTACGCATTCTGCTATGTTCAAAGTTCTGCTGGCAGGTTCTAGTACGGATAAACCGTGATCGTCTTATCCGATCGTTGCACAAACATGCGGGCGTGTTCGGCGCGCTCGTTGACTATGACTTCGACGATCACACCGCCGCTCAGGAAGCCCTGGGTGTTGGCCGAGCCGTAGATGCGGTGGGACTTAATCAGGCCCCACTCGCCACCAGGGCCCCAGTCGCGATAGAAATCGGCAAAGCTGTATTGCGAGTATTTCTGCTGACGCTGCCGCCAGCCGGGGTCGTTGAAGTAAATTGCGTAGGCCGATTCGTAATCCTGCCGCTGAAGCGCGGCGAAAAAGTGGTCTACGACGCGTTCTTCAGGCCAGTTGCGGTACATAAAGGCGAGGACCGCCAGAACGATGACGGCAACGAGGACGACGGCAATCTTTATCTTGCGCCGGCGGGCGCGGGCAACATCGAACGGCTGAGCATCGAGCAGAGTCATAGCGCCGGAGAATTTTACTGTGGATCCGAGGAAAAGATTAAACCACCGAGGCCGCAGAGGACCACGGGGACTTATCTCACTTCAGACTTTCCCCAACCAAGCATATCGGATTTTCCAAATTGGAGAACGAGCTGGAGCAGAACCGGAGAAGGCATCTCCCTCAGGGGCTAAAGCCCCGTTGTCTTGCCGACTGGACGGCACGGCTGAAGCCGGTGCCCTTTCAAAGCAGGAGACAGCAACTCTAGCACTGCTAGGGGCGTGAGGCAGACTACTGTGCACTGGATTTGGGCAAGCGCTCGCGGATTCGCGCCTCGATCTCTTTATACGCCGGCTCGTTGTGAAGGACGTTGAAATTCGCTTCCTCGTTCAAGAACATGATCGCCAGATTGCGCTTGTCAAAGGCGGTTTGCAGGTAGCGCAGCGTGTCTTCGTTTTTTCCGAGCGCGGCGCAGGTAACCGCAAGGTCGTAGGCCGGGATTTGGCCATCGGCAAAGAGCTTTTCCTGGACCGGCAACATTTGTTCATACATGCCCCGCATTCCGCCGGAGGCAAATCCCCGCTCCGCGGCCTCGGCAACGGCCAGCCCGCCCTGGTCGTTGCGTAGCTCGGCAGCGCGCTTCGATTCAGCGAAGGAATGTGCGTAGTCCTTCTGCTCGAAGTACATTCCCGCCAGATAGCCGTGCGTGGTGGCGAGGGAGGGGTCGGTGGATTCCAATTGTTGGAGTAGCGCAACAGCTTCCTGCTTGCGTCCCGCCTTCCAGAGAATGAAGCCTTTGTCAGCCAGAATCGTGGTCGAGGAAGGATCGAGTTTGCGGGCTTGTTCGATCTGGTCAAGCGCCTCGGGGAAGCGCTTGATCGCCAGCAGAAAGGTCGCATACCAGTGGTGTGCCTGCACGTAGTTCGGATTCAATTCGAGGGCGCGTTTGAATTCGCGCTCGGCGGCTTGCGCATCCCAGTTCCAATAAAAGGTGGCGAAGGCGAGTGAGTTGTGGGCCTCGGCCGAGGAAGGATCCAGTTCGACTGCTTTTTGCGCCGCAGCCAGCGCCCGGGGAAAGGCTTCCTCGCCGGGCATGGCGCTGAACTCGCGCAGCAGGTTGTAGCAGTCGGCGAGACCGACAAAGGCGGGAGCATAACCGGGATCTCTGACGATTGCCTGCGTGAAGTAATCCACGGCCTTGGTCAGGTCCTCGGGATTGCGTTTGCTCCAGTAATAACGGCCTTTGAGATATAAGTCCTGAACTTCGGCGGTGGGCACGTGAGGGGCAGCTAGCGCTTTCGTGTAGCGGGTCTGGCGATGCTCGAACGAGACGACCAGAGCCAGAACCGCGATGAGAACGACTGGCGCAAGCAGCACCGTAATGCGCGACGGCGTAAGGTTACCCAGCAAAGGAGCCCGGCGGAATTCGGCGCTGCCCTGCAAGCGGGGTTCGGAAATGGTGACGGCTCCGCGGTCCGACGGCATGGGCGACTGCACAAGGACAGGTCCCGGACTGCTAATAGGAGCAATCCAGCGATACCCGCGGCGTCCCACGGTCTCAACGAAGACGGGGTTGTCGGCAGAGTCGCCCAGCGCGTCGCGCAGGCGATTGATGGCGCTGGTGATGCCGCGATCAAAGTCCACATAGACATCGTCTGGCCAGAGCGCCTGACGGAATTCTTCCCGGCTTAAAACTTCGTTGGGGTGAGTGATCAACAGCTTCAACGCCTGGAAGGGGAGTTCTTGGATCTTGACCCTCACACCACCCTTGCGGAGCTCTCCTGAGCGTAGTTCAGCTTCGAACACCCCGAAGCGGATGACGGGGCGAGAGACGAGCGGATGCTTTTCGGAGACACTAGGGTCCATGGGCGATCGCCCGAGGGGAGGAAGCACAGTGTACCACGTTCCGAAAGCGGCGGTCAGCAGCCGATTTTCAATGGTCTCGGGTCCGTGACCGTTTTTGGCATGCTATTGAAAACAAGGGCGATGGTGCGTGATCCAAAGGTAGTCGAGAAGTGACCGCCGGAGCATTGACGTAATCCTGATTCGCAGTCAAAGTGGCGCGCGACGATGTGGGGTCGTCCGGGCCACAGCTTTGGGGAATCGTCCCAGGACCCGGCGGGGCCAAGAGAAATCCGAATTCGCGCCCAAGCACCTTCCAGGGGGAGATTTATGACTTGCAGCTACGGTAGGACGAACAAGCAAGCTGGCATGGCCTCATTCGCGCTCACCATGCTCACCCTTTTCATTTTCACAGCCGGAGCAACGCTGTCGCTCCAAGCTCAAGTCCAGTCCGCTGATAGGCAGGTTCCCGCCGTCAATCACAACACGTGGACTACCGGCACCGCCATGCCCACCGCCCGTTTTGGCGCCTTCGCGGGAGTGATCGGGAAAAACATCTACGTCATCGGTGGCGCCACTAACTCCGGGTACCAAACCACGGACATCAGCGAAATCTACAACACCACGAAGAAAACATGGACGACGGGCGCTTCCGACCCGACCCCGCGCTGGGGCGGAGCTTCCGCCGTGGTCAATGGGATCCTGTACCTTATCGGAGGCCAGAATGGCCTAAGCCCTCTGAATCTTGTCGAAGCCTACGATCCGGCCACCAATACCTGGACAACCAAAACCTCGATGCCCACCGCCAGAGGCGCCATGCCCGCCGTCGTTGACAAGGACATTATCTATGTCATTGGCGGCTATGTAACGGGCCCCAACGAGTGGCTGGCGACGGTCGAAAGCTACAACACCACCACGGATACGTGGACCGAAGAGGCGCCTCTGCCCGTCGCGACATCGTGGTTGACGGCGGGTCTGCTGGGAACGACAGTCGTGGCGGCGGACGGACAAATCTGCTGCGGCAGCGGCACCCCTGTGGGTAACACCGAGGGTTACAGCGTAAAGAAGAACACCTGGACGGAACTGACCGCCGATTCTACTCCTCGCCTTGAGCCTTGCTTCGCTGCCATCAAGGGGCAGTTGTACGTTGCCGGCGGCGCGAACTCAACGGGAACGCTAAGCGTCAACGAAGCCTACAACGCAAAAACCAAATCATGGACGACGCTGGCTTCGATGCCAAATGCCCTTGAGACTCCTGCCTCCGCAACCGCCGGGGGCCGACTCTATTGCATCGGCGGCTCCAGCGCCAACCTGAGCAGCGTTTACGACTACGTGCAGATTTATCAGCCGTAGAGCTTAGGAACCGCTCTTGCGCGGCCAAAATCTTGTTACCCAGGAGAGAAGAAATGAAGACTGCATTTCGACTGATGCTGGTATCGCTTATGTTCATAGGCGCGGCTTCGCTGGTGAAGGCCCAGAGTCCAGCGGTCACGCACAATACGTGGACCAACGGCGCGGCGATGCCGGCCGCCCTTAAGGCCCCGATGGCGGGGGTGATCGGCAGCAAGATCTATGTGGTCGGCGGGGTGACCGATACCGCGGTCGTCGCCAACAATCAAATCTACGACCTGGTCGCAAACACCTGGAGCACCGGCGCGGCCATTCCAACGACGACCTTCGACGCAGCCGCCGCGGTGGTAAAAAACGTTCTATACATCTTCGGCGGAAGCAACGACGGAACGACGGTGACCAATGCAGTGTGGGCGTACAACCCGAAGACCAACACTTGGGCTGCGAAAACAGCGATGCCCACGGCGAGAGATAGCGCCGCCGCAGCGGTATACAAGAACATCATCTACGTCATCGGGGGGAATGGCAGCGGCTCCCTCCGGCTCACCACGGTCGAGAGCTACAATCCCGCGACCAATACCTGGGCCGAAGAGGCTCCGCTGCTAGTCGGGAGGTCGGAGCCTTCGGTTGGGCTGGTTGGGACCACGATTGTGACGACTGGCGGGTACAGCACGTCCGGGGTCACTGGGGACACGGAGGGCTACAACGTGTCCACAAATTCGTGGACATCTCTCGCGGCTGAGCCCACACCAACGAGCGCGGCCTGCACCGGCTCTGCCAAGGGGTCGCTGTACGTAGCGGGCGGCTTCGGCGGTGGTGGGCCAGTCGCTAGCACGGAATCGTTCAAGGTGTCGAAGAACAGGTGGACGAACGAGGCCTCCATGCCGCAGGGCCTCATCTGGCCGGGCTCCGCCGTGTACAAGAACGTGCTCTACTGCTTCGGCGGCGGAGACCATAACGTTCAGTTCCAAGGCAATGTCTACAACAACGTGCAGATTTATCAGCCGTAGAGCCAACAGCGGGGAGTACTCGTTCATGGCAGGCATGATTTTGCAATGGAGGAACGATGAAAACCATTATGGGGTTGATAGTGATAGCGCTTTTGCTGATTGCCGCCACGCCGGCATCGGCCGCTTGCTCGAACGCAAGTCTAAAAGGAGTCTACGGATACTTTCACGGTAGGCCGGGCGGTCTGGGAGGGACCGCGGTTGACGCCGTTCTTGGACAATTCACGGCCGATGGCGCGGGACATATCAGCAGCGGGTCATTTACGTTGAGTGCGGGCGGGACCATCTCCACCGGCGCTCTGACGGGGACGTACTCGATCGCAAAAAACTGCTCCGGGACCTTGACGTTCAACACTGAGGATTCAAGCCCAGCCGACTTCAATATCGTTCTCGATAGCAGCAACAAAGGCTTCCAGATGATTCAGACCGACGTGGGCAACGATCAGCCGGGCTTTGGCCTCGCGCAGGGGATAGTGACCTGCGGACTGACCGGGAAAAAACAGCCCTTGGCTACAAACTTCATTGCGACATCGTTTCCAAGTGACCTGCCCGTCGCGACGGTTGGTCTGGTGACGCTGGACGGAAAAGGGGGGCTTTCCGGCACGGAAACCGAAAGCAATAACGGCGTGATTTCGACATTTTCCGTCACCGGCGCCTATACGGAAAATGCAAACTGCACCGGCACGGCGCAGATTACGCCCAGTGGAGGGAGCGCAACGAACTTCAATACGGTGGTGGTGAATGGGGGTAAGGAACTGCTGCTGCTGGAAACCGACAGCGGTACGCTGGCCGGCGGCAACGCCCAGGCATCTTCGGCGAAATGTTCGAATGCTAGCCTCAAGGGAATTTACGGCTACCTTCGTGGCAGGCCGGGCGGAATAGGAGGGACGGGAGTCAACGTCATTCTGGGCCAGTTCGACGCCGATGGCAAGGGCAACATCACCAGCGGATCGTTTACGTTCGCTGCGGGGGGAACGATCAGGACCGGATCTTTCACCGGCGCCTACTCGATCGCGAAAAATTGCAGCGGATCGTTGACGTTCAGCAGTGAGGATCAAAGCCCGGCCGACTTCAATATCGTTCTCGATAACGGCAACAAGGGCTTCCAGATGATTCAGGCCGACTCGGGCGACGACCAGCCGGGCTTTGGCGTGGCGCAGGGGACGGTCACCTGCGGGCTGACCGGGAAAAAACAAACGCTGGCCACCAACTTCCTTGGAACCGATTTTGCTAGCGGAGATCCCGAGTCTATTGTCGGGCAGGTGACTTTGGACGGAAAAGGAAACATCTCCGGCAGCGAAACCTTCAGCATCAACTATGCGAATTCTGTGGAACCGGTTACCGGAACATACACCGAAAACGCAAGCTGCACTGGCACGGCGCAGATTACGCCCAGCGGAGGAAGTCCGGCCAATTTCAATACGGTAGTGGTGAACGGAGACAAGGAACTGCTGCTGCTCGAAACCGATAGCAACACGCTTCTCGGCGGGACCGCACAGCAATAGCAGACCTGCCGCGGTGGGCGGCAGGGAAGCGTTTCCAATCCATCGCATGCACGATTTCGAAAAGGAGAAAACGATGAAAACAAACTACGGGTTGATGTTGCTGGCGCTTTTGGTGATCGGCGTGACTTCGGTAAGTGAGGCCCAGAGCCCGGCAGTCACTCACAACACGTGGACGAGCGGCACGGCCATGCCGACCGCTCTTTTCCAGCCGGCTGTTGGCGTGCTCAAAGGACAAATCTATGTAGTCGGCGGCGCCAATCCGGGCCCGCTCTCCGGCACGCAAATCTACAACCCGGTTACGAATGCGTGGAGTACCGGAGTCTCTCTTCCGGTTGCCACCAACGGAGCGCCCGGCGCGGTCGTGAAGAACATCATGTACGTCATCGGCGGCAGTAATGACGGATCGCAGACCCAGACCAACGCGGTGTGGGCCTACAATCCGAAAACAAAAACATGGTCGGCGAAGGCGGCCATGCTCACGGCCCGGCAAGACGCGGGAGTGGCGGTGGAGAAGAACATCATCTATGTCATCGGCGGCTATAACGGTAATGCGGGCGGCTACATCGCAACAGTCGAGAGC
>Ga0187803_10001045_pt1 | contig 10779 bp, 7 predicted proteins | sample NC_wetland_sal_i_2_FD_132425 | JGI IMG/M metagenome (GOLD analysis project Ga0187803, IMG submission 132425) | Wetland sediment microbial communities from Neuse River Estuary, North Carolina, USA - Control_3 | ecosystem: Environmental > Aquatic > Freshwater > Wetlands > Sediment | place: USA...
TCCTCCGGCGCCACCGAGGGACACTCGTTCTCAGTGCTTTCCTGGGGCTTCTTGCCTCACTGCTGTTCACGCTTCCGCAGACGCCGGTCTACCGGGCTCGTGCCTCTATCGAGATCCAGAACCTCAACGAGAATTTCCTGAACATGCGCGACGTAAACCCCACAATCGACGAAAGCGGTTCGTACCCGCCTGAAAATGATCTTCTGACACAGGTCAAAATCCTGCAGAGCGAATCGGTCCTCGAACGAATCATAGTCAAGCTGAATCTCCCGCGAAGGTTCTCTTCGGAAGAGGGCCGTAGCCGCCTCTCTGCATGGCGCACGGCTCTTGGTCTGCCAGGCTCGCAATCCGACCTAACCCGTGAAGAACTCCTGCGCCGAGTGACCAATAACCTGGAGATTCAGAGGGAGCCCAAAACGCGGCTCGTAGAAATCTTTTACAAATCCCCCGATCCGGTGCTTGCCGCCGATTTCGTCAACGCCCTTACCGCCGAGTTTATCAAGCAGAATCTTGAGGCTCGCTGGAAAACCACTCAGCAAACAGGCGAATGGCTTACCAGCCAGATGGAAGACGTCCGGATCAAACTCGAGAAATCCGAGGACGAGCTACAGAGGTACGCCAGCGCTTCGGGCCTGCTGTTCACTTCCGAGAAGGACAATGTCGCTGAGGAAAAGCTCCGCCAGCTTCAGGAGGAACTCTCCAAGGCTTATGCGGATCGTGTCGCCAGCCAAACGAAATACGAGTCGGCCTCCACGACGTCTCCCGACTCCCTCCCCGAAGTGCTCGATGACAAAACGCTGGGAGAGTACCAGGTCAAGCTCACTGACCTGCGCCGCCAACTTGCTGAGCTTTCATCTGCCCTGACCCCGGCCCACCCGGCAGTGAAGAAAGTCCAAGCCCAGATAGCTGCCCTGGAATCAGCTCTTGAGAAGGAACGCGCCAACGTCATCCAGCGAATGCGAAATGAATTCGAGTCCGCCCAGCGTCGAGAGAATCTGCTTGCCAGGAACTATGCGTCCCAAGCTCGGCTCGTGTCCGAGCAGGCGGCCAAAGTAGCCCACTACAACATCCTCAAGCGCGATGTGGATACGAACCGCGAACTCTACGACTCTTTACTTCGTAACGTCCAGGAAGCCGGTATGACCGCCGCACTGCGCTCGAGCAACATCCGCGTAGTGGACCCCGCCAAGCCGCCGACACGCACCTACAGGCCGATCCTCGCCTTGAACTTAGGGCTCGGCCTTCTGAGTGGGGCCTTCTTCGGCATGGTCTTCGTCGTGATGCGAGAGCGTGCCGACCGATGCATCCGAGCTCCGGGTGAGGCCGGGCTATATCTTGACGTGCCCGAACTGGGCGTGATCCCTTCGGCTGATGCGGAAGGAAGCCGGTACTTCGCTTACTACCACAACCAAAAGGTCCTCGAGGCCAAGCAACCTGAGAATGGCGGACGACCCAGTCGAGTGGAACTGGTCACATGGCAAAGAAAGCCTTCCGTTTTGGCCGACTCCTTCCGTGCCACACTGACTTCGATTCTATACTCCGGGGAGAACGGCGACCGGCCACGGATCATCGCGCTGACCAGCGCGAGCCCGTGCGAGGGAAAGACAACGGTGGCGAGCAACTTGGCGCTGGCGCTCGCCGAAATCGGCTGGCCCGTCCTCTTGATCGACGGCGACCTGCGTAAGGGGTGGTTGCACGAGATCTTCGAGGTGTCGAACGCGTGGGGGTTGAGCGACCTGCTTGCGGGAAAGGAGCTGCCCTTAGGCCGCGCGAATGCATTTGTCGGGACGGGCTGCCAGCGCCTGTATCTGCTGCCCGCAGGGTCGCCGGCACCCAGCATCTCAAACCTGCTCCATTCACCACGGTTGGCAGAGTTTTTGCATCGAATGCGGGAAGAGTTCCATACGGTCATCATTGACACACCTCCCATGCTCCAGATGCCGGACGCGCGAGTGCTCGGACGGCTCGCGGATTGCGCCATTCTGGTGGTGCGTTCGGCCGAAACTACAAGGGAGATGGCGGCAGCCGCCGCTCAGCGGCTAACAGCAGACGGAACGCGCGTCCTGGGAACGATTCTGAACGAATGGGATCCGCGGAAAACCAGCCACCCCGGCTACGCTTATCGGTATCCCTACTATTACTCGCGTGAGAGTGGCGAAGGCAGGAGCTGAGAACAAGCGTTCCTCTCCCTCAACATCCGTGCTGAACTTGGTCGTCTCAGTAGAGTTGATTTAGCAGTCCGTGTCGATGGCTGTGATGGGAAAACGATCTGAGATAGCCACAGAAAGCAACGGCCATCGCTAGGGCACCGAGCTCCAACTCCGTTTGCGGGAAGTGCGAGATGAGCGAGAATAGCACGAGCCGGATAGTGTTTGAGCCCCTTCCGGTCGATGACCCCCAGCGCCGAAAGCCCGACATCACCGCAGCCAGAGAGAAGCTGGGATGGTGTCCAAGTATCTCTCTCGAGAAAGGCTTGGTTAAGACCGTCCCGTATTTCAAGTCCCTGCTGCAGGAAACTCCACGTACTCTAGTGCCTCTGATCGCCGGTACCGCGAGTTGAACCCAGAGCGATGCCCCGTGAGGTTTAGGACTTCAGGTTTGGCACTCGCCGCCGCTGAAGGTTTAACGGCGAGTTTCCGATTTGCTCACCTTGCAGGGTCACGCCGTCACGTAAGCGATCTGCCTCGATGATAGCTCTCCGCCGTCGCGTGCTTCTCGATACCGTCAAGCTCTTTGACCTGGCGGTAATGATTTTCTCCTTCGGGCTGGCCACCGTGCTGGTGGCTTACCAAACGCGCGCGACGTCGCTCGCCCAATTCCTCTCCATGCGGGTCAAGGTCCAGAATTTCGTCCTCTTTGCTGGTTTTCTTATCGCCTGGCACATCATCTTCTCAGCTTTCGGCCTGTACAGCTCCAAGCGTCTTTCCAAGACGTGGGCGGAAGCCTTTGACGTTTTCAAGGCAACGACCCTGGGCTCCGCGCTCCTCTTCTTCGTGGCGATTCCGTTGCGGATTCAGTTGATGACCCCAGTGTTCGTTATGGTCCTCTGGGCTGCCAGCGCAACGGCCGGGTTGTCCAGCAGACTCCTGCTTAGATATGTTCTGGAGCGCCTGCGCAGCCGCGGCCGGAACATACGTTATCTGTTGGTTGTGGGCACGAATTCCCGCGCGGTCCGATTCGCCCAGAGAATCGAGGCGCGGCCGGAACTCGGCTATCGCCTCGTCGGGTTCGTGGACGACGACTGGTTTGGCCTGGGCGAGTTCCAGAAAAACGGCTATAAGCTGGTCGCCGACCGAAACCGCTTTGTGCCCTTCCTCAGGGAGCACGTCGTTGACGAGGTGCTGATCGCGCTGCCGATGGAATCCTCCTACGGGCAGGCCTCGCGCATTGCGGCGGTTTGCGAGGAGCAAGGCATCATCGTCCGCCTCCTCCCCGACATTTTCAATTTACGCCTGGCGCAGTCGAAGGCGGCAGAGTTCGAAGGCGAGGCCGTGATCACGCTTTCCGCCGGATCGCCGGACGGTTGGCAGCACCTCTTCAAGCGCACCTTCGATATCGTCGCCGCTTTGGCGGCGACCCTGATATTGTTGCCGCTGTTCCTGTTGGCTGCGCTTCTCATCAAGCTCACTTCGCATGGCGCCGTCTTCTTCGTCCAGGAACGCGTGGGCCTCAACAAGCGAAAGTTCCGCCTCTACAAGTTCCGAACCATGGTCGCGGACGCGGAAAAGCGCCAGCGCGAGGTCGAGCACCTGAACGAAGTGAGCGGCCCGGTGTTCAAGATCACCGACGATCCGCGCCTGACGCATCTCGGGAAATTCCTGAGAAAAACCAGCATTGATGAGCTTCCCCAGCTCTTCAACGTCCTGAAAGGCGATATGAGCCTGGTGGGCCCCCGGCCGCTCCCCGTGCGCGACTACAACGGCTTCGCCCAGGACTGGCAGCGCCGCCGCTTCAGCGTCCGCCCGGGGATTACCTGCCTTTGGCAAATCAACGGCCGAAGTTCTATCGCCTTCGAAAAATGGATGCAACTCGATATGGAATACATCGACCGCTGGTCGCTCGGGCTCGATTTCAAGATCCTTGCGAAGACCATTCCCGCCGTCATCAAGGGCGCGGGCGCCGCATGAATTCCTGCTGTTTGAGCTAATGGAAAGAGAGGCGAGGAATGAGGGTTCTCCTTGTCTATTCGCTGCGAAGTGGATTAAGCCTTAGGCAGCCGCTGGAGTCGCTGGGGGATATCCACATTGGCCTGTCCTATGTCTCGGCGCATTTGAAATCCCAGGGACACTCTACGCGATTGGTCGTCCTCAGCAACGAGAGAGCATCGCGGGGTCTTTCCCTACTTAAGGCTGCTGTGGTGGAATTCGATCCTCAATTGGTCGGGTTCACGGCGGTAACAACCCAGTATCCTTTCATCGTTGCGGCGGCGCGGCAGCTAAAGCAACTATGGCCCGGGAAATTTCTTATTCTCGGCGGTACCCATGCCTCGCTCGAACCTGATGAAGCAATTGCAGACTCGTTCGATGCCGTGTGCGTTGGAGAGGGCGAATTGCCGGCGGCTGAATTGGCTAAGCAAATGGAGTCCGGCCAGTCGCCTCGCGGCATTCCGAATCTCTGGATCAAGCAAGCCGGCGGGACAGTCGAAAAGAACCCCACGCGCAATTTTCTGACAAAGCTGGAGCAGCTGCCCTTCCCGGACCGAGAGATGTGGCATGACTGGGTCATGCAAAGGCCGCGGACGCGGCACGTCGTGCTGCCGAGCAGGGGGTGCCCTTACAACTGCTCCTATTGCTCGAATCACGCCTTAAGGAAGGTGGCACCCGGTCAGTATGTCCGCCTACGTGCGCCGGCTAACATTCTGCAGGAAATCCAGCAGTTGAAACAGCGGGATCCCGAGACGACCAATATCCATCTTGAGTCCGAAACAATTGCTATGAATTTCGACTGGCTGAATGAGTTGACTGAACGAATCAGGGTTTTTAATGACCAACCAGACAAAAAAATTTCATTTTCCTGCAATTTTCGCGTCGCCCGGCCGTTCCTCAAGGACCAAGTCTTTGGTGCGCTTGAGAGAGCCAATGTCCGGACCATATCAATCGGCCTTGAATCGGGCAGCGAACGCATTCGCCGCGAGGTGTTGCGGCGCCCTTATTCCAACGAAGATTTCTTCCAAGCTGTAGCGCTCGCTCGCCGGCACCAGATGAACGTCACCGTCTTGAACATGATTGGCCTTCCCGGAGAAACCTTGGCCGACCATATGGAGACTGTCGAAGTAAACCGGCGCGTTTGCCCAGACCGGTCGTCCACCTCGATTTTCTATCCGTATCCTGGCACCGACTTGTTTGGAGCATGCAAGGCGCAGGGCCTGCTCACGGCTGGCAACGTGACCGCCGAACGCCGTTGCGCCACGCTGGACTCTCCCAAATTTCGGAAGACTGAGGTTCAGAGGGCTTACGACTGGTTTGAGTACCGAGTCTATCGGGGTCACCGGCCCTTTCACTTTCGCTTGCTGAAGGTGCTGAGGAATAAAGGTGCCCGCCATGCATGGGGAGATGTGGCCTTCCTGCGGCTGCTGGCGCTCTGGCATACCTTGCGCGATAGGAAACCAATGAAGACCATTCCCGCCGTTCTGAACGGCGCGCGCTCCGCGTAGCGAACCTATGTCCTTGGCAATGCCGCAGTTAGAAATTCTCTCCAGGCGCGAACGGCTTCGCGCCTCGCTAACCGGCTGGCTACCCTGGGTCGGCAAGGGGTCACTCGCGATCCTTGACCAAGGGCTCTTCGCCAGCTCGAACTTCCTGCTCAATGTGCTTCTGGCCCGCTGGCTCGCTCCAGCCGATTACGGCGCCTTCGCTCTCGCCCTTTCCGTCTTCCTGTTGCTCGGTGTCTTCCACAACGCCATGTTCTCCGAGCCCATGCTCGTCTTCGGCCCGGGTAAGTACCGCGAGCGCTTTCCCGAGTACCTGGGCATTCTGCTGCGCGGGCACTTCGCGCTGATGCTTCCCTGCGCGGGCCTGCTCACGGCGGTGGCTTTTCTGCTCGGATGGCTGTGGTCCCCGGCGGTCGAGGGAGCTTTCCTCGCCCTGGCGATTGCTGGACCGTTCATCCTCCTCCTCTGGCTCCTGCGCCGGGCGTTTTACGCCCGGCTCAATCCCGGATGGGCTGCGGCCGGCGGGGGCGTTTACCTCATGGTCCTCCTCGTGAGCGCGCTAGCCCTCCGCGCCGCCGGACGCCTCACTCCCGCCATGGGCTTTTTCACCATGGCCGCCGGGAGCCTGACTGCGTGCCTGCTCCTTCTCTTGCTGCTCCGGCCCACGTTGGCTACAGACCCATCCGCCATCCGGGCTGTCGGAGCCGACCACTGGCGCTATGGCAAATGGCCCGCCGCTGGCGCTGCGCCCGGCTGGGTCACGGACAATATCTACTTCCTCGTACTGCCCGCCTGGGTCGGCCTCGCCGATGCTGGCGGACTGAAAGCTCTGCTGAACCTTGCGCAACCGGCTTTGCACACCATCATGGCGCTGGGGGCGTTGCTTTTGCCGATCCTGGTGCGGGACCGCGGCTGCGGTGGCCCTGGCGTCATGAGGAGAACAATAAAACTGTCGCTCGCCTTGTTTCTCTTAGGCTCCGGCTGCTACCTCGCGCTGCTTTGGGGATTCCGATTGCAGATCTTCCACTTCCTCTACGCGGGGAAGTACGCTGCGTACGCCGGGTGGCCGCTGCTGCTGATAGGCCTGCTTCCCTTCGCCCAGAGCCTGCCGATCGTTATAGGGGGAGCGCTGCGGGCGCTGGAACGGCCAAACTTGGCATTCTGGTCCTGTGTCGGAAGTGGCGCCGTGGCCCTTGCGCTGGGTGTTCCACTTACCGCCTGCCTGGGAGTCGGGGGGGCTCTCGTAGGGCTCGTGCTTTCTTATGTGCTTATGGGCGTGCTCATGCTTTTGTTGTTTACGCGGTCCGTGCGCCGCGAGAAGAGCATAACAGGGAGATGAGAATTCTATTTGTTTCTGACGCCCCCCAGACCCCAGGTGGCGTACCGTCTATAACGCAGCTGATCTCTTCTCGACTGGCAGATCTAGGATGCGAAGTCGCAGTTTTGCGTCCTGAATCTTCTCGACCTGTCGCCGACTACACAGGAACTGCAACAGTGTACCCTCTCGACACATCAACGAGAAGAAGCATCGATGTGTCTTTGTCTGAAAGCATTGACTGCTTCAAACCTGAGATCGTGCATGTGACAGGCGCTCGGTGGCCAGTTGTTAGTCGGGTGGACAAGCTAGTTCGGAACCTACCGTGGGTTCTCAGTTTTCATAACCTGCCGACGTTTGAGGCTGAGTTCGGACGCTTTTATGGCTGTAACCGCATCTATTACTACGTCAGGAATGCGCGATTCTTCCCGAATACACTTTTGTGGGCAATGGGTTTGCGCAGGTGGCGATTCGCTCGCGTGATTTGCCACAGTCGTCGAGTGCAATCGCGTTTGGTCCAATTTGGCTGCCGCCGCGAGCAAATCAAGCTGTCCCCCTTGGGCTGTTTAACGAATGATTCGAGTCCCACCTGCCGTGCGGATGGTGCCTCTCCGTTCGATGCACCGAGCCACCCCCACCTTCTAACTATCGCGGGAATAGTGCATCACAAGGGACTCCACGACTCCCTGCGCGCAATTGCCAATCTCGCAGTGGACTTTCCGCATTTTAGATATCTCATCATCGGCGGAAGACGCGACGAGGCATACGCATCGTACCTGGAGGATCTGGTAGCCCGATTGGGTCTGCGGTTCCATGTGTCGCTTATTTACAACGCCAGTGAAGAACTGAAATGGTCCGCGCTTCGGGATACGGACCTATATATCCAGCCGTCCCACGAGGAGGGCTTTTGCCTCACTTTCCTCGATGCTGCAATGGCAGTTCCTAGGCTCCTGGGCACAGCTACCGGCGAGATTCCTTTCATAGCAGAAAAAGATCCGTACTGTGGCGTCGTGGCGCCGAAGGACGTGCCCGGCCTCCGAACCAATATAATTCGGCTGCTAAAGGCGACGATCTCGGTCCGTGAGCTTGAGGCTCGGCGCCTCCGGCTGCGCGAGAAATACTCGTGGCCAGCCGCCTTGCATCAGCTGTACTCCTTGTACGAGGAGCTCTCCCGAAAGGCAGCGGACCGCGCGGGAAATGTGCGCCTGATGAACGGCTCTAGGGAGTTGCGCCTCACATGACCCGAGGGCGATGCGCAGCATTTATCCTTCTGCTCGTGATGTTCTACTTTGCACAGCTCCACCATTGGTCTGCTAGCCTTCAGTACGCCCCGTCCGGGCAGACTGGGCTAATGAGCGCGGAGGAAATTGCAAACGGCATAGAAACTGGGAGCTCGACTCGGCAACTCGGCGTCCTACTGATCGGGGTGTTTGGTGCACTCATCCTGGCACATAACGGACGACGCAAGCTACGAATCCGTGGGTCGATGGGTGTCGCGATACTTTTTTTCTTCGGGTGGGCGTTGGCAAGCCTCGCGTGGTCTGACGACTCCACCCTTGCAGTGCGTCGAGTAGTCTGTTTCGCGATCCTCTGGTTTGCTGCATTCGCTGTCGCGTCCTACTTCAAACAGCGAGAGGTGCTGTTCTTCTTGTTCCTAGCTAGCTTGGCCTTTGTAGGTCTGGGCCTTGTTACTGAACTCGCCCTAGGGACTTTTGCTCCGACCGTTCCGCTGTATCGTTTTTGCGGGACAATCCATCCGAACCATCAAGCGTGGAACTGTGCCGCACTCGCGCTCTCAGGGATAGCATTGGGTGACGCGGAGCGCCATCACAGATTGTTCTTTTTCAGCGCGAGCGCATTAGGCATAGTCACGCTTATACTCACGAAATCCCGAACCAGTGTGTGCGCGTTTGTAATCGCTGTTGTCATCTATAAGGCCTTAGTGTCCACACGGAAGCAGAAGCAATTCTGGATGGACAGTGCGCTCGTCCTCTGTGCCGTGCTTATCTTCGTCTGTGGCGCTCTCCCATTTGTCGAGCAAGCTGAACTTGCGTCCGTAACTGAAAGAACAGTTCTCCTCGGTAGGGGCGCCGAAGAAGCTAATACGCTTTCGGGTCGAATCCCATTATGGAGGTCTGGGCTTGGCTATTTCTGCGACCGGCCGTTGCGTGGCTATGGCTTCAACGCATTTGAGACCCCGCAACGCATCATTGACCTTGAGAGAGAAGCGGGGTGGGGCGCCGCTACCTTCCATTCCGAATACCTCGATCTGCTCCTTGGGGTGGGTTGTATCGGGGCGATCACCTACGTCTTCGTTATTTTGGGCGGTTTAAGCAGAACGTTAGTCCTTTACAAGCTCCACCGCAGCAGATACTACGCGCTGGAGTGTGCCATCTTAGTGTTCTTTCTGGCGATCATGTTGTTAGAGAACCCGGGCCGAGATCCAAACGTTCCGACATTCGTGTTCTTCACCATAATGGCGAGGAGAGGTCTGTTGGGGGAGCCCGAGCTGCGTACCTCACGAACCACCTGGCGGGAAGGGGTGAAGGTGCCAGAAACGATCGAGTCATACGCTCCGGGCCTTAGGCGCTAATCCCGGGGGCTTATTTTGCCGAGAGTAACTATTCTTATGTCCGTCTATAACGGGCTGCCCTTTTTGCCCGAGGCGGTGGGGTCGATCCTCGGGCAGACCTTTAAAGACCTCACTTTCTTGATTGTCGACGATGGTTCAACGGACGGTTCTGGTGAATTCCTCGAACACCTCGACGACGAGAGGCTCCGCATATTACACCAGTCTCATGGGGGGCTGGGAGCGGCCTTGAACAAGGGTTTGGCCATGTGCGAAACAGAGTTTATTGCCCGGATGGATGCCGACGATGTTGCTCTGCCAGGTCGTATTGCGAAGCAACTGAACTTTCTTTGTGAGCACCCAAAGGTGGGCACAGTAGGCAGCCAGTTCGCCTATCTCGGTCCAAGCGGTCGTACAGGCTTCTCGCCACATCTGCCGTGCGACCACGAGACGATTTATGCTGATCTTCTCCGCGTTCGCCATGCCCTCTGCCACGCGACCATCACGTGCAGGACCGCCCTGCTGAAGCAAATCGGCGGATACAGGATTACCGGCTGCGGTGAAGATTGGGATATGATGTTGCGCATCGGGGAAGTCTCTCGCCTCGCCAATGTTGACCGAGTGCTTTACCTCTATCGATTACATCGGAATACCACCCACACAACAGAATTAGCAGCAATACAGGTCCGGTACGCATTTGCGAGTCACAACGCTAAACGCCGTGCAAAGAACTGCCCCGAGACTACTTTGGCTGATTTTATTGCGGCGCAGCCCGCTCAATCATTCTGGCACCACATGGCCAATTGGGTGGATCGTTATGCCTTTACCCAGTACCGTCAAGCTCTGTTCGAGGTTCTTTCTGCGCGCAGGCTGAGAGGATATGCGCGACTGGGCTGGGCTGCCCTCTGTTCTCCACGGAAGACCTGGCAACGTATCTGCCGTTTAGCCCCGAGCGTACACAAGCGGCGAACCACGCGAGCACCCGTCCCGGGATGAGGCCAAATAGCCCAGCAAGTGCAACAACCGGATGGTGACGGAGATTTACGAGTGCGCCATCCAGTCGCGCCGGTCGGGCTGATTGGGGGCGCAGACTATGAGCGTTGCAATTATTACGGGATCAGCAGGACTCGTGGGGTCAGAAGCCGTGAGGTATTTTGCATGTCAGGGATTGGACATCGCTGGCATCGACAATGGCATGCGGGCCGTTTTCTTCGGAGAGGAAGCATCGACTAGCTGGGTTCGCGA
>Ga0187803_10001046_pt1 | contig 10779 bp, 5 predicted proteins | sample NC_wetland_sal_i_2_FD_132425 | JGI IMG/M metagenome (GOLD analysis project Ga0187803, IMG submission 132425) | Wetland sediment microbial communities from Neuse River Estuary, North Carolina, USA - Control_3 | ecosystem: Environmental > Aquatic > Freshwater > Wetlands > Sediment | place: USA...
AAATCATGCTCCCCATGGCAATCGCCAGCAGCGGAGCCGTCAGCACCAAGCTGATCCAGAATCTCCGCGTCATATCGCGCAGCTCGGGATTCTCCTCTTCGACGGCTACCATCCGCGGCTCTAGCGCCATGCCGCAAATCGGGCAGCTCCCCGGCTCGGCCCGCACAATCTCCGGGTGCATCGGGCACGTATATTCAGTCTTCGTGGCGGCCAGCGCCGGTGACTCCGGCTCCAGCGCCATCCCACACTTGGGACATGGCCCGGGCCCGATCCGCCGCACCTCTGGGCACATTGGACAGATGTACGCCCGTGTGTCTCGACCGAAAGCCCCCTCGCCAGCCCGCGCGATGGAGGGACGGGCGTCCTCGCCCGTCTCGGCGGCCTTACCGGGAATGGAAGGGCGGGCGTCCCCGACTTTGCGAGCGCCGGTCGGCATCCCTAAGCTCACCAGCCCCGACCCCATCGGCTTCGGCGGGGCGGAGAGAATCTTCTCTGGATTCGCCTGGAACTTGTCCAGACAGCCCGCGCAGCAGAAGAAATATTCTTTCCCGCCATGCTGCGTCTTAAAGCGGGCCGTCGCCGGATTCACATTCATGCCGCAGACCGGATCTTTGGCTGGGGCCTTTTGCGACACACCTGCGTCCACTTGATCCATATTCTTCAACCAAAGCTTTCATCCAACTTGCGCTTGGCGAAATTCCGCCCTTTATTAGATACTCAGAGAGTAAAAAGCGAAGCTCGCAGTTTGGAGAAACACCAATGACCTACCTTGAAGCCGCCTTCCGCTACCAGACTACCCCGGGAGAAAAAGAGTTGCGAGCCATTGACAGTATTCGCGAGGTGTACGGCATCCAGCGCATCCAGTTCAATGAGCCGGAGCGCACCGTCCGCGTGCTGTTTGACGCTTCGCGCCTGAAAGCCGAAGCGGTAGCGCGGCTGCTTCGCCAGGCCGGCATTAACGTACAAGAGCAGCTCGCGCTCGCCTGAGGCTGTATATTCGCCTTTTTTTCTGTGTTTTGCGCGGTCGCCGAAAACCAACCCATCAGTACGCGTGCGGAACCACGCTTGGGGGCAACTCAGGCCGCCCACTTTCGCTGAAAAACTATTTCGATTACCGGGGATTGTCAGCGATGGGACAACCAGGCAGATTCCACCCCGTTTAGGTTTCAGTGAATCCGGGGATATTTGGGGAGAGCTGCCAGAAAACGCTTGTCGAGTGGTCGGCAAAGCTTGAGATTGCAAAGGGGCATCTGGAAAGACCTCTGGCCGAAGTATTTTCCAAAATGCCCCGTTGCGCGCCACTTCGTCTGCTCTAAGGAGGAGCAGGTTGGATGCCATTTCTAAAGTCCAGCCAACCTGCACTTAGAGAACGTGCGAGCGGGTAGGTTTTGCGCACAACCGGAAAACTTTACTCGTGTACGTTGGCCACACATGGCAGCCAAGCGCGTGATTTCCAAAGGCCAAGGGCCATTCTTGGCACCCAGAACGCCAGCATCTCGTCCAGGCAATGCTCCTTTGTAGGCTATCCGTCCGACGCTTCGTCGTGCAGCGTTCAAGGAATGTTCACAAGAACGGAGAAGCGGATTCAGTCCTCTGTCCCGTGCGCCAAGCGCATTCGTTTCCGCTATAATCAAAACGCGCAGCCGTATCACGCGCCCTTAGCTCAGTTGGATAGAGCGTCTGGCTACGAACCAGAAGGTCGGGAGTTCGAATCTCTCAGGGCGCGCCATTGTTCCAATCAGATCCCTCCCTGGCTCGGGATTTCGTCTGCGGGCTCCCGCTCTTCCACGCCCGTCACGCGAGAACCGCTCGTGCACCCCGGCTCCTTTTCCCTCCGGTTCAAGTTCCTCCCGGGCCCTGCCATTCATCGCCGCCAGCACAGAATCATTAAAGCGCAAGTGGCGCACTGGAGTGCGCCACTGGAGGAACGTTGAGTTTTGGGGCGCAGCCGAATCGTCTCGGCTGTGCCCCTTTTTAGTTACTGGCTATTTCTTACTTTTCATTTGGGTTTTACCCGCGTGTTTTTTGACCGCGGGCATTCCACTCAGTGAACCCTGTTGCTCCAGGGGACCAAGGAACCAGCTCGGGTTCGGCACTGCGTTATCCGTGTCCAGCCAGAACAGCTGTCCGCCGCTGGCTTGGTAGATGACCACATTGAAGTCAACTGGTGAGCCCGAGACGGCAGTGACGGCAAGGGGAATGGTATACCGACCAGGGTTTGCCGCGTCGGGCGTCGCAGTGCCAGAGAACGGAACCCCGGAGTAGTTTGCCGGGCTGGAACTGAAGAACGCGAATGGATCGTTGATGAGCCCACTCCCGCTCAAAGCGAGATTCGAAACCGACCCCTGCCCAACGAAGTCAAACTCCCAACCAGGAAAGCCTACGCCGTTGTATTCCTGTGCTCCAAAAGCATAGTTGTTGTTAAAACTGGAAGTTTTGGTGTCTGTTTGCGGAATCACGACTCCCGAGCCGAAAAGCGCTGCATCCAAGTCGAGAACAAGTGCGCCTCCTCCGCCACTCGGGTTATTCGGATCGTTAAGATTAAGGGTTGGGTCAGTCATGTAGATCCCCAGCTTAGTGATGCTTTCCAGGCTCCCACTGGCAATGTTAAAGCTACCGTATCCGTTGTACGTCACTCCACCGATCGTGGGTGAAATGGAGTAGGTGCCCGAGATAGGGGAAGCGCTAACGACAGAGCCAAATTCGTCGTCGTCCGCGACCCCTTGGAATGCGCCCCCCGGAAACGTGGTAAACATGCCCGCAGCCGCGTAGTAGCCGTCCCATGGGCTGTCTAGTAGAGTGAAAACGGACCGTCCAAGCGACGCGTCGGTAAAAGTAGTCGAACCCTGACCGAACGCCGAACCAACCCCTGAATCGGTAGTATCCACGTCGATGATCCGTATCGCTTCCGGACCAACGATGTAGTAGTTGATAGTGCCTGCTATACCAGTGCCGGTAATAGTGCCGCGCCCGAAGTTGTCTGGCGCGGAGAGTGTTCCCGTGAAAGCCGTTCCCGTCGTCACGGTTCCATTATCGTTAATATCGACAAGGCCATTCGACAGGCTCGTGCCACTGATCGTGAAGACGCCTCCCGCCACAACAGGGGCATCGAGCGAGTTCCTGTTATCCAGCCCGGAAAGAGTGAAGGCAAAACCTCCGCTGGGCGTGCTCGGCAGTGTCTGCAAGTCCATGCTTCCGCTGGAAGTTGCCGAGCTGTCGAACTGAATAATGAGCGCATGGTTGGCATTCACGAACTGGACGCCGAGGGTTTCGGTCCCGTTGACGCCCAAGAGTGTATTATTCGTGTTTAGAATGAGTGTCCCTTGGCCGGTTGTACTGTTAACCCTCAGGGTGCCTCCGGTGATGGCATCGCCCGAAGGCTGTGGCGACGTAAATCCGTTCCCGTCGTTGTAGTCTTGCTCGCCCGCCAAGACGTTGCCATCCGAGTCCATTAGCACCGACCCCGCAAGGGCGTAAATATCCACCCCGCCATTGGCAGGATTGATCGTTTCCAGCCCGGACAGATAGAACGAGTAGTTGTACACCGCTAGGTTCGTCAGACTGAAATTGGCTGGCGTCGAAACGCCGGAGACCGTACCTGTAACCGTATAACTGCCGGTCGTCGAGTTCGCCGTGAACGTGGTCGAGGTCGCCACGCCGTTCGTGTTGGTGGTGTCGGTTTCCGTCGCCGTTCCATTGGTGAACGTGCCGCTCGCTCCCGACGTCGGCGCTTGGAACGTGACCGATGCGCCGCTCACCGGGTTCGAGTAACTGTCCGCAACTGTCGCGGACAGCGGCTGTGCAAATGCCATGTTGACCGCCACACTTTGCGGCGTTCCGCCCGTCGCCGTGATGGTTGCCGCCGCCCCCGCGTTGTTAGTTAGAGCGAAATTGGCGGGCGTCGCAACCCCAGAAACACTAGCTGTCACCGTATAGGTGCCAGCCGCCGTGTTCGCTGTGAACGTCAACGAGGTAGTCGCCACACCGCTCGAGTTGGTCGGCTCCGTATCCGTGGCCGTTCCATTCGAGAATGTGCCGCTCGCTCCTGACGCCGGGGCTTGAAACGTCACCGACGCGTTGCTCACCGGGTTGCCGGAGCTATCCACGACCGTCGCTGCCAGCGCCGTGCCAAATGCCGTGCCCACCGTCGCGCTTTGCGGCGTTCCGCCCGTCGCGGTGATCGTTGCCGCCGCCCCAGCCGTGTTCGTCAGGCTGAAGCCGGCTAACGTGCGCGCTCCTGAGGCCGTCGCCCCCACCACGTAAGGTCCGCCAGCCGTCGAATTCGCTGTGAACTTCGACGAGGTAGCCACGCCGCTCGAGTTGGTCGTCTCTGTATCCGAGGTCGTTCCATTGGCGAACGTGCCGCTTGGTCCAGACGATGGAGCGGCAAACGTCACCGACACGCCGCTTGCTGGCGAGCTACCTTGCATCACCGTCGCTACCAGCGGATTTAGAAATGCTGTGCCGACCGTCGCGCTTTGGCCCGATCCGCTCGTTGCTGCGATTGTTATCGGCGGGGGTGTCGAACTGCCACAACCCGTCAAGAAACCGAAGGCTAGGAAAACCAGGGCTGAAGCGAGAATAACTGCGTAAGCTTTGCGGTTCATAGCGATCCCCCTTTCTGCGCGATCTTCTGGCTGGCACGCTTACGCGCTTGCGGCGACACGGGAATCCCATGCTCGTTCCGCATCGTATAAACCTGCCCATCCACTTTCACGCTGCGGGCAATGAAAACTTGTTCGCCCTTAAGCGTCTTCATGACGCCGGTCACTTCAACTTGCTGCCCAGGGACAACCGAAAGCGCGCCTTTGCCTTGTAGACCCCATCTTCCCAGGCTTGCATCCACCACGGCGGTGTCCGTCGCGAACAGGAGGTGGGAACCCGCAATCGTTCCCGGAGAAGGGCGCGTGAGCACACTCGACACCGTACCGCTAAGTGTCACTTCTTTGGTCACGTCGTAGTACGGGCGGTAATCGGCTGCGGGTTGGGCACCGAGTGGAACAGCTAGGATCGCGAACAGCAGGCCCGTGAGTAGCCCTGCGATCATCTCTTCAGGTTTGGTGAAACGATTATGCCTCATGGATTCTCCCCTCAAAATTAGTCGTCCGTCATTGGCTGGGTCGCTAGCTTGAGTCATTGGCTTGCCAGTTGGGTCTATGGGTCGGCGGCGCGACCAAACGCGGCGCAGAGCCTTCATGTCAGCCGAACACATGTCAGCCAAACATATGGGAATGTCATGGATTCTGGCCAGTATTTTATCGCTAGGGCGGCGGGTCAACCCTAAGTTCCAACAGTCTCAGTACCAAAGTAATCATCCAAACCCGTCCCATACCCCTAAATCGTGGTCCATGACCGGCTGGGCCAATTACTCCCTTCTTCCCTTCCCCGGCTTGAAGATCATTCCTTCCCGCGCCTTCCCGTTCATCACCACTAACAGGGGCTCACCAAATCGCAGATGCCTTACACATCCCGCTTCTTCAGCAGCCGGTTGCGCCGTCAACCATGCCCAGTCCACCGAGCCTTCACCCGCATCCGGATTCACCGTGAAATACCCGACCTGAAACGCCATCAGATTCTGAAAGAAGTGGCTGCCCTGCGAGGGCGTCACGCGAAAGTCCCGAAACCCCGCCTCCACGATCACTCGCGCCCCCGCGATTTCGTCCCACTCCACCGGAATGCCCAGCCAGGGATCGTTCGATCCCAGCCGGCCAACCCCGACAAGTAGATAGGGCCGGTTCTCGAGCATCAGCCGGTCGTTGAACCGTGCCACCGCCTCGGCGACCTCCTGGCTGCGGCCGCGTTCGAAACGGTGGAAATCCACCACCACCACGTCATATAGATTGTGCACGCGCCCGTTACCCAGCACGGTCGCGCTGCGGCAGACCAGATCGGCTGCGTCCACATCGCCCATGCGCAGTTCTTCCCCCTCGCGCGACAGCACCAGCGGACGAATCTGCAGGAAGCCGAACTCCGCCGGGTCGCCTGAACGCTCGAGCAAGCGGACCGCAAACTCGATTTCGACCGGCTGCCCGAGCGCATCCTCGCCGACCTTTGCGAGCTGATTGAGGATCGAGGCCAGCGGAAAAACCTCCTGTTTCAGCACGGGAGCGAAAGTCACGATGCGGGCGCCAGGGCGGCTCATGCCGTCATACACGGCGTCGTTGTCGCGGCTATACGTCGAGGCCACCGTCCACAGCGTGCCGTCATCTTCCGCGTCACGCAGGCTAAAGCGCGCCTCGCGCAGCTCGTCGAGCGGGTTGTGCGGCTCGGCGTGATTCATCTCCAGCGCCCAGAAATCCGCCTGCGAGTTGGCGAGAATATCCTTCACCGACGAGAACTGCACCAGGTTGCGCGGATAGCGCGGACAGAAAGTCACGCATCTGCCGCCTTCGACCACTTCCCGGCCCATGCCCAGGGCAACGGCGGCAACTCCGTCCTCCGGCGCCATAGGCGGCACAGGATAGAAATTGCGCGAGCGCACTACGCCGGAAAAGTCCGGATAAAAGCGCTCGCCGTGCATTCCGCCCACCACTTGCTGCAGGATCACCGCCATCCTCTCTTCTTCAGTGCGATAGGGAGTGGCGCGCACGTAAGCCTTAGCATGCTGGCTGAACGTGGACGCATAAATGCGCTGAATCGCCTCGGTTAACCGCCCCAGCCGCACCTGTAGGTCCGGCTGCCGGTTGCCGAGCATGAAGGTCTCATACACGCCGGTGAAGGGTTGGTATTGGGAATCTTCGAGCAGACTCGAAGATCGCACGGCCAGCGGATACGTGACTTCCCGCAGAAACGCCGGCAGGTCCTCACGCAGCTGCGCCGGCAGCGGTGCGGCCAGGAACCGGCGCTCAATCTCGGCGTCATCCTGGCAGTGAATGGCGAAGTCGAGCAGATTGTTCTCGGTCAGAAAACGGTCGAACACGTCAGTGCTGAGCACCAGCGCAGGCGGCACGCTGACTTTGACTCCGGCAAAACGCCGCGAAAAACGCCGCTGATGGAGAAGGTGTCGCATAAACGCCAGGCCGCGCGCCTTGCCTCCGAGCGATCCCGAGCCAATACGAAGGAAGAAGGGGTCGCCCGCCTTGAACGTGGCGGCGTCGAAGTCCCCGATCAGAAATTCGCTTTGCTCCCGCCGGTACTCATTGATGGATTGGATCAGATCCTGGCGCAGGGCTTCGAGATTGGGGAAGTCGGAAACCTTGCGCGGGCGCAGCTTCTGCGCCACCGCGAATTCGGTCCGGGCGGTCAGCCAGCGCGAGAAGTGATTGCGCTGGCTGTGATAGCTGATGCTTTCCGCCGGAACCGTGTGCAGCGATGCCTCCAGCGCATTCATGTCACTGGCCCGCGCCACTTCAGTGCCGTCGGGCATGCGGAAAACGAAGTCGCCGAAGGAGCACTGCTGGGTCAGCAACTGCCGGAAATCGCGCAGGAACGTCGGCGAGCGCTTCTGCAGGAACGCGAACCCTTCGGCATGCGCGCGCGACCGGTACTCGGTGTGGCTGGAGTGCAGCACGACCGGAACATCTGGCACCAACTCCCGGATCATATGCGCAAGCTCGAAGCCCGCGTTCACATCGGGCGCTCCGCCCCGCGGAAATTGCACGTCCGACACCACCGCCAGCAGATTGTCGCGGTACTCCATGGCTTGCCGGGCGGCATCTTCATAGTCGGAGCACAGCAGAATCTTCGGCCGGGCCCGCTGCCGGACCAGCTTGTGGGCCACGTTGAGTCCCTCCCGAATGACCCGCCGCGACTGCGTAATCAGCTCGGTATAGATCACGGGCAGAATCGAAGAGTAATACCGGATGTTGTCTTCCACCACCAGCAGCACCGGCACGCTCAGCGTTTTGGCGTCATGACCCACATTGTGTTTGTCTTCAATGTACTTGACGATCGCAATCAGGATGCGCGCATTCCCCTGCCACAGAAAAACGCGGTCAATGTCGGTCAGGGGATTGCGCGCAATGAAGCTCTTCACCTCGCGATAGTCGTAAGCCAGCACCACCACCGGAATATCGCGGCCGAGCCTGCGGATCTCGCGCGCCAACTGGGCCGCGTTCATCCCGCCGACGGCGAGGTTGGTGACAATCAGGTTGAAGCGCAACTGCGAGCGCGCCAGCTCGAGCGCCTGCGCACAGTCGGAAACATGAGTAATGCCCGGAATCTGCTGCAGATCGAGTTCGCGCGACTCGCCGATGAGCAGCTCGTTCAGCCGCCCGTCTTCGCGCATGATGAAGGAATCGTAGAGATTGGAGACGAGCAGGATGTCCTGCACGCGGAACGGCATTAGCCGGTCGAAACCCTCAAAAGTGTCCTCGGCGTCGAACATCAAGTCGGTTCCGTCGCTCGCACTCATACCTTGCGCCGATTGTAGCAAGCCGGGGCTGGCTTCTCTGTGATTGGATTTGTGCTTCGCGCCGGCTAGGGCGGTTCCTCAATAGGTGTGGCTGCTTTGAAGGGGCACGCCTTCAGGTGTGCCGGGAAGCGCAATCGGACGGGCCCGGCTTTAGCCGCTGGGGGAAGGCGACCACTTGGCCTAAAGGCCAACACATTTTCGTGTGCTCTCGGCGCGGCTGAACAGGCTGCGGAACAAGTCAGGAAAGTTAGCGCGACCGTGGAAGAGCGGCCCTTCAGGGCCGCGTAAGTCGCCTTGAATCAGTAGGGGCTTTAGCCCTGGTGGTCCTTTTTTGCCATGCAGCGCACTTTTTCCGCAGCCTCTGAAGCCGCCGCCCTTCAAAGCTGGTCACAGCAATTCTGAAACCGCGACTCCCATGATTGCCTTGCAGGTCAGAGGTCAGATTGCAGAGGTCGGGAGCGCCTGCCATCAGAGCCTCCAGCCTCTGCAATCTGACCTCTGACCTCAAACCTGTGCCAGCGCCTTAGCCCTGCTTCAGCTTGAGCTTGCCTTTGTTTTCTTCGAGAAACGCCTTAAGATTCGGCGCCGCCTCCAGCAGCCGCGTCCACTGTTCGTAGTAAAGGGTGACCGGAAAGCGGCCCAGCCCGTACACGCTTACGCCACCTTTCTCGCTCACGCGAAACTCGATGGTTCCGGTGCGCTTCTTCGCCTCCACTTGCTTTTCCAGTTCCTGAAGCCGTGCTTTCAACTCCTCGTAGGTAGGTTCTGTCATGAATAGACCTCGTATAAGTTTGCTTCCATGTTGGCCTCCATCATAGGTTGACGCCGCCACTTTCGTCGAGACGAACGAGCCTATTTTCAGAAGAAGCGTCCTACTCTAAAGAAGAAGCGGCGATGATCGCTGTCCCCGATGCTGCCCCCGAAGAACATTGGCCCAAACACGGTCTGGAACAGAACGCCAATCGTGCCATCCTGCGCCACCTCCGTCGTACTTGCCGGTTGCCCGTACGCCTTCCCTGCCTCATACATCGTCAGCAGATAAACGTTCTGCTTTAACAAGGGTGACAATTCACGCACCCTGTAGAGGAAGGCTGGCTGCACCAGAAAATACTGGTTCGTCAACAATTCGTTCGGCCCATAAGCGCCCAGCCGCAGCGGGCCACCCAGGCTGAACGGCGGGAAGCCGGTATCGCGTGTCGAAAACGATGTTCCTCCCGACGCGAACAACAATAAAGAAGACTTTTCACAGGGCCGCACCTGTCTTGGCCGCGGCTCGCCGGCTTTCTCTTGGCACAGCCTCGTCGCCAGCCCTAGCCGCGTTTCAGCAACCGGCACGACATCGGAAGTCCCCGGCTTCGTGTCATAGAAATGAAACGTGGATTCCACCCGAATCCCGCTCCGTGGAATCACAGGATCGTCAAACCGGTCCAGGCGAAACTCAGCCGACGTCATCCCGTACCGCCCATGCACCACCGGCGCCACAGGAGTCCCGATGTCCTCGCTGATCTTCTGATATCCCGCCTGATACCCAAGGCGCAGTTCCGCGCTGCGTCCAAATGTGTACCCGAGGTCCAGTCCTCCGCCGACCCGCCGGTCGCGATACTCACCTAGAATCTTGTCGCGCAGGTAGACATTAAACGGGCTGCTGTCGGCGATTCCCTGCACCGCCGAAAACCATCCGGTATGCGAGTTGAAGGGATGAAAAAACTCCGTCTTCACCCCATACTCTGAACCGGCAATGAAGTCGTTGCGCCACTCCGACCCAAACCCTCCCACATCGAGAAAGGTGATGCGCCCACCCACCTGAAACAAAACATTCTTGTAGTCGGAGCCGTCAATGGCCAGCAGCGGATGCACGGTCGGCGGCGCGTAGTCCTTCTCTTGGGCTTGAACGAGCAATCCACTTTGTCCGTCTCGCGTCGTCTCTTGATATCCCGCCCGCGCGAACCGTCCCAGCCCCGTAATTTCCATCATCTTCGCGTCGAGCTTTTCCGTATCAACCGGCTTTCCCGCAAATCCTGCCAGTTCGTGTTCCAACCCTTCGAGCACGTCGCCTTCGGCTCCCTTCACTTCCACAAACTCGGGCACCGAAGCCGAGCGCCGCTTTGCCGCTCGCGCTGCCAGAATCTGTTTCCACTCGGCCTCGTCAACCTGCAGCCGGGAAAGCAGCACACTTTTGTCCTGGGCGGCCTTGTAGCCCTCATCCTCGATCTCCTCGAAGCGCGTGTAATCGGTCGAGTCGAATTTCTCCACGTGCGCCGTCAGCACCACGTCGGCCTTCTCCAGCGTAGCCATGCTGGCCTGTTCGTTCACCGCGATCTCAACGCTCGCCGACCGCTCCAGCACCCCGACCGAGGAGAGCGGCTCCGACGGATCCAGAGGCGGCGTCTTCAGGTGAACCGCGATCACAATGTCGGCGCCCATCT
>Ga0187803_10001047_pt1 | contig 10777 bp, 9 predicted proteins | sample NC_wetland_sal_i_2_FD_132425 | JGI IMG/M metagenome (GOLD analysis project Ga0187803, IMG submission 132425) | Wetland sediment microbial communities from Neuse River Estuary, North Carolina, USA - Control_3 | ecosystem: Environmental > Aquatic > Freshwater > Wetlands > Sediment | place: USA...
GCGCCGCTTCCGCCGCCGCGCGCTGCGCCGTCGCGTACTTGCGTTGCGCCACGACCAGCCCGTAATAGGCCTGGGTCACGGTGACCACCAGGCCGCGTGTGGCGATCTCCGCCTTGGCTCGCGCCCGCGCCAGGGCGGCGGAGGCGTGACGGTAATCCGCGAAAGTGGTGAGGGAAAGAGCCTGATGCACGTCCGCCTGGCTGATGTACTCATGCACTCCATTGTTGGCGATGAACCTGGAAGTGGGACAACCTTGCGCCGGGGTACTGCAATTCAGAGGTAAAGGGCCGGTTCCCTGGGTGTAGATGAACGAGTTTCCGTAGTTGAGATTGGGCAGCAGTCCGGCGCGGGCCTGCACTTGATCCTCACGCGCCAAACCGAGATCAGTGATGGCAGAGCGATATTGCGGGTCGTTCAGCCGCGCCCGCTGCAGGGCGTCCTGCAGGGTGATCGTAATGGGGGCTCCGGTGGGAGGCGTAGGGCTTGTACCCTGGGTCTGATCCGTCGCCATCTGGACCTGTGCAAAACCCGGGCCCGCAGCCGCCAGAAGGACCAAAAAGAAAACCCGGCGGTGCCGTGGTTGGCCGAAATGGGAGCGTGGGCTAGTCCCGGCGTAGAGGTCGCGCTGACGTGTCTTCACTGGTCACCTCGGAAAGAAAGCTGGCAATTGGAAAAGGACGAAAGTGCTTGACGCAAAGGGAGATGCCTAAAAGATGGAATCTTCCCGGTTCCGCGAACCCAACGCTCCGGCGGATTTCCGAGAGCCGCAAGGACGGATGCAAGTTGGCGCGAATACGAGTCATCGGTCACGCAGTTGGACCAATTTGGAACTCGCTCAGCCTACCATGCCCTGCCTGAAAGCCACATGAAAACTCAAGTACGGCCCCCAAGTGCCCTGCCCTAAAGTACTTAGCGTTCGATTCTAAGAAAGTGCGAAGAATTGGAGAAAGCCGTGCTTGCCTGGAGGGGCGAAACGCAGTCCCCGAGGGAAGCCGGAGGAGGTCAGCCCATGATTGATCTGAACGACATCAAAGTGACGCCCCGCGACCAGCAGGTCCTGAGTCTGCTGGTGCAGGGCTGCAGCAACAAAGAGATTGCGGGCCAGCTCAATATCAGCCCGCGTACCGTAAAACAGCACCTGCGCACGTTGTTCTTGCGCGCCGGGATTCGCGAAGGCCGCAAGCGGGTGAAGCTGGCCATCGCCATGTTCACCAAGGAGGAAGCCCAGTCATGACTCCGCGAGAGCATCTCACCCCCAAGGAAATTCGGGTCGCCAGGCTGGTCTGGGAAGGTCTGACCAACCGCGAGATCAGCAGGATCATGGGCACCAGCGAGCAGGTCATCAAGAATCATCTGCGCAGCACGTTCGACAAGCTGGGCGTCTGGAGCCGGCTGGAACTGGCCATGTATGTGGCTGGGCACGGCGGTCGGAACTGGCTTTCGGAGCTGGGCGGACTGGTCCGCAGCCAGGCAGTTGGCGCATGATGGGGGCAACCCCGCGCCCCGCCGCCAGGCAGGTGTCTGCGGTCGAGCGGCCGTTCGTTTGAAGGACGGCAGGCAGGAGAAAAGGAACTGGATTGCATCTGCCACGGCAAGTCTGGCATTCATTCTGCAAAAGGTTTCACGTCAGCAGCTCTAACCGGGTGTAAGTGGCTGGCTAACCCTATGCGCAGCAAAGAATTGCCTGATTCCATCTGCGGCCGCTGAATTGCACTCTCTGATCAGACTCTTCGATCGCGGGCTCACGAGCAGCCACGAGCCGGCTTCGCGACCCCAAGGGCGAAACCTGCGATGGCCTACAAAGAGATCTTCTGGATGGCATGTGACTCGACCGAGCAACTGCGAGCCGAGTACGGTCCTTTTCACACCCGCGCCGAGGCTGAAACGGAAGCCAGGAAACTGGGCTTCGGCTATCTGCTGCGCTACGAGCACATTCTCGACGAGAACGAAGAGATTCAGGAAGTCCGCTGCATCTTTGTTGAGATTCCGGGGGCAGTTCCGGTAGTTTCTGAGGCTATCCAGGTCACCCTGCACACGCGTTGCGCCACCTGCGGAGAATCGGCGGTGCACGATCAGCCCTGGCAGGCCGAGGTTTGGGCCGACATCCATGAGTTTGAACACTCCCGCCATCGCGTGCGCCTTTTCGAGCACGCGCGGGGCAGAGGCCTGAAGGAGATCGGGGACTGGCGGGGATAGAAGAGAAACCACAACCGCAGAGGACGCCGCAGCAGTTTTCAGTGGGGTGGGGTCAGTTTGAGCCCACTGGCTGCGGCTCGATCGACATACCAAATCAACTTGCCGTCGCTCGGACGCACCAGCTTTGAAGGATACTGCTCACCCGGTGCATCTCCTTCGAGCACAGCTTGCAGCGCAGCGGCCTTATCTGTCCCACTAACCAGAAACGCCACGCAATAGGCTGCATTTAGAACCGGCAGAGTGAGAGTGATGCGGCTGGTCTTGAACTTCTCGACCCAGTTGGCCACCACCAGGCGTGACTTCTCCTGCAGCGCCGCGCTTCCCGGGAAGAGCGAAGCCGCGTGTCCATCCGGCCCCATCCCCAGAAGGATCAGATCAAAACGCGGAAACTGTCCGGGTTGAAGGGCAAAGAACTTGCGCAGAGTCTGTTCGTAGGCTGCTGCGGCCGCGGCGGCATCCGGATTCTCCGCGGGAATGCGGAACACGTTCGCCGCCGCCACCGGAATTTTCGACAGCAGAGTTTCTTCGGCCATGCGGTAGTTGCTGTCGGGATCAGTGGGAGGCACGTGCCGTTCGTCTCCCCAGAAGAAAAACGCGCGATCCCACGGCAGGGAAGTGCGGGCGTTGGTGGCCAGCAGAGTATGGAGGCTTCTGGGAGTGGAACCGCCGGAGAGGGCAATGGTGAAACGTCCGCGCTGCCCGACTGCTTCCTGGGCGACGCGTACCACTTCTTCCGCCGCCGCCGCGAACAGTTCCTGCGGGGTGGTCAGCGTTCGAATCTCTGGGGAAGAACTCACGAGACCTCACCCCGCCCTTCGCTCAGCTCTTGCTGCCTCGAAGCGCCGCGCAACGCGCCGCTCCCAGAAGACCAGCCTTCTCGTTGGTGACGACGTGTACCGGGACGGATTCCACCAGCGGGCGCAACCGGCCCTTATGGAGGAAAGCCTGCATAAAGAGCGGGCTCTTGAGTCTGGCCAGGACCTTGGGCGAGATGCCGGCGAGAAATAGTCCTCCTGTCGCCATCACTTTGAGCGCGAGATTGCTGGCCTCGGCGCCGTAGACCGAGATCCACAAGTCGAGCGCTTTGACGGCAAGCGGGCAGGAAGCGTCCAGGGCCGCGCGGGAGATGGGGGCAGGGGCATCGCCCTGCGTGAGTTTAGCAGCAAGCTCCGGAGATTCCTTGCCGCATCCACTGTCACGCAGGAACTCATAAACACTGACCAGCCCCGGTCCCGAGACAATGCGTTCGTAGCTGACGTGTCCGAAACGCGCATGCAGGAAGCGCAGCAGTTCGATCTGCAATTCTCCCTGCGGGGCAAAGTCGGCATGTCCGCCTTCACAGGCGAAGACATGATGGCGCTTGCCATCCCAGAACAGCCCGGCTTCACCCAGGCCTGTACCGGGCGCAATCACGGCCTGGTTGCCGACGGCGGGACCACTCACGCGGTTCAGCGGGACTAAGTCTCCCGCAGTCAGTGCCCCGATTCCCCAGGCGATGGCTTCGAGGTCATTGATCAGCAGCGTGGCCGGAAGGTGAATCTGCTTGGCTAGGCTTGATTGCTCAATCACCCACGGCAGATTGGACGTCTCGACGCGGCCGTTCTGTACCGGTCCTGCGATGCCAAAGCAGGCGACTTCCGGGCGCGGGCCGGACTGGTCTAAGAACTGACTGACAATTTCGCCCAGTTCGCTGTGCTCCCGGCTGGGAAATACGCGTTCGGAGACTAAATGAAGGTGACCATTCTGGGGTTGAAAATAAGCCAGCCTGGCATTGGTTCCACCAATATCGCCGGCTAGAATCATTTTTCGAAATTCCTCCAACGGCGGCCGTCGCGTTCGAGCAGTTCGTCGGCCTCCTTCGGTCCCCAGCTGCCAGAGGCGTAGTTGGGGAAGTTGCGGGGAGGGAGCGCCTTCCAGATATCCAGAATCGGGTTGACCACCGACCAACCCGCTTCCACCATATCCGCACGCTGAAACAGGGTCTGGTCGCCAATCATGCAGTCATGCAACAGCCGCTCGTATCCGGTGCTGGGCTGCTTGCCAAAGTATTCCTGATATTCGAAGTTCATGTCCACTGTGCCCAGACGCATGACCGGCCCGGGTACCTTGGCTGCGAATTGCAGCGAGATGCCTTCCTCGGGTTGGATATGCAGCACCAGCTGGTTCGGCATCAGGTGAGCGACGGGCGTGTCGCGGAACAGCACGAACGGTGCCTGTCTGAACTGTATCACGATGTGGGTGTTACGCACCGGCATTCGCTTTCCCGTGCGCAGGTAAAAGGGGACGTCGGCCCATCGCCAGTTGTCAATCAGCAGTTTCATGGCGACGAACGTTTCCGTGCGCGAATCGGAGGGAACGTCGGGTTCCGATCGGTACGCGGTAACCCGTTTTCCGTCCTCCGTTCCGTCACCGTACTGGCCGCGCACCGTGCGGCTCAGCACCTCTTCGTCGCTCATGGGCTGGATGGCGTGCAGAATCTTGGCCTGCTCGTCGCGCACCGCGTTGGCGTCGAAAGAAATGGGGGGTTCCATGGCGGTGAGCGAGATAAGCTGCATGATGTGGTTGGGCACCATGTCGCGCAGCGAGCCCGCCTGGTCAAAGTAGCTTCCGCGCCCCTCCACGCCGACGGTCTCCGCCACCGAGATCTGCACATGATCAATATAACGGCGATTCCAGACTGGCTCGAAGATACCGTTGGCGAAACGAAACGCCAGGATGTTCTGCACGGTCTCTTTGCCGAGATAGTGGTCAATGCGGTAGATCTGCGTTTCCTGAGCCACTTTCAGCAGGTGCTGGTTCAGCGTTTTGGCGGACTCCAGATCGTGCCCGAAGGGCTTTTCGATGATCACCCTGCGCCAGTGGCTGTTGGACTGCTCCATCAATCCCGTGGCGGCGAGCTTCTCGACGATGGGCCCGAAATAACTGGGGGCGGTGGCGAGGTAGTAGAAAAAGTTCTGGTGGGTGGAGTGGTCCTGATCTACCTTGGCCAGAAAATCCTTGAGCTGCGGGTAGAGCGCGTCATCGCCGAAATTGCCTGCCAAATAGTAGAAGCGGTTCTCGAACCACTCCCAGAGCTTGCCTTCGATGCAGTCGCCGCAGTACCGCTTGACCTCGTCACGGACTCTCTTCTTGAAGTCATCGGTTGACAACGGAGCGCGCGCCACACCTACGACGGAGAAGTCGCGGGAAAGCAGATCGGCCTGCGCCAGGTTGTAAAGCGCAGGAATGAGCATGCGTCCCGTCAAATCTCCCGCCGCGCCGAAAATCACCATCACGCAGGGGTCGCCCTGCTTGCCGATCCGCGGTGGCGTGGTGGCTGCCTGTTCCGCTAATTGAGCCATGAATAAAACCCTCTGATCTCGCGTACCAATCGAGCCGGATCTACGCGGTTTTCTTTGCCTTGGCGGCGCTCGCTTCCATGTGCCCTCCGAATTTTTGCCGCATGGCGGAAAGCATCTTCTCGGCGAAGGTATGCTGCTGTCGTGAACGAAACCGCACATACAATGCCGCGGTCAGCACATCCGCAGGTACGGCCTCTTCGACTGCTGCCTGAATCGTCCAGCGTCCCTCGCCCGAGTCCTGCACAAACCCTTCGTATTCTGAAAGGGTGGGGTTCTCGGTGAGCGCCATCGCGGTCAAATCCAACAGCCACGAACTGACCACGCTCCCCCGGCGCCAGACTTCGGCGATGTCAGGCAGATTCAGGTCGTAGCGGATATCTTCGGGCAGATCTTTGCTGGTCGCGTTTTTGAAAATGTCGAAACCTTCCGCATAGGCCTGCATGATGCCGTACTCAATGCCGTTATGTACCATCTTTACGAAGTGGCCTGAACCGGAAGGGCCGCAGTGAATGTAGCCTTCTTCCGCAGTGCCGCCGATTTTCTCTCTTCCCGGGGTGCGCGGAATCTCGCCTTTGCCGGGCGCCAGCGTCTTGAAGATCGGATCGAGCCGCTGCACCGCTTCCTTCGGCCCGCCAATCATCATGCAGTAGCCACGCTCTAATCCCCAAACGCCGCCGCTGGTTCCCACGTCAATATAGTGAATGCCCTTAGCGGCCAATTCCTGGGCGCGACGCACGTCATCTTTGAAATAAGAATTGCCGCCGTCAATGATGGCATCGCCCGCCTTCAGGTGCGGCGCCAATTTCTGCACCGTCTGCTCGGTCGGGCCTCCGGCCGGGACCATGATCCACACGGCGCGCGGAGGCGCCAGCTTGGCGATGAGGTCTTCCAGCGAAGTCGAACCGGTCGCGCCCTCACCCGCCAACTGCTTGACCGCATCGGCGCTGAGATCGGAAACCACAACCTGATGTCCGCCGCGGATCAGGCGCCGCGTCATGTTCGCGCCCATACGGCCCAGACCTACCATTCCCAGTTGCATGCTTTGCTCCTAACCCTTGCACTTGCGTCACGCCGGCAACCCACCACGCTCAGCGGAGTCGAAGGACCTCGCTTGCTTTGCGATCTCGCGGCAAGCACCGCACAATCACTGCAAAGCCATCTCCACCGCCGCCTGCAAGGTCGCCAGCCCGGCCTTCACGTTGCTTCCCAGATGCACGCGCAGGGCTCGCCTTCCGCGCTCCGCCAATACCTGGAAGTCCCCGCGGGCCTGTGCTGCCTTCACCACTCCGAAGGTATATTTCTGTCCCGGCACCGGTAGCGCGACGGAATCGTCGCAGGTCACTTGCAGAAATACTCCAGAGTTCGGGCCGCCTTTGTAAGCTTGCCCCGTCGAGTGCAGGAAACGCGGGCCGAATCCCAGACACGTGGCAACGCACTTTTTGTCGCGCACCGCATGGCGGACAGCCTGCAGGCTTTGCTCATGCTCCGCGTTCATCTGAAGATAACCGAGCACCGCGAAATAGTCGTTGGCCTGCACGCGCCCCAGATGAGCTTCGAGATATCCCGCAAGCGACTGATCGCTTACGGCTTTGGCCAACTCCGTCGCGTTTTTCCCGTCACTGAAGAGCTTGACTCCAGCGTCTTCAAAGATCGGTTTTTCCGCGGGAAGGGCCCCGGTCTTCTCATACTCCGAGGTCAAACTGCGGGTTGCGACTTTGCTGGCCTCCACATCGGGCTGATTGAAAGGGTTAATCCCGAGAATGGAACCGGCGACAGCCGTAGCAATCTCCCAGCGGATGAACTCTGCGCCCAGATCGTAAGTGTTAGACAGCGTGATGCGCACCACCGGATGCCCGGCGCTCTCGATGGCTGCGACTGTCGCGTCCTGGTCTGCGTCCGCACCTGACTCCAGCCGCACGTAGACGAACACGCGGTCGCTGCCATAGACCTCCGGCGCGGCCAGGTTCTCGCGGTCCACCGGGATGATTCCTTTGCCGAGCTTCCCGGTCGATTCGGCAAGTAGCTGTTCGAGCCAGGCCCCTAAGTCCGAGATTCCCGGCGATGTGATGATGGTGACTTTGTCACGCCCGGCGTTAGCGGCTGTTCCGAGAATGATGCCCAGCATGGCGCCCGGATTTTCTTCCGTGGCCACGCTGGCACCACAGGCATGCACCATCTCTGCTGCCCGGGCCAGAAATCTCTTCGTATCCAGCCCCATCACCGCGGCTGGTACCATGCCGAAGTTCGACAGCGCGGAATAACGTCCGCCGATCGAGGGACGTCCGAAGAAGATATGCAGGAAGCGATCAGCCTCGGCTACCTGCTGCATCTTTGATCCGGGATCGGTGATGGCGATGAAGTGACTCCCAACTCTCGTCACTCCTACCGCCTGCTTCGTGCGCTCGAAGAAATACTGCTTGAAAATATTCGGTTCGAGAGTGCTGCCGGACTTGCTGGAGACGATGAAAAGCGTTCTCGGGATATCAATCTGATGCTCGAACGCTTTCACCTGCGCGGGATCGGTGGAATCGAGCACGTGCAGGTTGGGAAAGTGGGTGAACCGGCCGAAGGTCATGCGCAGAACTTCCGGGCAAAGACTCGATCCGCCCATGCCGAGGAGCAGCACGTGCTGGAATCCGCGCTGCTGAACTTGTTTTGCCACCTTGCGCAGCTGGTCGTGCTGGGCAATTTGTTCGTCCACAATATCGAGCCAGCCCAGCCAACTGGCTTCGTCGCTGCCAGTCCAGAGCGTCGCGTCCCGCTGCCACAAGCGCTGCATCTTGCCGCCCGCTTGCCAGTCGGCGCTCGCGGCTCTAACAGCGGCTGACAAAGTTTCTGGCAGGGAAGTCTTCAGTCCGTCCACGACCTATCCTTTTTGCTGCGTGCCCTTTTGTTGTGTACTCCTGGCGACGGCAGCCAGCAACTTGTCAAAGGCGTCGGCGAAAAGCTTCACGCCGTCGTCCGTCAACTTGTCCGTCACCTCTTTGATCGAGATCCCTGCCCGCGCCAGATCGTCCATTACCTTCTGAGCGCCCGGCACATCTTCCGTGAGGCTGTTGCGCAGCAGTCCGTGATCGCGGAAAGCATCCACCGTGGCCGGCGGCATGGTGTTGACCGTGTCGGGTCCGATCAATTCTTCCACGTAAATCACGTCGCGGTAATTGGGATTCTTCGTGCTCGTGCTGGCCCACAGGACACGCTGGGTCTGCGCTCCCCTGGACGCGAGTGCCTGCCAGCGCGGCCCGCTGAAAATGCGCTGGTAGCGCTGGTAGGTGTGCTTTCCGTTGGCGATAGCGACTTTACCCAGCAGACTCTTCAAAAGAGCTTGTTGGCCCGCGTCCGAAGTGGTCTTGAGGCGCTCATTCAGCAGGGAATCCACCAGGGTGTCAATGCGGCTGATAAAAAAGCTGGCGACGCCCGCCATTTTCTTTAGGTTGCCGCCATGCCCGGCCAGGTCCTCGAGTCCGGCGATATAGGCTTCGGCAACTTTCTCGTAGACTTCCTGCGCGAACAACAGCGTCACGTTGACATTGACGCCGTCGCCGATCAGCTGCCGGATTGCGGGAAGTCCCTCCGCCGTGCCCGGAACCTTGATCATGACGTTCTCACGCTGGACCGTCTTCCACAGGCGCCGGGCTTCGGCGATCGTCTCCGGTGTCTTGCGCGCCAGGTAAGGCGAAACTTCCAGGCTGACGTAGCCATCGCGGAACAGCGAGCTTTCATACACCGGGCGCAGGGTGTCGGCCGCGTCTTGAATATCGCGAATGGCGATCTGCTCATAGCGGCCGATGGTGTCGAGATCGCTGCGCGAGGCGAGCGTCTTCAAAATGTCGTTGTAGAGCGAGCTTTCCCCGATTGCCTTTTCGAAGATCGCGGGGTTCGACGTCATTCCCCGCAGGCTGTCTTCGTTAATCAACTGCTTGAGTTTCCCGGTGGTGAAAAGATCGCGCCGAATGTAATCCAACCACATGGACTGGCCGTAGGTGAGCAATTCCCTCAGCGGATTCCTGGTCGCTTTCGCGGTTTCGAGAACTCCAGTTGGCTGCATAGTTTCACCCGATTCGTGCCGAAATATGAATACCGTCAAACACGCAATCCCGGTTACACGCCTGACATCGCCGCGCGCGCTTCCGCAACAACGTTGTCTGGCGTGAAGCCGAAAAATTTCAATAGGTCTTTCAGCGGCGCCGAGGCGCCAAAGCGATGCATGCCGATCTTCCGTCCCTTGGGGCCAACATAGCGGTCCCATCCCAGAGTTGCCGCCATTTCTACCGAAACGCGCGCCGTCACGTTCGCCGGCAGAACGCTTTCTTTGTACGCCGCATCCTGCTGCTCAAAGATTTCCCACGACGGCATGCTGACCACGCGTGCCTTGATGCCTTCGGCTTTCAGTTTCTCGCAGGCATCCACGCAAAGCGATAATTCGCTTCCTGTCCCCAGCAAGATCACGTCGGGCTTTCCGCCCGGCGCGTCGGCCAACACATAGGCTCCTTTCGCCACCCCGGAAGCTGGCGCATACTTGGAGCGATCCAGCGTGGGCAGCGCTTGCCGGGTCAAGACCAGCGCCGCGGGCGAGTGTTTCAACTGCGCAATGATTTTCCAGGCTTCGACGACTTCATTGGCGTCGCCGGGGCGAAGCACGATCAGATTGGGCATGGCGCGCAACGACGCCAACTGCTCGATCGGCTGATGGGTTGGACCGTCTTCTCCAACGCCGATCGAGTCATGGGTGAAGACGAAGATGGAAGGGATTTCCATCAGCGCCGACAGGCGGATGCTGGCCCGCATGTAATCGCTGAAGTTGAAGAACGTCGCGCCGAAGGCCCGCATGCCAGACACCGTGAGCCCGTTCACGCTCGCTCCCATCGCATGCTCGCGCACGCCGAAGTGCAGATTGCGCCCGGCGGAACTGCCCGCCTGAAATTCCCCTGCTCCTTCAAACTTCAGCGTAGTTTTGTTCGAGGTCGCCAGATCCGCAGACCCACCCATCATCCATGGAATATTCTGGGCCAGCGTGTTCAACACCTTGCCCGAGCTTTCGCGGGTGGCGACGCCCTTGGCGTCCGCTGGGAACGTCGGCAAATTCTTGTCCCAGCCCGCCGGCAGTTCGCGATGCTGCATGCACCGCAGACGCTCCGCTAACTCCGGATATTTCCGCGAGTACTCCGCGAAAACTTCCGACCACTGCTCATGCAACTCACGCCCTCGCTTGCCCACACCATCGCGGAAATTCTCGCGCA
>Ga0187803_10001048_pt1 | contig 10774 bp, 9 predicted proteins | sample NC_wetland_sal_i_2_FD_132425 | JGI IMG/M metagenome (GOLD analysis project Ga0187803, IMG submission 132425) | Wetland sediment microbial communities from Neuse River Estuary, North Carolina, USA - Control_3 | ecosystem: Environmental > Aquatic > Freshwater > Wetlands > Sediment | place: USA...
CCGACGAGGATCTGGCGGCCGAGGTCATCGAGCGACGCCGCTCCTGAGTGCTCGTCTGCTTCGACGCAACAGTCTTATGCGGAGCGATCCGCAAGCCGACCGGACGCAACTTCAAGCTGCTCGAGCTCGCAGCCGACGGGGCGGTCCTGAGCGGCTTCACGACAGATGTCGCCGGTATGGAGTTCGTCCGCAACGCACCGGACGGTCTCAGCGACGCGAGCTACGACATGCCACAGATCGAACAGTTCCTCGATCACTTCGCGCCTCTGTTCAACCCGGACAACGTCGAGCCTTCACCTATTGGTCGAGCCCTGCCTGCGCAGGCCTCACTCCATAACCGTCCGATCGGCGAGGTCGTATACGAGTTGACTGGACGAACCCGTGCCGAGTTGCTCGCAGACCTACCACAGCAGTTGCGCCTGGTCGCTTCGGAGTTCGATGCCTTCGACGTCCACTTGGTCGCCGCTGCAGTGGCTCGTCGCGCCGATGCGATCTGCAGTGCCGATCGAGCGCATCTGCCCGAGGGTCCTCTGATCGGTGGCATTGAGGTCATTGGCCCAGGACGTCTCGCAGCAGAGCTTGGCATCTCCTGACGCGCGCGGTCCGTTCGCAGGAGCGAGCGCACCGCCCTCTGGCCCGTCGATGACCTCGCCACCGCGCTGCCGATGAACCGCCTCTGCCAAGAGCTGCTCGTGGGCGAGAGCGCCCCGCCGCAGGCGCTGCTGGCAGCACAGCTCTGGCTGCGCGACCTGAGCGACGACGAGGAGCAGCGGTTCCTCGACCGCCACCCGCAGCTCGCGGCGGAGCACGCGCGGCGCGTCGCGGCGGGAGACCCGCCGGGACGTCGCGGCGGGAAGCTCGCCGGCGCCCCGTCCGGGGCGGGGGGACCGTATGCGCACCCGGAGCTCTGGGCGCCGTTCATCGCGCTCGGCGTGTGAGGCCCGCGTGGGCGTGACTCAGCACTCGCTACTCCTCAGCCGGCTGGCACAGCGGATCGCGCTACCCGTCCAGCAGAGCCCAGTCAGGGAGATCGTTCGGGTCGGTCGTGTCGTAGATCATCACCTCAGACCCGCGCGATCCGGCGGCGATCCGGTCAGCCTCGGCCTCCGCCTCGGCGAGCGTCTCGCAGGTCGCCCGGATGAACGCCAGCGACGGACCGTCGGTCACGGCAAACCCGTCCTTGTGAGGAAAGACATGGATCTGTACCCGTGCGCCACCGTTCTGGCGGACCCATCGCCCCAGCAGCGGGTCCACGATCCGTAGTCGATCCTTGGGGTCGGCGCGCTCGACTATCGACTTGCTCTCGAGCCCCTCGACCGAGCGCGCGACGCTGCTGGTGCTCGCGAGCCCGGTATGCAGCCTCGCGTCCTGCTGATAGGGCGAGAGCCCCGATGCGAGGATCGACAACACGCGTCGCTCGTTGGTCGTCATCGCCTCCCACAGGTAGCGCAACTCCGGTCCGACGGCGCGCATCGTGGCGTCGTGCGCCACCCTCAGGTCAGACATGCTCGCCACGCTGCTGGCGGCCACTCGCTCCCACAGCGCGTGGCCGATCAGCATCAGTCGCTGAGGATGGCCCTCGGCGATCATCACCAGCTCTGAGGCTGGCTCCGGCGAGCACTGCTTGCCGCTTTCCTCAAAGAGGCGGATGAGGAAGTCATAGGCCTCATCGTCCGGGAGCCGCCCGAGCTGGATGCGCTCGGCCTGGCCGTAGAGCGGCCGAGCGCGATCCTCGAACAGGGCGCGCATCATCGAGGGTTCCGAGCCCGCGAAGATGTAGCTGACGTCGCGGTGGTGCTGGATGTGGCTGCGGAACACGCCATCGAGCCCCTCCTGGCTGACGAGCGCCTGGAACTCGTCGAGCACCACCAGCACGCGCTGTCCGTGACGCTCGGCGATCTGCGCCGGCAGCTCCAGCAGCGCGTGCACAGCCGCGATCGGCTCGGCGGACGCAGCTCGCCGTCCGATGCTGATCCCACCAAGCGGAGTCGTGAGCCCGACCGTGGCGAGCTCCTTGCCGATCAGCCGGCGAATCGCTCCGGGCAGCGCCTGGTAGGCCTGCTCGAGCCGCACCGCCACATCGGCGACGCTGAGAACGTCGCTCAGATCGATGAGCACGCCTGGCATGTCGCGTTCCCTTGCGCTCTCCAACACCTGCTTGAGCAGCGTGGTCTTTCCGAAACGACGAGGGGCGTGCAGAGCAGCGTTGTGGCCGCCCGCCGCGAGCTCGAGCAGACGGTCGCTCTCGGTTCGCCTGATGCTTTCCTCCGGCGAGAGTGCACGCGCGTGCACGAACGGGTTGCTGCGCGCAGGAAGAACGTCAGACGCCATACGCGACCAGTATAGCTCGCAGCTTGCGACTTTCTAGAGTCGCGGCTTGCGACTTGCCCGAGCGCTGCCTCGTTCGCTGAAAGCGCCGCTGCGACTCCCTCGTGCGAGCGGCCCACGAGCACGCTCGCTCTGTGGTCGTCTGCTCAAGCGAGCGCGCCAGCTCGTCGATGCGAGGGCTATGGGCGACGATGGCTCGCGCCTGCCCACCGCAGCTGGGCCGGTGCCTGATCGGATGCTCGACGCCATCGAGCAGCGTGCCGGCACTCGGGAGCGGTCCTTATCGACTCGCGCCACGCAGTCGTGCAGTCGATCAACGATGCTCAGGTCGGCGTCAGCGAGGCCGACCCCGCCATCGACGCTACGCCGGAGCACGGCAGGTCATGCGCGGGACCTGACAGCGGTCCCGGCAGTCACCAACGTGACTTCCAGTTCGTCACCCCGGTCAACCTTCCAGGCGGCCGCTACGCCTATGAGGTGACCTACGACCATCGCACCTACGATGCGCAGCTGAATGAAGTGCGGATGATCCTTGCTGTGATCGGGCTGCTCGCCCGGGATTGTATCGGCGCCGGCGGATCGGGTAGCGTGCGCCACGTAAGCACCGATGCCGGGGCGTCCTTTGGGAAGACGCTCCTCCCCGGCATCGGGCCTGATACGTGATGCGGGAAAGATTCTAAAGGAATGACAGGCGAGATGGGGGCGGGCTCGTCCGGGCGGGGCATGCGGGGGGCGGCGCTCGGGATGCGGCGCGCGCGGATCCTGCGGGCCGTCGTGGAGGTCGTCGCCGAGCGGGGCTTCGCGGGCGCGTCGGTGGGGCTGGTGATCGCGCGGGCGGGGGTGTCGCGCCGCACGTTTCGCGAGCTGTTCGACGGTCTGGAGGACTGCCTGGGGGCGGTGCTCGAGCAGGCGCTGCGGCACGTCTTGGGGGCGGTGGCGGCCGCGTTCGCGAGCGAGCCCTCGTGGCAGGACGGGATGCGCGCCGCGCTGCTGGCGACGCTCGACTTCCTGGACGCCGAGCCGGCGCTGGCGCGGGTGACGATGGTGGAGGCGCTCGCCGCGGGCCCGGCGGTGCTCGCCCACCGCGAGCGGGTGGCCGCCGTGTTCCGCGCGGCGGTGGTGGAGCGGATCGAGGGGGACGTGCCGCATGCGTGGCCGCTGGCGGCCGAGGCGATGTTCGCGTCGGTGATGGGCGTGGTGCACACGCATCTCGCCGCGCGCGCGCAGGAGCCGCTGGTGGGGCTGCTGGCGCCGCTGATGGCGACCCTGATCGCGCCGTTCGGCGACGCCCGCGAGATCGCCGAGGAGGTGGCCCGCTCGCAGCGGCTCGCGCGGGCCCTGCTGGCGCAGCGCGCCCGCGGCGCGGCTCCGAGCCCGCACGCCGGCTGGGCGGGCATCCCGATCCCACCCCCACTGGCGAACCCCCGTTCGCTCCGCGCGCGCGAGTGCCTGCGCTTCGTCGCCGCGCATCCCGGTTGCAGCAACCGCCAGATCGCCGCTGCGACCGGCATCGCCCACACCTCGCAGACGTCCAGCGTGCTCACCCGCTTGTTCGCGGCGGGCCTGCTGGCCAAGCACTCGGCCGGCCCGGGCAGACCGAACCGCTGGCGCCTCACCGAGCACGGGCAGCGGGTCTTGCGGGAGCTGGGTGAGCCGCCGCCGTAGGCGCCCGCGTGTTCGAATAGGTGAATCATGGCTGGGGCTAACAGTTGGAGTCCGCGAGACAGGCGTTTACCGTTAACTCTTGACGGCGCTCACGCGGGCGGTATAGAACTGCGCACACGAGTCCAAGCGCCGGCCGCCTGCCTTCCGCAGGCAGCTCGAGCGGGACTCGGCGATCCGGTCGCCACGTGAGGCCGATCGCTTTCGATGTGGGCGAACACGAGGAGGCCGGAACGGTGGCTCAGGTGCGGCGGGGTACAGCGGAGCGGGAGACGTCGGAGCGGCGGCGGCGGGGCGTGGGCGCGGCCCGTGCGCGCGCGCTCGTGTCTGTGCTGGTCGCGCTGATAGGCGCGCTTGTGTGGGCGGCGAGCGCGGGCGCGGCGCAGCCGGGGGAAGCGTATGAAAGCGCCGTGCGCGCCTCCGGTCCCGTGGCGTACTTCCCGTTCGGCGACGCGAGCGGGTCCAAAGAAGTCAAGGACGTGGTGGGGAGCTATACGGCCGAAAACCATGGCATGACGCTTGGCGAAGCGGGCCCGTTCGGGGGGAGCAAATCCGGATTTATCGAACACTGGGGCTCGGAAAAACGCGCGACGCTGCCGTCGGATCCGCTGGCGGGGGCGAAAGAATTCACGGCCGAGGCGTGGGTGTATTGGAGCAACAAAGAACCGATCTACGGGGAAGGGATCTTCTCGTTCACCGTGAACGGCGAAAACTACATATACCTGACGCCGGGCGCGTACAGCGGGACGCACAGGATGACGTTCGAAATCCACACCAGCAGCGCGGCGGCGTCGGTGACGGCGAGCAAACTGAAAGCTAACACGTGGGAGTACGTGGCGGTCACCGAGACCAGCTCGGGTACGATGACGCTGTACCTGAACGGCGCGCAGGTCGGTCAGACGACGGGCGCGACGCTGTCGCCGGCATCGGTGGAAGGAGCCACGGAAGACTTTCTGGGCGAGGCGCCGGACTTGGTCGGTGTCAAACTGTCGTTGCAGGGCAACCTCTCGAACGCGGCCTTCTACACCAAGGCGCTCTCCAAAGAACAGGTCGTCGAACACTACGACACGACGAAAAAGCCGATCAACACCGAAGCGCCCACGATCACCGGCACGGCCAAAGTTGGCGAACCACTGAAAGCGAACAAGGGCACGTGGATCGGCTCGGGCACGATCAGCTACGAATACCAGTGGCAGCGGTGCGAAAAGCCGGGCTCGTGCAAAAACATCGAAGGAGCGACCGGCACCGAATACACGGTCTCCACTAAAGACGAAGGCTACGCGCTGCGGGTGCTCGTGACCGCGAAAGACAGCTATGGCAAAAATGAAGCCGTGTCCGCGGAAACGGCGATGATCGGCAATCCGCCGAATAACACGGAACTTCCGAGCATCGTGGGCGAAGCGCGTGAAGGCAAAACCCTGACCGTGAATCCGGGGGGGTGGAGCGGGACGGGGCCGTTCAGCTACACCTATCAGTGGGAACACTGCGAAGCCGAAGGAGCCAAAACCTGCACGGAAATCTCGGGTGCGACCAGCTCCAGCTACACCGCGCAGCCGGGCGACGTCGGGTATACGCTGCGGGTGAAGGTGACCGCCAAAGGCAAGGTGGAACCGCCCGCGAGCGCGACCTCGGCGGCGACGGCGGCGGTGCAGGCGGCCGGTGGGGCGGCGGTCGTGTGGGGCGAAAACTACTACGGCGGGCTCGGCCAGATCTATAAGAGCAGCCGCGAAGAAAGGCCGCTTGGGATCGAAGGTCTGGAAAACATCGTGTCGGTCGCGGACGGCGGCAGCGTCACGCTCGCGCTGCTGGGCGACGGCGAACTGTACTCATGGGGCGTTAACCAGCACGGCGAGCTCGGCGACAACGGATACAAAGCCAACTGGGAACTGGGCAAGAGCCGTGTCAAGGTCGATGTGAGCGGCGCGACGGCGATCGCCGCGTACAACGAGCACGCCCTCGCGATCGTGGGCAGCGGCAAAGAATCGACGGTCGATGCGTGGGGCAACAACCAGTACGCCTCCCAGGGCGCCGGCGTCGGAGGGTTCACGGACGCGCATGTGCCGACGGCGGTGCCGGGGCTGGAAGGCGTCAAGGCGGTCGCGGCGGGCGGCGGCAGCGACTATGCCGTGATGGGCAACGGCACGGTGCAGGCGTGGGGTCAGAACAGCTGGGGTGAGCTCAGCGCCGAAGGCTGGCCCAAAGAATGCTCGTCGACCAGCAACACGATCGAAGAATGCGAAAAATCGCCGGAAGGCAGCAAATACATCTGCAAGACCGAAACGGGGCCGGAACTCTGCCTGAAGTCGCCCCATTATGTGGTCGAAAGGAACGAAAAAGGCGAAGAAAAACGGCTCGAACACGTCAAGAAGGTCGTCGCGAGCAAGGAATCGGCGTATGCGCTGCTCGAAGACGGCGAAGTGGTGTCGTGGGGCGGCGATCACTATGGGACGCTCGGGCAGAGTCCCAACCTCGAATCGGGAGTTCACCACGAGTTCGAGCCGCCGGCGCCGGTGATGACGACCGTGATCGAAGGCGGCAAAGAAGTCTTCAAGCATTTGGAAGGCGTCAAGGACATCTCGACGTACGCGGACCACGTCCTGGCTCTGATGGACAATGGCGAAGTCCTGGGCTGGGGCGACAACGAAAAGGGCGCCCTGGGCAAAGCGGCCGAAACCTGCAAAGCGTCGACATCGGGCGAAGAATGGCCGTGCTTCAAGAACGCGCACCCGATCGAAGGCCTGCCGACCGGGAGCTCGGGCCACGTCGAAGCGGAAGCGGTCGCGGCCGGGAAAGACTACAGCCTCGCGTTGATCGGCCACAAGGTCTACGCGTGGGGCAAAAACGCGGACGGTGAGCTCGCGACGGGCGCGGTGGAAACGTCGGAAAACTGCACGTCGGCGCTGGAAAAAGAAAGAAATAAAACGAAAAAGGAAGAATACGAAAAAGAGGAGAAAGAAGGGAAAATAACCCAGAAAGAAATGGAAAGTAAAATCGAAGCGTTGGAAAGAGAAGAAAAGAAAAAGGGAGCGTGCAGCCGGGTTCCGCTGCTCGTCAGGGAACGCGGTAAAGAAGAACGCGGCAACGAAAAAGTCGAAGAAGAAGAGGCGGGGCATCCTCCGGCGGGGAACACGCTCGAACACGTGAGCGCCGTCGCGGCGGGCCAGACGCACGCCCTCGCCCTGCTCGAAACGGGGATCAAGCCACCCGCCCCGCTGGTGAGCGTGAAGACTGAAAAATCGAAAGAAACGATGGAAAAACTCGCCCTGAACTTCAAGTGGTCGGGCCTGTTCTCGCGGGTGCTGTACCGGATATACGAATATCCGGGCGAAGACGCAGCGGAAGCTGAAGAAGGCGGGGGATGCGGCGAAAGCGAAGGGAAATGCGAAGAATTGAAGGAAGGCGACGAAGGCGGCAGCGGGCCGTTGTACAACACGGGCCTGCCAAAGATCGGGCACAACGAAGAACTCAAACAAGGCGAAGTCGCCAGCGAATACCGCATCGGGCACGTCGCGACGGCCAAAGCGGGCACGTGGACCGGCAGCAAGCCGGTGAAGTACAAGTTCCAGTGGCAGCGCTGCTCGGTGAAGGGCGAATGCGAAAACACCGGCGCGCCGGCGCAAGAATGCGAAGAAGCCAAAATCACGGAATGCGACAAATACACGATGATCGCGGCGGACTACAAACACACCCTGCAGGTGATCGTCACGGCCAGCAACGAATGCAAAGAAGAAAAAGTAAAAGGGGAATGCGCCCCGGTGGCCGTGACCTCGCCGCCCACTCCCCTCGTGAAAAAGGAAACCAAAGAAGAAGAAGGAAGGTTCTCGACGCCCGACGACATCAAATTCAAACCGTCGGCGCGTCCGGAAGGCATCCTGATCGACGAACTGGAAGAAAACAAACAGTCGCCCGTGCCGCTGGAAGAAAAGGTCGCGTACGAATTCCAGTTGACACTCGGCGAAAAAATCCTCAAAACGGTCGTAACGCCCGCACTGTAGGCGGACGCGGCGGCGCGGGGTTTTCGGACTCCGCGCCGCTTTGCGTCGATGGGCCGGGCGCCGCCGCGAGCCCTACCGGCCGCGTGATCATCGAGACGGAGAACCGCGAGCCGGCGCCGGCCTGAGGCTCAGCCGCCGGGCTGCAATCCCAGGACGGGCGAGGCCGACGTGTTCGAGCAGGTTCGCCAGCGAGCCGAGGGCGACCGTGACGCTCGGCGGGATCCCTTCGCCGAGCGCGCTCTGAGCGGCGCTGTAGGAGGAGGCGCCGGACATCGTGCTCGACGGGTTCGGCGCGTCTGTGACCGATGCCTGGCGCAGGCCCATCACGAACTTCGTCTGCCCGCTCGAGCCGCGCCCGCCGGCGATCGGGAGCGTGACGGGCAGGTTCGTGATCTTGGCTTCGATCGCCGCTTCGGTCCCGAGCACCGTAGCCGGCGTGACTTCCTGACCGGCCGGACGCAGGGCGATGGGCGAGAGCCCTCTGCCGTTGACGTGTCGAAAGCGCTTAGCCTGCGCCCGGGACTGCAGGCCGCCACCTTGCGCGCCGAGGCCGATGCCGCCCTGTATGAGGCCAAGCGCCGAGGAGGCGACCGCACCGCGCAGTTCGATGACATACGGGAGCGCGTGCTCGTGACCACCTTCGAGAAGAAGGAGGCGGTCCGGCGGCTGATCGATGAGGGACGCCTCACGACCGTCTTCCAGCCGATCTGGAACCTCGACACACGGACCCTGCTCGGGGTCGAGGCGCTGACCCGACCCGACCCGTCCTACCGACTGTCCGGCCCCGCTGAGGCCTTTGACGTAGCCGAGCAGATCGGTCGCGTGCACCGGCTCGACGTGCTGTGCTTACGAGAGCGCTCTCAGCACAGCCGGAGCCTCGTAGAGCTGGGCACCGCGCTGGGTGCGAAGTTGAGACGGCTTGAGGATGCCTACCTCCACCAGCGTCCGGATCGCGTTCATCGCTCCTTGCGCGGTGAGGTCGTAGCGCTCTGCAACCATCGTTGCCGTCACATAGGGTTGGCCGACCAGGTCGGCTGCCAGACGCTCCGCAGATCCGCGCTTGCGCGCCGCCTGAACCTGCGCCCTGAGCTTGGCTTGCAAGGCGACCAGCCGCTCGACCTTCTGCTGGGATTCGGTTGCCGTCGCGGCGACTCCGTTGGCGAAGAAGGCGATCCATGGATCCCACTCGCCTCGGCAGCTCAGCTCGAGCAGGGCGTCCTGATATTGCTCTCGGCGCTGCTCGAACCAGGGTGAGACGACGAGCAGCGGCTCGCGGATCACGGCGCCGCGCAACAGCTGGACGATCACCAGGAGTCGTCCAAGGCGACCGTTGCCGTCAGAGTACGGATGCAGGGTCTCGAACTGGTAATGGACCATCGCGGCCTGAACGACGGTCGGAAGCTCCGGTGGATCGGCCAGCCATCCGAGGAGGTATTCAATCCCGCCCCGCAGCTGGTCGCCAGGCGGAGGCGGAACGAAACGGGCGTCGGCGAAGCTGCTCCCGGGTCGGCCGACGACGACGATGCAGTCTCGCAGGCCGCCGGCGTCGCGAAGCTCTCCCGCGGTGCCGCGTACGAGCGTTCGTTGGAGCTCGCTCAGCATGCCCAGCGTTATGGGGCGATCCTCAGGCCAGCCGAAGGCCTGCTCGGCGACCCGCTCGAAGTTCAGCACCTCGCGAAGCTCGGCCGTCATGCTCGCCGGGTCATCGCGGTCGGCGGCCAGCACGTCCTGGAAGGGGGCGTAGGTTCCCTCCAGGGCGCTCGTGCTCTGCGCCTCGCGTCTCAGCGTCGGGCGGCGCAGCAGCCCCGGAGATGGGATCAAGCGAGCCGCGCCGTCGAGCCGCGCGAGCGCGGCCGTGGCAGTATTGACGGCCGTCCAGGTCTTCGTCGCCAGAGTCAGATCCCGGGGCAGGGGGTCGGGCAGGTAAGCCTGTCCTGAGACGATCTCGTGGGTGGCCGGGTCGGGTCCGACAATCGGCACCAGGCGCCCGATTGGGCTTGTTTCTAGGCGCGTCGTCTGCATCGACCCAAGTATATTCGCAAAGACTTGGATCCCTACCCCAAACACCCAAGTTCTCTTGAAGCCCGGTCAACCTGGGCTGCTAAGAGCCAGGATCTGCTGTGGGAGGCGGCGAGAAGCTTCGCGACCTCGACGGGAGCGACATTCCCGGACCTCTCCGAGGATGCGCGGTGTGGACTGTGCCAGCAGGAGCTCGGCGAGCAGGCTCGCCGGCGCTTCGTCGCATTCGAGCAGTTCGTGTCGAATGACCTGGAGGTGAGGCTCACACGTGCGCGCAAGCACGCGGCTTCTCTGCTTGAGCGAGCGCCCGACCCACCGGCACGAACCGCTCGGCGATCGTGCTCGACGATCCGGTCGCCTCGCTGGATCAAGCCCGACGCGAGTACGTCGCGCGGCGGCTGGTTGGTGAGTCGCGCGACAGGCAGGTGATCGTGTTCACCCACGATCTGCCTTCCTGATGCTGCTCCAGGCCGAGGCGCGCTACGGGCAGGTCAGCTGCCACGGGCAGGCTCTGCTGCGAGCCGGCGGCAAGATCGGGATCGCGCGCGACGAGATGCCGTTCGCGGGCTTGCAGCTCCGCTCGGTGCCGGACGTCGCGGCTCAGCCCGGCGTGGCTTGAGGAGGCGGCCGCGACGCGTTGAGCCGGTTGGTGAAGCTGCACTTCAGGACGACGGCGAAGGTGCTGGACGTGTAGGGCGATCTCGGGATGCATGATCGCGCGTCGCTTCGTCCAGCCCAGCCGGAGCCGGCCACGACACCCCCGTCCTCTC
>Ga0187803_10001049_pt1 | contig 10772 bp, 9 predicted proteins | sample NC_wetland_sal_i_2_FD_132425 | JGI IMG/M metagenome (GOLD analysis project Ga0187803, IMG submission 132425) | Wetland sediment microbial communities from Neuse River Estuary, North Carolina, USA - Control_3 | ecosystem: Environmental > Aquatic > Freshwater > Wetlands > Sediment | place: USA...
GGCACTTGCCGCGCTTGGTGACGAAATTGTAGATTCCGCCCTTCCCTTCCTTGTCGCCCGGATACCAGTTCTGGACGGTCGAGTACTTGATGGTCGCGTTGTCGAGCGCCACTAGTTCCACCACCGCGGCGTGCAACTGGTTCGTATCGCGCATGGGTGCCGTGCAGCCTTCGAGGTAGCTCACGTACGCACCCTCGTCCGCCACAATCAGTGTTCGCTCGAACTGGCCGGTGTTCTCGGCGTTGATGCGGAAGTACGTGGAAAGCTCCATCGGACAGCGGACGCCCTTGGGCACGTAACAGAATGATCCGTCGCTGAACACAGCGGAGTTTAGCGTGGCAAAAAAGTTGTCGGTGTAGGGCACGACCGAGCCCAGATATTTTTTCACCAAGTCCGGATGCTCCCGCACCGCCTCGGAGAACGAGCAGAAGATGATGCCCGCCTCGGCCAGCTTTTTCTTGAATGTGGTGGCCACCGACACGCTGTCAAACACCGCGTCAACGGCCACGCCCGCCAGCATTTCCTGTTCCTTTAGCGGAATGCCCAGCTTCTCGTAGGTCTTCAGGACTTCGGGATCAATTTCTTCCAGGCTCTTCGGCCCGGCGCTCTTCGACTTGGGCGCGGAGTAGTACGTGATGGCCTGGTAGTCGATGGCCGGGTAATGGATGTTGGCCCACGTGGGCTCCCGCATGGTCAGCCAGTAGCGCAGAGACTTCAGCCGCCATTCGAGCATCCACTCGGGCTCGTGCTTCTTCGCCGAGATGGCCCGAATGATTTCCTCATTCAAACCCGCCGGCACGGAGTCGGTCTCAACGTCCGTATAAAAGCCGTATTTGTATTCCTTATTCGCAAGCGTTGCGACGTCGGTCGTTGGTGTAGGCATGATTTAGAACTCCTTTTTAGTTCTCATGTCATTCTGAGCGCAGCGAAGAATCTCGCTCTGTTCTGAAGTCGACTGCCGAGATCCTTCGCTTCGCTCAGGATGACAGCGATAGGCCCAGGGTGACCTCTACGGGTTGCTCCCGAGTCGTACCAAATCCTGGCCGCTCTCTCCCAGGCTAGCCATGGTGACCGAGCTGAGCGCCTTGGCGATCACCTCATTGACCTTGCTCAGCGGCTCTCGGACCGTGCATGTAGAAGCCTGCGAGCACTCGCCGCGCGCCGTCACGCAACTCGTAATCAAGAGTGGGCCGTCGATGGCGCGAATCACGTCAAACGCGGTCACCGACGACGGGTGGCGGGCCAGCTTGTAACCACCCTCAACCCCATGCTGTGAGACGAGCAGGCCGTTCTTCGCCAGCTTTTGCAGCACCTTGGCTAGAAGCTCCGCGGGGATGCCGTAAGCCTTGGCGATCTCTTTGGTATTGCAAGTCCCGCCGGTTTCTTTTGACGCCAAGTGGCGCATGGCGATCAGCCCATAGTCCGATTTCTTGCTAAGCTTCAACATATTGGATATCCGACCTCTTTGGTCGGACTTAGAATAGCTCTTGACTTCTTGGCTGTCAAGGGGTTTTTGATGCCTTGTAAGGTACTGACCGTGCGCTGTTTAACTCGTGGCTGGCGACGATCGGCTAGCGGCGACTGCTAATCCAACTCTCAAAGAACGACCGCTGTTCCTCGACGGACACTGGGTCAACATCCGCACCGCTGTCGAAGATAGACACCATGTCTTCTGGTTTCCTCTGAAGCCCCATCCTGAGCTTGTATGCGACCAACCCTGAACCCATGTCACGTCCCATTCCAGAGGGAAAAACGTTTCTGCTGGCTCCATAACAAAAAGGCCGCAGATGGTAAACCTCAAGTTGCTCCCGAATTCGACATAACGCCTCGAAATAATCACGCTCTGCCGCTCTGATCTCCCTTTCGAGGAATCGAAGGGTGAGGACGCACTTGTTCCCAGTACTAGCGAGCAAGAATTCCGCACCAACTCGTTCTCCGCCTACTCCAATCAGTTGCGCTTTGTGGGTCTCTCTCGCCATGGGGACAAACTCCTGCCACAGATCGTCCTCCACGTCCGGCAACGCCCACCAACTGCTCACGGTGTCAGCTTTGATGAACCTGTCGGCTTCGAGGCTGCACCGTCCTGGGCGACCAGGGTCTTGGTCAGGGTTGCCGCGAGAGCCTCAATCGCGCCGCCTCCGCCCATCACCAGGATTTGCGGCACGAACTGCGCGCCCTTATCTGCAAGGACGGTGGCGACGTTGACGAGCGCGGTGCTGGTGGCGCCGATCGCTTCTTTCTGAGTTCTGAAGCCCTCGGCCTTGGCCACGCCCTGCGCGCGGATGACGTCCGCCTGGGCCGTACCCGTTTGCTTAATGAACTCCGATTCTCCGCGCGCTTGTTCGACGCGCGCATCCGCGTTGTTCTTGTTAATCTCGATACCGATCGACGATTTGGCGAGATCTCTCTGCATGTCGGCCTTGCCGGTGGTAGCCTCCGTGGCCACGCGCTGTTCCTGCGCTTTTTGCTGCATCTTAAACGTCTCGATTTCCTGGTTCGCAATTTCGCGCCGGGTGAGGACGGCCACCAGTTCCTGAGGAAGAATCACATCCTGAATGTAGACGCCTTTGGTTTCGACCTCGTAGGTCGCGAGTTGGGTCGAAATGTGTTTCATCGCCTCCGCCTGCACAGTTTGGCGGCTCTGAATGAATGCGACCGCTGCCATACCGCCCAGCTTGTCGCGAAACAGGTTGCCCACCGCGGCCTGAAGAACTTCATTCACCAGGTTCAACATGCTCCCGACCATGGAAATCACCCGCGGGCCCTTGGTGTCCGGAACATGAATCAGAACCTGAAGATCAATCGTGAAGATGAAGCCTTCGCAGCTTTTGGCCACGATGGGCTCGAGGCGCGCGTCGAGGCCGTGGGCGCCGGTCACGCCTTTGGCCCAATCCAATTTCAGGATGGCTGTGGGGACAATCTCCGCCTGATAGATGCGAGGGTTGATGGGGTACTTGCCGGTGCGAAGCGGCTCTTCCCAAATCCCTCGATGACCGGGTTTCACCAGGCTTCCGAACTTGAACTCGATCCCAGAGGTATCTTCCGTGGGCAGCCCGACGTAGGATTTGACTACCGCCACCTGGCCCTGCTCAACCACGAGCATGGGACATTGCTCGACGCGCACCAGAAAAGGATTCAGGTTATAGGCGCCGTAGAGCAGCGGGTCGTGCTGCAAGCCGATCTTCCCGCCCTTGTCGAGAAACGCCTGAAAGTCCTGATAGGATTTGTGCTGATCGTTCTTGCTTCCCAGGATGGTTTCAATCAACTGCGCGTTGGCGGCGAGCGTCGAGGTCTTGCCGTCAGCGGTGATTTTCTTTTCGAGCTCTGCGATGTCCCCAAATCCGCCCAGGCGGCTCGCGATATCACCCGCAGGAAGCGGATCGCCTTCGAGGGTCGTGACCACGCCAATCATGTCAACCACGTGCCCGCTTTCGGTGGCGTGAGGCTCGATGCGCGTCACATCGAGCTGGCGCGGATCCAGGCCGAATGCTTTCAAGCTCAAGCCTTCCGCCAATATTCCCTTTCTGATTTCCTCGGAGACTGGAATGCCGTAGATTTGGGGCTTGGTAATCACGAGGAACGCGACGGGGTGAATGGGCGCCAACGTTCCCGGGGACAGGACTGGACGTTGCACGCCTTTCTGGCCTTTGATCTTTCGGCCAGCGTCCGCGTCCACTCCCTCCACGAATGCTTTGAGATCCGTGAAGTTGCCAAACCCTGGCGTGAAGACGGCCGACTTTGCGCCAATGGGAAGCGGCTCACCGATTTGTGCAATCACCACACCAATCTGTCCCGCCGGCACCTGGACCCACGGATGCTTGGTGACGGCATATCCCAACCAGAAACGGAAACGGAGTCCGGGCATCAAGAGTTCGGCCTGATATCCTGCCTCACCGTGGAAAGCGATCGGATTGTCGCCGGGCAGCCTCTTGCCAATCCGCTTGCGAACCAGCCCGACCTGCATCGGGCCGATGCTGTAAATGGATTCCCACACGACGATGATGACAATGGCCGCAGCAGTTGCTTCCAGAATTTGCCAGAGCATAAAGCCCCCTATCGCTCTTCAATCACCAGGGCAGAGATGGACCCCGGTTGGCGATGCGAATTGTTTTCGGTCGAATTAGGCGGCCCCAATTCTACCTCAATACGGGTCGATCGGCGGTTGTCGATGTGCGGTCTGCGCAAGCTGCCCGGTCGCGTCAAAGTAGCGATGCCAAGGCTTTCGGGGGTTCCATTAAGATGTTCATTATTTACTTGACGCCGACGTAAGATGAATGGTAGACTTGCATTTTGGTTTGGACTAGCGATAAAGAGATGTTTGCAAGTATAGAAACATCTCGTTCGCACAGCGTGGAAACCGGCTGGCTCTGTCGCCCCGCCGCGGGCAGAAAAAATCGAGCTCGGAATGGATATGAAAATCGTCGATATTCGATTAAAACTGTCAGAAAATGGCGCGATATACAGTCTTAAATTCTATTAAACCGTCTGTGCTCAACGCCCGCTCGCTCAGAAAATAAAAAGCGAAGGAACGAACCCAGAATGTGTATGAAAACAAACGGAAATGGTCTGGAACGAACCCAAAATCCCGGAATGTTATAGAAAATAAATGTACTTAGTGTGAAATAAACATAATTTCTATTGAAAACAAAGGGGATATTTTCCAAACTTTCGTGTTCCGGCGCTTTGCCCTAGAATTTAACTATATAGTTAACACACGAACGCATTTGTCCTCACCGGCCGCACTCACGACCAGCCTCCTTCTTCAGCATCACGCTGTACCAACTCCCACGGACCGTTTGCCGAGGCGCCGCCTGGGCAGATAAATTCGCAGCTACATGGCCCAGACTGAACCGCCCGACGTGGGCCACGATTGACAATGACCGCGCTTCTCTCTAGATTTATCTTATGCCAACCGAGCAACTGACTTTCACTGTCGATCCCGGACGGCGAGAGGGGGAACGAGTCTATAAACTGAATGGGCCGCTTAGCCTCACGACCCTGGTCGACTTTCAGAGTGCGGTGCGCGCGGAAACAGCGCCAGCCGTCATTCTGGATCTATCCGGAGTTCCGTACATGGACTCGGCGGGTCTCGGCGCTGTCGTCAACGCGCACATCTCCTGCTCCAAGGCGGGCCGGCAGTTTGCGATTGTGGGTATGTCGGACCGTGTCCGCACGCTCTTCCAACTGACGAAGGTCGAGAAGGCTCTCCCTATTTTCACCAGCCTCGACGAAGCGGAAACACGATTCGGCAAGCCCGCTGAGGCTTAATCGATTCCTCTCCGCCATCACTGATCGCTTGACGATTTCGGCGGTCAGAGACCGCCGCTACAAAGCTTCGACTACCGCCGACGCAAACTCTTCCGTCGTATTTTTTCCTCCCAGGTCCGGAGTGCGCACTCGCGCGGCGCCGGTGACAGCTTTGAGGGCGCGCATCATGCGCGCGCTCGTCGCTGATTCTCCCAGGTGCTCCATCATCACGGCTGCCGCCCAGATGGCCGCGATGGGATTGGCGATGCCCCGTCCGGCGATGTCCGGCGCGCTGCCGTGGACCGGCTCGAACATGGGAGGCCCGAGGCGTGGCGCCGATTGCGTGGCAGGATTCTGCAATGCGGCAGGGTTCAGATTAGCGCTAGCTGCCAGTCCCAGGCTGCCCTGGAGAGCGCCGCCCAAATCGGTCAGGATGTCGGCAAAAAGGTTTGACGCCACCACCACGTCCAGGCTTTCCGGGTGCGTGATCATGCGCGCCGCCAGCGCATCCACGTGATAACTCGAAACGGAAACTCCAGGATAATCGCGCGCCACTTCGCGCACGACTTCGTCCCACAACGTCATGCTGTATTGCATGGCATTGGATTTGGTGGCGCTCGCCAGACGCTTGCGGGGCCGACGATGCGCGGCCTCAAATGCGTAGCGCACCACGCGCTCCACGCCTTTGCGCGTAAACACCGCTTGCTGAATGGCCACTTCATCGCTTGTCCCGCGCTTGAAGCGGCCGCCCAGTCCGCAATATTCTCCCTCGGTGTTCTCGCGGACAAACAGCATCTGAATGTCCGCAGCGCTTCTTCCTTTCAGCGGCGATTCCATGCCAGGCAGGATTTCAATGGGCCGCAGGTTCACGTAGAGATCAAAACCGAAGCGGATGCGCAGCAAGAGTTCGCGAAGTGAAACGTGGTCCGGCACGCTTGGGTAGCCGATGGCGCCCAGCAGGATGGCGTCAAACGGCTGAAGCTGCTTCAAGCCGTCATCGGGCATCATGCGGCCGGTTCGCAAGTAATACTCGCAGCCCCACTCGAACGACTCGAATTGAGGGCTGCCATCCGGCGATGCGGCTTCCAGAACTCTGACGGCAGCGGGAATCACTTCCTTGCCGATACCGTCGCCGGGAATCAGAGCGATGCGATATTGTTTCATCCGGTCCTCGATCCAGCATTCGAATCCAGCGCGCCTTCCGATTGTACAGGCATAGTCCAGCGGGATGATGAAAAGACCGCGTTACGTTGGTAGGGCCGGGGCTCGCCCCGGCCATTTGGTTCATACAGCCAGCGCAAGGGGGCCGGGGCAAGCCCCGGCCCTACAACTAGCGCGCGACTCCCGCTGGAACAAGGTTGAGCTGAGAGAACGCGTCTCTCAACGCCGGAGCTTGGAACAGCTCGGGATGAAGCAGGTGGGCCAGAATCTCGAGGCTCTCGACGATCCGCGGACCGGGCCGGCTGAAATACGCGGAGCCGTCAGTCGCGAAGATGCGGCCGGCCTTTGCGGCAGGCAAATCGTCCACGCCTTCAAACTGCGCCAGAATCTGTCCCTCTCGCTCCGAGCGCGCCAGGTTGAAACCGCAGCACGTGAGAACGATGATTTCGGGCGCAAATTCCAAGACTTTTCTCCACTCGATGCGGCGCGAGGGCCGGTGGAGAAGAGCGAGATCGTCACAGCCGCCGGCGATTTCCACCAACTCCTTCATCCAATGACCGCCGCAATATGGAGGATTCACCCATTCCATCACGAAAACCCGCGGCCGGTGTGAAAGGCTCGCGGTCTTGTTCCTGACCGCCTCGATTCTTCCCTGCAAGCTGTCTCGAAGCGCGTTGGCTTCAGCCTTGGCCTCGAGTGTCTTGCCGACTGTAATGATGTTCTCGAGAATATCCGCGAGCGAATGGGGCTCAAGGTTCAAAACCAACGGCTTCGATTTCAGCTTGTTCGCCGCCTCTTGCACGCGGTCGAAAGAGACGGCGCAGACGTCGCAGAGCCGTTGGGTGAGGATCAGATCAGGGCTCAACTCCTCCAGCAGGGAAAGATTCAGCTCGTAGAGCGTCCCTTCCGCTTCGAGCGCGTTGCTGACCGCCGAGTCGATTTCCCGGCTGGAAATTCCATTCGGAATATTGGAGCGCGTTACTTTGGGAATCCGGGACGTCTCGGGCGGAAAATCACACTCGTGCGTTACGCCGATCAGCGAACTCCCGTGGCCCAAAGCAAACACAATTTCCGTGGCGCTGGGAAGGAGGGAACATATCCGCACGATTTGTTCCTTTCGCTATTGCGCGCTGGCTGCCACGGCCGGGCGACGATGGCGCAGCCAGGCGTAGGAGCCGAACATGACGCCGGCGTAAACGAGATCGCCCAAGACCGAGTTGCGGAAGAACGGCAAGGCGGCGACGTAGCATTCCGTCAAGCCGGCGAAGCTGCGCGGATACATTGTCCAGCCCATCCACACTCCGAAGTTGCTGACCAGGAAGTAGACCACCGAGCCTAACAGTGAAGCGCCGGCCACGCGCGCCACGCTCAGTTTGTGCCGGAGCGTCCATCCGATCAGCCCGACCGCCACGAAGCCTGTCCAAGTGTAAGGACTGAACCACGCGTATTGGTTGTGCCAGACGAATAGATCCACCGCGAAGTCGCTGATCAGAAGCGCCGCCAGCGGCACTACTAACGAGTCGCGCCTGCTGCGGAATGTGGCTCCGCTGAACAGGAACATCGCGCCCACGGGCGTTACGTTCCATGGGTGCGGCAACAATCGCATCACAATCGCTGCTAACACGAACAGATAGGACATGGGATCCTCCTAGTCGGGCATCATGATATCAGAAATCTGGCGATTTGAAATCGCGAACCTTGGGATCGGCGTACCTGCGCACGAGGTCCTGAATCCGGCAGGTCACATAGTTGGAATTGCGGGAATCGCTCGACGGAAAGTTCATTCCTAAGCCTTACTGTCAGGCGACAAATTTACCTCCAGGGAAACCCTGCCGGCTTGGTCCGGCAGGGTTTTTTCATCTCGCGACGCCTGCCTGATTTGGCCTCCTATTCTGCTGAAGAGGAATCTTGCGCCGAGACCTGTCGCGACTTCCGCGGGCGGGGCGACATAACATTCGCTTCACATTCGCTGCCAAGACCGGCAGATAGGACATGGGATCCTTCTAGCCTGACTTCTTTCGCAACAAGAATCTCATACTTTGAAGGAGCGAGCCAGGTCGTTGGCACCATCCTGCTTGATGGTTCCTCGCCGCTGCCCTAGAATGATGAAAACAGTGTTTAGTGAGAGGCGGTCAGTGGCCGGCGAAGACTATGCACTAGCCACTAACCACTATCCACTGTCTGATCATGGTGCAATTTGACGAGATTGTCGAGAAGGTGCAGGCCTATCGCCCAGGCGAAGACCTCAGCTTGCTGCGGAAGGCGTACGAGTTCAGCTCTGCCGAGCACAAGACGCAGAAGCGTCTTTCCGGAGAGCCCTTCGTTTCGCATCCGCTGGAAGTGGCCAACGTGCTGGCCGACATGAAGCTGGACGTAGTGTGCCTGGCGGGCGGCATGCTGCACGACGTGGTGGAAGACACGCCCACCACCATCGAACGGGTGCGACAGGAGTTTGGACCCGAAGTCGCGGGCATCGTCGAGGGCGTCACCAAGATTAGTCGCATCGAGTTCTCCAGTCCCGAGGAACAGCAAGCGGAGAACTTCCGCAAGATGGTCCTCGCCATGGTGGACGACCTCCGCGTGGTGCTGGTGAAACTCGCCGACCGATTACACAACATGCGGACGCTCGGCTACCTGCCGCCCGAAAAGCGCGCCCGCATTGCGCGCGAGACTCTCGATATTTACGCCCCCATTGCGCACCGACTGGGCATGGGCAAGGTGCGCGGCGAACTGGAAGACCTGGCCTTTCAGTACCTCGATGCCGATGCCTTCGAAGAAGTCAAGCGAGCGGTGGAGAGCCGGCGCAAGGTAAGTGAGGAATTTCTGGCGGAAGTGCGCGCCCAGGTGGAAGCCAAGATGAAAGAGCATTCCATTCCGGCGCGCATCGAGGGGCGAATCAAGCGGCTTTACAGCATTCGCCAGAAACTTGTCCGCCAGCACATTTCCATCGATCAGGTCTACGACCTTCTGGCCATCCGGATCGTGACGGACACGGTGAAAGACTGCTACGCGGCGCTGGGCGTGATTCACAACACGTGGCGGCCGGTGCCGGGCCGGATCAAGGATTTCATCGCCATCCCGCGCCCCAACCTCTATCAATCGCTGCACACCTCGGTGATTGGTCCACACGGCCAACCCTTCGAAGTGCAGATTCGCACTGAAGATATGCACCGAGTCGCGGAAGAAGGCATCGCCGCGCACTGGAAATACAAGGGCGGCGTCAGTCCGGCGCAGCAGGAAACGGAGCGCTTTGCCTGGCTTCGCCACCTGGTGGAGTGGCAACAGGAAATGCGGGACGCGGGCGAGTTCCTGTCCACCCTGAAAATCGACCTTTATCCGGAAGAGGTCTACACGTTCACGCCCAAGGGTAAAGTTATCGTTCTGCCGCGCGACGCGACGCCCATCGATTTTGCTTACGCCATCCACACCGAGGTTGGCCATCATTGCGTGGGCGCTAAGGTGAATGGGGCCATGGTGCCGCTCAAGTCGCGGCTGAAGAATGGCGACATCGTAGAGGTCCTCACCCAGGCCAACCATCGGCCCAGCCGTGACTGGTTGGCGCTGGTGAAAACGTCACGCGCGCGGAATAAGATCAAGCACTGGATTAACGTCGCGCAACGCGCGCAGGCTGTCGAGATCGGGAAAAAGCTTCTGGACAAGGAAGCGCGCCGTTTCGATGTGAACCTGAAGAAGATCGCGGAAGAGCACCTGCTGCAAGTGGCGCGCGACTACGGATGCGCACAAGCCGACGATCTTTACGCGGGTCTCGGCTACGGCAAGTTTGCGGCGCGGCAGGTGCTCGCCAAGCTGGCGCCCGACGCGCGCATTGAAACCGGAAAACCTTCGCGGCTGTCGAGCGCCGTGAAGAGCGTGTTCGGCTTGAACCGCGACGCCGCCATCGAAGTGAGCGGCTACGATGACCTGATGGTCTACCGCTCCAAGTGCTGCAAGCCCATTCGAGGAGAAGAGATCGTCGGCTACGTGACCCGCGGGAAAGGAATCGCCGTCCATTCCAGGAACTGCCCCAACGTTCAGAATTTGATGTACGACGCCGATCGGCGCATTACCGTGCAGTGGGCGGGACCGAAATACAGCCTGTACCCGGTGAAACTCACCCTGTTCACCGCGGACCGTCAAGGCATGCTGGCCGACGTCACGGCGGCCATCAGCGATGTGCACTCCAATATCCAGAATATCGAGGCGCGCACCGGCGACAGCCGCGCCATGATCGACGTCACGCTGGATATCGTCGACATGGAACACCTGGACAAAGTCGTTTCATCGCTGAGAAAAATCGAAGGCGTCTATCAGGTGGAACGAGTAATGCAACCCTAGGATTGCCGATTTTCGATTGCTGATTGCCA
>Ga0187803_10001050_pt1 | contig 10768 bp, 7 predicted proteins | sample NC_wetland_sal_i_2_FD_132425 | JGI IMG/M metagenome (GOLD analysis project Ga0187803, IMG submission 132425) | Wetland sediment microbial communities from Neuse River Estuary, North Carolina, USA - Control_3 | ecosystem: Environmental > Aquatic > Freshwater > Wetlands > Sediment | place: USA...
CATTTTTTCTTGCAAAGCCCGGTCGTGCGCAGTTAATTCTTCGCGGTGACGTTCGGCAGTCGCAAAATCTTTATACCGCATTTGTGCTTGGAAGGCGCGAGCGGAAGCGAGCCGGAGGTCCGCAGCCACCACCGCCGCTTCGGACTCCATTCCCAGGTTGCTGAGCCGCAGCAGCGGTGTACCGACCGATACATTTTGGCCTTCTTCGACATTCGTCCGCATCACCGTCCCTGGAACCTCAACCCTCACCACCGCACGCTGCACGGGCTCGAGCACCAGCCGTCCCTCCACGGTCTCTCGCCACACCGGCGCCAGCAAAACCAGAAGGCTCAAGCAGGCAAAAGCCGCGCTGTGTCCGGGCGTGAACCACGCTTGCACCCGGTCTTTTTTGTCCAGATAGAGGAGTCTCATAAATCTCCATAGCGTCAGGATGCGCGATTTGAAGATGACTAGGGCGAGCAGCCCTGCGGGGACAAATGCCCAGTCGGGGTTATAGCGGTGGATTACGTTGTAAAGAAAGGTGACCACAAAGAAGAGCAGCCCGTAACTGTAGAAGCTAGAAGCCATCGTGTAAGGTACATAAAGCAGCCGCCGTCGCCAGTTTGCGTAGGGCACCTCGACGGGCAAACGAAAAATTTTCTTCTTTACCCAGCTGTTTACATAGATGGTGGCGTTTTCCTTCAGCTCCGGGATGTCGAGCAGCTCCGTGAATATGAAGTAGCCGTCGAGTTTGATCAGCGGGTTCAGGTTAATCAGGACGGGAAGGATGCCGGACGCCAGCATCACGACGTAGACGAAGTTGTGCAGCGTGCCGCCAACGTCGGTTCCCCACCACACAAAGCTCGCGATGGAATAAATAATCAAGCTGGACCAAACTCCCGCGGCAGCGGTGGCGATTCTCTGCCATTTGGTGCCATAAACCCACGCTTCGGTGGTGTCGCAGTAGAAGGCAGGGGATAGATAAATCAGCAAGAGCCCCATGCTGTGCGATTCTCCCCCAGTGTGCTTGCAGGCCAGCCCGTGACAAAACTCGTGAATGCAGGCGATGGCACAGATCAGGACCCAAAACTCGATGATATCGGCCAGTCCCTTGTGGGTGAAGTTATAGAACTCCAGATTGTCCTGTCCGATTTCGGTCCAATGGCTTACCAATATATACGCCGCGAACGCGAACATTGCGAGACTCAACAGCAGGAACTGGTAGGTAAAAATAAACCTTACCCGGTCGTGGACTTTGGTAAGCGTAGCATCTGGATCCCAGGCAGGGAACGTGATCTCAGCCAGGTTGCTCCACTTTGATTTCTTTTGCGTGAGGGCGCGCCGCTTTTCCGTCACCTCTTCGCGAAAACGGGCATTTTTTTCCTGCAGGGTCTTGGACCAAAATGCGCCTTCATCATTTACGGTGGCAAACTCCTCGACCCAGTCGCTCGTGGCCGCGATGCCGGTGCGCGCAGTGAACAGAGCGGCTATTTCTTCATAAGTCCGTTCCCCGTCAAAAAGCTGAAGCAATTCCCAATATGCAGGAGGCAGAGTGTGGAACTCGTGATTATCCGGGATCAGGACACGAACTACCGGTACGCCATCCAAAACGTGTGCACGGCCGACCAGCCGCGGGTCCATCTTGGGCACGCGTTTTTGTCGCATCAGCCGTTCCGGCATCTCCGGTAACGCGACATTGAGCGCTTCGACGATATTCATGCTGGATCACCTGCACCACGGCGCGAAGCCCGGAGGCTTCGAACCGCGTACAGTGCCTGGCCAATGTTCCGACCAATGTTCATCGCGGCAGGTCAATGCGGATGGTGGCAAGCATCCCTGGCCGCAAGTCAGGGGCAGATCCCTCAATCTGAGCCATCACTTCAATGGTGCCGCTCGATGGATCCACAACCGGGCTCACATCGATTATTTTGGCGGCGTGCTTGTCAGCGGAAGCCGCGTCGGCCGAGGCTACGGAAACCTCTTGTCCCTTCTTGACCACCCAGAGTAACCGCTCCGGCAAAGTGAATCTCACCTGCAGTGGCGCGACAGCGGTAACCCAGAAGAGCCGATCGCCGGCGGAAACCTTCTGACCGACGCGGACGTAACGGCGAGCGACGATTCCGTCGAAGGGAGCGATGATGTTGGTTTTTTCCCGCTCCAGTTCCAGTGATTTCAGCACCGCCTTGGCATTATTCAGGCTTTCGGCTTCACGCTGAACTTCGTATTCGTCGGACTCTTCCTTAAATTGCACATGTTCCAGCTCTTCCTTCGGGATCACCTGCGCAGCATACAATTTTTCAGCGCGCGCCCGGTCGGCCCGCAAGACATTGGTTTCGGCTTGCCAGTTTTTCAAATTTGCCTCAATCGACCGGACCTTGGCGGCAGCCGCCTCGACGTCGGCGGAAATCTGGCGGTCATCCAGTTTTGCCAGAGACTGCCCCTTATGCGCCAGCGTGCCGGGTTGGGCAAGGATCGACACCACCAAACCCTCCCTCAATGCGGCGACGTCCACCTGGTTTTCCACCACCACCGGACCCGAGGCGACGAAAACGCTCTCCTTTGGGACGCTCGATGGCTGCGCCGCAGCGTCCCCTTGCACCGGAGCGGCGGCAACCACGGCAGTCTGCCTTGAGCCGCTGCAGCCGCTGAAACCTAATACCAGAATTGCCAGCCCTATCACGATGCAACGTTTCATGGCTTCCCCTCGCTTCACCAACCAAACCCTTCACCAGCCAAACCAAGACCAAATCTTAGACCACGCCCACATGCCAGGCCGCCGGAAGAAGACCTCGCCGGCGGGTCTCCATGCGGCGAAGATCTTGCTGCGGCCTTGCATCCCCGTGCGGATCAGGCCGCCCTCGTTGGGTACGCTGACCCGCGCAAAGAAAACATTTTCCTCGCCGTGCAACTGGCTCTTGGGACTCACCACCGTGACCTCGCCGCGAAACGTGCGCGTCGGAAATCCCTCCAGCTTAACCGACGCCTTCCTGCCCGGTCGGAGAAGAGAGACATCCTGCTGATCAATGGCAACGTCCACAATTGCCCGTGAGGTATCCACGATTTCTGCAAAAGCATCGCCCGGCTTCAGATCCCGCCCGACCGAATCCTCGATATGGGGCGTGGCCACGACGCCATCGATTGGCGACCGCAATAGTGTCTTTTGTAAACGCTCCTGGGCACGCGAAACTTCAGTGCTCCAGTAGTCCGCTTGCACACTCTCGATTCCGGCCGCGGTCCCGTCGTTGGTCGCGAGTGCCCGATTCATTTGTGAAACCGCAGTTTCGTATTTGGCCTGTGCCGCAGCCAGTTCGGCGCGATATTGCCAATCAGCGAGACTAGCCAGGACAGTGCCCTGTTTGACGGCATCGCCTTCCCGCACCCTCACTGTCTGCACCACGCCCGCGACTTCAGGTTGCACGCGCGCACTGTGGGCCGGAGCCACCACGGCCGGCCCATCGACACGCAGTGGCAATGGGAACGCTGCCAGAAACAGCAGGCCGATGCCCACAGCGGCAACCAACGCCCAGCGTCGCCGTTTCTCCAACGCCATAAACTTCCGCTTTTTCGCCAGCAGCGGTTGCAGCACATCGATAAACGGCACTTCGCGGTAGAGCGAGGCGTTGCGCAGCGCCACGGTCGCCTGTCCCGCCAGCACCTTGATCATTTCTAGGTGCGCCGTGCTCAGGAAATCGGGATCGCTGCTCTCGAAGGAGAGGACGCCGACCCGCCCGTCGTCATCCGCCAAAGGCAGTGCGTGGTACGCCCGCATCCCGCTCTTGGCGAAATACGACTCGAACTTCGCACGCGTCTCCTCGCGTTCCTCCGAGACTTCGTCGTCGTGTTGGGTCACCAAAATGGGCTCATTCGACAGGGAAGTCCACTCCAGCAACTCCTGCAGACGCGCCATGTCGGGGTCCTCGGGATTGATCTTGGCCACCCCCGACACTGCCTTCAGTCGTAGCCGGCCGCGCTGATCCAGCGCGATGGCGGCTCGCTCATAAGCGATGACCGTAGCCGGCCCATTCACAATCGCATCCAAAACCCGATCCAGGTCGAGGGTGGAAGTGATCTCGCTACTGACTCTGACCAAAGCTTCCAGAATCTCGACCTTCCGTTCGGCCTGCAACAGACTGGCATTGTGCAGAGCGTTGCTGGCAGTTTCGCAAATGTTAGTCAGCAGGAACTGGTCGTCGTCGTCGAAAGGGAGTCCGTCAAGACGGTTAACCGCCTCCACCACACCCACCAGATTCTCGTGCTCCAGCAGCGGCACTGCCACAATCGAGAACACCATTCCTTCCTCGATCCCGGCGTTGCGCTTCTGCAAGCGTTCGTCATCGGCATTGTCCACTAGCACTGCTTCGCCGCTATCGGAGATGTCTCCCGCAATGCCTTCTCCCGGTCCCTGCACCATGCCCACCTGCACCGTCGGGTCGTATCCATCACAGCTAACCAACTCCAGCGCGTCGTTGCTCACCATCCATAGATTGACCCCCTGGACGTTCATCACCTCCTGGAACTTCTTCGCAATCGTGCCCAGCAGCTCATCCATCTCCAGGGTCGAGTTGAAAACCTTTTCCAGGTCATACATCTGGGTGACGCGACTGATGGATTGCAAGCCGGTATTGCGCTCGCTCTCGTACGAAAGCGCCGTGGCGATGGCCTGGGTGGCGAGTTCTGGAATCTCGCTCAGCATCTCCAACAGCCCTTCTGGAAGCGGCTGATCGCAACTCACCAGTTCGATCGCGCCAAAAAGAATTTCGTCAAGCACGAGGGGGATATACGCCAGACCGGTCACTGTGCGCCGGACGTCAAGATGACCGTATTCTTCGCGCTGCAGGTCGCTGCCTTCGAACTGCATGAACGTCTTGTTGGCGGCGACCGTGCCCAGCGTGCCGGAATCAAACTCCGTTACGTCACCCACCGTGATCTCGCCCGCAATCGCTTTCGGCGTCCAGGCGGGGTTCTGCTGGTCCTCGATGACATACACCACGACTGCGATCCCCGGCAGTAGCTGCGCGATCTGATCTGCGATGACTTGCGCGCGGGCGCCGACCTCCTGTTGTGTTAACAGTGCCGAGGCAAATGGCGCCACGGGAACGGCAGTCCTCGGTCTTCGAGTCGTCATAAGCGGTCTTCCTGATGGTTGCGATCTTCGTGCTATCAACTGCCCGGGCTACACCGGGTAGCAGGGCCAGTCGCGGGGAGCATTCTTTCTGGTGTGGCATCTTAAGCTGCTTGCGTTGGTAGGTCAACAATCACTTGAAATAACTGAAACCCAGAATGGCTAACTAACTGATTATTACCTTGAGAGTTAACAAACGCGGTCTCCAGTAAATTCGAAGTATAAATCTCCGCTGTCATCCTGAGCAAAGCGAAGGACCCATGTAATTGACCGCGCAAACGCATAGGTCTTTCCCCTTCGGCTCCGCTCAAGGTCAAGATGACAAACCATAGTTATCTTGCGAACTAACGGCACATGCTCTAGCGAGAGCATAAGAGCCGACAGCTCACGCGTCCTGTTTGCCGTAAGCGCGAAGAGTTCCGACAAGACAATTGGTGTACACTACCGTGGCCCAAGGTACCGACCGAATTTCCTGGGCTAAATCACGGAGGATAAAAATCAATGAACATGAAACTGTGGAGAGTTTTTGGAGGGCTGTGCGCAATCGCGATGTCGGCCGTCTGTATCTCTCCTGCACACGCGCAGATGTCAGAGGTTAAAGAAAAACCGCGGATGTACTCGTACGTCTCGTTTTGGAATATTCCCCGCGCCCAGTGGCCAGAGATGGCAAAGGCAGACGCGGCTGACCAGAAAATTCTCGATAAGGCCATCGCCAGCGGGACCATCGTGGGATATGGCAACGACGTGAATTTGGTTCACCAGCCCGACGGTTCAACTCACGACGATTGGTGGTCGGCGATGTCCATGGCCGGGGTGCTCAACGTGCTGGACCAGTTCTACAAGTCCGGCAGTTCCGCTTCTCCCGTCTTAGTCAGTGCCACGAAACACTCTGATAGCATTTTCGTCAGCCGGTATTACAACTGGCATTCCGGATCGTGGAAGGATCTGTACACGCACGGGGCGTCCTATAAATTGAAGCCGAATGCGCCGGACGACGCGGTGGAGACGCTCAGCAAGAACATAATCGTGCCGCTGCTCGAGAAAATGCTCGCCGACGGCACGATTCACGAATACGAAGTCGACACTGAAGCGATCCACACCGAAGCGCCCGGCACGTTTTGGATTTTTTACCTCGCGGCGAACGCCGAAAGCCTGGACAAGGTCAACGCGGCGGTGCGGGATGCCTTCAAGTCGAACTCGCTGTACGGCCCGGCATGGGATTCCATGGTGGACTTTACCGACCACCGCGATTATCTGGCCCGCACCAGCGCTACTTACAAATAGCTCCCCGCAATTGCCTTCCCGGTCCGCGAGCGACCCGAGCTTTGTGGCTCCGCTCGCGGGCTGACTTGTGTCGAGCACCCCACTTCATCGGAGATTGAACGGTGGCGAAATGTAAATCACAGCAGCGCTGACGCAGAGCGACAGCGCAGACTAGTCATCGTCCCCGGAAAATGACTTTGTCGCGAAACTTGCGAGCGCCGTGCGCCACCAAGGCGGGGAAGCTCAAACGGCAGCATCGAGCCGTGGCAAAGAAGCGAAAGTACAGGAGTCCACAATGAAGGCCATCGTTGTTCGTCAATTCGGCGGTCCCGAAGTCCTAAACCTCGAAGAAATCCCCACGCCGCGTCCCGCCGCTGGCCAGGTTCTCGTGCGAATCCACGCCGCTGGCGTGAACCCATATGACACCTATATGCGCAACGGCGCTTACGCCGTCAAGCCTCCATTGCCGTACACACCGGGCTCCGATGGCGCCGGCGTCGTTGAAGCGATTGGTGAAGGCGTGCACAAGGTGCAGCCGGGCGATCGTGTCTATGTAGCGAAGACGGTGACCGGTGCATACGCGGAATATGCGTTGACCCTGGAGAGCCAGGTTCATCCCCTTCCAGCGAAGATTACATACGGCCAAGGGGCGGGCGTTTGGGTTCCGTATGGCACCGCTTATCACGCGCTCTATCAGTGTACGAGAGCTCGTGCTGGCGAAATCCTGTTGATCCACGGCGCCAGCGGCGGCGTGGGAATCGCGGGGGTTCAGATTGCGCGCGCCATGGGACTGATCGTCTTGGGCACCGCCGGCACGGAGAAGGGCCTCGAACTGGTCAAGCGTGAAGGCGCGCGCCACGTGTTCAATCACACTAAGTCGGGCTACCTGGACGAGATTCTGAAGGCGACCAGTGGGATTGGTGTCGACCTCGTCCTTGAAATGCTGGCCAACGTGAACCTCGGCCAAGACCTGAAGCTGCTTGCTCCGCACGGCCGCGTGGTCGTCATTGGGAGCCGCGGCGACGTCAGCATCTCGCCGCGCGACCTCATGACGCGCCGCGGCTCAATTCACGCCTTTACTCTCTGGGGCATCACTGAAGCCGAAGAAAAGGAGATTCACGCCGGGCTCCTCGCCGGCCTGGAGAATGGCACCCTGAGGCCTATCGTCGGGAAGGAGCTGCCGCTGGCAGAGGCTCGCCGCGCTCATAAAGAAATCCTGGAACCGGGCGCCTTCGGCAAAATCGTTCTACTTTCGTAAGGGCAAAGCAGAATCACGGCTGCGGAGCTCGAGGCCGGCAGCTTATGGCGGCGTCGGTTGAGATCGGATGAATGACCTATGAACCATCAACAGGGCGTCTATCTGGAAGATCTGTACTCAATCCCCACCTCCACTGACCCACTATTGCCACAGCCATCCCCGTCATTGTCGGGTCAGACCATGCTCTGGGCGTGGAGCACCAACACTTGACACCGACCGTCAATGCGCTGCGCAAACCTACGGCAGCGTACAAACGGTACCCATTTGGCCGGACGAGGACTACGAAACCATTGGGACGGTGACACTTGACGGTATGGGCATGGGCAACTGGCGGTGAATAACCCGCTCTCTGACGGCATCAACTCGGCCGCGCTGCCAGCCACGGCTGCTCAATTTTAGTACGCCCAAAAGTGCGGATCATAAGTGGATTCCGACGACGACTCCTGCAGGTGTGGAGATACGAGTGCAACCCGCGAGGGGAAGATTAGAAACGGATTGAGTGGTGGGCGAGTTCTTCACAATCTGATGGTTGTTCTTCGACCAACACCCTACGCGTGTGGTGCCGGTGACGATGGAACAACGGAACGACGAAACGACGCGACCATAGAACAACGGAACAGGAGATTTTTCGATGCGCTCGATGCAACCGGTTGGTCTTTCTCTGGCTGCGGTATTCCTTCTTCTCTCTTCTTTCCTGGGATGTGGTGGCGTCGGCAACGGTAGCACTCCGGCGCCGCTAACTCCCGCTCCGCTCACCGCCGCGAACATCAACCTGATCTTCGTGGTCAGCGAGGATTTGAGTTACCAAGCTGCCGGGGACATCAGTCCAAGCACGGCCAACCTCACCAATCAGGGTTTACAGCGGTCGCTCCTCATGGCTCCGTTCCTGCAACAGGACGTATTGGGTACGGAAAATGTAACGGCCATCTACGCGCTCGAACCGATGACCCATTTGCAAACCGCAACCTTAGGCACTTACCCCGATATGGTGGGACTTGAGACCGTGCAGCAGTTCGCCCTTCTCAACCAGATCACCCTGTCCAGTAACGGCGAAGGTCTGAACCAAGTCACCGGCAACAGTTATCCGCTCAATGTGGCCCCGCAGGTAATCCCTTCTGGTCTAGTCCCACCTGGTCGCATGCTACGCCCGCACTGACCGCCGAACCTTATGCCATCGCCAATAATTTGCCCTACAATCTCGCCGCGAGCTTCTTGATGTCCGCTCCTGACTCGCAGGTGGCAACCAGCAATTTTTTCTTCACCAAGACCGGTCTGGGCAACCCACAACTCTCCAATCAGACCTTTCTGGTGGCGTGGGAGCACAGTGAGATCTCACTGACCGTCAATGCGCTGATCGCAAGTTATTACCCCGTCCTAACGCCCCCGATAACGGTGCCCGCTTGGCCGGCCGAAGACTACGACACCATCTGGACGGTGAAGCTTGACGCCAAGGGCAACTTGGCGGTGAACAACGCGATGTGCGAAGGCATCAACTCCGCCACGCTGCCGGCCACGGCTCCGCAATTCTAGTACCCCCAAAAGTGCGGATCCTGAGCGGACTTCGACGATGCCGTCTGCGGGGGTGGAGAGGCACATGCAACATCGTGAAGAGAAAATTAGGCACACCTCACGAAAGAGTAGACCGAACTTGCGTCCCACTCCACGAACGCTCCCAGAGCTCAACCATCCGGCCACACAGGAGTCAATTGTGAACATACGCTTCAGGAATTTCAGACTTTTCAGCTTCCTCGCCCTTCCTCTAACTGCAGTGTTTCTGCTTTTCTTCTGCGGATGCGGTGGCGTCGGCCATGGCTCTAGCCCCGCCGCTCCGATTCAGGCACCCTCGGACCTCCAGTACACCTTTGGAACGGCGACCTACATCCAGGCGACGCCGATCACGGCCAACAGCCCGACCAGCACGGGCGGCGCGGTGACTTCGTATAGTGCGACTCCACCCCTTCCGGCGGGCATCGTCCTGAACACCAGCACGGGCGTGATTAGCGGAACGGCAATTAAGGCGACCGCCAAGATCATCTATACGATAACCGCGTCGAACTCGGCCGGCAGTACCACGGCGCCACTGACCATCACGGTGAGTATCGCACTCCCGGCGGGCCTGACCTATTCGACCCCAACCGCGTTCTACACCGTCGGCGTGCCGATCCCGGAGAATGTCCCGACCAGCACCGGCGGCGCGCCAGCCACGTACACAAATGACTCTGGGACTACGATCTATGCGTACACTGTAAACTCGACCCTTCCGGGTGGCCTGCTCACGCCCAAGACCCTTGCCGCGGACATTTTCGCCAGCACGGGCATCATCAGTGGAACACCAACGGCGGCAGGCACGGGCAGTGTTACGGTGTCGGCCAACAACACGGCCGGTTCTACCACGACAACCCTGACCATCACGGTGAATGCCGCGGGCGCGAACGTGCCCCCGGCGGGCGTGGCTTATGGCACCCCAGCTCCGGTCTATACCGCAGGGGTGCTGATCACGCCGAACGCGCCGTCTTTTAGCGCTGCGGACGGAACACCCACATCATACAGTGTGAGCCCGGCTCTTTCGGCTATCGGTTTGTTCATGAATCCCAACACTGGTATCCTCACCGGAATCCCCACGGCTATTCCTTCTACGATTGTGCCCCCACCGCCTGTCACGATTGACTACACAGTGACCGCTACCAACTCGGCTGGCAGCACCACGGCGCCTCTAACCATCACGGTGTATAACGCACCTCAGTCCGTTCCCAATGTGGGGCAATCGATTACGCCGCTCGCAACCACAGGTTCCAGTTTCCAATTTCTGGACACCGGCATGGTAGTGACCGATCCGATCGATACCAAAGTACCACCGGTAGAATGGCTGGCCGGGTACGGGGCTAGCGGCGTGGTAAGTCCGGATGGCCAAACCTTGCTGGTTCTGACCACCGGGTACAACCGCGTGTTTCAGGGCCCGTTTCCACTCTTTGATCCGCTGCTATCAAGTGAGTACGTATTCATCTACAACATTCACTCCGGCGCGCCGGTCTTTGAGCAAGTCGTGCCAATTCCCAATTCTTATCACGGGATTGTCTGGGACCCTTCCGGTACGGCTTTTTACGTTTCCGGTGGCATGGGCGATGCTCCCTACGGCACCGACCCCG
>Ga0187803_10001051_pt1 | contig 10761 bp, 10 predicted proteins | sample NC_wetland_sal_i_2_FD_132425 | JGI IMG/M metagenome (GOLD analysis project Ga0187803, IMG submission 132425) | Wetland sediment microbial communities from Neuse River Estuary, North Carolina, USA - Control_3 | ecosystem: Environmental > Aquatic > Freshwater > Wetlands > Sediment | place: USA...
AGGTTCTACCACGCAGGAGACAGCGACGCCACCCCTGAAATGAAAGCCCTGGACGTAGATATTGCATTCCTGCCTGTCTCTGGGACTTACGTGATGACCGCCGAAGAAGCTGCCGAGGCGGTGAAGGCGATGAAAGTCAAGGTCGCCGTCCCCATGCATTATGGTGCTCTGGTGGGCACAGTCGAAGACGCGATTAGATTCCGGAATCTGGTTAGCCCAGCTCGCCAAGTCGTAGTCTTGGAGAAAGAAGCTTAACGCGTCGGAAGGCTCCATCGGTCCCATATGCCGTTATGGCATTCACATCCTTCTAGAGCAGTTTCTGCTTGGCTGAAATCCTGAACCCTATCAACTGCGAGAATTTCTTCCCCAGGGTCTTGGATTGATGGTAGCAGACTTTGTGCGTACTAAGCGCAGGAGGGGAATCTGAAACAGTTTGAAATCCGACTATTCAGGCACGCTGTCGGTGCGAAGCTTCCCGTTCTCGAGCTTAACAAACAGAAACCTGTTGTCGGCGAAAACAAGTGTCAGCTCGTTCTCCTTCTCCTCGACCGTCAGAAGAGCCTTTCCAACTATGCCGTCGAACTTTGCCATGACCAGCTGAAGAGGCCTGCACCATTCGTATTTCTGTTTTGCCCAATCATTACTTGAGAAACTTTGTCAGTTCATCGACCTTCGATTCAGCAGGAGGAGATTCTACAGAGACTCCAGTAGTTGTCTTGATCATCTCTCTTATGACCTGATCAAGGCTGGCGCTCCTCCTTCTTGACTTTAGGTGCTTGAGCGCTCTGTGGGTGTCGTCATGGACCCTGACTGACTTTGCCACGTGAGTTCTCTGATTCGGCCCTATCTAAACCTCCCACAACGTCTTCCTGAGAGAGTATTCTCGCTCTTCCTCGTCGGTGTTTTCAGTCCTGGTGCTGTCGGTTCTTTTTTGACTCAGTTTCGTCGCGAGTTCATCATCTGCCCGGGAGCTTACTCCGAGCTATGACTGGGACGGCGTTCACCTCATCGTCGGACGCGTGAGCTTTGCCTGCGATTTAGGCTTTATTTCCGCGCGCCGCCAGCCGGCTTCCTCCGAACTACTACTTTGGTGTCGCAGACCAGGACCGTCTCGTCTCGCTGGTTCACAACTTCGTTAGAGAAAACGACAATGCCGTTGGAATCCCTCTCCTTCTTTTCCACGACCTTGACTGTGGCCCGCAGGGAATCGCCGATAAAGACTGGATACGTGAACCTGAGCTTGTCGATGCCGTAGAAGGCTTCCACCGAACCTGCGAAGAACCCAAGCCTGTCCCACAGTCCAGTCAGAACCGCCAAGGTTAGGACGCCGTGGGCTATTCTCTTCCCGAAGGGCCCGGACTTCGCTGACTCCTCGTCGGTGTGCAGTGGATTGTAGTCTCCGCTCAGTCCTGCGAAAGCGACCACATCGGCCTCGGTGATTGTCCTCCGAGGCGTCTCGAAGGCCATCCCCACGTTGAAGTCCTCCAGAAAGAGAGGGGGCATGCTCAGCCTCGCCGGGGATGGCCTCCATTATTACGAGTATCGAGCTTCATTTGTCGCAGAGGTGGCGCCGACACCGAACCCCTGCGCCTCCAAGCAACTTCAACCGATGGCAGGCCCTTTGACCGACAGGGCTGTCGGCAATTCTTATATGAGAAATGCCGAACTTACCGATTGGCTTGCCTCTCTATCCCGAAACCAAACGGTTCCTTGAGCTCATCCCGGAGGTGGACCCAGAACAAATCGGAGTGGACGCATTCAGACAAGTTTTCAGAGAACTTGCCAAGATGCTCCCGAAAGAACCCGTTGACCATATAGAAGATATCAAGATTCAGGGGGCGCAGTACGAAATCCCGGCGAGGGTATACAACCCTGCCACAAAGAGGAATTTGGGGGGAGTGGTCTACTTTCACGGGGGAGGGTTCGTCATAGGGGACGTCGAATCCTATGATGCGTTCTGCAGATCTCTGGCTAACGCTTCCGAAAGCGTGGTGATTTCGGTGGACTACAGGCTCGCCCCGGAACACAAGTTCCCCACTGCAGTCAACGACGCCTTCGACTCGGTAGCATGGGTCATCAAGAACGCAGAAAGGTTCGGCGTAACGCGAGGCATTGTTGTCGCAGGCGACAGCGCCGGTGGGAACCTGTCAGCTGTCTGTTCCCTCAAGTGCCGAGACGCAGGCCTATCTCTGAAGGCGGAGATTCTACTCTTCCCATTCACTTCTTTTGATGTTGCGAGCCGGTCATCCATCGAGTATGCAGATTCCCTCTTCCTCACAAGGAAGCAGGGAGCTTGGTTCGGCGCCCAATATCTCTCTCGCCCGGAGGATGCCCTCAGCCCACTATTCTCCCCGATTCTGGCTAGCAACTTGAGTGGCGTCCCGCCTTCGCTTGTGATCACCGCTGAATACGACCCGTTGAGGGATCAGGGAGAAGCCTATGCCGACATGCTCGCGAAGGCTGGGGTCATGGTTGCTAGCATAAGGGTGAGGGGAGTGACTCACGGCTTCATCGCCCTGCCTGGCATAGGCGGTGATACGTGCTCTATGATTGGCGGATATTTGAAAAGGATATTCCGCAGCCAGGGACCAGAAGCGCATCCTGCCCCCTGAAATGCCCGCCGGTCTCAGCGCCGCAGGATACTCAGGACTCCGGAAACGAGAAGTCCGCAACCCTAAGAGCGCATTTAATCCTGTAGATGGCAAGAGTGTCTTTCCTGATTCGTAATTTCTCAAGAGCGTCACGGCACGAAGAGCTCAGACCCTGGCACTTCTGGGATTGAGATTCCATCCTTGGTTGCGTCTGCCCCGACGAGTTCCAAGATTGCTGCATAATGCTTCCTTATGGCATCAACAACTGGGTTTGTCGAGTCTCCAGGGATACCGAAGAGCTCTCTACTGAGAACTCCGGCAGGCTTTCGATGACGACATTCGCAAGTCTGCTCCCCATGCAAGCCCTTCTACCGATTTAAGGGACGTATCGGTTCGGGGAGGAGCAAAGCCTTTAACGAAAGAGAAGAGGGTTGCCTTCAAGGAGAAAAGATAGAGAAGGATTGCCGAGCCCAACCGCAGTCGAATCGGTCATTGTTAGGAAGGAAAACGGCGTGGCATGGATAAAGATCAACAGGCCTGAAGTGCTCAACGCTCTCGACAAAGGTGTCCTCAGGAAGTTGGCGGACGCGATGAACGAGGCGGAGAAGGACCCCTTGGTAGGGTGCGTCGTTCTTAGCGGGGAAGGAAAGGCATTCTCTGCTGGAGCAGATCTCCGTTCGCTAAAGGAAAGGCAGAACCGAGCCCAGACATCCTTCATGAAGCACCTGAAGGCGGAGACCAATCCTCTCATCTCCAAGATGCGGAACATGGACAAGCCCATCATCTCTATGATTAACGGCGTCGCAGCAGGAGCGGGCATGAGCCTGGCCCTTGCAGCAGACATCAAGATCATGGCCGAAGGCGCAAGATTCGTTGAGGCTTTTGCGAAGATAGGCCTAATCCCCGATGCAGGCGCAACGTTCCTCATGACCAGGTCATTCGGGGCGTCGAAGGCGATGGAGCTTGCCCTCACTGGCGACGGAATCGACGCAGAAGAGGCTCAAAGGCTAGGGGCTGTGAGCATGGTGGTTCCCCCGGAACAGCTCGAGAGGGAGACGCGGGCCTTGGCAGAGAGGCTCGCCAAGGGGCCCGTAGGAATAGGACTGGCAAAGCGAGCAATGAACAGGGCTCTGGTCGCAGATCTCGACACAGCGCTGGACTACGAAGCGCACATACAAGAGATAGTGGCGGCCTCAGAAGATTTCAAGGAAGGCGTGAATGCCTTCAACGAAAAGAGGGCGGCCAGGTTTCTAGGAAAGTGAAAGCGCGGCCCGGGGGCTGCCGGGTCCGGCCGGAGGACGACGTCACCTACCCTTGAGCTCGGGGGCTTCTTCTTTGAAAGAAACGACTCTACGCCTTCTTCCGCGTCCTCGGCTTGGGACGCAACGGCGCAGACTGTGCCTCGAATTCGAGTCCCGATTCTCCTGGGGCGCCTGAGCTGGCAGCCACGCCTATTGATTTCTTCGCCAACTCCAGCGCTACGGGCGCCCCAACGGACAGCCTTTCTGCGAAGTCCCTAACCTCTTCATCAACCTGGAGCTTCTCCGACCGGAGTGCCTGTCTGGATAGATGGCAGACACGATTGTCATGAGTGAGAATTGAAGACATCCTTTTTCTTCCCATAGAGGGCCGGTTACTCACGATATGCGGTACACGGTGGGACATGAGGCGCTAGGCCGGATTGTCGAGAACCTCCGTTCATTGGGATATACAGTCCTCGGTCCTGTGCTAACGGAAGGAGTGGTCCGTCTCGCCGAAGTAACGAAAGCTGAGAATCTAGTCACAAGAATCGCAGACAAACATGCTCCAGGATCATACGAAATCACCGGACGAAGTCCCCTTGTCTTCGCCGCCGTCATCGGCCCGGACTCGCCTAAGCGCTTCTTCCATCCCAGTGGCGTCCAACTTACGAAGCTTTTTGAGAAGAACGGAGGTTTCGAGGTGGCGTCCACGCCGAAGTTCGAGAAGAAGTACGCATTCTTCGGAATCAGGCCATGCGACTTGGCCGCCGTCCGAGTCATGGACAAGACAATGCTAGTACCTGGCCTGGAGGACTCTATCTACGAGAGCAGAAGGAAGAACTCGATCTTTGTCGTTGTCAACTGCGCCAGGGCCGAAGCCAATTGCTTCTGCGCTTCTATGGGAACTGGCCCGCGTGCGGAGTCAGGCTACGACCTCTCCATTACTGAGCTTCCAGGGAAGTTGATCATAGACGTAGCCGAAGGTCGTCGCAATCTCCTAGAAGGCGTCGAGCTTCGCCCATCGACCGAACAAGAGGTCCGGTCCGAAGACGAAGTGATTCTTCGAACAAGACGGCAAATGACCCGACACATCGACAACGAGAGCCTCGCTACTCGGATGTACGCTGCGATAGATTCTCCATCATGGAGCGTGGTGGCCGACAAATGTCTCGCTTGCGGGAACTGCACAATGGTCTGCCCGACCTGCTTCTGCAACACCGTCCGGGAAGAAGCCGACCTGGTGGCTGACAGCGTGACCAGAGTCAGGGTGTGGGACTCGTGCATGTCAAAGGACTTCGTCTACTCCGCAGGGGGCAACCCAAGGCTTCAGAGGAGGGACAGATACAGGCAGTTCGTGATGCACAAGTTTGCGTACTGGCACGACCAGTTCGGCCTGTCCGGCTGTGTTGGTTGCGGCAGGTGCATAACCTGGTGCCCCGTCGGCATCGACATAACAGCGACAGTCAACGACGTCCTGGGAGAGAGCCCCCAAGGCAAAGAAAAGATGGAGGTGCTGCAGGTTGGTTAGCCAAGTCCAACTCACGATAGCTCCTGCAAGTGTGGCAGAGGTCGCCCAAGAGACGCCAGACACCTTCACCCTGGTGCTCAATCTGGCCGACGGCAGGGGACCGAAGGACTTTGTGCCGGGTCAGTTCAACATGCTCTACCTGCTAGGGATAGGAGAGGTGCCTATCTCCATCGCCTCTTCACCCAACGAGAGGCGGGTGATGCATACCGTGCGGTCCGTTGGCACTGTCACTTCCCTCCTCGCGAAGCTGAGGCCGGGGGACAAACTAGGACTTCGGGGGCCGTTTGGGAAACCATGGCCGATGAAGGAAGCTCATGGCAGGCAACTCATAGTAGTGGCAGGAGGCCTTGGCCTCCCTCCACTAAGGCCTGTCATCTTGGAGGCAATAAGGAAGCCAGAGAGCTTTGAGGGGGTGAAGATTCTCTACGGCGTGAGAACACCTTCAGACCTGATTTTCCAATCCGAGTTCCCCGCCTGGGAGAAGGCGAAGGGGTGCGAGTTCTTCGTCACTGTCGACAGGGGTGACGCGAAGTGGAAGGGCAACGTCGGCGTAGTCACGACCCTCTTCCCAGGTGCAGGCATCAAACCAAGCCAGGCCGTGGCCTTTGTCTGTGGACCCGAGCTCATGATCAAGTTTGTGATACTAGAGCTTGTCAAGATAGGAGTCCCGAAGGAGAGGATATTCGTCTCCATGGAACGAAACATGAAGTGCGGGGTGGGCACATGCGGCCACTGCCAGTTGGGTCCAAACTTCATCTGCAAGGACGGCCCCATCTTCGCCTACCCACAGATCGAGAGGTTCTTCCCAAAGAGTGGTGTCTAATGGCGGGCAAACCGTCTGTCGGGGTCTTCAAGTTCTCCTCCTGCGACGGCTGCCAACTCTCCCTCCTCGACGCGGAGGACCAGCTCCTCCCGCTGCTAGGAAAGGTCGAACTGAGGGACTTCCTCGAGGCGACTAGCGCCTCAGCAGGTGGCCCCTACGACCTGGCACTGGTCGAGGGATCAATAACGACCGCGGAGGACGTCGAAAGAATCATGCACATACGCAAGGAATCCAGGACCCTGGTTGCAATTGGTGCCTGTGCCGCAGCAGGCGGGATTCAGGCGCTAAGGAACTGGGGCAGTATGAGGACCTTTGAGGCCGCATCCTACCCCGAGCAGAAGGTCGCCAGGGCGATGGAAAAGTCTCTTCCTGTGAGCGATTTCGTGAAGGTGGATGCTGAGCTGAGAGGCTGCCCTGTCAGCAAGGGGCAGCTGGTGCAGTTCCTTGCTGCCGCCACCAGGGGGGCCAAGCCTAGGTTCCCAACTAATGCCGTATGCTTTGAATGCAAACGCGTGGGAAACCCATGCGTTGTTGTAGCGGGGAATACTCCGTGTCTAGGCCCAGTGACTGCCGACGGTTGTGGCGCCATCTGTCCCTCGTTCGGACGAGGATGCTACGGCTGCTTCGGCCCTTCGGACGACGTCAACCTCGAATCGTACGTCTCTTGGCTGCAGTCGAAGGGGGTCAAGCGCGAGGTAATAGAAGGGCTTGTGAGGATGTTCAACTCCGGTTCGAAGGAATTCAGGAGGTGGCTCGAAGGGCTTGAGTAGGAAGCTCGTTGTAGACACCGGGGCTCTGGCCCGCGTCGAAGGCGAAGGATCCCTATGGATTGAACATGACGGCGCTGATGTCCGTTCCGTGCAGCTGAAGATCTTCGAACCCCCCCGCTTCTTCGAGGGGTTCCTCAAGGGAAGGAGGGTTGAGGACATCGTCGACATCGTGCCGAGAATCTGCGGAATCTGCCCCGTGGCTTACCAGGTCAGCGCGCTGAACGCATTGGAGAGCTTGTTCGGGGTCGAAGTCGACGAACAGGTGCGCAGACTGCGACGCATTCTCTACCTAGGAGAATGGATTGAAAGCCATTCCCTTCATATCTACTTGCTAGCTGCCCCTGACTTCCTACGAGTCCCAGATGTCGCAGCGATCGCAGCCATAGCCCCAAACATGGTTAAGGACGCACTCGCATTGAAGCGCCTGGGGAACGGTCTCCTGACAGTAATAGGAGGTCGTGAAATTCACCCCGTCTCGATGAGGATCGGAGGTTTGTACAGGGCGCCGAAAAGGGAGTCGCTTGCGGAGATGGTGCCAGAGATAGACAGGTTGAGGGAGACGATGGAGAGGATGGTCCGCTTCGTCTTCTCCTTCGAGAAGCCCTCCCTGAAGCGGGACCCAGTCCTGGTCAGCCTGAGGAACCCGAACCGATACGCCATCGACGGAGGCGACGTGGTCACGAGCAGGGGGTTGCGATTTCCGCCATCATCATTCGAGGACAACTTCGTAGAAACCGAGGTCGGATATTCAAACGCACTGCAATCGCATCTCAAGGACGGGACTCCATACGAGGTGGGGCCACAGGCCAGGTTCAATCTCAACTTCGAGCAATTGAACCCGGTGGCGAAGGGGATGGCGAAGGAGATGGGGCTGGTGCCACCGGTCACAGATTCCTTCCAGACCATTTGTATGCGCGTCATAGAAGCAGTGCACGCCCTCGAGGAAGTCAGAGAGGAAATCGAAGCTTACGTCCAGCCCTCTCGCTCGCACGCGTCCTACCAGTACAAGGCCGGAACCTGTTACGGAGTCAGCGAAGCGCCCCGTGGTCTCCTCTATCACAGCTATGTCGTGAACGCCAGAGGTCAGGTGGAGAGGGCCAAGATAGTGCCTCCCACCGCACAGAACCTCGCGAGAATCGAAGAAGACGTTCGGTTGCTTGCGCCCCAGATCATAGGGGCGGAAGAAAAGGAAGCAAAGAGGCTGAGCGAAATGGCAGTCCGCAACTACGACCCATGCATTTCCTGTGCTACCCACTTCCTGAACCTGGAAATCACAGATTTCGGGAAAATCACCAAGGACAGGGACTAATCAGCCGCTCTGAGAAGGTCTCCTCAGTTCCCTCAAGACCGCTCCCACGACGCCCGGCATGGCTTCCTCGACCGCCTTCGTCAGGCCCTCTCCAATGCTGCAGTCTGCAGGTTCCACCCCGACTACTATTGTTGGGCAGACGGTAATCTTGTTCTTCTTAGCAAGCCTAATGAGATCTTCGAGTTGCATTCCATGCGAAAGTGGAACCTTCAGCCCCGGAGAACCCTTTCCGGAGGCCGCGAAACTGATTAGAGTTCCAGGGGGTCTCCCTGCCTTGACGGCGTCGGCGATGATCAATCTGGAAGCGTCCTTAAACAGCAGAAGGAGGGAAATGTCAAGTGCCTGTCGTTCAAGAATCAGCACGTCCTTTCCAAGGTTCCTCTTTTTCAGCTCCCTGGCGACATGTATACCGACTCCATCATCTTTCATGTACGGGTTCCCCACCCCTATCACGACGCATCGCAATTCTATGGGACTGCTTGTCACCCTAGGGTTCTCACAAAAACTGGCGTTGACGCTCCGATAATAACGGTTCCTCGGAACAAGGGCCTCAGGTGATAAGCTCCCCCTCCCCTTGTGGGGATGGAAAATGGGTCGAGTCCATCTGCCAAGTACGCTGATGGTCTTCGCATGCGGGTTCAATCCTCGAGGGCTTGGAGCTTGACTCCCGGCCGCAGTACCCTAGTTGCCAATTGTGACCCGCACAGTATGGCTCCCTCTCGCCAATATGACTCCTCGATTGCACGTCGGGCAGTGCCCTAATCGGGCAGAATTATGCCTCGGACCGGCAGAATCTTCGCTCGTGGGGTTGATAGCAGGGATTATAACTTCAATTCAACGAGTTGATAGAATCTGGGCAGGATTATTGTTCTGTTGACTGGAAGGAGTTCGGATATGGCAGAAATCCACTAGTGTAAGCTCCTTTCGAAGTACGGTTTAGACCCGAGTTCTGGCGCGGCTTTGCTCGAGGAATTGTTACCTTGTGACAGATAGTGTCTTCCCGAAGAACCCGCTGCTTCTCTCCTTCGAGTCAGTAATAGTGGCATTATCGCATTCAGTTTTCAGGAAAAAGGGGAGCGGATGTCAAACACGCCCGTCATCATAAGCTTGGTGGCGGACTCCACCTCCACATGGACGAGTGCCCCAAGGATAACCGGACGCTTCTGAAAAGCCGTCCGATTGCCATTACGGTGCATGAAAAGATTCGTTCACGTAGCCAACCAGTTAGCTGCCGAGAGCCAGGAATTGCAACGTGGAGAAGCCGTGCCCGTCGAGCCTTTCACAAAGTCCCTGCCAACCCTGACAAGCTCATCATGAGGTCAAAGTTGCTCTGGAACAGGTGGGTCTGCGTAACACGCCCTACGACTTTTCCTCTTTCGATGACATAGAGTCGCCTCACATCTTTCTCGACCATCATGCCCATGGCTTCTCTGATCGTCGCGTCTGGGCCAATGGTGATAAGCGGGGAAGACATGATTGTCCTGACTTTCACCTTGTCAGGGGCTAGTCTCCCACTGACGCATCTGCGTATGACATCTCTCTCGGTAACGACTCCCTGGGGGAGGCCCTGCGTTACGACCAGGAGAGACCAGACCTTCGCCCGAATCATCGTGTTCACAGCCTCCTCGACGGTGTCAGCCGAATCGATGGTGACTACGTTCCTGTCCATCACATCCTCGACTCTGAGAGCAACTGTCACATCTCAGATTGCGGCGTTTCTCTACTTTTAACTTTGTGGCAGATTCAGGCTAGATTTGATGCCAGCCCTGGACACCCTTATGTCTTTTCTTGCAATCACTGTCCCGAGCTTCGTTCCATCTAGCCAGGCTACCGATTCCGGTCCTAGACATAGCTTAGGTCATTTCTAGGTGGCTGTCTGGCCACCATCGACGGGTATCACCTGGCCAGTGACGTATCTTGATGCTTCCGACGCCAAGAATACCGCGACGCCCTTCAGATCGTCGTCTTCTCCCATTCTCTTCATCGGGTTATCTTCGCGTATCACGTCACCGAACCTCTCAGTCAGGACCCTGCTCATTTTTGTCGGAAAGAAACTAGGTGCGATGGCGTTGACTGTAATGCCATACGCAGCCAACTTGACCGCGAGCTCTCTCGTGAGTGCCATGATCCCCCCCTTGCTTGCCGAGTAGCCCGAGGCGTGCATGAATGAGGGGGAGCCCCTAAACCCTGCCACCGAGGCGATATTGACTATCCTTCCCCACCTCTGTTTCTTCATCATGGGAACGACGGATTGGCACATTAGAAACGTGCCCGTCAGGTTGACCTTGATGACTCGCTCCCACCTTTCGAGAGGCATCTCCTCGAACGGTGCTCCCCAGGTGGCTCCACTGTTATTGACGAGTATGTCGATGGACCCCAGCTTCTCCTTCGTGAGCTTCACAAACTCCTCGACGCTTGCCTTCTCGGTGATATCCAGCTTCGTGGAGATGGTGTTCCTCCCCGTGGCGCCGGCTATCTCCTTCGCAGTCTCGGCGCAGG
>Ga0187803_10001052_pt1 | contig 10757 bp, 5 predicted proteins | sample NC_wetland_sal_i_2_FD_132425 | JGI IMG/M metagenome (GOLD analysis project Ga0187803, IMG submission 132425) | Wetland sediment microbial communities from Neuse River Estuary, North Carolina, USA - Control_3 | ecosystem: Environmental > Aquatic > Freshwater > Wetlands > Sediment | place: USA...
AAAAAAAGTGAGCGCCTTCTTCGTGCCGATGCGGTCGATGACGATGCCGCCGATCAGCAGCGTGGCCACCGCCGCCACGCTGTAGGACGAGTTCAGCCAGCCAAAGGCCGTGGCCGAGTAGCCCAGTTTGTCGATGAAAATGCGTTCCAGCGGATTGATGCTGTCGTAAATGTAGTAATTCCCGCCCATCGCCACGCTGATAAACAGCAGTACAGCCCAGCGGTAAAGGCGGGACGGTTCCGGGCGAGCCGTGTCAACCATCAGGACACTCATCCTCGGCGCAGCGGCGCCTGACGTTCATTTGTGAAGAAGAGCAACCGCAAGAAGATAGCAGATTGAAACTAACAATGTCCGTGTTTTGAAGGCTGGCGGGTTGTTCGTACCAAGAAACATCGGCTCTCCGTCGCAGCCGGCTGCCGCGACCGAAAGCCGAAAGCCTAGAGCCTACAGCCTGTTCCTACATCTTTTCCGTCTTGCCGCCGTACTTCACCGTTCCATTGGTCTGGTTCTGGCGCTCCACGTCTTCGTTGGTATAGACATGCGAAGCCTTCTTCAGACCCTTCACGGCGTTCGCCGCCGCCGAGGCACTGGCCGTGTGATCCGAGGCCGTAAAGTACAGCCATCCACCTCGATGTTCTTCGCGGGCGCCGCGTTCTGCGCGCATCGGCGGCGCTTCGTGGCCCCTCGCTTCGCGCCACAGGTGGACGCGCGGCGTCATCAGAGGAGCGTCCCCGCCCTGATACCAGACGGCTTCGGTGTACTCCGAACTTGTCGATCCCTGAATCTGAGACAGAGTCGAATTGGTGGCACCGGCAATCAGCCCAGTGGTGGCATTGGAGGCGCCCACCGGGTTCGGCGAGACCGTCTGCAGGGAAATCATTGGCGTCGTGATCAACGGGACGTACGGGCCGCATCCATAGAGGCAGGGGCCGTAAATCCGAGGAACGGGTTGTTGCCCAAGAGCCGCTCCTGCAATCAGAACCACCACACACAGAACAAAATAAGGTCGCATACTCGCCTCCACAGGCCGACAAATCACAGCCCTGAAGTGCAGTTGGCGTGCCAGTTGCCGCAGGGTGCCCACCTACCACAATGCTCTGCGATTTCCGGCACTCTCGGCCAAATCCTTGAGATCGCGACCCCGGGCAAGGATTGTGGGGTGCAAATTCATGCGCACAACCTGCAAGCATGTGGTGCGTCCGGATTTCAACTGCCGACATAGCGCGCGTACAAACTGCGAGCCACCGCCGTGTCGGTCGTGCCTTTGATGATGGCCCGCCCGTCGGGAAACAGCGTCATCTCATAGGGCTCGCGCCAGAACTTCAGCACGAATTCGTTGTGCCGAACTGTGCCCAGAGGCTGGAGCCGGGCGCTCATCTCAGCAAAATCGACCGGCTTTTGACGCTCGTGGATCTGCACCGAGTTTCTCCCGCAAAGCGTGATGTGCGGCCGGCCTTCACCCGCCAGATGAACGAAGTTCCGCTCCCCGCAAGCCCGGCAGCCCGCTCGCGCCTCACTCGCCGACACCTCCGCTTGCTGGTTCGTCCAGACATCCCAGGAAAGCAGCGTTCGCCGCATCTGCGCCCGCGCACCCACCAGGAACTTCAGCGCCTCCGTCGCCGCAATTGACGCCACCAGGTTCACGGCTGAATTCAGAATGCCGGCGGTCTCGCACGTCTCCACGGTCCCGCGCGGAGCATCCGGGAAAACGCAGGCCAGGCATGCTGTTTCGCCCGGCAAAACATTCATCGTTACTCCATAGCTGCCTACCGCTGCTGCGTAAATCCACGCCACCAAATTCTTAACCGCATAGTCGTTGATCAGATATCGAGTTTCGAAATTGTCGGTGCCATCGAGAATTAGGTCGGCCCTGCTCAGTAGCGCGTCTGCATTTCCAGGCGTCAGATCGGCAACATGTGGTTCGACGACGATCTGCGAATTAAAGCGGGCAATCTGTCTGGCCGCCGCCACCGCCTTAGGCACCGACTCGCGCGCGTCGTCTTCATCGAACAGGGATTGCCGTTGCAGATTGCTGGGCTCCACATAGTCGCGATCCACAATGCGCAGGGTTCCCACTCCCGACCGGGCCAGCAGGGAAGCCATCGCCGAGCCCGTCGCGCCACAGCCAACGATCACCGCACGGGCCTGCGCCAGCTTTTTCTGGCCTTCCAGCCCAATTTCCCGGAACAGCGTCTGACGGGAGTAACGATCGTCCAGTCCCAAAGGCATTACCTTTCTGCGGCTTTCTACCCATTATTATTATAGGTGTCGGCCCTTTCATTCTTCTCTGGGCCGAGCAACGCGTGCCGTCTGCTGCTTCATCGAACACGGGAGGTTCCACACTACAACGCCCGGCATTCGGGGAGGGATGGTTGCGCCTAGCGGGCGTGGTGGTGATTGCTTTCGCTGCATCGCTTGTGCCGCAAGCAGGCTGGGCCATGGGTCAACGGCAATCGGAAGCGCAAAACACGGAAGCGCCGTCCCAGCAGCCCAGCGCTGAACCGCCCTATAACTTCGCGGCAATCACCCCCTACCTCGGCCTGGCGATCGACGAAATCGAATTTCCGGGCGTGGCCGCCGACGAATCCGCTTCGCTACTGACCACCACTCAACTTAAGATTGGCGAGCCCCTCAGCCGCGATGGTTTACATGACGCCATGCAGGCGCTCTTTGCCACCGGCCGCTTTGCCGACATTCAAGCCGAAGCCGAGCGCACAGCTACGACCGGGGTGAGGCTGCGCTTCCTGACCGTCCCCAACTATTTCGTCGGGCAGGTCATCGTGGCAGGCGTCTCGACCAATCCGTCGGCCAACCAGCTCGCCACCGCCACCCGCCTGCAACTTGGCGAACTCTATTCTCGCGACAAGCTCGACCGCGCCCTGGCCGGCATCGAGCGCGTGCTCGAAGAAAACGGATTCCACCAGGCCAAGGTGGCCACCTTCGAACAGCGCGACGAAATCCAGCACCAGATCAATCTCACCTTTCACGTCCACCCAGGCGCACGGGCCACAGTTGGGCGAATCACGCTGCAAGGCGATGCGGGCGCTTCCTTGGAGGAGATCATTAACGACACGGGCAATTTCCATTCCGGCGACCCCGTGATCTCGTCCCGTCTGACGCGCGCCCTGCAGCGCATCCACTCCCACTATCAGAAACAGGATCGCCTCCTGGCCCAGGTTTCCCTTGCCAGCCACGACTACCATCCCGAGCGCAACGCCGTGGACTACGACTTCCACATCGAGCGCGGTCCGATCGTGCGCATCGACACCGAGGGCTTCAAGATCACCCACGTGAGGTTGCGCAAGCTGGTGCCGATTTACGAGGAAGGCGCAGTCGACGACGATCTGCTCAACGAGGGGCGGCGCAATATTCAGAACTACCTGCAGACTCTGGGTTATTTCGACGCCACCGTGGGCGTGAGCCAGCACACCGTCCAGGACGGCAAAGAACGGCAAGTCCTCTACGCCATCACCCCCGGAGACCGGCACAAATTGCGCGCCGTCCGCATCGGTGGCAATCGATACTTCTCCGACGACCTGATCCGGGCGCGCATGCAGTGCCAGCCCGCCGGCCGTCTCTTCCGCCATGGCCGCTACAGCGAAGCCTTGCTGCAAGAGGATGTCCAAGGCATCCAGGATCTGTACCGCTCCAACGGCTACCGGCAGGCCGAAGTTACCAGCAAGCTCCTCCCTGGTTACCATGGTGATTTGTCGCAGCTGACGATCGAGTTAACCATTAAGGAAGGCCCCCAGACCCGTGTCGCCTGGGTCCGAATCGAAGGCGGCTACATGTTGCCATCCGAGCAGGTGCTGCCCTACATCTCGACCGAGGAAGGTCAGGGCTTCAACGAATCGAGTCTGGCCGACGACCGCGACACGATTCTGGAAAAGTATTTCAACAACGGTTTCTCCAATGCCGCAGTGGACGTTTCCTATGCCCCGGTTCCGTCCCCGGACGAGGCACCGCGCGTGGGCGTGACCTTTTCCGTCCAAGAGGGCGAGCAGTTCTTCGTCCACCAGGTATTCCTGGATGGCCTGCATTACACCCGCGCGGGCGTGGCGCGTCGAGAAATACTGGTACAGCCAGGCGCACCGCTGAGCCAGCAGGATCTGCTCGAATCGCAGCGCCGTTTATACGGCCTGGGATTGTTCAACCAAGTGGACACCGCCATTCAGAACCCGGAAGGCACTGAGCCACGCAAGAACGTGCTGGTTTCCATGCAGGAAGCCAAGCGTTATACCTTCGACTACGGAGTCGGTTTTGAATTTCAAACCGGGCAGCCCTCTGTCGGCACCAACCAGCCCCTCGGGCAAACTGGAGTCAGTCCCCGTATCTCCTTTGGGCTGACCCGACTCGATTTCGGCGGACGTCATCAGACCGTGACCGCGAAGAGCAGCGTCAGCCGCCTACAACAGAGGGGTCTCATCAACTTCGAGGCTCCAGAACTGCTTAACCGGGATCTGGACTTCCGGGTGACAACGCTCTATGACAACACCGTGGACGTATCGACGTTCACTTCCGAACGCTTGGAAGGGAGCGTCCGAGCCGAGCAGGTCTTGTTCAAGACCGAAGATCGTCCGTTGACTACCATTGCCTACGCCTTTAGCTATCGCCGCGTCAAGGCGAGCAATATTCAGGTGACCGGAGATCTGATCCCTCTGCTGTCGAGGCCGACACGGGTTGGAAGTCCTAACTTCCTCTACGTGCGCAACCGGCGTGACAATGACCTGGAAACCACGCACGGCAACTTCACCAGCATCGAAGGTGGCGTCGCTTCCAGTTATTTTGGTTCGGAGGCCGACTTTAGCCGTCTGCTGATCAAGAATTCCACGTACTACACTTTTGGCCGAAGTCGCAGGAGTGGCCAAGGATTTGTCTTTGCTCGCTCGACCAGCGTCGGCGTGGAGAATCCCTTCGGGAACACGGTCGTGCTGGACCCGGCAGGCTCGGTGACCGACGGCCGCGCCCTGATCCCTCTTCCCGAGCGCTTTTTCAGCGGCGGCGGCAACTCCCACCGCGGTTTCGGGTTAAATCAGGCAGGACCGCGCGACCCGTTCACGGGATTTCCTGTCGGGGGCAGTGCGCTGTTCCTCAACAATATGGAATTCCGCTTCCCTAACATTGCCTTGCCCTACTTGCTCGACAACATCGGCTTCACGGCGTTCCACGACATGGGCAATGTTTTTGCGCGTCCCCAGGAGTTGTTACCGAGCCTTGGACGCTGGCACCAGCCCAATCAGCAGTTCTGCTTTCAGGAAGCCACCCATGCGCAGTGCAACTACAACTATCTTTCGCACGCCATCGGATTGGGGGTGCGTTACCAGACACCCATCGGCCCCTTGCGCTTTGACTTCGGATACAATTTGAATCCGCCGGCGTTTCCCAGCTACACCAACATCGTGACCAACTCAGTGACTGGGCTCACCACGGGAACGTTTGGCGCACAACGCGCAGGGCATTTTAACTTCTCCTTCAGCGTGGGGCAGTCGTTCTAATGAAATCTCACATTCATACCGGTCTCGCTTTTCTGCTCTGCGCCATACTGGCCGTGCCCTGCATCGGCGGTGAGATCGTGGATCGCGTCGTCGCCAACGTCAACGGCCACGTGCTCTTGCAGAGCGATTGGGAACAGGAACTGGCTTTTGAAGCGCTGCTCAACGCCCGCCCGGCGGACTCATTCACCGCAGCGGAGCGGAAAGCCGCGCTCGATCGCCTGATTGATCGGGAACTGTTGCGCGAGCAAGTTCGACCTGTGGAAGCGGTTCCCGCCGATCAAGTTGCCGCCCGCCTGGCCGAAGTGCGGAAGCTCCAGCCCAATGCCGCCACCGCGGAGGGCTGGCGAACGGTCTTGCAGGGGTACGGGCTGACCGAGAGCGCGCTCGAGAAACGGCTGGGTGAAGAAATTCAACTGATCGGACTAGTCGAAGCTCGCCTGCGGCCATCCATCCAGATCGACCAGCAGGCCGTGGAGGCTTACTATCGCGACGAGTTGCTCCCGCAATTGAAACGAGACGGCGGACGGGAAGTGGCACTGCCCGAAGTCTTCGGCCGCATCAAGAATCTGCTGGCCGAGCAGAGGCTCAATCAACTGCTTTCCAGTTGGCTCGCGAGTCTGCGCTCCGCCAGCCATATCCAGACCCCACCGTCCACTGCCGGAGATCAGAACCGTTGAATGAGCCGACTCCTCCTCGGCGCCGCTTGTGGCTAAGATTGTTGCTGCTGTTCTGCATCTTCAGCGCCGTCTCTTTGTGCATTCTGGGCTGGTACGCCACCACCGATTCGTTTCAGCAGGCGGCCCGGCGCCGCGTCATCCTCGCCCTGGAGAAGACGACCGGCGGCCGCGTCGAACTGGGGGAACTCCACACCATCCCTTTCCGCTTACGGATCGACGCTCGCAACCTGACCATTCATGGCCGGGAAGCCGCGGATCAGGTTCCCTACCTGCACATCGACCGCCTGCAGGCGGAATTGAGAATCATCTCTCTGCTGAGCACCACCATCGGGCTGCGTTCTTTGCTGCTCGAACACCCGGTCATGCACGTCGTCGTCTATCCCGATGGTTCCACGAACCAGCCCTCCCCGCCGGGCGGCAAATCCTCAGGGCAGGGACCTGTCGAGCAACTATTCGCGCTTAAGGTTTCCCACGCGGAAGTGCGGCGCGGCGAACTGCAGTGGGAGGAAAAAAGGATCCCGGTCGACTTTGACGGACGCGATGTTTCGCTCGTGTTGACCTACCACTTCTTGCGCCAGCTGTATCAGGCTCAGCTTTCTCTCGGCAGTGTCGCCACGCGCTTGCCTCCGTACCCGCAGTTTGTCTGGCGCGCCGATACTTCCTTGCTTTTGTCCCGCGACCACGCGGAGATCGCCAGCCTCACCGTAGCTTCGGCAGGATCCGAAATTCATTTCCAAGGCCGCGTCGAGGACTTCCACAGTCCGGAAATCAGCGGCCAATATCACGGCATGCTCAACTTAGGCGAATTGGCGCCGATCGCGCCGCAACTTGAGTTTCGCCGGGGCACGGCTCAGTTCGCCGGCAAAGGTTCGTGGAGCCTGCGCGATTTCTCAACCCAGGGGACGTTCGCGGCAAAGGACGTGGACTGGGGGAACCGCAACATCAGAATGCAAAACGGGCGGTTCGCTTTTGCGTTCACTTTCACGACGCAGAGACTGCATATTGCTTCGCTGCGGGCGAACTTTTTGGGTGGCGAATTGCAGGGCGATGTGGATGTCGCGAACTGGCAGAGTTCGCTGGAGCCGGCGTCTCCTGCAGCCCGGGGCCCTGCCCTGGGACGGATCCCGGCTGGGAGCCTGCAGCGCGGCTCGGTGCGTCTCCGTTTAACCGCCTTCCCTTTGGCCCCAGTGATTGCCTTGGCGAGTTCGAAGAAGTTCCCCCTCGATCGGCTGAATCTTTCGGGCGCCGCCAGCGGCGAGATCAATATGCTCTGGGTGGGATCGATTCGTGACGCGGAGACGCAGATCAAACTGAATGTAGCGCCGCCGCCGCGGCCGGCGGCTGGGGAGCTTGCCCTCCGCGGGCAGATGGATAGCGTCTATCGCGGCTCACGCGACGAACTGGAGGTCAGCCAGTTGCATTTGGCCACACCTACCTCGGAGATCATCGCCAGTGGCAATCTGTCGGCGAGTTCGTCTCTGAAGCTCTCTTTCCAGAGTCACAACGTCCGTGAGTGGAACCCGCTGCTGCAGGCGGCCTATGGCTCGCCGGATTTGCCTTTTGCCGTCCATGGCTGGGCCAACTTCAACGGTAACGTCAGTGGACGGCTCACTGCTTTCTCCGTCAGCGGGAATCTCGAAGCGTATGACTTCGAAACCACCCTTCCTGCAACCGCACAAATTCCCGCACGCGTCGTTCACTGGGACGCACTCACGACATCGGTTCAATACTCGACCGCGAACTTCTCAGCTCGCAATGGCGCCCTGATCCATGGCCACACCATCGCACACTTCGACCTGAGTACCCGACTAACCGCCGCCACGCTTCAGGAAAACTCGCCCTTTACCCTGCACGTGGACGTTCTCAATGCGGACGTGGGCGAAATCGCTCAACTCGCCGGATCCACCCGGCCGATCGGCGGTACTCTGGGTTTCTCGGCGACGCTTGCCGGTACCCGCGGCGATCCCCATGGCGAGGGCCATGTCGAGGTCCGGGATGCGGTTGCTTACGGACTCCCATTCCCGGCTGTGCGGAGCGATCTGCGACTTGCCCATGGCGAACTGCAATTCAATAACGTGGCGAGCAGTTTCTACGACGCTCCTCTTTCCGGCAGCGCCACCCTCAGCACGACCTCGAACGAATTTCGTCTGAACCTGACCGGATATAACTTGGACCTCGCGCGCCTTCCCAACCTCCACAGCGGCCGAATTACGGTGGATGGCCGCGCGGATTTTACGGCTCGCGCTTCTGGCACGCCGGAGCAGCCTGCTATCGAAGCCCATGTTCATCTGCGCGACTTGGCGTTCGATCAGGAGCGTGCCGGCGATTTTTTCCTGGACGCCGCCACTCGCGGCCGCCAGCTTGAGATTCAGGCGCATTCCGATTTCGAGCAGGCGGAACTGAAAATTCAGGGGAACGTAGGGCTGGAACGGGATTTTCCCGCGGACCTGAATCTCGACTTTCAGCACCTCGACGTCGATTCGCTTGTGAACCTGTACTTGCAGGGTAAAGTCACCGGTCATTCTCGGCTGGCGGGCACGGTCCATTTACACGGCCCATTGCGCACTCCTCGCGATCTGAAAGTTTTGGCTCAAATCCAGACGCTAAACGCGGAACTCGCACACATCCAGCTTCAGAGTGCCGATCCCATCCGCCTTGAGATCGCCGATAGGGTCCTCCGGCTGGAGAGCTTTCACCTTACCGGCAGCGGAACCGATTTCACTGCGCACGGCACGGCGCGACTCGCCGAGCCTCGGGAACTCGATTGCCACCTCGAAGGCACGGTCAATATGAGCCTGCTGCACACCGTCAACCCCAAGCTCTCTGCGCGCGGCAGCTTGGGTGTAAGGCTGGATGCGAACGGCACCGTCGGGGCCCCAGTTCTCCAAGGACGCCTCGAAGTCAAGGACACCTTCCTGAGTCACGATGACTTTCCCAGCGGGCTGAGCGACCTCCAGGGCGTCCTTCTCTTTGATCGCAGCCGCGTTGTGATCGAGAGTCTGAAGGGGACGACCGGCGGGGGCAGCGTAACCCTGACGGGTTCGGGGACCTATCAGAACGGGACGTTCCTCATGGATTTCGGCGCCAGAGCACACGATGTGCGCCTGCGCTACCCGCCCGGCGTGAGTTCCACGGCCAACGCCGATCTCCGGTTAACCGGCAGCAGCGCTGCCGCCCTTCTGAGTGGCCATGTCGTGGTCACCAAGCTTGCCGTAACTCCTGGCTTCGACTTCGGCTCTTATCTGGAGAAGAGCAAGCAATCGGCGGTCGTCGCGCAACGTGACAGCATCGCGAGCCGTCTGAAGCTCGACGTCCACGTGACGACGACGCCCGAACTGCAGATGCAGACAGCCTTGGCGAAGCTCTCTGGCGATGCGGACTTGCGCGTGCGCGGCACCGCGGACCGCCCCGCGATCCTGGGGCGGGCGGAAGTTCTGGAAGGCGATATCTCGTTCAACGGCACGAAGTATCACGTTGATCGCGGTGATATAACCTTCTCCAATCCTGCCAAAACGGAAGCGATCGTGGACTTGCAGGCGTCCACGCGGGTGCGCGATTACGACATTACGGTGACGCTGAACGGAAACGTCAGCAAGCCCAACGGTCTGAAAGCCTCCTGGCGCTCGGAACCCCCGCTTCCGGAAGCCGACGTCATCGCATTGCTGGCGTTGGGGCGCACGCGCGAGGAATCGGCGGCGGCGCAATCGGGCAGTTCGTTCGGATTTGGCGGGGAAGCCTCCAACCTGCTCATCAACCAGGCGCTCAACTCCGCCGTCAACAGCCGCCTACAGCGTCTGTTCGGGGCCAGCCGCATCAAGATCGATCCGCAAGGTCTGGCGAGTACGACTAATATCATTCGCGGCCCGCAAGTGACGATCGAGCAGCAAGTGGCGAGCAATCTCACCGTGACCTACAGTACCAACGTCTCGGTCTCATCCCAGCAAATCATTCAGGTTGAGTACAACGTGTCGCGCAACGTTTCGGTCGTTGCCCTCCGCGATCAAAACGGCGTGGTCAGTTTCGACATCAAGATCCGCCAGCGCAAGCGCTGAGTCGGGCCACGGTTCGGGCAGCCGTACATTCCGCGCTTGACAGAAGTCTCCAAACCGGCAACTCTAGTTGTTTTTCACCTCGAGGGTAACTCGGCGGGAGACGGGGAAGAGATTTGCGAGTCCGGGTCTTTTATCACGACAAATGTTTTGACGGTGCATCCTCCGCCGCCCTGTTCGCCCGCTTCTACCGCGAGCGCGTGCGTAGCGATGTGGAGTTTGTCTTCAGCGGACTGCTGCACCGCGCCGGCTCTCTTTTCGACGAGAAACAATTCGACGGCGACGAGAACGCCATCGTCGATTTCAAGTATTCCAGTTCGCCGAACATTACCTGGTGGTTCGATCATCATCAGAGCGCGTTCCTCTCTCCGTCCGACGCCGCCCATTTTGAGCAGGACCAAAGCAACCGCAAGTTCTACGACCCAGCGTTCAAATCCTGCACCAGTTTCATTGCCATGATTGCGGAGCAGCGCTTCGGCTTCGACGCGCGTCCGGTCGCGGAGCTGGTGCGCTGGACCGACATCGTCGATGGCGCC
>Ga0187803_10001053_pt1 | contig 10757 bp, 6 predicted proteins | sample NC_wetland_sal_i_2_FD_132425 | JGI IMG/M metagenome (GOLD analysis project Ga0187803, IMG submission 132425) | Wetland sediment microbial communities from Neuse River Estuary, North Carolina, USA - Control_3 | ecosystem: Environmental > Aquatic > Freshwater > Wetlands > Sediment | place: USA...
CTTCGGCGTAGATCTCGGGCGTGGTCAACTCCTTCACGCACGGTCCGAGGCAGCGCTTGATGTAGTACTGCAAGCAGGGGCGCGGATGAAAACGCGTCAGATCCACCTTGCACGAGGGAACGAGAAAGTTGCGGTGAATGAGATCCACGATGCGGTAGGCGAGATTCGCGGGGAAATAGGGTCCGTAGTAAACGCTGCCGTCTTTGCGCAGGCGCCGCGTCACATAGACACGCGGGAAGCGTTCGGCGAGCGTGAGCTTGACGTAGGGATAAGTCTTGTCGTCGCGCAGCAGGATGTTGAAGCGCGGTTTCTTTTGCTTGATGAGATGGTTTTCGAGGGCGAGAGCTTCTTTGTTGTTGGCAACGACGATGTAGTCGACGTCAACGGCTTCGCGGACGAGCGTGCCGGTTTTGGCGTCCTCCCAACGGCCCTCGTGGAAATATGAGGAAACGCGCGAGCGCAGGTTCTTGGCCTTGCCGACGTAGATGACCTCGCCCGCGGCGTTCTTGTAGAGGTAAACGCCAGGTGACGTGGGCAGGGTGCGGATTTTGGCGGGGAGGTCCATACCAGAAGACGTGGCCCTATCACTCTATGATAGGACCAAGGACAAAAAGAGTTCAGCTGACGGCAAAGCGGAAGAGACTCCGGACGGGCGAATCCCGACACCCGACCCAGCAGCCGGAGTGAGAAGAAAGTCGCCTCTCTTCCGATTCGGAAATAGCTTGACGCCGCATCGGTCTGCTCTTTAGCATTGGCCCCAACGTGGTGGCTGAATCCCCCAGACTTTCTGTCGTTGTGCCGGCCTACAACGAGATGGCCACGATCGAAGAGATCCTGTCGCGCGTTCAAGCGGTTGACATCGATAAAGAGATCGTCATCGTTGATGATGGCTCGACGGACGGCACGCGAGAATTTTTGAGTCAACTCAGTAGCCACACTAAGCCGGCAGCGAACGGGGCGACTCAAGCCGGGTTTGGGCGGCTGTCGAGAGTGGACAACATAAGAGTCTTCTTCCAAAAGACGAACTGCGGGAAGGGGGCGGCCCTTCGTCGTGGCTTCCAAGAAGCGCGTGGCCAAGTGATAGTGATTCAGGACGCCGACCTGGAATTGGATCCACAGGATTACCACAAACTGATCGAACCGATCGAGCGGGGCCTCGCGGAAGTCGTTTACGGCTCGCGTTTTCTTGGAAGGTCGCGGCAGGGCCAACCGTTCTCGTACTACGTGGGCAACAAGCTCCTGACGGTGACCTCAAATGCACTTACCGGACTGAAGCTCAGCGATGTGTGGACAGGATACAAGCTCTTCCGTCGCGAAATCCTGCAGAAGATTCAGATTCGAGAAAACCGGTTTGGTTTCGAGCCCGAGATCACAGCGAAGGTTGCCCAATGCGGGTGCAGAGTCTTTGAGGTGCCGGTGTCGTACACTTGTCGTAGCCGAAAAGAAGGGAAGAAGATCGGCGTGAGAGACAGTTTCCGAGGTCTGTGGTGCACTCTGCGCTACAGTCTTTGGCCTGACCGGAAGCCGCACTAGCGTGGCCGTGCCCTGTTAACCTAGGGTGGCCGTGTGGCAGTAGCCCAATTTCGTATGCGCGGGGAGTATCGTGACTTCTTTAATAACTGGTGGCGCGGGGTTCATCGGTTCGCACTTGCTTGAGGCGCTTGTGAAACGCGGCGAAAGGGTGACGATTCTCGATGATTTGAGCACCGGATCGGCAGACAACGTGCGCCATCTCCGGCAGAACCCTCGAGTTCGTTGCGTTTTCGAAAGCATGATGAGCCGCAGCCTGCTGTCCGAGTTGGTAGATGAGGCTGACACCGTCTATCACCTTGCGGCAGCGGTGGGTGTCCGCCGGATCATCGAAAGTCCCGTCCGCACCATTGAGACCAACATCAAAGGAACTGAATTGGTCCTCGAGTGCGCAGCCAAGAAGGGAAAGCTCGTTTTCGTGGCCTCTACGTCGGAAGTCTACGGTAAGAACGGACGCACACCTTTCCGAGAAGACGATGATATTGTGCTCGGCGCCAGCTCCAGGTCACGCTGGTCCTACGCGACTTCGAAACTGCTCGACGAGTTCTTGGCATTGGCCTACTACAAAGAAAAGAAGTTGCCGGTCGTAATCGGCCGTCTCTTCAATACTGTCGGCCCCCGTCAGACCGGACGTTATGGCATGGTGCTGCCCACGCTAGTACGCCAGGCTCTGGACGGTGTCCCCTTAACCGTCTTTGGCAATGGCCAGCAAAGCCGATGCTTCGGATATGTGGGCGACGTGGTTGAGGCCATTATCCGGTTGATGTCATGCGCCGGCGCTGTCGGAGAGGTAGTCAACATTGGAAACGATGAAGAGACAACCATTGAAGCGTTGGCCCAGCTTGTCAAGGAGCGCGCACAAAGCGCTTCCCCGATTCAATACGTTGCCTACGATGACGCTTACGCCACCGGTTTTGAGGACATGATGAGAAGAGTTCCGTCGGTCGATAAGCTCTATTCCCTGGTCGGGTTTCGACCCACTACGACGCTCAAAGTGATCGTCGATCGGGTCGTTCTGCACATGAAGAGCGAGGACCGCAATGTTCTTGCGGCCCGTGACTCGTTGGCTTCATGAGCCTGCTTACCGCGTACGCCTCGTACAATCCAAAATGAGGAGCAGCGAGTTCGAATTGCGAACCGTTTCGAGGTTCATGTGATGGGCCGGGTCAATGCGGAGGCAGTACCCACAAGCTCTAGATCCGACCGCTGGGCGCGCACGCGGAGGAAGTGGGCCGCGGAACCGTCGGAGCGCGAGCTTCTCATCCTGGTCGCGGTGACCTGTGTCTCGTTTGTTTCGACGATGGCACTTTTTCATAGTTTCTTTGCCAAGGTCGAAGGCTCTGGCGACAACCCGGCGTACCTTGGTATTGCTTTGGCCATTCGCCATTGGAATTTCCAAGGACTATCCGTAAAGGCCTTTTGGGGGTTGCCTTACGTCATGGCTGGCATTTCCGTCTTGACAGGAATTTCCGACCGTGCAGCACTGCTGTTGATTTCGTATTGCGCCTGTTTTGCGAGCATCGTTCTCGCATTCCGGCTTTGGGACGGCTGGATCGCGGGATTTTTTGCGATCCTGAATTTTGACTGGATGCAACGCTCATTTCTGGGAGGATCCGAATCGCTCTCTGTGGCCTTGCTGTTAGGCGCATTTTTCGCGGCTCGAAGGAAACACTGGATTCTCGCTGCCCTGCTGGCATCCTTCAGCACCACGGTGCGACCGCTGGGGATGCTCGCCTTGGTTGGGCTGGGGCTGGCCCTATTGTGGAAACGAGATTTCCGCAATTTTTCCCTGGCCACATTGACTGGTCTAGTCGTCGGCGGTCTGTACGTGCTTCCACTCGCGCTCTACTTCAAGAACCCGCTTGCTAACGCACAGGCGTATCAACGAGCAGATTGGGAAGGAGGCCGGTTTCTCAGTTGGCCTTTTTACGCCATCATCAAGGGTACAGACTTGTACGCTGTGCCCTGGACAAATCTCATCTTGACTTATGGATGGATTTTCCTTGTCCTGGCGGGGTTCTTGAAGCTGATCTTGACGAAAAACTGCCGCCAGTATTGGCGGACACGCCCGACAGAGATGATGTTCGCCGTAAGCTATCTTGCTTGGCTTTTCACCTACAACTCGCCGTATTGGGTGCGAGGAAGTTTTCCCCGTTACGCCATTCCGGTCCTTCCGTTTGTCTTCTTGGCTCTCAAGGAATGGTTGCCAAGGGATCGTCGCGTATTGTGGGGGATAGCTATCGTGTCGCCAGTCCTCGCCGCTTTCTCGGCGATCGGAATAAGAAACGTCTTAGAGATTCTTCGTTCCTAACAACAAAGGCAGGCTGTGTTCATGCGCTCCACCCTCTCACGAACTCCACCAAGCTGCGCACTGCAATCCCCGAGGGCCCTTTGGCCATCCACGGCTTCTGCTCTTCCATCCAGGCGGTGCCGGCTATGTCGAGGTGGACCCACGGCGTATCTTCGGCGAACTCCTTGAGGAACATGGCAGCGGTCACGGCGCCACCATAGCGGCTGCCGGCGTTGACCATATCGGCAATGTTGGACTTGATGATTTCCTTGTAGTCGTCGTCGAGGGGCAAGCGCCACATTTTTTCGCCAGCCCGCTTATTGGCCGTGACGAAGCGCTCATACATGTTGTCGTCGCTAGCGAAAATGCCCACGTTGACGTGGGCCAGCGCCACCACGACCGCGCCGGTGAGCGTCGCCGCATCCACCAGGTGGGTGCAGCCGAGCTGGCGCGCGTAGCAGAGTCCGTCGGCCAACACGAGGCGGCCTTCGGCGTCGGTGTTGATGATCTCGATGGATTTGCCGGACATGGCGATCTGCACGTCGCCGGGCTTCTGCGCCTTTCCAGAAGGCATATTCTCTGTGGCGCAGATAATCGCCGTGACCTTCACCTTTGGCTTGAGCAGGGCGATGGCGCGCATGGCGCCGATCATGGTTGCGCCGCCGGCCATGTCGTACTTCATTTTCTCCATGCCATCGGCGGGCTTGATGGAAATGCCGCCGGTGTCGAAGGTGATGCCTTTGCCCACCAGGCCTAGGTGAACGTCCTGGGCAGCGCCCTCGGGCTCGTATCGCAGGACGATCAGGGCTGGCGGTTCGTCCGAACCTTGAGCCACGCCCCAGAATGCGCCCATTTTGAGTTCTTTGATCTTGTCGGCTCCGTAGACTTCGCATTTCAGGCCGACTTCGCCGGCCATTTTCTTGGCGCGCTCGGCCAGCATGGTTGGCGTCATCCGGTTGGAAGGCTCGTTAACCAGCTCGCGGGTAAAGTTCTGCGCTTCGGCTACGATGCGGCCGGCTTGCATGGCTGCTTCCATCGCCCGCTGGTCGCCCTTGGCCTGGTCGTTCCTGGCGTCGTTCCTGTCGTCGTTCCTAACGACGATTGTCAGCGCCTCAATGCTCTCGTTCTTTCTGTCGCTCTTATAGACGTCGGGTTCAAAATTGCCGACGAAGGCGCCTTCGACGACGGCCTGGACCCCGTCGCCGGCCTGAATGCGGTTTTCCGGCAGCGCGAAAGCAAAGCTGCGAATACTTTTCGCCTTGAGAGTACGTACCGCCGCGCCGCCGAGCTTGCGCAAATCGGAGGCCGAGAAAGTCTTCGCCTTGCCGCCGCCTAGCAGGAGCAAGCGTTTCGCCTGGAGCCCGGCGGGGCGATGGAGGAGCGTCGCCTCGAAGCTCTTGCCGGTGACCTCGCCGCTGGCAATGACGTCGCTGGCGGCAGCGCGCACCGAGGCGTCGGAAATCGCGACCGAAGGTTCTGGTTTGTCTTTTTCGCCGTGGTCTTTTTTGTTGGGATCCTTTTCAGCTTGATCCAGGACGACTACGACCAGGCAATCGGTTTCCACAAGGGAAGGCGCAGAGAAAGAAAGGTTCGTGTTCATCTTTATTATCAGTATCAACGGTGGGGCCGGAGCAACGCAAGCTGCGGCCGGGATAGAAAACTCTGACGGGCCGGCTTTCAGACAGAAAACCGGGCGGGACCGAAGCCCCGCCCGGTTCGAGACGCGTCCTTTCAAGGTTGCTGCGCCCAGGTTAGCGCCCAAAAACGGGCGCGAACCTGGGCACCTTCATGATTTTTCCGCACGCTGTGCCGACGCGGCGAGCCGCGTCTCTACACGATTGTCATGAAATGCGCCGTAGAGACGGGAGACGGGGCAAGCCCCGTCTCTACGTCGCTGCTTACTTGCCGGTCCCAGACAGTCCCACGCTCTGCGGGCTGCCCGGAGCGTTGTCGGTGAAAGTGAGATTGCCGGTGCGCGAACCCTTCTGCGTCGGCGTGAAGCTCACCTTAGCGACGCAACTGGCGCCAACGGCGACCGTACCCCCGTTCACGCAAGGCGTTATCTTCTTGGTCGCTTTGACCGGCACAAGCGCGAAGTCCCCGCTGGTGGCGAAGTTGGTGATATCGAGCGCAGCGGTGCCGGTATTGGTGACCGTCACCTTCTTGGCGCCAGCGGTGTGGCCCACGAGGACCTTGCCCCACTTCAGCGAAGTAGGAGTGAAGCTGATGACCGGACCGCCGCCACCGCTGCATCCCGGGAAGACGAACGACGCGATGCGGGTGCTCCAGTTGTAGTATCCGTTGGCTTGTAAGTACTCGTCCACATACCAGAAGGTGCAGTCGTCGGCTGGGTCAACTTGCATGGCAGTGTAGTCGCCCCAGCGATTGGCATATTGGCCACCTGTCTGCGACCCAGAGCCCTCGATGATGCTGGCTTCGGATTCCATCGAGCCCAAGGGATCGCTGGGCACGCGTCCGGTGAAGCGAACGGCGGGGTAGACGTTGCTGCTGGAGGCGCTATATCCAAGGGCGATATCCGCACCCTGGTCCTCAGCCACGCTGGACATCCAGCGATAGGTGGTGTAGGGGGCGAACGTTCCTTGCTGATTAAGAGTGACATTGCCGGCAGGATCGTAGATTTCATACCACCGGACCGCGACCTGATTTCCATTTTCGACGGCGTGGCTGACCACGGCTCGATCATGATCGGCGAAGTGGCGAATGGCAAAGCGATACATCAAACGATCGCCGAGCGTGTCGAGTTGCTGGGAAGTTCCAGGTTGCGGAACGCAAGTGCCAAAACCGACACCGCAGGACAGGTTGTCGTTGGCGACATTGATGGTCGTTGGGCTGGAAAGAGTGGCTTTACCGGAGGCGAAGTCCAGGGTCAGCTTGCGGAGATATAACTGACCGGGGTTGTTGTTTTGCCAGGTCAGGAACAGTCCTGGAGTCTTGTCCACCGGAGTGGTCGGTCCGTCTATATCGGATGGCAGATAACTGCTCTCATTGCCGGGAGCTGTTTGGCAGAGTTGTGCTGCCTTCGAATTTCCTGCCAGCATCTTAGCGCGGTCAAAACCGCAAATGTCCGCCTGACCGCCGTTCAGGTTATACGTGACCAGGTAGGCGCTATTGCTGGCTGTCGCCCAAGTGCTCAGTTTGTCGTAATCGGGCAAGGTGCTGCCGAAGCTATAAAAATAGAGAGCATAGGATCCGGTTGGGTCGTTGGTCGTAGAGACGGCAACGCATTCCCCATAGCTGCTGACGTAGTCGAGGCCGATACCGGCAACCACCCAGCGGTCCGCCGGGCGGTCATAGAGCACAATCGGATCGACGATGTACTTGGTACCACAAAGGCCACCGATCGCGGCGAATAAGGTCGGAAGGTTGGTGGGACCAGAAAGAAGAGTGCCGTTCTTGCTGTACACCGACAGATACGTGTTGACGATTGCGCCGATGTGGTTGGGACCTACCGCCAAGTTGGAATCCGAAGGTATCCAACCGTTCGATCCGATGCCATCAAAGCTAACGCCCTGGGTGACGCCGACTTCGGGCAACACCTCTGTCTGGAGCGCGGGGTCGAGTTGCCAGGGGCCGCGATAGGCATGGCGAGACAAAGCACTGGGCCTGGGCTCCGGCATTTCCCGGGGGAACATCGACAAATCAATCGGCAGGTCCGACACGCGTTCGGAAACCGCGAAGGCCGATGGGTAAGTGACCATTGTGTTGTTCTTGACTGTTTTAGCAGAGGCTAGCGCGGTGAGCGCGAGCCCACACAGAATGAGAGTTCGAACGAGCCCTGATGGGCGAACCATGTGATTTCTCCTCTGTTCGTCTGGTGGGATGAGGCCGGCTGGGGGGAAGGTCCCGGCCACGATTCCCCTTTTAAAGAGTGTTGAGCGGCGCCTGGACGCCCCTCAAGATACCAACTCACGACCGGCGGTAGTATACAACCCTTGCCCGGGCCTGCCAACGCGAAAATGCCGACTGGCGCGGAATTTGGAGCTGCATGCGTGCAGATTCTTGCGCATTCTCTTGGACCTTTGTGTGGGGTTGGTTTAATCCGCGAAAGCGCGCGGCATGTGCGCTTTCAGTCGCGTGGCGCTTGCTTCGAGCATGCCAAGAAGAATGGGCGGGACCGAGGTCCCGCCCATAGTTCAGTCTCGCACAGCGAGCTACTTGCCCGTTCCAGACAGCGGCACATTCTGTGGGCTGCCGGGAGCGTTGTCGGTAAAGGTGAGATTGCCGGTGCGCGAACCTTTCTGCGTCGGCGTGAAGGTCACCTTGACGATGCAGGACTTACTCGCGGCAAGCGTGCTGCCGCACTTCTTCTTCGATGTGAACGCCTTCAGCGCGAAGTCGCCGCTGGTGGCGATGTTGGTGATATTGAGCGTGGAGCCGCCGGTGTTGGAGACGGTCACCGTCTTAGCGCCACTGGTGTGGCCGACAAGGACCTTATTCCACTTCAGCGACGTCGGATTGAAGGACACTACTGGGCCGCTCGCCGTCACCGTGAGTTGGATAGTCGTTTGAGCTGACAAGCTGCCCGACACGCCGCCAATGGTCACCGTGGTTGTCCCGGTAGCAGCGCCGGCGCCAACCGTAAGGGTCAGCGTGCTGGTGGTGGTTGTGGGATTCGGGTTGAACCCTGCGGTCACGCCGCTGGGCAGACCCGACGCCGACAACGTAACGCTGCCATTGAAGCCGCCAGCCGGAACCACCGTGATGGTGCTGGTGCCTTGGCTGCCCTGCTGAATGGTAAGCGCGTTGGGGTTTGCGGTCAGGGTGAACGACGGCCCTTGCGGTCCGGTCAGAGCGTTGATCAGGCCGGGTCCGTTCGGGCTGCCCCAGCCGGTCACCAAATCGTAGCCGGTCACCGCAGGAAAGCCGTTACTGCCGCTGGTGATGTCGTGGAACGCGGCGGCATAGCCTCCGCTCAGACCCAGCGGGTAAATGGTTGGATTAATGAAGCCCGGCGCCGGGACACCGTTGGCAATCGCCTGCTGATTGGCCAGAGCCAGGTAGCCAGCGAACATGGGCGCGGCGAAACTCGTTCCGCCATAACCGGTTTGACATATGCCGTCATGGCAAACGTAAAAGTCAAAGTTGGCTTCAGCCGCGACGTCGGGGCCGTTCCGATACTTGGTGGATCCCTTGTTTTGTGAGTTGATCACACCCGGAAGTTGCTGCCAGGAGGGTATCGGAATCAGGTCCGGGGAAATTCCGCCGCCGCTGTCGGGCCAAGCGACTTCCGATTTCCAGGAGCCGCCCGCCCCGTTGGTCTGCAACTCCGTGCCGCCGACACAGATGATCCACGCATCCTCCCCCTCCCAGGGGAAGTTGCCGCTAGTCCACTCGCCGTTGTCGCCGGCAGCTACAAAAAAGCTCTGGCCTTGTGCCGCCATCTGCTGCCAGTAGGGGTCGTCGGTCTGCGGGTCCGCCGGTCTCCAGGACCAGGAACTGCTAATTTGCAAACTCAATGGAGCGTCTTTAGTCGTAACCATCGCGCTAAGACAGGCGGTGTCGCTGAAAGTTCCCGCATTGTAGGCGTCACCGCACACATACATGTAGAGCATCGTCGAGCCTGGGGCCATGCTCATCGCCTGGGTCATGTCCAAGGTCTGCTCTGCATCGCTGCAGTTGCCCGTGCAGGTCGTTGCGTACCCGCCCGTAGAAATGAGAGTGGGAGTGTAAGGTTGGGTTTGGTGAGCGTTCTTGTAATAATTGGTCAAGTCGGACAAAGTGGTGCCCGCGAACTCGAACAGAGCGATGTTCTGACCGGTGCCGGTGAGGGACCCTGTCCCATAATAGGCCGCCCGCATGTCACTACCGCAATAAGAATTGCCCGGACACGAGCCAACGATATCCGGCTTCACCCGGAGATTCTTGTGCTGGACGTTCGGACGCGGGAGCGAATAATTGTCCAGACCCGAAATGTGCCAGAGCTGGAACGGCAGATCCACGCTCGGCTCGCGGTCCGGAGCAAAGAATGTGCGGTTCTCGGTGGGGTGCTGATAGACCCCCATGCTCACATGGAGAGCCTTCTCGATGGCTGCTACTGTGCCCTTGAGCTGCACGTCCCTGGAATCGCGCGAGGCACGAATCACGGTAAAACCGCTCGCCTTCGCGAAGCGAATCAACGCACGGTAATCCTCTTGGCTGGGACCGAACCGCGCGGTGAACTCTTGCGGCGTGACGTACTGCTTGTAGGAGGAGCTGGTAGGATCGTGGAGTTGATCCAAGAAATTCTCCAACTCTACCGGATGACGCAACGCCATGACGATGTCGAAGCGCATGGTTTGCGTTGCCGGGAGCCGGCCAAGCATTTGCACCTGGCCATTGACAACTACATCGCGTGTATGACGCGTCAACAGTGACTGCGACTGCGCCTGGGAAACGACACTCACGACCGACACGATCACGACGACCGCGAGCAGGAACACACTTGCTCTTCGAATCATGATTTCTCCTTTTTTTTGTACGACAAATTCCTGAAAGATATTTCTGGTCTGAAGTAAGGCGCCAGAACCCACGCCCGCGGGCTGGCCCACATGCTTGCTGGAACGGGAATCTCCTTCGCGGTTCAGAAAATCCGCCACAACCCGCGCCAAGTCTACACCCGTTCGTCCCGCGCCAACAGAGTGAATCAATTTGCATCTAAAATGACCTTTTCTTCATTGCCTTCGAAGAATCGTCGCTGGGAAAACGCCCGCATCAGGAGACGATGAGAGCCGAGCACAGCGGCTGCATTAAGCGGCCGCAAAAGAAAAACGGGGCGCGGCCGAAGCCCCGCCCCATAGCGATTATCACGAAAACCTACCGTAGAGACGGGGCTTGCCCCGTCTCCGGCTATTGTTTACTTGCCCGTTCCTGACAGCGGCACGCTTTGTGGGCTGCCGGGAGCGTTGTCGGTAAAGGTGAGATTGCCGGTGCGCGAACC